>Ga0315336_1001997_pt1 | contig 34282 bp, 20 predicted proteins | sample ASW5metaG_FD_204512 | JGI IMG/M metagenome (GOLD analysis project Ga0315336, IMG submission 204512) | Ammonia-oxidizing marine archaeal communities from Monterey Bay, California, United States - ASW #5 | ecosystem: Environmental > Aquatic > Marine > Intertidal zone | place: USA: California...
ATTGGATTGAGGAACTGCATCGGACTGGACTCGTGAGTTATGGAGTTGCGACTGAGGACCGCGTCATGGCCCCGGGGATTACGGCCCCGGGATTACGGCCCGCGGTGCGGGGCGGCGGCTGTGGGTTTCAGCAGTCCTGGGGTAACCGCCACTGCCAGCCGGAACGCAACGGCGGGGTTTTCTCCAGGGGGCAATTTGATCGACAAACATCGTGTTTCTTCCCGCTTTCGCTGTTGCAAACCTCGACTTCCGGAGTGAGCCCGGGTCTGGTCTGCAGGCTCGGAACTAAAAGTGTCCGATCGCCTGCCGTTTGGCCAGATACGTGCCCAGAAACGTGTCGAACTTCATGTTGGTCTCGGCCAGCGCGTAATCAATTTGCGACGCTCGGCAGCCGCCACGCACGTCATCAAGGAAGTTTCCAAGTTCCTGCAGGTAGCCGTTGCGGAACGCCCGCGGATCGCTGGTGATTTCCCGTCCGGTTTCCATGTCTTCGATGCGGCTCACATCGTCAAATGGAAACGTCAATTCCGCGGGATCGAGAGTCTGGAAGACGATCACATCGTGATTCTTGTGCCGAAAATGCTTCAGGCCTCCCAGCAGTCCATCGGCGTCATCAAACAGATCGGAGATGATCACCACCAGTGAACGACGTTTGATGGTCTCGGCCAATCGGTGAAATGTCTGTCCCAGGTTGGTTTCGTTCCCGGGTTTGGTTTTTTCGAGAAGGTCCATCAGGACCTTCAGGTGCCCCGAGCCTTGGCGCGGTGGAACATTCTCCCGGACTTGATCGTCGAAGGTCATCAGGCCGACCGCGTCGTGTTGCGAGGCCATCAGGTAGGCCAGGCTGGCGGCGAGATAGGAACTGTATTGCAGTTTGCTGAGGTTGTTTTCGGTGCGGTACTCCATCGAGGCGGATTTGTCCAACAGGATGTAGCAGCGCAGGCTGGTTTCTTCTTCGTATTGCTTGACGTACAGCTTGTCACGCCGCCCGAAGACGCGCCAGTCGATGTGACGCGGATCGACACCCGGCGTGTATTCCCGATGCTCGGCGAATTCGACCGAAAAGCCCTTATGTGGGCTCTTGTGCATTCCCGAAAAGAACCCTTCGACCACGGACCGCGCGGCCACGGAGAGGTTTTTCAAGCGGCTGAGGGCTTGCGGGTCGAGGTATTTGTATCTCGGGGATGTTGTGGTGGACATGCTCGGGATTCTCGGATCGGATTCGGAGTTGGCCGGTGGCTGACGATCCGCATCACTCGGGATGCGGTGCTTCAGACATAACTGGCCGCTTGGGGTTCGGGAACATTTTCCAACAGCAATTGGACGATGCGGTCAGGCGAGACCCCTTCGGCTTCGGCGTTGAAATTGGCGATGATGCGGTGCCGCAGCACCAGAGGTGCGACATCACGCACGTGCTGGCAGGTGACGTTGTATTCCCCGGCAATCGCCGCTCGGGCTTTGGCTCCCAGGACCAGGAACTGCACCGCGCGGGTCCCCGCTCCCCAGTTGACGTACTCTTTGGTGAACCCCGGGGCGCTTGTGTCGTCCGGCCGGCTGGCTCGAGCCAGGTCTACCGCGTAGCGTCCGACATGATCACTGATCGGCAGCCGCCGCACGATTTGCTGCAGTTGGATGATCTCCTCACCCGACAGCACTTTGTTGACGGTGATGTCGACATCGGTTGTGGTGGCCTTGGCGATTTCCAATTCCTCTTCAGGCTTGGGATAGCTGATGCGAATGTCGAACATGAACCGGTCGAGCTGCGCTTCGGGCAGCGGATAGGTGCCTTCCTGCTCGATAGGATTCTGGGTGGCCAGCACAAAAAACGGACGCGGCAGGTCGTAGGTCTGACCGCTGACGGTGACCTGCAATTCCTGCATTGCCTGCAACAGCGCGGCTTGTGTTTTGGGAGGCGTGCGGTTGATTTCGTCGGCCAGCAGGATATTGGCGAAGACCGGTCCCTTGACGAATTTGAACTCGCGGCCGCCGGTGGTCTTGTCCTCTTCGATGATCTCGGTTCCGGTGATGTCCGACGGCATCAGGTCCGGGGTGAACTGAATGCGATTGAAGCCCAGATCGATGGCCTGAGCGATCGTGCTGACCATCAGAGTCTTGGCTAGACCGGGGACACCGATCATCAGGCAATGGCCCCTGGAAAAGATGGCCGTCAACAGATCGTCGACCACGTGTTCCTGGCCGACGATGATCTTGGCGATTTCGGACTTCAGTTTCTGGCGGCTGTCGCCCAGCTTTTGAATCGCGGCCAAGTCATCTTCGCTGGCCGGTTCGGTATGGATCAGGGGGTTCTGCTTGGAGTCAGAGGCCATCGCGGTTTCCTTTCGATGTTGCATAATCTCGGATGGCGGTTCCATGCCGAGGCCCGACGCGACTGCAGCAGATACAGCGCCCGGACGGGACGCGATCCAGCTGCAACCTGCCCCTCCTGGGAAAGCGACCGCCGGCAATCCGTCGCGGCGGCGAGTGTTCTCAATCAAGCGGCAACACCCAACCCAGCAAATTCGGCTGCGTGGCCGGTGCACAATCCGCGGCGGCCTTGGGTGTCCCGTCAGTTGTCAAGCTGCGCTGGACACGTGTTGTGGCGGCGCACAGCGGAAGCCCACGCACTAGTTCTGCAGCGCGTAGGCCACGATGTTCAGTGCCAGTTGTCGGCACGATTCGGCGTTGTAGCCGTCCCCGAACGGATCGCTCACCTGCTTCAGATGAGTGATCATGTCGTTTTTGGAATAGACCAGGACCAGGCGGTTATTGACGGTGATACCTTCCAACTCAGCGGGCCGCACGGCTCCCGTTCGCCGATCGCGGACTTCGCTGATCGCATAGAAGGACTTGAAGATGGGATGGTCCGGCTTGATGGCTGACAGTTTCTGGTCGGGAAACATGTCGCCCACCAAAGCACGCACATGCTGATCAAACTCGCTGTAACCCGAGCAGTTGTTGATGAACAGGAATCCGCCGGCGGCGATATGCCGCTTCAAGGCCTGCTTTTGTTCGGTTGTGAACTTGGGATTCCGAAAACCCGTCAAGTACAGAAACGGGTGGTCGGCAATCTTGGATTCTTCGGCATCGACGGACTTCATGTCGAATCCCACGGCCAGGCTGGAGTTGATCGCCAGATGCCGCAGCCACTGATAGCCGCTGTTGGGATCGGGATTCCAATCTCCCTGGTGGCGGAGTTGGGCGACCGAGAACATTTGCCGCGCCCGGACGCTGGGCGCCGAGACCTGACGGGTCACCGATTCCACTTCGGCCACGTTGCGCAAGGCAGCCACGTAGCTCACAATGTTCAATCCCAGGCGGATCGCGTCGCCCGGCAGCACAGCCTTGTCCCGCGGAGCGTTGGGGACCCGTTTGCGGGATGATGGAGCAAAAAACTCGTCCCAACCACACGTCATATCGTGTGGCGAAAACAGGACCGCGGTCCGCGTGCCAATGTTCATCCCCAACAACTCAGGCGGTCCTTGGATCTGATGTTCCGGACCCCCCTCGACGTCGAAGTAATGCACGTTGGTGTACGAGTGGTAGGCGCGGTAGACGGGATGGTCCACTTGCAGAATGTCGAAGGAACGCTCCGGGAACATCGTCCGGATCTCGTTGCGGAACGAACGCGTGAATTCCGGGCTGCCCAACGTGGCATCGCCCAACAGCGCGCCGCCGTCCAACAGGTACTGCCGCAGGGCCTCCCGCTGGTCGTTTGTCAGTGTGAATGGCTGGTAACCGGTCAAGTACAGCAGGGGGAGTTTGGAGGACTGCCCCTGCTTGTGTTGCGCCACGAGTTCCTTGAGGTCCTGGATCTTCCAGCCGTACCACAGCCCCAGTTCGGAACGCGCGTGCCGCATCAAGTTGTCGACATCGCCCGGATTCGGCATGTAGTCCTGCGTGTCGCCATACACCAATTTGGCGACAAACAGCGGAGGCGAAGGTTCGGCTTTGGGCTCGCTACGCCGCAGAGGCGTGACGGGCAACGGCAGTGGCGGGAAGCCTTCAGCCGAAGTTTGCCGCTGAGGGTTCTTTTTCGGTGGGGGGCCGATTGTGCCCACGCGGCGACCCTGCCCGTAGGCGGCGGATGCCAGACCGACAAGAACTCCAACCACCACAACTCGCATCACCACGCTGTACGTCAAACGATTCATCTCGGACTCCTTCGCCGAAAATACGGACCGCGGTATCTTGCATCGCAAACACGGAACGGAATTGCGATTCAGAATCGCAAATCGCGGACCGGGAATCAACGACTTAATGTTCGGGCCTCTGGTTTTTTCTCGCGTAAATGGATGCCGCGTCCGGGCAACGGCGGTTGCACGGTTTTCAAGTCGAAGCGGGGTTGCTGCTCGCTGAGCGTGATGCCGCCGAGTGCCGGGTCAAACGTCAGCGACTTCTTGTCATATTCCATTTTATTGATGCGTTCACGATGCAGCACGATAAACAACTCATCCTGCACTTTCAACCACGTTTCCTCGGGCCGTTCGAAGTGCCACAACTCGGCCCGCCAGATCACTTCTCCCGGTTTGGAGCCGAAGAAGGGCCGCGTGCGGAGTTTGCTGACCAGGATCGCGGCGTGCTGAATGTTGCCCTGGATGGTCTTGATTTCGACGACATCTTCAAACTTGTTCATCCGCCGCACCTTGGCACGGATGGTTTGAATGTCTTCGGGCGAGAGCGGTTGTTCTTCTTCGTAGTCGGAACGCGGGACTTTGAGATTGATGCCTTCCACGCGCGCTGCCGGGAATTCGATGATCAAATCGTAGCGAGCGCCCAGTGGCAGACCGGCGATGGTGAACTGCCCGTTGTCACGGTCGACATGGCCCGCAAACGTCCGCTTGCTGCCGCGATTCAGCGCGACGACGGACTTGAGCGTCTGGGCTTTGTCCAGTTTCCCCGAGATGACTCCGGTTTGCGGAGCGTCGCCATGGGCTCGGTGTGTGGCCAGTGCCAACACACTCCAGGCGACAACGAACACAGTCGGCAGGGGTCTGATCATGAGAGATACCGTGTGTGTGGTGCGTGTGTGTTCCCGGGTTGCGCCCGTCAACAGGTTGGACCCGTCAACAGGTGGCGGTTGTCCGCCGCCCGCGGTGGATTCAACGCTGATAGGCGGGCAGAAAGTGCATATAGACTTCCAGTATCAACGAACTCATGGCGGTGAAATAAGTCTTGTTGGTGCCGACCACGGCGGGAGTTTCCGAAGTGCCTCCGGGTACATCCCAGCTACCGTCGGGGTTTTGTTTATCGAGAAACAGCTTGCGGACACGGGGGTGCCAGTCGTTCCAGTACTTGCCACCGGCCTGGTAGTTGGCCTGGATGGCGTAGTAATGAAAGTAATAGAAGTAGCTGACTCCGCCGGCGTTGCTCCAGCCGACGGGGACCTTCGCGAGATAGTCCAGGGCCTTGGGAATTGTGGGATCGTTGTAATAGCCCAGCAGTTGCAGCGAGACCACTCCGGCGGCGCTGGTTGGCGGCCGTTGTTGCGGTGACTGGTATCCGTAGCCGCCGCTGGCGTGAGAACAGGATTTGATGTAGGCGACGGCTTTGTCGATTGTGGCTTTGGGAACGGGGATCTCGGCGTTATTCGCCGCGCGGAGCGCCACGACTTGCATCACGGTCACGCTGAGATCCTGGTCGCTGGGATTGGGTTGATAGCGCCATCCGCCTTTGGGGGACTGGCACTTGACGATCAAATCGACCGCCTTGCGCAGCTTCTCCTCCAACTCGGGATCGGCGTCCATACCGTAAATTTCGGCCAACGCCAGGGTGGTCAGGCCTTGCTGATACATGGGGCCCGATCCGGCGGCACGCTGTGGCACGAAGACCCCGGCGTCGTTTTGCGTGCGGAGAATGAACTTCTTACCTTTTTCGACGACATCGCGGTAGGGGCCACGGCCCGGAACGTGTCCCCGCCCCATGAAGGCCAGCAACGCCAGGGCGTTGGGGGCGTTGTTGCCGTCCCAGGCGCCGTCGGGTCGCTGCTGTTCCGCCAGATACTCCAATGCCCGGTCGGTGGCCTTGGTCACCCGTTCCACAATCCGAGTTTCGGTGAGGATCTCGGCCGTGGCGCTCTTGGCTGGGGGTGCGGCCTTGGGGGGCTGCTTGTCCTGAGCCAGGGTGTTGGCCGCTGGTGGAGCGGGTAACAGTAAGACCGTCAACAGGGCCACGCCGGCCAGGGCCAGACACCGCAGTCTGGAACTGAAGACTCGCGATTTGGAATTCCGCCCACCCATCGTCGGCCCTCAATCAAACAATCGAATTGGCAATCCGCGATGTCGAAGTTTTTGCTGAGCATCACATGTTGAACATGATGATCAAGAAAGTCCCATCAGCCGTCGCAGACCGACATCGACCGAGTACAGTACAATCAAAATCAGTAGTGTGAGCCAGTTGTCCCACACGGTGGCTTCGCGATGCAGCTGGGTCAATTCCTTTTCGCCTTTCAAGCGTGCGGGAATCGATCCCAAGTCGGACAGATCGATAACGGCGCCGCCGGACGTGCTGGCCAGGAGCTCCAACGCCGGTCGGTTCAGATTCGGGTGGCGGAATTCTTCGGGAGCGACCAACACGCGAATGGTCGCTTCGACGGCTTCCATTCCGCCGGATGGCTGGTAGGCCAAGCGGTGCACACCCTGTTTTGTGGGTGTGAACTTACCTGTGTAGCGGCCCTTCATCGTCGGGTCGGCTGTCAATTCGACGGCATCGTGTGAATCGGGTCCCAGCAACGTGATCTTGCGTTGCGGTGATTCTTCAGGGGCCCCGTCGGAATTGAAGGCGAACAGTTCGATTTCGGCTTCTTCACCCGGTTGGGCGCGGACCGGACGCACTTCAATGCGGCTCTTGCCTCCCGCCGAATCATCGCGCCGGGCGACAAAGCGAATGCTCTGGCCCCAGAATTTGTAGAAGAAGCGATCTCCCACGTTCTGCCGCCACAACCAGGTGGAATCGGTTCCGACAAACATGACCTTGCCGTCGCCCGCATAGTGAAACGCGATCAGGGGCATTTTTCCGAACCGGCCTTCCACACGCGAATTGTAAGCCAGAACCGTGGCCGCGGCGGCCGGACGTTCGACGGCGGCACACCAGTAGTAGTTGGGCATCTTTTCCCACACGTTCTGGTTCCGACCGGGATCGTCGTACAACCGCATCGTTTCATGGATCACGCCGGCCGGGCTGACTTCCAGGCCAAAGGGCTTGTAGGCCGGCGCTTCGATCCCGGCGGCGTCGGGCTTCAGCTTGACCGGCAGCAGGTCCTGAAAGGCCTTGTCAAACAGGTGCGGCATGGCTTGAGTTCCGGCCGAGACGATCAAACCCACGCCTTTTTCGCGGACGGCTTCGATCAGAGATTCCTGAAAATTGATGTCCAGCAAGTCGGGTGAGACGTCACCGATGATGATCGTGTGGTAGTCGGCGAGTTCCTCGGCAATCCGTGGCAAGGCGCTGCTACGCAGTTCGTCCGACAAACGCCGCCATTCGGTTTCGATGATGATGTCGGGAGTCTCTTCGGTGCGTCCCGCCAGTCCGTTGTCGCGGCGAATCGCGTTTTTGATGAAACGGAAGTCCCAGCGGGGCAGGCCGTCGAGGAACAGGACCTTCAGTTTCTCTTCGCTGATGCGAACAAACGCGGTGTCGGTGTTGTTGGCTCGCAGATCCTCGGACTCTTCTTCCAGTGCCGGGACATCGACCGTCAGGTAGTGCGCGCCTGGGCGTTTGGCTTCGAATGTCAGTTCCACCTGTTGTTGTTCGGAGTCGCGGACAACGCGTTCGTCGGCGTCGAGCACTTCGTCCCCGTCTTTCAATTCGATCTTCACCGGACGTCCGTCAAACCCCTGCGACTCCAGAGTGACGTGGACGCGAACCGTGTCCCCCACGGCCACCAGGCCCGAAGTGTAGACATCGACAATGGACACGTCTTGCACACGTTCGCTGGAGCCGAGTGGAGTGACGAACACGGGTGTCTTGGCATCGGCGGCGGTGCGGGCTGCCTGTGACGGCGAGCGTCCGCCGGTGTTCTGTCCGTCGGACATCAGCAGCATGCCGGCAACCTGCTGTCCGGCTGCTTCTTCGAACACCCCCAAGATGGCTTCGCCCAGTTGTGAGGACGTTCCGCCGTCGGTTGTCACGGCGATCGGTTGGGTGTCATCGACGTTGAACTGCACCGGGGTCAAGTCCCGCGAGAACGTGTAGACCCGCAACTCGTATTCGTCTTCCAGCGGTTTCAGAAACGACTCTTTGGAAGCGCGGACGACGGTTTGCGCCAATTCTGCGCGTCCGATCCGGTTCAGCGCTTTTCGGGTGTCGGGATCGATTTCGCCGGTTTCTGTGTCGTATCCGGCCGCCTGCGCGACCTTGATCAAATCCTCGTCCGTGGCGTGCGGTCCGGCGGTCAACTGCATGCTCTGGGACGTGTCGAACAGCAGCGCCATGATGGGCTTCTTGGTGATCCGATGATCGATCTTCAAGTAGGGACCGGCCAGCACCGCAATCAACATGGCCAGAATCAGGACCCGCGTGGCGCTCAACACGATGCGAAACTTGTTGGGCACCGTGCTCAAATTGTTTCGCTGCCGGTTGTAGATAAACCAGGCCACGGGAATCAGCAGCAAGAAACCGCCCCACAACACGGCGGGACGTTGAAATGCCAATTCGGTCTGGTCGAGATGTTGCAGAACGTCGTCTGCGACTCCGATGGATTTAAGAAAACTCTCCATGGCTGGATTGTTGATCGTTGATCGCGGATCCGCGCCCACTCAGGCAGCACGCGGATCCGGTCTCTCGAATCTTGCTCCTTACTTCTGCGGGGTTGCTTTGACTTTCGTCAAGCGTCGGAAGTAATCGCGGATGAACCGCCGGTATCCTTCCGGACCTTCTTCGCGCAATCCTTGCAACAGTTCTTCCCTCACCTTGGGTTGCAGCTTCATGATCACCGTGCGTGTGCTGACGTCGAGATCGTCGAGTTCGACCAGAATCGCTTCGGTGCTGTTTTCGGTCGGTGTCAACAAGCCCTGCGGACTGTCCGGCGGCGGCGTCTGATTGGCCTGTTGATTCTGCTGTTGTTGCGCTTGGGACTGCATTTGCCGCATCCGCTCCAGCATGGCTTGCGCCTGCTGCATCGACATGGACTTCATCATTTTGCCCAGCTGTTCGGCTAACGCGGGATCCGCGGCGGCCGCCTGGAGTTGTTCCAGCATCTGTTCGAGGGATTTTTGATCGGAGTTCAAAGCCTGCTCGGCCAAATCCAGTTCTTCCACTCGGCTAGCCTGTCGCGATCGGAGTTCCTGACGGGGATCCTGTTCGCCTTTTTTGGGCTTGTTCTTGCGTTTGTCAGCCTGAGCGAGTTCGCGGATTTTGTCCTTGAACCGCGGATCCAATTTGGGGATCGCGCCGCCCAGGGCTGGCAGGAACAGAGGCGGATCTTCGTCTTCCTCATCCGCGTCCTCCTGTTCCTGCTTGCCGTCTTCCTGTTTCTTGCCGTCTTTCTTGTCGTCCTCTCCTTCGGGTTCCGGGGTGTCCTGTTCTTTGGGTGGGACCAGGTATTCATCGCGTTCCGGGTCATAGGGACGATTGGGAAATCGCGGCTGGTCCCGCAGGCGGCGGAGTTGTTCGGAATTCAGGACGTCGCGGGCTTCGGCCAGCTCCTGTTCCGCCTGCTTGTCCAGTAGCTCTTGTTCCTCTTTGAGTTTTTCGAACAACCGGTCGGACAAGTTCTGTGCGTTATCGGACAGCAGTTCTTCCTGGACACCCTGCAAATTCTTGAGATCTTTGCGCATGGCTTCCAGGAAGTTCTTCAGATCGGCCAGTTCGGTGGCCGTCATTTTCGCGTCTTGTCGGGTCAGGTCTTTGCGCAGGTCGGCCAGAGCTTTGTCGATGTCGTTCTGGCTTTCTGTCTGAGCTTTTGCCAGCGCGTCCATCCTCTGTTTCAGGTCTTGCAGATTCTGCTGCAGTTCTTTGCCCTGATCCTGCACCTGAGCCAATTGGGGATCCTTGTTCGCCGCTTGTGTGCCTTTCTGCATCAAGGCGTTGAGATCTTCGAGTGGCTGCACGGCCATTTGCTGGAAAGCTTTCTGGACCGTGTCGAGCTGTCGGGCGACTTCGGGGGGCAGCATTTGCTGGTTGGGCGCCTGCTTGGACAATTCCGCCAATTCGCTGGCCACCTGTTTTCCCAATTGCAGGTTTTGATTCTCCAGCTTGGCAACTTCGCCCAGTTCGCTCCGCAGTTCGGCGAGTGCCTTGGTTGTGTCGGCGTCCAATTCGGTCGCTTTGGCGACGTCTTCCGGTTTCAGTGCCTGCGGATCGACGGGTTTGGCCGGATCGGCCTTGGCCAGTTTTTCGATCGCTTCGACTTTGGCCTGTTCCAGTTTTTCCGACACGGGCTTGTATTTTTTTGCCAGCTTTTCGACCGTTTCCTGCACTTTATTCTGCTCTCCGATCAACTTGAGCAGTTTTTCCTGGAACGTATCGGTCTTCTTCTCGAACTCGGCGAACTGCCGATCGGCGGCCTTGTTGTCGTCGGCGAGTCGAATCGAGTAATCGCGGGTGGCCGCGGTTTGATCCCGGCGATCGCGGACTTCGACGCGATACCGCAAGGTGTCGCCCACCTTGAGCTGCTCTTCGACGAGATCGAGCGTCACGACTGTGGTGTCACTGCGTTGGGGAATTTTGTATCGCTTGACGGTGCGGCCCTGAAAGCTGGCGTTCTCGCCCTGTTGCACGGAAATATTGATGACATCGATGCCGAAATCGTCGAAGGCCGAGATGTAGATCGGAACTTTAACGGGAGTACTCAACAGCAGATCTGTGCCCGGCCGTTCGATAGCCACCTGGGGCGGTTGATCGTAGATCGGTGTCAGTTTGCCTTCCTGCATTTGCTGGTTGGGATCTTTCAGCTTGTTGCGCAGCACGACGCGATAGAACCCCTCGCGCAACAACGGAAACCGGCCTCTCCATTTCTGCGATTTGGATTGGCTTGCGCCGCTGAGCTGTTTCGGGTCAGCAGGCTGTTTGACCGGGTGCAATAGCACCGATTCGGTCGCGGTGAGCTGCCGGACCTGTTTTTTGGCTGCCGGCAGAGTCCCGGTCGCTCCCCAGACGCATTTGCCGCCGAACAAGGCGAAGCTGATACCGTGCAGCCGTTTGCCTTCGAGGTCGAGTGACTTGGCGGGGACTTCCAACCGCACGAGTTTGCCGGCCCGCGGCAGTTCACCCGCGTGAAACCGGCTGGGCGTCTCGGGCTTGCCTTCCTGAATCTTGTCGGCGCCCCAGTAAGCCCGATGTTCCCATCCCTGCCCATCGTGCCACTTGAGCATGATCGTTTCCGGCAATTGATCGGCAACCAGGTACACGTCGGCAAACAAACTCTCGCCCGGCAAGATCTCGAAGCCGATCGGTGCACCGTGGAATCCATGAGCGTGCGCCGCCTTGTTGGCCGCGTCGGTATGGGCCTTCGCCTCGATCAGCTTGTCGTCGAATTCCCATGTGCCATCCGCTGCAGCGCCGCTGGGCATCTGATCACTGAACCAGGTCCGCGGGGGACGGTTCAAGACATCGACGGTTTTTGTCTGCATTTGCAACAGTTGAATCTCGCCTTCGGCCGGATCGCCTTCGACGTCCACCAGAATCTCGACGGTGCTTTCCTTGGGACCCGTCACGTCAACGGTTTGTGGCGCCCCATAACGCGGTTCCGAAATCCCCATGTATTCGGGGTAGTGCAACACGGTCTGCAGCCCGACGATCCGCGGTCGGTCGAGCATGGTCACTTGCATTTCTTTGGTCCAGGTTCCGCCGCCGTACACACGGTAGGTGAAGGACTCTTGCATACCGGTCAGTTGAAATGCCGTCCGTTTGTCCTGCAGTTTTCCGAACTCGTACCGCAGTTGTTTGGGGGCGCCGTCTTCATCGACGGTGTGGACTTCCAGACGCAGCGGATCGTCGCCGCCCGGGGGATCGACTTCGCCCTGCCGCAGCACCACCTTGAAATCCACGCGTTCGCCACGCAGCGTTTCATAGTCACCCGGTTGTTGTTGATCACCGAGCAGGACGTCATAGACCACGCCCGAGGCGGGTGGGATGTCAGCGAACGGCTGAAAGATCCGCGCGACGGCAGTCGACAGGCGGTTCGAGAACACCGTAAACGTCAGCAGGATCGCAATCACTCCCACCACCGAGAAAATTCCCGATCGTCTCAAGCTGACGATGTCGATCACGTTTTGCAGACGAAAATCGCGGATGCGTTCTACGGCCTCGTTGACCAGCCGTCGATGAAAAGCCATCGAGTGAAACTCGCCGGCGTCGTTGTCGGTGAAGTCCACGCAACTGACCAGACGATTGTGAATGCCGGGGATTTCTTTCTCGATTCGCCGAGCGACCAGGACGCGGTTCAATCGGCGGAACAGCGGACGGATCACTCCCACGATCAGCGCCACGCTTGTGGGAATCACAATCAACAGCATCCCCACCAGCCGCATGGACGGCCACAGTGTCAGGGCCAGGTCTGCCAGGGCCACTGCCACCAGCGTGGTCAGCAGTAGACCGATGGTCAGCCCGGCGCCGGTTGTGACCCAGGTCGACCGCAGCCATCTGCGGGTGGTTTGAATCAGCCGGTCAACCGACGAGGTGTCGGGTAAATTGTCCGATTGGGAATGTTGGCCGTTGTCACCGTTGCGCGAGACATCGCCGACCATACCTGTTCTCCTTGGGTCGAGCATCAGTGGAGGCAAGGGCCAGACGCCTTTGCCGTTGACCGCTGATCATATCAAAGGTTGCTTGTGTTTCGCCAGAGGGTTCCCACGTCGTCCGTGTTCGCGTTGGCGATGTGGCGTCATTTGCTGGCGGTTCCTTCCACTTCCTGTTTCATTCCGGCTCCCGTCATCCGTCCGACCCAGCGGCCCAGCGTCGCGTCCCGGATGCGTTCCGATGCCGACGGTTGTTCCCCATCTGCGGTCTGTCCGCTGAGCGTGGAAAGCAGGAATTCGCAGGCGATGATGATGAACAGCAGCACGATCAACGGCCGCCAGACTTCCTGTTCACTGCCGACGCTGCCGTGCAGTCTCAGGGCTTCAGCCGAGGCGTCGATGGCCTTGAGATTTGCGGCGGGGGCCAGTTCGGACAACTGGGATTCGTTGAGGGTTTCAAAGTTGGACTCGCCGGGAGCCAGGTTGACGGCGAAGGTCAGAGTTCCCGACTTGGGTTGTTCCGTGCGACCGCCGTTGACCTGCACCGTATAAAATCCTTTTTCCGTGGTGCGATCGAACGCGCCCATCAGTCGCGAATTCGAACGCTTCAGCGCGACGGGTGTGACGCGACCGACGATATCGGTGACTTTGGCCGAGGCTGGAGCCCACGACTTATCGACGACGAACTCTGCGGCACCGTCTGCGGGTACGACGGATGGGCCTTCCAGTTCGGCAGACCGTTTGACGTGCCCCACCATCCGTAGCACCAGCGGGACGAATTCGGGTCGGAGCGGCAGGTTGGTCCATTTGGCGTTGAATGGAAAAGCACTGAGCAACACGCGCCCCTGGCCAAAGCGGCTTTCCAACAGGGCGGGCTCTCCGCCGGGAAACTCGGCCAACGGCCAGGAGCTGCCCTGTTTTTCCGGCAATTTGAGCGCGAACTGCCGGAACACGCTGACCTTGGTCAGATAGCGCTCATCCCGATCGCCGAAGACCGAGAAAACCGGATGCGCAAAGTCGATCGTTCCCAGTCGCTGAAATGTGTCGGCCTGTTCGAGGTCACCGGTGGCCGGGCCCAGTTCGGCCGTGATCAACTGTTCGTCGGGTCGGGTCGCGGCGGGAAAGAACTGCTTGTTGTAGACATCGGGATTGACCTTGTCGCCGGGAAAGATCAGCAGCCCGCCGCCGCCGTACACAAAGTCGCATAATTGATTGAACTGTTCGGGCTTCAAGGCGCCGCAGTTGGCCAGGACGACGACGTGTGCTTGGCGCAGAATTTCGGCATTGAGATTGGCTTCGGGAATGTCCTGCACATCGAGCGAACGCACAAAGCGTTGATCGACTTCCAGATCGTTGGGCTGAGTGGACTCATCCTGGTCGGGTGTGTCCGCGTTCGTCGTCTCAGTCGGATCGGCATCCGTAGCGGTCATGGCCGTTCGCAGGTAGAGCCCTTCGTTATCGAGCAGTTCGGGGGCCGGATGGCCGTTGATCAGCAGGACTTCCAGCTGAGGCGCCACGTCGATTGAAAACAAGTACGTGTCATCGTCCGTGAAATGGTCGGCGACAATCTCGTAGCGGCCGCGCAGGACCCCCGGCTGATTGGGCGTGTAGACGATTTCGGCCTCTCCAGTCTCGCCCGGCTTGAGTGCCAGGTTGGTTCGCGCGATTTCCTTTTCGTCGATAAACACGCTGACGGAGACTTCGGCCGATCCGGAAACGGAATAGTTTGCCACTTGCGGTCGCAGCGTGATCGGAAGTCCAACGATGGCGTGTTGCACGGCGGGAGCACCGCCCACAATGGCCTGGTTCGAAACTTCCTGATTGGAGCCCACGTTGACCACGATCAACTCGGTGCCTTCCGGCACCAGGTCACTGGATTGTCCGTCGGAGAACTCGCTCCAACCGCTGGATTGCATATCGGTAAAAACGTAGATCAGCGGATTTGTCAGTTTGGCTGCCGAGCTGCCGAACAGGTGCGAAAAGGCGGCAAACAGATTCGCCCGTGAAGGAACCACGTCCAGGCTCTGAATCTCACTCTGAATCGCTTCGGAGTCGGACGAAAACCGATTGCAGATCTCTTTGGGTTTCGATGCGACCTGCAAAATGGTCACACGATCGTCGGCGGACAGTCGGTCGACAATTTCGCTGGCTGTCTGCTTGGCGCGGCGGATCGACGAAATGCCGTCGGACGTGGTGGCCATACTGGCAGATGTATCGAACAGCAACACCACGTCGCGTCCGCCGCCGGAACCACCGAACAGCGAATCCCAATGTTTGACCACAGGCCGCGCGACGGAAAGCACCAGAAACAACAAGAACAGCGTACGCAACAGCGCGATCAGGGCTTCCAGAAACTTCATCCGCCGCCGCTGTTGCACATAGCTGTCAAACAGAAAGCGAAACGTACTCAACTCGACCGTTTTCAAGCGGTGCAATGTCAATAAGTGCAGAACGATGGGGATCGCCGCCAGGGGCAGGAAATAGGGCAGCAGTCCGAGGTGCAGGAATTCCATGAAACTCGAAATCGACGTCTGGTCGTTTCATCGTGCCGGGATTTGCCGCGAGCTAACAACAGGCTCGCATGTGGCGCGCAGTGAAACGAGGTTTCGTGATCAATCTCCCGTCAACCAATCCGCGATCGTTTGTCCAAATAGGCCGCCAGGAACCGGTCGTAAGGCTCCTTGGTATTGGCCAGGCTGTAGCTGATCTTGCGTTCAAAGCAGTCGGTCTTGATGCGTTCGGTGAATTCACGAACGCGTTCCAGGTACCGCCTCCGCAGACTCTTGGGATTGGCGACGACTCGGCCGGCGCCTTCCATGTCTTTGAATCGCGTGAGGCGATCGTAGGGGAACTCGAGTTCCGCATCGTCCATCACATGAAAGACGAGGACCTCGTGATTGTTGTGTCGGAAGTGCTGCAACCCCTCGGCGATCTCCGCTTCGTTGTCGATCAGGTCACTGATGACAATGATCAGGCCCCGCCGTTTCGTGCGTTCCGCCGCTTCGTGCAAGACCGCTCCCACGTTGGTTTCACCTCCGGGGCGGGTCTTGTTCAGGGCTTCCAGTATGCGACGAAACTGGCTGGGATGGGCTCGGGGCGGAATGATCTGCCGCACTTCCGTATCGAACAGCAGCATCCCCACGGCGTCGTTTTGGCGAATCAACAGATACGTCAGTGCGGCGGCCAGGTACGATCCGTAACTGAGTTTGTCGATGTCGCCGCTTTTGAACGACATGGATTGAGAACAATCCAGCAGGATGTACGCCCGCAGATTGGTCTCGTCCTCGAACAGCTTCACCTGGTACTTGTCGTTCCGAGCAACGATCTTCCAGTCCAGATTTCGCAGATCGTCGCCCGGCGTATAGGCTCGGTGATCCAGGTATTCGACCGAGAATCCGTGATACGGACTGCGGTGTCGGCCCGTCAGAAACCCCTCGACGACTTGTTTGGCAACAAGTTCCATGTTGCCCACACGCGATAGTCCGGCGGGATCGAGAAATGACTGGGCCATGAGGTGTTCCACTGTGCGAATTGATAGCGGCAGCGACTCACAGGCGGCCCGTGCATGACACGGGGTGAGGGTTTCCTATTCTTCTTTGATGACTTCGAACAGTTTTTCAACGATGTTGTCGGTGTTGATTCCATCACTTTCGGCCGCGAAACTGGTCACCAGCCGATGCCGCATGACCGGGAACGCCACCTCGCGAATATCGTCGGACGAAACGTGAACCCGTCCGTCGAGCAGCGCGTTGGCTTTGGCTCCGATCAACATGGCCTGACAGGCGCGCGGTCCGGCGCCCCAGGTCAGGTACTTCTTGATGAAATCGGGCGCGTCGTCGGATTTCGGCCGTGTGGCCCGCGCGAGCCGGACCGCAAAGGCGGTGACCGACCGGCCGATCAGCACCTTGCGGACAATTTGCTGCAGATTCAGGATGTCCTCACGGTCCAACAGCGAGTCAAGTTTCGGCAGTCCTTCGGAAGTTGTCGTCTCTGCGATCTGCAGTTCTTCGTCAAACGTCGGGTACTCGACCTGGATCCGGAACATGAAGCGATCCAGTTGTGCTTCGGGCAACGGGTAGGTGCCTTCTTGTTCAATCGGATTCTGTGTGCCGAGCACCAGGAAGGGCAGCTCCAAATCAAACGTCTCGCCCGCGGTCGTTACCTGATATTCCTGCATCGCCTGCAGCAGCGCAGCTTGAGTTTTCGGGGGGGTACGATTGATCTCGTCGCCCAGCAGAATGTTGCCAAAGATGGGGCCTTTGACGAACCGCATCCGCCGTCTCCCCGTACCTTCTTCGGCATCCAGGATTTCCGTGCCGGTGATGTCGGAAGGCATCAGGTCCGGTGTGAACTGGATCCGGCTGAATTTCAACGACAGCAAATCGGCGATGGTGGAAATCATCAGCGTTTTGGCCAGTCCGGGAACGCCTTCCAGCAAGCAGTGTCCCCGCGAAAACAGGGCAATCATCACCTGTTTCAGTACCTGCTGCTGACCGATGATCACCCGCCCCAACTCCTGGGTCAGTTTGCCGTAAACCTCCGCTAACTGCTCGGCAGCTTTGAGATCCTGGTCGTCGATCTTCCCCGGTTCCATATTCGCAGGTGTGGATTGTGCAGCCATAGCCTACTTCCTGATTTTGCTTGGACGGTGCAGCCGAGGTCGGCTTGCGGGATGAAGCACAGGTGGGTCGGAGTTGTTTCGGTCGGTGTTGACTTCCAATCTGTGACGCTTTGCTGGGAAGTTTGACATCAACCGGGTGGGTTGCAGGCAATCACGTTTGGTGGACGGTGCTGGCAGGTCAGGCATGTACCGTGGGCACGGTGGTACGATTTGTCAAGCGTCCTTGACACATCTGGCTCGTTCCGTCGTCGCAGTTGCCGGGCGTCAATCGTCGCTCGACGGCATCCTCCTGCCGGTTCCGCTCGACCGGCCGGAACCGCACACCGCGGTGAATTTCAACGCTTGTCGCCAATCGACTTCAAGCGCGATTTGTATTCGGGACGCTGTTTCCATTTGGTGAAATAGGGCCGATATTCTTCCACAGTCGTCCAGAATCGCGGCTGCGGTTCGCCGGCGTTGACCTGGCCTTCGGGATAGTCCTGACCGGCGACACTGGCGGTCATCGACTGCGTCCATCTTGCCATTGCCGCCTGCATCCGGCGGGCGAGAATCGGTCGTGTGCCCATCAGGTTCTGCTGTTCATTCGGGTCACTTTCCAGATCGTACAGTTCGTAGCGCTGTTGACCGCGGTGAATCAACTTGTAGTTGTTGTCCAGCAAGGCGGTGTTGCCGAAGCAGGCGAACGGAATCGGCTTGTCACGTCGCTCGCGGTCGTTGGTGAACAGGGGTTTGAGACTGATGCCGTCCTGTGGTTGAAGACGGGCGGAGTCTGGCAGTCCGGTCAGATCGGCCAGCGTTGGGAAAATGTCCATCGTCGAGGCTGGAAACAGGGTGATCCGCGGTTGGGGAATGCCCTGCGGCCATTCGATGATGGCCGGAACGCGCAGGCCGCCTTCATACAGGCTGCGTTTGTAGCCGCGGAGCCCGCCGACCGTGTCCGGTTTGATTCCCGGAAGTCCGCCGTTGTCGCTACAGAACCAGACCAGCGTGTTGTCGGCGATCTGCAGCTCCCTCAATCCGCGGCGGAGTGTCCCCAAACTGCGATCCATGGCCACCAGTTCGCCGTAGTGATTGCGCGAGCGGGGATCCAGATTGGCGAAGGCGCGGGTGTCGTCGTCCGCCGCCCTCCACGGGCTGTGTGGCGTGCCGTACCAGATCACACTCAGAAATGGTTGTTTCGCAGCGACCTGTCGGCCGATGAAGGCCAGCGCCTCGTCGACGATGATCTCCGATGAGTCGCCCTGGAATTCAATGAACTTCCCCTGCCGGCTCATGATCGGATCGCGGTCAAAAAAATTGGTGACTGATAGCCAGGTGTCAAACCCGAACACTCCCGGATTGTGCGTGTCCTGAGCGAGAATCGGGACGCCCGGCCCCCGCATGCCGTTCAAATGCCACTTGCCGAAGTGACCGGTGCTGTATCCGATGCTGCGCAGCGCCGAGGCCAAACTGCGTTCTTGTCTTCGGAGCGCGTAACCGTGACTCATCACTCCTGTTCGCTGGTTCGAGCGACCGGTGAGGACACTGGCCCGCGTGGGTGAACAGACCGGCGCCGCGGCATAGAACCGGTCGAACCGCAATCCGGCCGCAGCCATCGCATCCAGTTCCGGCGTTTTCAGCACAGGGTGCTGGTAATATCCCGTCTGGCCCCAGCCCTGGTCGTCCGCCATCACCAACACGATGTTGGGCGGCGCGGCACTCAGCCGGCCGATGGACAGGCCACCGCCCCACAGCGAGATGCCGGCCACCAGAGTGGCGCGCCACACTGCGGAAAACGACAGTCGCACAAACGGCAGAGAGATGGACGTGGCGCGCGGGATGAACGAGTTCACGATGTGGGCCTTTTCGCTGTTGGGAATCGAACGGGCAAAAAACTGGGCCTGGAAACACACGAAAGAAGAACACGGACGGCTGGCAAACGTCGACGGTCGAGAACAGCACGGTCGAGAACAGCGATGACGGGCTCCGGCTTGGACGATGGGGGTCGATGTAAGTCGTGGCCGCCGCGGAGACCGACCGTGTCAACGCGGGTGTTTCAGGTACAGGCCGGAGATCGATCCTCGAAATGCGTTTTGTTCCGTGTAGTCGCCGACGGGCTTGACCCGATCCGCGCCGATTTGAAGCGAGTCACCCGGTTCGGCATTCAGCAGGCCCGGAGCTTTGCCCCGCGCGACATTGCGGCGGTCGATTTGCAGTTGCATTGTGCCGTCGGATTTCCAGAAGGCTTCGAACGCGTGCGGAGCGTCGTCCAGCGGCTTCTCGGCGGTGATCACGGTGCGTTTCCAGTTCACGCAGGTTGCGAACGTCAGCCGCCTGTTTTTGAGGTAGACGCTGTAGCCCGACTTGTCGCCTCCGTGGGCCAAGATGACGCCATTGGCCGCGGAGGAGCGGATCGTCGCTCCGATGCGAATCCACTTGTGGCTGACGCGGGGGGCCCGGTGCCTGGGCAGATCCAGCCAGGCCTTTCCGGCGAAGATCCACGCTCCGTCCGGCCCCACAACCACTCCGTGGTTGGTGAACCGCAGCAGTTGGTTGTTCACCCGGGCGGCGACGGTGGGACGCGGTGCGGTTGGGGTGGCAGTCTGATCGAAATCAAATCCCGTGCGACGAGCCCAATGGCCGAGTTTGCCGAACAGGTCCCGGACCCGCTCGGGCTGGCTGGTCAACAGATTGGTCTGTTCTCCCGGATCGTCCTGCAGCTGGAACAGCCGCGCTTCCGACCCATCGGGATTGACCAGGAATTTCCAGGGCCCTTCGCGAACCGCGAAGCTCGGACTCTGAAATTCGACCTTGCCGGCCTTGAGCACCGCGTGGGGGGCTCCGTATTGCCAGAACAGCGGTTGGCCACGCGGCGCGGGAGTGCCCAGCAGCACGGAACTGCGATCGAGCCCATCCAACTGTTCGCTCGCGGGCACGTCGACCCCCGCCAACTTGCAGAACGTGGGCGACAGATCAATTCCGCTCATCACACTGGTGTGGTCGGTGCGTCCGGCGGGGATTGTGCCGGTCCACCGCGCGATGAAGGGCATGCGAATGCCACCTTCAAACAGGGACCACTTCCGGCCAAAGAACGGGCCGGTAAAACCGGGCGGAGTCACGCCGCGCTCGCGATAGTACTTGGGCCAATCGGTCGGCCCGTTGTCACTGGTGAACACGATCAGTGTGTTTCGCTCGAGCCCCAGTTCATCGATGGTGTTCACCAGGCGTCCGATCTGCTTGTCCATTTCTTCCAGGACCGCGAAGAACGTTTGTTCCCAGGGATTGTCGGTGACCGTCTTCCATTTCTCCTCCGCGCCGGGCCAGGGTACGTGGGGGTCGTGCACATCGTTGGGAAACAGCCGCACATAAAAGGGGCGTTGTTTGTTGCGTTGGATGAAGGCGATGGCGCGGTCGGTGTACTTCTGGGTTTTCTGCCACCGCTCGCAGAATTCGATTTTGCCGTGACCCAGCTTGACGCTCGAATTCTTGCGGTTCGTCAGCAGACGATCGCCCAGTCCTTCAAAGGCAACCAGGCTTTCGTCGAAACCATAGGCGGACGGCAGGGGCGCGTCGTCGACGTCGCGTCCGCCTCCCATGTGCCATTTGCCGAAATGCGCCGTGGCGTACCCCTTGGCTTGCAACTTCTTGGCGGTTGTGGGGGCCTCGGCCGCAAGAAAGTCGCGCATGCCGCGGCTTCTGTTGCCGGCGCGGGTGTTCAGGTACGAGTGGATTTTCCAACGCGCGGGATAGTGTCCCGTGGTGACCGCCACTCGAGAGGGCGAACAGATGGGCGAGTTGACGTAGAAATTTGTGAGCTTGATACCCTCGTCCGCCAGACGATCGATGTTGGGGGTTCGCACATGAGGATTGCCAAAACAACTCGGATCGGCGTAACCCATATCGTCGATGAAGATGAACACGATATTGGGCGCCCGCGATTCGGCAGCGGTTACGGCGGACGCCAGACCGCAGAGCAACAACAGTGCGGCGGTGTTGCAGGTACGTTTCATAGTTCGCGTTACCTTGGATTGCGGGGCGGGGGATTGCGAGGCGGAGGATTGCGGGGAGGTGCTGAGCGCGCCGCAGACGGCGCCGATTTGTCATGGATCGGGATGAACTGCACCGCATCGGCGATCACATACTTGCCCTCGGTGCCCTCTGTGGAGATCCGCACCCAGCCGTGTCGGCCGGCCAGGAAACGGAACTTACCGAGCGAACGGAACAGACGCCCGTATCGGGGCGTTTGTTGCTGGTTGATCCGCTGCGAAGATTGTCCGTCCGCGTGCTGGACGGTGACGGGCGTGTTGCTGGCCCGGCGGACGTTGTAGCAATGGGACAAGCGGACTTCGTACACGCCGGCTCGGGGCAGGTGCGGCCGGAAGATCACCGAATTCTTGGACTTGTTGGTTTTCTGATCGTGCACATAGCCCAGGCCCACGTAGGGCGGTGTGTGAGTCGAGTAGCGCCAGGTGCCGATGAGTTGTGCCTGAGTCTCGTCGACCACGATGCCGGCCAGCTGGCCGGGGTGTTTGACGATGAAGGGGACGAGTTCCGGTTTGTCCACGTCACCGGCACGATGCGTGTTGGGCAAGGCGTCGGGGTGGGGTCGCAGTTGTGTGGCCGCCGGTTGTTGGCCTTGCGGCGGCTCACCGTGTAGCGCCGCGGCGACAATCCACAACGCGAGACAGCCGTATGGGACGCCGGTTGTGCTGTGCATGAGATGGGCTCTCCGCGTCCGCGGATGTTGTCGGAGTGGCTGGCCGATCCTGGGTGATGAGCGGAATACGCCACGGACACCGCGGGCCACTTCTCCGTGTTCCAGGTCAAACGCTGTTCCAAATCAAATCGTCGGCAATTGCCAGGGATCGCGGCGTTCGTAGTCCCGCCAACTGTTGGCTTCGGGGTCATCCACAAACCGCCACTTCTGCGGATCCCACCGCAGTTTGCGCGCATGCCAGTACGCCAGATTGCTCAGATGACACACGGCCACGCTGCGGGCTCCGATTTCCACATCGGCCACGGGACGCTTCCGCGCGCGGATGCAGTTGATCCAATCGCGATGGTGGCCCGGCGATTTGTAGAGATGCACTTCGTCGGCTGCCAGGGGATCCTGGATGGCATCGGCGGGGTCGCTGCTCAGATGGCCGCGGTCGATTCGCAACGTGCCGTCGGTTCCCGTAAACGTACAGCCCGAGGGCCCTCCGTGAATCATTTCGACGCCGTTGGCGTAGATCAATCGCGCGCCTTGGCCCTGCGCGGGATCCTGCGGAGGTATGACTTCGACGGGGCCGGAGTGATCCATGCCCAGCGCCCATTGCGCGATGTCGTAATGGTGGGCACCCATGTCGGTCTGGCCGCCGCCGGAGTATTCGCGGTAGGCGCGCCACTGTGGCCAGGGTTTGGAGATGCCTCCCCGGGCACTGAGGATTGCGTTGTACGGTCGTCGCGGGGCCGCGCCCAACCACATGTTCCAGTCGAGTCCCGGTTCGATTTTTTCTGCGGGCAGATCGCACCAGCGACTGGGGCCGCCCACACCAACTCTGACCCGAGTGATGCGACCAATGCGACCACTGCGAATCAACTCGCACGCTTTACGAAAGGGACCGAACACACTGCTGCGTTGCTGGCTGCCGGTCTGCATCACCCGCTTGTGTTTGCGAACCGCTTCGATGCAGCGTTGGGCTTCCAGCAGTGTCAGCGTCAGTGGCTTCTCACAATAAACGTCCTTACCGGCTTTGCAGGCTTCGATGACCGGGATCGCATGCCAATGGTCCGGTGTGGCGATCAACACGGCATCGATGTCCGGGCGGTCGATGATCTTGCGAAAGTCGTTGTACTCCGCACAGCCTTTGTAGTCAGTTCGATCGCCGTACCGGGCTGCGACCCGTTTCCGGGCCAGTTGTCGCCGCGTTGTATCGGGATCGCAAACTGCGACGATCTGCACATCGTTGAAGCCCAACAACGAGTTGAGGTGATAACCGCTGCACATTTTTCCGGTTCCGATCAAGCCAATCGTGATCCGCTCGCTGGCCGGGGCGCGCCCGTCGCGGCCAATCGCGGTGGCGGCCATCAGGCTGGGGACGGCAAAGGCCGTCGAGGATTTCAGGAATGTGCGTCGCGAAACGGCTGGGCGTGGAACCGGCACGATGGACCTCCGTTGAAGCGGACCATGGGAAGCGGACAAGCGCTCGGTCAGTCAGTGTAACGCAATAGGCCCGAGATTCTGAGTCTGGCGGACCGGAAATTCGGGCTGGCAGTTGCCCATCGGCCGCGTGCTGCGGAGGCAGGCGCTGGAAGTGTGACCAGTCCAGCCATGTCCTGCGGCTGGAGTTTGCCGGCGGCAAGTATCGGTGGCGCGACCCAGGTCTGCGCGTCGCAGTGAGCGGTGTCGGACGTTACCATCGGACGGGCCGCTGCATGTCGCGCCGCTGGACGCGCGGATCCTGCGACGCACGTCATACAGGGAACGCCAAACAACAGGGAACGCGAAACAGCCGGGGAGCCTGAGCATCCGCGTGGCAAACACCGCGTTCTTGAGTTGCGGAGGGACAGCATGCGTTGGAGATCGGCTTCGAATCGGCTTGTGGTGCAAGTTGTGATCCCGGTCCTGGCCTGGTCGGTGTTGGCAGCGTCACCAGTTGAGGCCGCCGGGCCCGCGGAACTGATTGTCATCAATGCGAACGTGATTACGGTCGATCACGACCAGCCCCGAGCCCAGGCGTTCGCGGTGGCCGGCGGACGATTTACCGTGGTGGGTTCGAATGCCCAGGTCCGGGCCGCGTCTGACGACAAGACGCGCGTGATCGACGCGACCGGTTTGACGATCATTCCGGGTTTCAACGACGCCCACCTGCATCCGCGGCCGTTGTATTCCGACGCTTCCCCGCACAGTTCCGTGGATTGCAGTCCGGCTGCCGTGTCCAGCATCGCGGCCATGGTCGGCGCGTTACGCAAGAAGGCCGAGAACACTCCGGCAGGTCAATGGATCCGTGGCAGCCGGTATCAGGAGACCAAATTGGGACGCCAGCCGACGCGGTACGACCTGGACCGGGTCTCCAAGCGGCATCCGATTCGCGTCAGTCATTCCAGCGGACATGTGCGTGTGTTCAATTCGTATGCCTTGCGGCTGGCCAAGGTGACCAGGGACACGGCCGATCCGCCGGGCGGCCGCTTTGATCGTGATCAGCATGGCGTGCCCAACGGAGTTTGCCGGGAGAACGCCGCTGCGATCGTTCGCGATGCCGGGCCGGACGATCCCCGACCGACCACGGAGGAGAAAGTGCAGGGTCTGCTGGCCCGCTTCCGCTTGTATGCGGCTCGAGGGATCACCAGTGTGCAGGACGCGGGAAACAATTCCATGTCCAAGCTGATGCTGTACGACGCCGCGCGTGCCGCGGGCCAGCCGTTGCGGGTCTACCTGATGCTCAGCCGATATGAGTTGTCCAAGCTGGTGCAGTTGAAAGCCGCCCAGCAACTGGGCGACGATCGATTGAAACTGGGCGCCATCAAGCGATTTCATGGCAACTCGCTGTCCGGCCAGACGTGCTGGCTGTACGAGCCGTATGCCGATCGCCCCGATTACTTCGGCATCCCGCCGCGGCGTTCGCAGGATTACCTCGACGCGCGGATCCTCGAAATCCATCAGGCCGGTCTGCAAGCCTGTGTGCATGCCAATGGCGATCGGGAAATTGACATGGTCCTGAATGCCATCCAGCGGGCCGTGCAGCGAGCACCCGATATCGCTCATCGGCATCGCATCGAGCACTGCAGTGTTGTGAACGAACGGATCCTGGGGCGGATCAAGTCCCTGGGCGTGGTGATCGCTCCCCACTCCTACGTCTACGAGCACGGAGATAAGATGCAGGCCTACGGTGAGCAGCGTTGGAATATGATGCATCCCAATCGTTCGGCCATCGAGCTGGGCATCGTGGTCGCTGGAACGTCGGATTCTCCCGTCAGTGCCGCTGACCCGTTGCTGAGGATCCAGAGCATGGTCACCCGCACGTCGGCCGAAGGTCAAGTGTACGGTCCGCGTCAGAAGGTCACGGTTGAGCAGGCGATCAGGTGCTGGACACTGGGCAGCGCGCATGCCGCGTTCGACGAGAAGATCAAAGGCTCGATCACCCAAGGCAAACTGGCCGATTTCGTCATGCTCGCGGCGGATCCCGCTGAAGTACCGCCGCACACGATCAAGGACATCACCGTTGTGCGGACTGTGGTCGGCGGGAAAACCGTGTATCGCGATCCCGGACGCGGATCCGCCGATCCGTCTCAGTCCCATGGTTTGCGCTGAGTCCGCCGCAACACGTTCCGCGTCGGTGCATTTGGGGGTTGGCACGCGGGCGATCGATGCCTGGGAGAGGTTGCGGTCGGCGCGGTAAATCGGGTTGAGTGTCACAGAAATTGGCTACGACGGGTGGGAGGCTCGCATGCGTGAGAAGTCCGAACAACGAGTCGGCACCGTGCCGAACGTCAGTCCACCGCCGGGGTCGGCGGCGCTGAACGCTGCCGCGACGAGAACGGCCGAGGAACCCGAGGCGCGTGGACTGGTGTGTCCTGCGATCGAGACGGTCCGGATCGGGATGGTTGGATTGGGATTGCGGGGCGAGTGCTTGCTGCGGTTGTTTGTGGAACACAGCGGAGTACGGATTCAAGCCGTGTGCGACGTGGATGCAGACCGGGTTGGCTGGGCCCGGAAACTGGTCGCAGAGACTGGTCAGCAGGAACCGGTTGGCGGCCATCACGGAACCGCCGGTTTCGAGGCGCTGTGTGATCGCGACGATCTGGATCTGGTGGTTGTGGCAACTTCCTGGAGCTGGCACGTGCCCGTTTGCGTGGCCGCGCTGCGTGCTGGCCATCACGTGGCCGTCGAAGTTCCCGCGGCGGTGGGTGTGGACGAGTGCTGGGAACTGGTGGAAACGGCCGAGGCAGTCCGTCGGCACTGTGTGATGTTGGAGAATTGTTGTTACGGGCGAGCGGAAATGATGGTGTTGAACATGATCCGCCAGGGTGTGTTGGGCGAGCTGGTCCACGGCGAGGCCGGTTACCTGCACGATTTGCGGAATGACAGCGAGTTGATTGGTCCCGAGGGCGCGGCGCGCTGGCGGCTGGAGCAAATGGCCTGCCGCAACGGCAATCTGTATCCCACCCACGGCCTGGGACCGATCGCTCAATACATGAACATCAACCGGGGGGACTGTTTCGACTATCTGGTTTCCATGAGCAGCGCGTCGCGGGGGTTGAGTGGGTTTTATGCCGAGAAATTTGGGGCGTCGCACCCGCTGGCCACGCGCGACTACGCCCTGGGAGACGTCAACATGACGCTGATCCGCACGCTCAACGGCCGCACGATCACGGTCGGACACGGCACGCAGTCGCCCCGTCCCTATAGCCGCGTCAACACGATTCAGGGCACGCGGGGTATCTTCCAGGGTTATCCGGATCGGATTGCGCTGGAAAGCCATGAGGGTGGACACGCGTGGCAATCTCTGGACGACTACCGTTCGCAATACGAACACCCGTTGTGGCGCCGGCTGGCGGACCAGGCGGAAGGGCACGGGCACGATGGGATGGACTTCATGTTGATCCATCGATTGGTGCATTGCTTGAGGACCGGGGTCGCGCCCGACATGGATGTGTACGATGCCGCGGCCTGGAGCGTGATTGGGCCGTTGAGCGAGCAGTCGCACGGAACCCGCAGCATGCCGGTCGCTATCCCGGATTTCACTCGGGGTCGCTGGAAGTCCAATCCAGCCTTGGAAATCGGCGACGGTTGACTGTTGTCACCGACAGACCGCGTTCCGAGCCGGGCCGTGATCGGACGGGCGTCGACAATCCGGTGGGGACGGCTCTGTCGAGCATGGAGTTCGTGTTGCGGAATCCCTGTGAAAAAGGCGTTGTCCGTCGGAGGCAGCCGTTCGGTCTGGATCCAGCCGTGGCAGCGCGGGTTGGCTCAGGCGATGACGGAGAACACGGGGTCTCCCCCCTGAGCCACTGGAACGGGGCGTCCCCCCCGATCCGCGACGGTCATGTGGGGGTCGATGCCCAGCAGTTGGTAAATGGTGGCCACGAAATCGGCGACGGGAACCGGATGACTTTCGGGCCAAGCGCCCTGTTTGTCCGTGGTCCCATGGACAAGTCCGCGGTGTGTGCCGCCTCCGAACAGCAGGCTGAATCCGCACTGTGGCCAGTGATCGCGGCCGGCCTTGCCGTTGATGTGGGGAGTCCGCCCCATTTCTCCCATCACAATCACCAGTGTCGATTCGAACAAGCCGCGGTCTTGGAGGTCTTGCAACAACGCCGGGATGATGCGGTCGAGGATGGGCAGGTTGAAATCCTTGAGCATGCCGAAATTGTTCGCATGCATGTCATAGGCGTGGCCGTAATGTTTGTAGATGTCCTGGTGCACACTGATGAAGGGGACGCTGCGTTCGACAAGTCGCCGGGCAATCAGCATGCTCGAACCAAACAGATTCCGCCCGTATCGTTCACGGTCCGCGGCCGATTCCTGTGACAAATCAAAAGCGTCACGGGTCTGGCTGGAACAGAGCATGTCAAAGGCCCGTTGCTGGAAGTGATCGAGCCGTTCGACTGCGCCACTTCCTCGCACCTGTTCAAAACGTTGATCGAGTTGATTCAGGATGGAGCGTCGTTGGTCGAAGCGGTCAGCCCGCATCTCGGGCAAGGCGTCCAAGGCCGGCATTTGTGGCTCACCGATCGGCAACACGGGGTAATAGTCTTTGGCCTTGGGTTCCTTGTTGAATTTGGGGTTGCAGACAGAGAACAGTGGATCGTATTGGCTGCCCAGGAATCCGCCATAGGGTCCACCTCGGCGGTAATTCTGACCCTCTCCCGGATAGTTCGGCAGGCAGACCGCCGCCGGCATGGCCCGCGGGCCGCGTTTCAGGTACTGGCAAATGGCACCGATGTCGGGGGGATCCGTGGGTTGAGCCGGCAGCTGGGCATTGCCAGCGGTAAAGCCGGTCATGATCGCCAGCGGGTCGTGCGAGTTGTAAGTGTGCGTGATGGTGCGGATCAGAGTGGCCTTGTGCATCCAGCGGGCCAGCGCGGGCATGTGTTCGCAGATCTGCAATCCGGGCAGGGACGTGGCGATGGGCGCGAATTCACCGCGGACCTTGTCGGGGGCGGCGGGTTTCATGTCGAACATGTCGATGTGAGACGGACCACCCAGCAGGTTGAACAGCAGGACGGAGCGCGCAGCACCCGACCCGTTGCCGGCATCCGCGGCACGCAGGAGCCCGGGCATACTCATGCCGGGAAACAGAGATAACGCCCCAACCCGCATCAGATCGCGGCGTGTGAGGCCGTCGCACAGCGTTGTCCCGCGTCCCTGGATGCGCAGCATGTCTTACTCCTGTCGTTCCGCGTTCACACGTCTGCAAACGTCTGCAAATAGTATAACCGCCGCCGAAATTTTGGTGAAGGCCGCTCGCCTTCGTGGCCCCCGTTTCCGATTGCGGGACCCGGCCGACAAGCAGCGGCTGGCAATCCCGGCCGGCGATGCCATGGGCCACCCCGTCAGCACGCTGGTCACAGGATCGTGAACGGATACCATGGATTACGAGCCGGTTTCGATGAGCAGCGTCCGATGCCCAGGAGCGGGAACATCACGGCCGGCATAACCAGAAAACCCGAGGTGAGTCGATGAACGGTGAGGGAATGAACGGTGAGGGAATGAACGGTGAGGGAATGAACGGTGAGGGAATGAACGGTGAGCTGGCGGGACGGACGGCATTGGTGACCGGTGGTAGCCGGGGGATTGGTCGCGCGTGTTCGCTGAGGTTGGCAGCCGCGGGCGCGCGTGTGGCCGTCAATTATCGGACCAATCAGTCGGCGGCTTGCGAGACCGTGGAGGCGATCAGCGCGGCCGGAGGGCGAGGGATCGCTGTCCAGGCCGATGTGTCGCACAGCGATCAGGTCGCCGAACTGGTGCAGCGGGTGGAACAGGATCTGGGCCCCGTCGATTTGCTGGTCAACAACGCGGGCGTTTTCGACTACGTCTCACACGAACAGACGACCGAGCAGATCTGGCATCGGGCGCTGGACAACAATCTGACCAGCGCTTATCTGACGACCTGGGCCGTGAAACCGCGGATGATCGAGCGGAGTTTTGGACGCATCGTCAATGTGGCTTCGATCGCCGCGTTGCGGGCCCGGCCGATGTCGATTGCCTATGCGGTCAGCAAGGCCGGCATGGTGGCCTTGACCAAAAGCCTGGCCCAAGCGGTTGCGGAGTGCAACATCCGCGTGAACGCCGTCGCTCCGGGCTTGATCGACACCGAGATACTGGACGGGGTTGATTTGGCGGCGCGGCAGGCCTTGATCGATGCCACTCCCCTGGGAAGGATCGGGCGGCCGGACGACATCGCTGAGTTGGTGTTGTTCCTGCTCTCGGAACGCTCGCGTTTCATGACCGGGCAGACCATGGTGGCCAGCGGTGGCCGCGTGCTGCTGCCGTGACCGTGGCATTTGACCAACCCAGACTGGACATCAGCTTCGACTTCGAGCAGTCTGGAACATCTCGCTGATACGGCTACGATACCTGTACGGAGTCCGCGATTGGTGGACTGCGACTGTGCGGTCGCTTGTCGCCGGCGGCCAGCACCTGGGGTGCCGTGCGGTTTCCAGACGGGTGACTCCGCAGGAACTGTATTTGGAAGACAACACCGTTCCATGCACGGTGCCGGGATGTGATGGACGATTTGAAACCCGAAGACCAATCGCGTTCGCAGGCTGCCCACGCCCCACCACAGACGCGACGCGGATCGCAGCTGGTGAAAACGTGGTTGTTCCGGCTGGTTGTGGTGCTGGTGCCCACGCTGATCGGCCTGTTCGCGGTGGTCGTCGTGCTGGCCTATCAAGAGCGATTGGTTCGCAATCCGTTGACCGGGGAGTTTCGATTTCAACGTCCGCCGCTGTACGTGCAGGAGCCGAATTATGAGACCACCGGCCACAAGTACCTGTACGACGAGCGGCTCGGCTGGAAGAATATTCCGCATTGGAAATGGACATCCCTGGGTGAAAAACTGACGATCAATTCCAAGGGACTCCGAGATCAAGAGCATGCTCATCACAAGCCACCCGGAACGCGGCGGATTCTGGTTCTGGGTGACTCGTATGCCTGGGGTTACGGAGTGTCCGACGAGATGCTGTTCAGCGAAATCCTGGAACAGAGGCTCCGGGGACAACAGATCTCGTGGCAGGTGATCAACTCCGGAGTGTCCGGATGGGGCACCGACCAGGAGCTGCTGTTTCTGGAACAAGAGGGCTTCAAATATCAGCCGGACATTGTCGTGCTGGCTTTTTTCATCGCCAACGACCCCGAGAACAACAGCAAATCGCGACAGTATGGTCTGGACAAGCCGCTGTTCGTTGATACGCATTTGCAACTGGCCAATGTTCCTGTACCCAAGCCGGGCTCCGCAGCGTCGGTGATCAAAAGCGAGGCGGACGCCGGAGATCTCACACTGGCGATCATCAAACGCATGGCGACACTCTGCGGTGAACACGGCTGCGACTTGATCGTGGCCAAGTTTGGCGAGTTCCTGTTCGAGGATACGGAACCATTCCGTGATCTGAGTGACAGGTTGTCGAAGCAACTGCCGAAATTGCCGCGGGTGACCTATATCGACCTCGACCAGGTCTATCTGGACCTCAAGGTGGCCCCCATGGAAATTCTGGTGGGTAACAACGACGGCCACTGGAATCCCTACGGCCACTGGTTGACGGCCGATGTTCTGCTGAAGTCCTTGTCGGACTCGGGCGACATCGAGGCGAAGGACATCCGGGATGTCGATTCGCCTGGAAGCCGAGCTGCCCGGCGGCGATGAGAGGATCCCGGAGTCTCTGAGGACTTGTGGCTATTGCAGGGCGGTCGGAGACTGGAAATGACAGTCCGCCGACGGCAGATGCGATTGCAAACAGGCCCGCGTCGATATTAAGGTGGCAACAGGCGGACTGTTTTGCCGCTTGCCTGCCCGAGTCCGGATGATCGCCTGCATGAGCCTTCCCCGCATCCAATTCAAACACATCCTGGCCGGTGGGGTGCTTGGCGGGTTGATGCTGTGTGTTCTGTTCGTGGTGCTGGTTTCCAATGCCAGAAAACAGTACGTGTTTGAGCAGCGGATCCGTGATCCGCGGGTGTCGTATCGCGGCGCAGTGACCGGCTGGTGGGACACGGTGCCCGAAGCTGCGCGGGAAGCCAGCTTGCAGGCTATGCCGGACGATAACATCAGTCGCCCGGCATACGCCGGTCCCGAGTCGTGCAAGTCCTGCCATCGCCAGAATTTTGAAAACTGGTCACAACATCCCCATCGCTGGATGAACGCCATGGCCGATGAAACGACCGTGGTTGGTGACTTCTCGGAAACGTCCACGATTTCGTACCGCGGCGGTACGGCCCGATTCTCTCGTGACGGCGATGCGTATCGGATGGAGCTCCAACGCGACGGAATTCGCCGACTGTACGCTATCCATCAGACCATCGGCAGTCGCTTCTTCCAGTACTATGTCGGTCAGGGATTGCAGGGACCGGAACCGGAAGGCCACGATTTCTATACGGTCGATCATGTGCTGCCGTTTGGATACTGGATCGATCAGGCCGAGTGGATTCCGACCGTGCATGTGCACTGGGTGATGCTGGAGGGAGCGCAGGCTGACGAGGAAGATGTGCCGGCTGACCAGCGTCCCGATCCCTTCGCTGCGCGCGACGATTCGATCGCTTTTACTCCCTATTACCAATGCAATTACTGTCATACCACATTTCCACTGGGGGACCTGCTGGTTCGCAACCCGGACGTGGTGGGGCGACATGCCCCGTTGAAGATGCACTTTTCGGTACCGGAGTACCTGGCGGAATCCCATCCGAAACTGTGGGACGGTTCCCGGCCGGCGCACGCATTGCCGGACGCGGACCTGGCCGCGCTGAAGCAGGCGATTCATCGCTTCGAAGCGCCTCGGCACGCCGTGTCGCTGGGCATCACATGCGAGTCCTGTCATCTGGGAAGTCGCGCCCACGCCGAAGGCAAGTTGAAGAAGCCGCACTTTTTTCCGCGCAGCCCGCACTTACTGGTCGAGTCTGCCGATGGTCCGCTGGACTTCGGTCGCACTCAGAGCAATGTCAACTGGGCTTGCGGTCGGTGTCATTCCGGGGATCGCCGGCAGCTCGCCGGCGGCATGGCCACCTGGAACTCGACCGAGTACACCGACGCCATGCGCGGCAGCTGTTATTCACAGCTCAAGTGCACGGACTGCCACGATCCGCATCAGCCCACTGGAAAACGCTGGACGGTCCCCTTGGCCAAGACCGACAGCGTGTGTCTGAAGTGCCATCAGCAGTTTCAACAGCCCCAGCAGCGAGCGGCGCATACGCACCACAGTCCTTCCAGCAGCGGTTCCAGTTGCCTGAACTGTCACATGCCGCACCTCAACGAAGGCCTGCAGGACGTGGTGCGGACACACATGATCTTCTCGCCGACCGAGCCGCGGATGATCGAGGCCAATCAGCCGAATGCCTGCAATCTGTGCCACACCGAGCAGGGGATCAATTGGACTCTGCGACATCTCGAAGATTGGTACCACAAGCCGTATTCGCAATCAGCGATCGAGGCCAGTTATGCGGACCGTGATCAGCCGGCGGCCGTAGGATGGCTCCACAGTGAAGATCAGTCCGTACGGCTCATCGGCGCCGATGCCTTGACCCGCACCGGGTCGCGGTGGGCACTACCGCAACTGATCGGTGTGCTGGATGATCCGTTTCTGATGAATCGCCAGTTCGGCCGCATTGGTCTGGAATCGATGCTCGGTGTTCGACTGTCCGATTTTGGTTACCAGTTCTACATGACCGCTGATGAGCGGCGCGAACCGCTGCAGAAGATACGTGAGACACTGCTCGAACCCGATGCGCAGCGTTCCGAGGCGGTTGGGGATTCCGAGTCCGGACCCGTGGCGCCGCAGCCTGAGGTCGACCAGCGCAGCGAACCGACCAAGGAGAACCGCTGATGGTTCGGCGGCGCAATGCACGGGCCATGGAACCCTGGCGCCGGGGGACGCTGGCGTGGACCGGATGCGTCTGGCATGCAGTCGCATCGCCGTGGTTGTGAAAACGGGCGCGGCAATTTGACGAGAGGTCGTGTGCGTGCGATGGTGGGGGTGGTGAGCTCCCGCGTTTCACACGCGTATCACAAAGGGATTGCAGCGTGGCTAGGCAGCGAGCAGATTATCCGCAGATCATCTTGACGGGAACCGATCCCGACCTACCGACGGACTTTGACGGAAACTTCGCCAAGTATTCCGACTTTCATGAAATGGCCCGCGGAGGCAAGGCGCTGCTGCGATCTTGCTGGGATTCCGTGATGGGACGGACGGTGGCCTTGAAGTCCTTGCTGCCGCGATTCGCCGATGACTTGCGGGAGCGGCGTCGCTTTCTGCGCGAAGCGCGGGTGACTGCGCAATTGCAGCATCCGAACACGGTTCCGGTTTACGAGATCGGATACGACGACGGTCAGTGTCTGTATTTCACAATGAAGCGGATCGCGGGGGAGAATCTGTTTCAGATTCTGCAGAGGTTGAGTTGGCGGGATGCGGTGACACTGGAGCAGTATCCGTTGAGTGTGTTGCTGGATGTGGTGACGCAGGCCTGCCAGGCCCTGGCCTACGCGCACGCGCACGGAGTGATTCATCGTGACGTCAAACCGGAGAACATCTGGCTGGGAAAATTTGGAGAGGTGATCTTGCTGGATTGGGGAGTTGCCAAGGTCTGGGGCTCGGCCGACGACGTGACCGAAGAGACCCCGCAGCACGAACCGGACGTCGATCGTTCGAGCCCACATCAATTGCAGACTCTGACACTGGCCGGACAACGGCCGGGGACTCCGCTGTACATGTCGCCCGAGCAGGTGCTGGGGAACCGCTACCTGGACGAACGGACGGACGTGTTCAGTCTGGGGGTCCTGTTGTACGAGATGCTGGCTTTCAAGGAGCCGTTTCG
>Ga0315336_1001998_pt1 | contig 34278 bp, 31 predicted proteins | sample ASW5metaG_FD_204512 | JGI IMG/M metagenome (GOLD analysis project Ga0315336, IMG submission 204512) | Ammonia-oxidizing marine archaeal communities from Monterey Bay, California, United States - ASW #5 | ecosystem: Environmental > Aquatic > Marine > Intertidal zone | place: USA: California...
GCGCTATAGCTTTCGCTGCCGTCACGGACAGTGGTCGGGCGCTTCGCGGCCTGCACCAGCGGATCGGCGGGGCGCGAGGGCGCACGCACCGGCTGTACCGGCTTTTCAATCTTGCCGAAGAGGTCGTTGCTGTCGTCCATGTGAGGCCTAGCGTCGGTAATGCGAATCAGTTCTCGATACTGCCACGCTTTTGGCGAGTGAACGAGTTCCTGTTCCGTTCAGGGATCAAACTGTCTCTTATTCCAAAACCATTCGATAACCAAGCGGGCCGAAATAGGGCGGTCCGCGCGCCCCGTTATTCCTGATTCTTTAACAATGATGTCTAGCGTTAGGTCCAACTAAAAAGACCAAGGGCGTCAGGGGTTTCGTTGTGAGGGGCAGGGCCATAACCATGATCGGCATCGCCGCCGTCTTCGGCGCGATCTCGATCTTCGCGGCGGACTTCTGGGTCAAGAGCCAGGCAGGGGCTCTGCCTGAGGTCAAGGTCGTCTCCGTCGCGGCGCCGCAGCAGCCCAAGATCGAGTTCAAGACCATCGTGGTGGCTCAAGCGCCGCTGCGATACGGCATGGAGCTCGGTCGCCCGCAACTCGCCGAGATCCCGTGGCCGCAGGATTCGCTGCCGCAAGGCGCTTTCCCCACGATCGACAAGCTGCTTGCCGACGGCAGCCGGGTCGTGCTGTCGCCAATCGAGGTCAACGAACCGGTGCTGCTCGCCAAGCTGTCGGGACCAAACGGCCGCGCCACGCTTTCCAACATTCTGTCGCCGGGCATGCGGGCCGTCACCATCCGCACTGACGAGATCGCGGGTGTCGGCGGCTTCGTTACCCCGGGTGACCGGGTCGACGTCGTGTTGACGCGCGATGCCGGCGATATTCAGGAAGTGTCGAAGAACGCTCAAGGCGCGGCCGGCTCGACGGTGACGTCCGAGATCGTCGTTTCCGACGCCAAGGTGCTTTCGGTCGGGCAGGGCGCCGACGAGCGCAAGACGGAGCCTCAGGTCGCCAACTCGGTGACCATCGAAGTCACCAACGAAGGTGCGCAGAAAGTGGCGCTTGCCCGCACCGTCGGGACCCTGTCGCTGTCCTTGCGTTCGGCGGCCGACGCCAGCGCCAGCAAGGGCGGACTTACGACCATCTCGTCCTTCGGCGGCTCGGTTGCGGCGAACGCGCAGGCGGGCGCCGCCTCGCTGGTGAGCGCGGTGACGAAGGAATCCAGCGAGCCGAAACTCAGGACGGTGATCGTAACGCGCGGCGACAAGGTCGAGGAATACAAGGTTCCTTCGCGGGAACCGCCGCAGGAACTGCAGCAATAGCCGGTGGGGACCGGCGGGGACGAGGTAAGATGTTCGGGTTTGATGCATTTCGGGCGACCAGGGGATGGCGTCTTTTCGGCGTGATCGCGCTGGCGGCGGCAATGCTGGGCGTCGCCGCGCCCGCAAGAGCCGGCAACGATATCGTCTATGTCTCGGCGAACAAGAACGCGTCGATCAAGGTCGCCAAGGGCAAGCCGAAGACGATCATGACGAGCGCCGCCTTCTACCAGATCGTCATCGGCGATCCGGAGATCGCCAACGTCAACCCGCTGACCGACAAGTCCTTCTATGTGCTGGGTAACAATCTGGGCACCACCGGCATTGCCCTATTCGACCAGAACAAGCAGCTGGTGGGCACCATCGACATCGAAGTGACGCTGGATACCGACCAGTTGGCCAGCACCATCCGCGCCAGCGTGCCCGACGCCAAGATCAAGGTCGGGTCGGCAAACGGCCGCGTCGTGCTGTCGGGAGAGGCCGACGACGCGGTTGCTGCCGACAAGGCCAGCAAGATCGCGTCGCGTTTCTCGGGCAATGAGGAAGTCATCAACTCGGTCAACATCTCGTCTTCGCAGCAGGTGCAGCTCAACGTCCGCTTCGTCGAGATCAACCGCCAGGCCGGCCAGGACCTCGGCGCCAAATACGCAGCCAATTTCGCCTATGGCATCGGAAATCGCAACGTCGTGCTGAACCCGGACGGGGGAAACGTGCCGACGGCCGGGACAGGTGAGATTATCGGTAGCCTGCTGTCTAATGGCCTGTCGATCGATATCGCCATCAAGGCGCTGGAGGAACGCGGTCTGGCACGGCGGCTGGCGGAGCCGAACCTGATTGCCCGTTCGGGCCAGACGGCCAGCTTCCTTGCCGGTGGCGAGTTCCCGATCCCGGTCTCGGAAGACAATGGCAAGATCAGCGTCACCTACAAGAAATACGGCGTCGGCCTCGATTTCACGCCGACGGTGCTGAAGGACGGGCTGGTCAGCCTCGACATCGCGCCGGAAGTGTCCTCGATCGACCCATCGGCTTCCATCCAGGTCAGCAGCGGCATTTCCATTCCGGCCTTCATCGTGCGCCGCGCCAGGACATCGGTCGACCTCAAGAACGGACAGAGCTTCATGATCGCCGGTCTCTTGCAGTCGCAGAACGACATCACCACGTCGCGTGTGCCGGGGATCGGGAAGCTGCCGGTGCTCGGTCCGCTGTTTTCGTCGAAATCCTATCAGCGGCGCGAGACCGATCTGGTGATTATCGTCACGCCTTACCTGGTCAAGCCGGTCGATCCCTCGAAAAAGATGGTCGAGCCAACCGACGGCACCCGGCCAGCAAGCGTCGCCGACTATTTCCTCAACAACACCGAGGAGGTCGATGCCTCGGCGCCGAAGCGCCCGGTGACGCTGGCCGATGGCAGCGCCGCCCGCCCGGTGGCCGCCACCACGTCCGGCCACTTCCTCGACCTGCCGAAGGAATAAGGCCATGCGCATCTACCCTTGCATCGCACTGCTCCTGGCCGGGCTCGTTGGCGGCTGCACCAGCGACGATTATGTGCGCACCGAGGGCGTGACGCCGGGGGTCGGCAACGCGCAGGCAGCCAACACCGTCATGCAGATGGTCGATCCCTGGAAGTACGGCGTCCAGAACACCAGGCTCCTGGTGCCGGCCCAGCGTCCGAGCCCGGAGAGCACCGCCGTCGGCGCCAAAGCCGGTTCGGCACCGACGACGACATCATCATCAACGACATCGAATTGATGGGCCGACGACGATGGCATCTGGCACCAAGACCAAGAAGATCCTGCTTGTCTCCACCGACAGGGTGTTTGCGCAGGACACGCGGACGGCCTTCGCCGCCTCCGAGGTCATCGAGCTCCTGACGCTGGAAAAGAGCGTCAACGAATTGCGCGGCGAGGTCCTCGAGGCGGATTTCGGCACCGTCATCGTCGACATGGATGCTGCGAAACTCGAAGAGATCGAGTCGTTGCAGCGCGTCATGCGACGACTGGAAGGCAGCGTTCCAGTGGTCGTCGTCACCCAGGAATTCAACGCCGCGGCGGTGCGCATCCTGGTGCAGCTCAAGGTGGCCGATTTCCTGGTCAAGCCGATTACGACGGCCGATCTCGTGCGTTCGGTCATCCGCGCGCTGCAAGGTCCGGGGCGGGAAGAAAATACAGAATCGCACATCTATACCTTCATGCCGGCCGCCGGCGGCGTCGGCACCACCACGCTCGCCTTGCAAACGGCCTTCCAGTTGCATCATTCGGTGATGCGCGGCGCCTCGACATGCGTCGTCGACCTCAATTTCCAGCAGGGCGCCTGCGCCGAATATCTCGACCTCGAACCGCGCTTCGACATCACGGAAATCGAGAACCAGCCGGAACGCCTCGACCGGCAACTGCTCGATGTGATGCTGTCAAAGCATGAGAGCGGGCTGTGCGTGCTGGCGGCGCCGACGCGTCCCTCGGACATGCGATCGTTCAAGACCGACGTGGTGGTACGCATGCTGGACCTTGTGGCGGCTTATTTCGACAATGTCGTGATCGACATGCCGCGCACGTGGTTTCCCTGGACCGAGACGGTGCTCCTGGGGTCCAACAAGCTCTATATCGTCGCGGAGATGACGGTGCCTTGCCTGCGTCATACGCAGCGTCTAATCCAGGCCGTCTATGAGACCGCCGGCAAGGAAGTTAAGCCCAACGTCATCGTCAATCGCTTCGAGCAGAAGATGTTCGACAGCGGCATCAGGCAGGCCGACGTCCAGGACATACTCGGCGAGCATTTCGTCGGCGGCATCTCCAACAATTACCGGCTGGTGCGCGAGGCCGTCGACCGGGGCGTGCCGCTGCACGCCATCGACCCCAACGCCAATGTCGTCAACGACCTGAAAAAGATCATCCTGCCGGAGGAGGCCGTCCAGACCACGGTGAAGTCGAAATCGCTGTTCGGCCTCGGCAAGGGCCTGCTGAGGAGGAAGGCGGGATGACCAGTCGCTTTTCCAACCTGCAGAACCGCGATCTCCGTCCGCAGCGGGCGCCCGAGCCTGCGCCTGTCACGCATAATGCGGTGATCATCCCGTCGACCCGCAAGCCGGCGCCGCCAAAGCCCGAAGCCGCGCCCGCAAAAAGCGCCAACAAGGTGCTCGATGCGCGCGTGCGTATCCATCGCATGCTGCTCGAAGAGATCAACCTCGTGGCGCTCGAACGGCTGCCCAAGGATGAAATGCGACGGCAGGTGCATGAATTTGTCTCGGAGAAGACGCGCAATGAGCGGATGGCCATCAACAACGCCGAACTCGACGCGCTGGTCGACGACATCGTCGACGAGATGGTCGGCCTCGGCCCGCTGGAGCCGCTGCTCAAGGACCCCGAGATCAACGATATCCTGATCAACGGCCACCAGAACTGCTTCGTCGAAAAGCGGGGCAAGCTGCAGCAGGTTCACATCCCCTTCAAGGATGAAGCGCATCTGCTTCGAATCATCAACAAGATCGTCGCGGCCGTCGGACGCCGCGTCGATGAATCACAGCCGATGGTCGACGCCCGCATGCTCGATGGTTCGCGTTTCAACGCCGCGATCCGGCCGGTCGGCGTCGACGGGCCGCTGGTGTCGATCCGCAAGTTCTCCAAGAACAAGCTCGGCCTGCACAAGCTGGTCGAGTTCGGCGCCATCACCCAGAACATGGCCGAGGTGCTGGCGGCGGCGGTGCATGCGCGCAAGACCACGATCATCTCGGGCGGCACCGGCACCGGCAAGACGACGATGCTCAACGCATTGTCGGCCTTCATTCCGGAAGACGAGCGCCTGATCACCATCGAGGACGCCGCCGAGCTGCAGTTGCAGCAACCGCATGTCGCGCGCATGGAGACGCGCCCGGCCAACATCGAGGGCCACGGCGAACTGAAGCAGCGCGACCTGGTGAAGAACGCGCTGCGCATGCGGCCCGACCGCGTCATCCTCGGCGAGTGCCGCGGCGAGGAGGCCTTCGACATGCTGCAGGCGATGAACACAGGCCATGAAGGCTCCATGGCCACCATCCATGCCAACACGCCGCGTGACGCGATCTCGCGGCTCGAGCAGATGCTCGGCATGACCGGCATGCCGATGACGGTGCAGTCGATACGCAGCCAGATCTCCAGCGCCATCGACATCATCGTGCAACTGACGCGCCTTTCCGACGGCAAGCGCAAGGTGACCAGCGTCGCCGAGGTGACCGGCATGGAAGGCGACGTCATCCAGATGCAGGAGATATTCCGCTTCGTTCGCACCGGCATGGAGGCGGACGGCAGAATCCTCGGTCACTTCGAGGCGACCGGCATCCGTCCGCGCTTCCTCGAGGACCTGCGCAATATGGGCATCGAATTCCCGGGCAAGTATTTCGAACCCGGCAGGCCGCAGGACTAGGCCGGTGCTGGAGGGATTGAGCCCGATCTACGTCATGTACGCCGCGGCGGCGCTCACCGGCATCATGATCGCCGAGGGGTGCTACCTGCTCTATGCGGGGCGCAGCGACAAGCGCACGGCGATCAACCGCCGCATGAAGCTCGCGGAGAACAAGATCAGCCAGGAGCAGGTGCTGATCCAACTGCGCAAGGAGCGCGGGATCGACGGCGGTGGTTCCATCTTATCCCTCGACCGCTTCCGCGCCTTGCGCACGCAGTCCGGCATGACCACGCCGTTGCCGAAGTTCCTGATGATCACATCGGGGATCGCTCTCGCGCTGGCGCTCGTGGCGGTCTGGAAGGGCCTGCCGCTCCTGTTTGGCCTGATCCTCCTTCTCGTGTTGCTGCCGGTGCTGCCGGTGATGGCACTGCGCTCCATGCGCAAGCGCCGGCACAAGCGGTTCGGGATGCAACTGCCCGAGGCGCTTGAATTGATAACGCGCGGCCTGAAGGCCGGCCACCCGGTGCCGGTGGCGATCGCCATGGTGTCACGCGAGATGGCCGATCCGATCGGCACCGAATTCGGCGTCGTCGCCGACGAGGTGACCTATGGCTCCGACCTCGTCTCGGCGCTTAACAACCTGTTCGACCGTGTGGGCCATGAGGACCTGCCGCTGTTCGTCACGGCGGTGTCGATCCAGAGCAGCTCGGGCGGCAATCTACGCGAGATCCTAGATGGCCTGTCCGCGACGATCCGCGACCGCGGCAAGCTGCGCCGCAAGGTCCGCGCCATTTCGACGGAAGGGCGCATGTCGGCTTACATCCTGACCGCGGTGCCGGTGCTTCTGTTCACGGCCATCATGGTGCTGATGCCGCAGTTCTACAGGGATGTCTGGGACGTGCCGAAGACATGGTACATGCTGGGCGGCTCGATAGCCTGGCTGCTGCTCGGCAACGCAATCATGTTCAAGATGTCGAATTTCAGGTTCTGAGATGGAAGACATCATCCGCTTCCTGGCCTCTCTTGCGCCGACCTCGCCGATGCCGGTTGCCGTGCTGCTGCTGGTGATGGGCGGCGGCGCTGTCGCCTGGCCCCTGGTGCAGGCCAAGGGCGATCGCAGCGAGGTCAAGCGCCGGCTGAGGGTCGAGGAGATGAAGCCGGCCGAGCAGTCCGAAGCCGCGCCCAGGAAGAACCCCAGCGCCGTGCGCGAGAAGGCTGTGAAGCGGGCGCAGGAATTCTACGCCAGGAGCGATCCGGAGAATGTCGCGCGGCTGCGCATGAAGCTCATCCAGGCCGGCTATATGGAGCCGCGCGCCGTCGGCATGTTCTTCCTCATCCGTTTCGCTGCCCTGATCGGCGCGGCGGTCGGCGCCTTCCTGGTCAATCATTGGGCGGCAAGCGCCGAGTCGACGATGACCAGCCGCTGGACCTTCATCATCCTGTCCGGCGCCGGCGGCTATTTTCTGCCTGGCCTGGTGCTGACGCAGAAGGTGCGGGAGAAGATGCGCGAATACCGCAACGGCTTTCCCGACTTCATGGATTTGATGATCGTCTGTTCCGACGCCGGCATGAGCATGGAGGCCGGCATCGAGCGCGTCTCCAGGGAGCTTGCAAGGACCTATCCTTCGCTAAGCCAGAACCTGATCCTGGTTTCGCTCGAATTGCGGGCCGGCCGCAGCCTCGACGACGCGCTGAAGGCGCTAGCCGACCGCCTCAGCCTCGACGAGGTGCGTTCCTTCGCGACACTCTTGCAGCAATCCAAGGAGCTGGGCACCAGCCTGTCGGGCTCGCTGCGTGTATTTTCCGATGAAATGCGGCACAAGCGCATGTCGTTGGCTGAGGAGAAGGCTCATGCCTTGCCGGCCAAGATGTCGGTTCCGGTGACGGTCTGCATCCTGCCGGTGGTGCTGATGATCGCCATCATTCCGATCATCGTGAAGCTGACCTCCCTCCACTAAGGTATGCTGATATTCGGATGAGGGCGACCTGCGAACAGTGGCTCGATCTGACCCAATATAAGCACACCTCGACGGACGGACCCTGATGGGCTGGTTAACGCATCCTTGGCGCGCAACCGAATTTTAGCTGCATTTCGGCACCGAAGCTTAATCGCTCTCCCGTATCGTCCTTTCCTGAAGAACGACCCGGCAAATCGGGCTATGGGGCAGGGCATGCGTCAGAGACTTCCCAGGGCTGCGGCGGCGTTGGCGGCCGTCTTGATGGTCGGCGGCTGCACGACGAACAGCAACGTCGACACGACCAAGACCACGGCGATCCAGCCGGTGGCCAAGGATGTCAGCGCCAATGACCTCGTCGAAGGCAAGGAGCAGTTCCGCGAGGCGAATTTCGGCCTTGCCGAGCAGCATTTCCGCAAGGCGGTCGAGCTCAAGTCCGACAATGCCGAAGCCTGGATGGGGCTTGCCGCGTCCTATGACGAGCTCGGTCGTTTCGACTTCGCCGACCGCGCCTATGCGCAGCTTCTGAAGGTCGCCGGTCGCAAGCCTCAGATCGTCAACAATATGGGCTATTCGCAGCTGCTGCGCGGCAACAGGAAGAAGGCGCGCGCGCTACTGCTCGAAGCCAAGGCCGGCATGGCCGACCAGACGGTGGTCAACGCCAATCTGGCATTGCTCGACAAGGGCTGAACAGCGCAGGTTCACGCGGCGTGCCGGCCGCGGCAAGATCGCCGGCCCGATGCCGGGCCGGCCTTCAAAACCGGTCGAACGTCAGCGGCTATTCGGCCGCGCCGAGATATTCCGACAGCGGCGGGCAGGAGCAGACGAGGTTGCGGTCGCCGGCGACATTGTCGATGCGTGAGACCGGCGGCCAGTATTTCGCCGCCAGATCGGCGTCGCCCGCCGGATAGGCCGCCTCCAGCCGCGAATAGGGATGGGTCCATGCGCCGGCCAGCGCCTCCGCCGCGGTGTGCGGAGCGTTGACCAGCGGGTTGTCGCTGGACGGCCACTCGCCCTTGGCCACTTTCGCCGCTTCGCCGGCGATGGCGATCATCGCCTCGCAAAAGCGATCGAGCTCGCGCTTGGGCTCGGATTCTGTCGGCTCGATCATCAGCGTGCCGGCGACCGGGAACGACATGGTTGGCGCGTGGAAGCCGTAGTCGATCAGGCGCTTGGCGATGTCGTCGACGCTGATGCCGGAGCTCTCCTTGAGCACGCGGGTGTCGAGAATGCACTCGTGCGCGATGCGATCGTGCCTGCCCTTGTAGAGGAGCGGGAAGTGCGGCGCGAGCCTGGTCGCGATGTAGTTTGCCGAGACGATTGCCGTCTCGGTCGCCTGCTTCAGGCCGGAAGCGCCCATCATCCGGATATACATCCAGGTGATCGGCAGGATCGAGGCGCTGCCGAACGGCGCCGCCGCCACGGCATGGGTCGTGCCTTCGACGACGTGGCCAGGCAGGTAGGGCTTCAGATGCGCCTTGACGCCGATCGGGCCGACACCCGGGCCACCGCCGCCATGCGGAATGCAGAAGGTCTTGTGCAGGTTCATATGGCAGACGTCCGCGCCGATATCGCCCGGACGGGCGAGGCCGACAAGGGCGTTGAGGTTGGCGCCGTCGAAATAGACCTGGCCGCCATGCTCATGCACGATGGCGCAGAGGTCGCGCGCGCCTTCCTCATAGACGCCGTGCGTCGAGGGGTAGGTGAACATCAGCGCCGCGAGGTTCGTCGAATGCTCGGCGGCCTTGGCCTTGAGGTCCTCGACATCGATGTTGCCGTCCTCCGTACAGCGCACGACGACGACGCTCATGCCGGCCATCGCGGCGCTCGCCGGATTGGTGCCATGCGCGGAAGACGGGATCAGGCAGATGGTGCGATGGCCCTCGCCGCGCGAGCGGTGATAGCCGCGAATGGCGAGCAGGCCGGCATATTCGCCTTGGCTGCCGGCATTGGGCTGCAAGGTCACGGCGTCGAAGCCGGTGATCTCCGACAACCATGCTTCGAGATCCGCGATCATGGCGCGGTAACCTGCCGAATGATTGGCCGGCGCGAAAGGATGCAGATTGGCGACGTCCGACCAGCTCACCGGCATCATTTCGGCGGCCGCATTGAGCTTCATGGTGCAGGAACCGAGCGGGATCATGGCGCGGTCGAGCGCGAGATCCTTGTCGGCCAGCCGGCGCAGGAAGCGCATCATGTCGGTCTCGGAGCGGTTCTCGTGAAAGACCGGCTGCGTCAGGAACTCCTTGCCGCGCGGTTTGCCGGGCATCGAGCCGCCTTCCGTGCCAGGCTTGGCGCCGAAGAGCCCGGCGATCGCCTCGAGATCTGCTTCCGTCGAGGTCTCGTCGAAGGCGATGCTGATCCTGTCCGCATCGATGACACGCAGCAGCCGGCCTGTCTTCTCCGCTGCTGCGGCGATCGCGGCGGCCTGGCCCTTCACCTCGGCCGTCACCGTGTCGAAGCGGCTCGCGCCGAGCACCGGAATGCCGGCGGCCTTGAGACCTGACGCGAGGCGATCGGCGAGCCCGTGGACATGGCCGGCGATTGCCTGCAGGCCGGCAGGACCATGCCAGATCGCGTAGGCCGTCGCCATATTGGCCAGCAGCGCCTGCGCGGTGCAGATGTTGGAGGTCGCCTTGTCGCGGCGGATGTGCTGTTCACGCGTCTGTAGCGCCAGCCGGTAGCCGGGGCGGCCCTTGGTGTCAGTCGACTGGCCGACGAGGCGGCCGGGCATCAGGCGGGTCAATTTGTCGGAAACGGCGCAATAAGCGGCGTGCGGACCGCCGAATCCCATCGGCACGCCGAAGCGCTGCATCGGGCCGACGGCGATGTCGGCGCCAAGCTTGGCGGGCGCGTCCGTCAGGGTGAGCGCCAGCGGATCGGCGATGAACACGACCAGCGCGCCGGCGGCGCGCGCCTTCTCGATCGCCGCCTTGTGGTCGCCATAGACGCCGAAGGTATCCGGCCAGGAAACCAGCAGGGCGGCCGTATTGTCGTCGATCGTTTCGCCGTCGACCTCGATGCCGAGTGGCTCCGCGCGGGTGCGCACGACATCCAGTGTTTGCGGATGCGGGGTACCGGCAATCGCCACCTTGGTGCGCTTGTCGCGGTGGTGGCGCAGCGCGATGCCGACAGCCTCGGCGACGGCGGTCGCCTCATCGAGCAGCGAGGCCGACGCCACCGGCAGGCCGGTGAGCTCGGTGACCAGGGTCTGGAAGTTGAACAGCATTTCCAGCCGGCCCTGGCTGATCTCGGCCTGGTAAGGCGTGTAGGCCGTGTACCAGGCCGGATTCTCGAAAAGGTTGCGTTGGATGACCGGCGGCACATGAACGCCGTGATAGCCGGCGCCGATGAAGCTCTTCAGCACCGTGTTCCTCGCCATGGTCGCCGACAATTCGGCCAGCGCTTCGGCTTCGCTCACCGGCGCCGGCAAGGCCAGCGGCCTGTCCAGCCGGATCGATCTCGGCACGGCCTGGCTGATCAGCGTCTCGACGGACGGAACGCCTATCACGGCAAGCATGGCGCGGACGTCGTTGAGGCCGGGACCGATATGGCGGGCCGAGAAGGGGGTGGATGCTGCGGTCATTTTCGTCGTCCTGCTGTCAGCCGATGTGCGCTTTGTAGGCGGCCTCGTCCAAGAGGCCGTCGAGCTGGCTTTCGTTGGAAAGCTTCATCTTCCAGAGCCATCCGTCGCCGGTTGCCGCCGAATTGACGAGTGAAGGATCGGCCGACAGCGAGGCATTGGCTTCCGTGATCTCGCCGTCGACCGGAGCATAGACGTCGGATGCCGCCTTGACTGATTCGACGACCACCGCGGTGTCGCCCTTGGCGAGCTTGCGGCCGACTTCCGGCAGTTCGACAAAGACGAGGTCGCCAAGCTGCTCCTGGGCGTAGTCGGTGATGCCGACGGTGGCGACGCCGCCTTCGACGCGCAGCCACTCGTGGTCTTCGGTGAAATAGGTCTTTGCCATCTGGAATTTATCCTTTGCGGTAGCGATGCGGGGTGAAGGGCAGGGACGTGACGTCGACCGGGATTTTCGTTCCGCGGACATCGGCGAAGAGTTGCGCGCCGGCCTTGGCCAGCGCGGTGTCAACGTAGCCCATGGCGACCGGATGGCCGGTCGAGGGGCCGAAACCGCCGGAGGTCACCTGGCCGGCCGGATTGCCGCCGGCATCGACGAGTGCCGCGCCGGCTCGCACCGGCTGGCGGCCGTCGGGCTTCAGGCCGACGCGCTTTTGCGACGGCCCGTGCTCCAGGATCAAGCGCAGCGCTTCGGCGCCGATGAAATGGCCGGCGCGGACTTCCTTGGGGATCGCCCACATCAGGCCGGCGCTTGCCGGATCGATTTGCGGTGTCAGGTCCTGGCCATGCAAGCAAAGACCCGCCTCGAGGCGCAGGCTGTCGCGGGCGGCAAGGCCGATCCATTGCACGCGCTCGTCCTTGAGCAGCGCGGCCACGAGATCGCGCGCGTCGGCTTCCGGCAGGCCGATCTCGAACCCGTCCTCGCCGGTGTAGCCGGAGCGGCTCATGAACCAGTTCTTGCGCGGCTCGATGCCATGCATGAAAAGCAACGAGCCGGTCTCGATGCCAGCCCGCGCCAGGGCCGCCCAGGCATCCGGCCCCTGGATCGCGACGAAAACCCGGTCGAGCGGTTCAACCTTGGCGTCGAAACCGCCAGCCAGGGCGCGCAGATGCCTCTCGTCCTCGACAGCGTTGCCGGCATTGGCAACGACCATGAAGCGGTCGTCAGCGAGGCGCGTGACGATCAAATCGTCGATGATGCCTGCCGCCTCGTTGAGGAAGAAGGTGTATTTGGACTGCGAGATATCCAGCGCGTCGGCGTCGAACGGGCAGGCGCGGTTCAGCAGTGCCACGGCGCCGGCACCGCTGACCGCAAAAAGCTTCATATGCGAGATGTCGAACAGGCCGGCATGCTCACGCGTATGCAGGTGCTCCTTCATCACGCCGGGCGGGTAGGTGAGCGGCATCGACCAGCCGGCGAAGGCGCCGAAACGCGCGCCCGCGGCCTGATGCAAATCCTCAAGGGGTAGATGTCTGGTGTCTTCGCCTGTCATGTCTTCTCCAGAGTCGCACGGCAATCGACCGCCAATGGCGGCCTAGTCGTGCCCCTCTGTCTGAAGCCTGAGAGACTCGCGCCCCGTAACCCTGTCGGCAGCGCTTACACCTTCGGCGCGGGAAGATTCCCGACTTTCCAGAGTTGTCTTTCCCGTCAACGGTTCTTTTGCCTGAGAGATTTCGGGCGATTTCCCCTTCGGCGACAGCTCGCGCTGCTCTCTCCCGCAAACAGGTAGGACTCAGTTGCCTGAGCCCTCGACGCGCCATCCATAGCCCGTCGGCGACACCTTGTCACCTCCCAGCGACATTTTCAGGCGCAAGGCGCTGTTGGACCAGATCGTCCGCACCGACAAGGCTTCGCTAACCACTTCATTTGCCGGTTTCTCAAGACAATGCTGATAAGCCTCAGGGATAACGCCGGCAAAAGGCGACGGGCAGGGACGGCAGTATGGGCGAATTGATCATGAGCGCTCCCGTGGCGGGGCTGACCTCGAAAAGCAAGATCACGGCCGAGGACGTGACCATGCTGCGGCGCGAGGTCTTCGCTGACGGCGTGGTAAGTCGCGGCGAGGCGGAGGCGTTGTTCGCGCTCGATCAGGCAGCGCGCGACAAGTGCGCGGAGTGGGCGCCGTTCTTCGTCGAGGCGGTGACGGATTACATCGTCCATCGGGAGAAGCCGGTCGGCTATATCTCGCAAGAGAAGGCAGAGTGGCTGGTTCGCGCAATCTCGCGCGATGGCATGGTCGACAGCCGAACCGAGCTCGAACTGCTGGTGCATGTGCTGGAGCAAGCGAAATCCTCGCCCGGCCAGCTTTCGGTCTATGCGCTGGAGCAGGTCGCGCATGCGGTGGTCGAGGGCAAGGGCCCGCTGATGCTCGGCGGCGAACTGGTTCCGGGCCTGATCGCCAAGGCCGAGGTCGATCTCCTGCGCCGCATTCTCCATGCCTTCGGCGGCGACGGCAACATCGCCGTAACAAGGGCCGAGGCGGAGGTCCTATTCAGGATCGATGACCGGACCGCGGCGGCCGACAATGATCCGTCCTGGGACGACCTCTTCGTCAAGGCGATCGCCAACCACGTGATGTGCTCGGCCGGCTACGAGGCGCCGACGCGCGAGTTGGCGTTGCGGCAGGAAACGATCCTGGGCCATGCCGAGCCAGAGATCGGCGTCTTTTTCAGCCGTATGGTGTCTGGCGGGCTCGCCGGCATCAGAGAAGCTTACCGCTCGCCCGGCGACGTTGAAGCCGAATGGGAAGCAAGGAACAGAGCCGCCGAAGCGTTGGCCCGTCGTGCCGAAACGATCGATGGCGGGGAGGCCAAATGGCTGCTAGAGCGCGTCGGCGGAGGCCAGCGTCCTCTGCGCGATAATGAACGCGCGTTGCTTGCGCTGATCAAGCACGCGTCGCCGGAAGTTCACCCGGCTCTGAAGCATTTGCTCGACAAGGTTGCTTGATCTGACACGTCCGCTGCGATGGTTTTGCGCAGGACAATGCTGGAATGGCCTTCGGGCCACCCGGCGAATTCGGCCATGCGCTCGAAGCCGGCCCTCTCGTAAAGACCTGGCGCCTGGAAGTCGTGGGTCGAAACCCATATCCGCCGCGAGCCGCGCGCTGCGGCCTCCGCGACAAAGGCATCTAGCAGCTTCCTGCCATGCCCAAAGCCCCGATAGGCCTTGTCGACCCACAACAGCTTGAGCTCGGCGATGCCAGCCCAGGAAAAACCGGAGGCGATCCCGATCGCGCGCCTCGCCTCGTCACGTAGAACATAGACGAGGTTGCGGTCGTCAGCGCGGCCCGTCAGCCTCCGGTTGTCGCTGTCAAATTGCTCCTCGACGGCGTGAAGCTCGGCCGCCGGAAGATCATGCTCGGCCTGCAGGCGGGCCATCATCAAATGCCGCCATACCAGTCATAGCCATTGTCCTCCCAATAGCCGCCGCGGCCGCCGCCCACATTGGCAAAACTGTCGACCAGCTCTATTTTGTAGAGGTATTTCGGCATCTTGTAGCCAAGCTGGCGCTCGACTCGCACGCGCAGCGGCGCGCCGTTTTCCACGGGCAGCGGCTTGCCATTCAAGCCATAGGCAAGGATTGTCTGCGGATGGCGGGCGTCGATCAGGTCGATGGTGCCGTAATATTTGACGGCGCCAGACAGGCTTTGCTCGATCGTGTCCAGGCAGTGAAACATCACGTAACGCGCCTGCGGCTTGACCACCGCCTGGTCGAGCACCAGCGACAGCGGCGTACCTGTCCATTTGGCGATGCAACTCCAGCCTTCGACGCAGTCATGGCGGGTTATCTGGGTCCTGCTCGGCATGTTCTGGAGCTGCTCGCGGGTCAGCGACAGCGGCTTCTCGACAAGGCCGGCTACTTCCAGGCGCCAGTCGGCGAAATTATTGGCGAGCAGCCCCTTGTAGGTGTCGTCATCAGGCGCTGTAACGCCGTTCGGTCGCTGTGGCTGGCGGATATCGGCCTCGGTGAATTCCGGCGCCAGCGCGTCGCGTCCGGCGAGAAGGCGCTGCGCGCGGTAGGTCAGGCCGTTGGCGTTCTCAAGGAAGCCGCGCAGTCCGCCCCCGATGCCGAGGCCGCTGTCGAAGGCATCGCAGCCGGATAGCGCGATGCCGGACAGGCCGAGGCTGCTGGCGGTCAGGAATCTGCGGCGACTGATCTGGAACTTTGCCATGTCAGACGCTCCTCTCTGTTGGCTCATCATGCTGTGCGGGCGGGTCGGTGCGATACCAGCCAGTGATGATCGAGCGCAGTTCGTTGATCGGGCCGGCGGCAAGAATCATCAGCATGTGGACGACAAAGAAAAGGACGAGCAGCACCATGACGGTGAAATGGATGGTGCGCGCGGTTTGCCGGCCGCCGAGGATTTCATTGAGCCAGGGCAGCACCGAATTCATGCTCGGCGACATGGCTAGCCCTGTGGCGATCATCAGCGGCAGAGCCACGAACAGCACGCCGCCATAAGCCATCTTCTGCAGCGTGTTGTATTCGCGCGTGTGATGGAATCTCAGCTTCGCGTGATCGACGATGTCGCGCGGCAGCTTGCGCAGGTCGGACACACGAGGGGCGAGATCGCGGCGGATATGGCCGTTGATCAGCCCGGCGATCAACCAGATGAGCAGCGTCGTGGTAAGGATCCAGGCGAAGAAGAAATGCACGACGCGGGCCGTGCCCAGATCGTAATAGGAGGGAATGGTCGCCCAGGCCGGGAAGGCGCGGGGCGTTTCCTGCCCGGGCGGACCCGACCAGCCAAGCACGCCGGTGGTGTCGAAGCGGTGGCCAAGGATTGCGGTGAAACCGCGCGGACCGTTGGCGGTGTTCTCGGCGCCGATCTCGAGAATGGTGTTGTTGAACTCGAAGCCGGACTGCTTGCCAACATAAAGCTGCGGCCGCGCGTTGAATATCTGCAGGCCGGACAGCAGCATGAAGAAGAGCGAGAAGGCCCACAGCCAGTGGGTCAACCGCGTCCAGCGCGATTGCCGGTAAATGAGGGTCGGGTCCTTCGGCGAGGCATCCGCCTCGATGGCGGGTTGGCTTCTGGCAACGGATTCCATTGTTCCTGCCCTTTCAGCCGCAATCCCGTAGCGGCCTCAGCGTATCGTTCTCCTCCCAATACGTCGCCGACCCAAGCGATGTTTCACCCCATCACGGATTTATTACGGGCTGCCGAGGCTGACGGCGAGGTTGACGGCAGCGGCGACGATGACCGTGTTGAAGAAGAACGCCAGGATGGAATGGACGAGCACGACCCGGCGCATATGTGAGGTCGTGATACCTGTGTCGGCGGTCTGCGCGGTCATGCCGATCACCGTTGCGAAATAAAGGAAATCCCAGCCTTCCGGCCGTTTGCCACCGGGGAAATCAAGACCGCCTACCGGCATTTTCTTCTTGGTTTCAGCATCGATCGCATCCCCGTCCATCCAATAAACATGCGCATAGTGGAGCGCTGCCATCGTATGGATGGCGAACCAGCCGAGCGGAATCGACAGCAGCGCGAAACTCAGCACGACGGGACTGCTGCCCCTGTGATTGATCAACTGGAACAGCAACACGATGGCGACGCCGACGATGGCAAGCGTGACGCCAAAGATGCCCAGCAGCGGCAGATCGATCTCTCGCGCATTCTTGCTCAGGTAGCGCCCGGTCAGTTGCGGCATCTGGCGCAGAACGAGAATGATGTAGGCGGCGAAGAACGCGTTGGCGCCGATCGAGACGGAATAGGCGAACGGCGCGCGCAGGAGCAGCGCGATCGCCAGAACGGCAAAGCCGACACAGGCCGACACCGCGAATTGTACGTGCCGGTGAAACGGGTCGCTGATGGGCGTATCGGTGGTCATAGCCGGCCTGATGGCGACGGTTTCGCTAGTCCGGTGTGACCCATTTCAGGGCGCGCCGCAAGATGCGGTCGAGCTCGCCGAGAAACTGCGAGCGGTCCTTCTGTGTGAAGGAGGCGTTGAAGCCGCGGCTTTCGCCGGTTTCGCGCAGGTGCTGCTTCAGATCGCGCATCGCTACCGCCATGCCGATGGTTTCGGGCGTGAAGGGCCGCCCCGTGGGGCCGAGCACATGCGCGCCGAGCGCCACCGTGCGCGCGGCAAGCGGGATGTCGGCCGTCACCACGATGTCATTCGGTCTGGCGTTGTCGACGATCCAGTCGTCGGCCGCGTCCGCGCCCTTGGAGACGACGACGTTGCGGACCATAGGATCGCGGGACGGGCGAAGGCCGCCATTGGAGACATAAGTCACGAGTACGCCATGGCGCTCCGCGACCTTATCGACCTCGGCTTTCACCGGGCAGGCGTCCGCGTCGACGTATATTTGCGGGCGAACGTGCTCTCGGCTAGCCAGGTCTTCAATCTCGTTCATAGGGCGTGAAATTCAGATTATAGCCGCGCGGCTCATCGCCGGGTGGTTCGGCAGGCTCAGTATCATAGACATGGATGTTGCGGGTGCAGGCGAAACCCAGATGCTTACCGATAACCTGGGCCATGTCGATCGCCTCATCGGAATCTGAAGCCCAGACACTCATTCCGAAGAAGGCCGGACCAACCTGGGTTTTCAAGTCCGCATTCGCCTCTGTCACATCACCATCCGCAAGAACGGTGAAGTGACGGAACTGGGTTTTCGCTCGTCCGTATCGGAGTTTCAGCTTCCAATTCTTGACGCCGCGAAGATCCATGGAGCGCTTTCCCAGGCAAGAAGGGCCGGTCTGTCGACCAGCCCTGCCTTGACTCGGAACTATCCTGGCAGCGCGCCGGATTTCTTCGCGGTCCAGGTGGCGATGTAGTCCATCAGGCCGGGGTTGAGGCAGTCATAGGGCTCGAGCCCGATCGACCTCAACTGCGCGCGGATCCCGTCCATGCGGCTCGGATCGACGCCGGATTCGATGATCGATGAGACGAAGGCGGCGAAGCCGGGCGGCGACCAACCGTCCTCCTCGAAGCGCTCGGGATGGATGAAGGACAGGCCCTTGAAAGGATGGTCGCGCTCGACCGGGCCGTGCATGTGGACGCCGCAGCCCGTGCAGGCATGGCGCTGGATCAGCGCCGACGGGTCGACCACTTTCAACTTGTCGCCATTCTCGGTGACGGTGACATCGCCACTTCCGGCGACGGCCACGACCGAGAAGATCGCACCCTCGGGCTTCCAGCATTTGGTGCAGCCACAGGCGTGATCGTGGGCGATCTGGCCCTTGACCTTCACCTTCACCGGCTTGCTGGTGCACAGGCAGACCAGCGTGCCCCCGGCAAAGCTCGCGCTCTCCTTCGGCAGGCCGTTGTCTATCTTCGGATGCAGTTTCTCCGCCATTCCATTCCTCCCATGTTTGACCACTGAGGTCGCCGGCGTTGCGGCCGGCGACCCGGTGGCATTGCTTCAGTAAACCACGACACTCCGGATCGATTTGCCCTCATGCATGAGGTCGAAGCCCTTGTTGATCTCTTCGAGCTTCAGGGTGTGGGTGATCATCGGATCGATCTGGATCTTCTTTTCCATGTACCAGTCGACGATCCTCGGCACGTCGGTGCGGCCCCGCGCGCCGCCGAAGGCGGTGCCCATCCAGGTGCGACCGGTGACGAGTTGGAACGGCCGGGTGGAAATCTCCTGGCCGGCGCCGGCGACGCCGATGATGACCGACTTGCCCCAGCCGCGATGCGAGGCCTCCAGCGCCTGGCGCATCACCTTGGTGTTGCCGGTGCAGTCGAATGTATAGTCGGCGCCGCCGATCTGGTCGGCGCCGCGCTTGGTCATGTTGACTAGGTAAGGCACGATGTCGCCGTCGATCTCCTTCGGATTGACGAAGTGCGTCATGCCGAACTTCTCGCCCCAGGCCTTCTTGTCGTTGTTCAGATCGACACCGATGATCATGTCGGCGCCGGCAAGTCGCAGGCCCTGGATGACGTTCAAGCCGATGCCGCCGAGGCCGAAGACCACGGCCGTGGCGCCCTGCTCGACCTTGGCCGTATTGATCACCGCCCCGATGCCGGTCGTCACGCCGCAGCCTATGTAGCAGATCTTGTCGAAGGGCGCGTCCGGATTGACCTTCGCCACCGCGATCTCGGGCAGCACGGTAAAGTTGGAGAAGGTCGAGCAGCCCATGTAATGAAACAGCTTGTCCTTGCCGATCGAGAAGCGCGAGGTGCCGTCCGGCATCAGGCCTTGACCCTGGGTGGCGCGGATGGCGGTGCACAGGTTGGTCTTGCGTGACAGGCAGGACGGGCACTGCCGGCATTCCGGGGTATAGAGCGGAATGACATGGTCGCCCTTCTTGACCGACGTCACGCCCTTGCCGACATCGACGACCACGCCGGCACCCTCATGGCCGAGGATCGCCGGGAACAGACCTTCCGGATCGGCGCCCGAGAGCGTGAACTCGTCAGTGTGGCAGATGCCCGTCGCCTTGACCTCTACCAGAACCTCGCCATCGCGCGGCCCCTCGAGGTCCACCTCCATGATCTCCAGCGGCTTTCCTGCGGCGACGGCAACGGCGGCACGCGTTTTCATGAGGCACTTCCTCCCATGCGATCTGTAAGTTTTAGCTAACGGCAAGCTGCCCGTGGCGAATGCCAGCCTGCCACCCCTTTGACGTTGGGAATAGTATTAGCGAGTCCCGGGCTGCCGGCCAATGTCTTTTGCGACGTTTTTCGCCGTGGTTCCTGCAATCGTAAGCGGCTGCAAGCCAAACCGCGGACACTTGAGGCGCGCCGTAATTATCCATAGAACTGGACCTCTTCGCCGGAGGAACGACATCCGAATGTTCAAGAAGATCCTGATCGCCAATCGCGGCGAGATCGCCTGCCGCGTCATCAAGACGGCGCGCAAGATGGGGATCGCCACGGTCGCGGTCTATTCGGATGCCGATCGCGACGCCGTGCATGTCGAAATGGCCGACGAAGCGGTGCATATCGGACCGCCGCCGGCGGCACAGAGCTATCTGTTGCCTGACAAGATCATCGCCGCCTGCAAGGAGACCGGGGCGGAAGCCGTGCATCCGGGCTATGGCTTCCTTTCGGAGCGCGCTTCTTTCTGCGAGGCGCTGGAGAAGGAAGGCATCGTCTTCATCGGACCGAAGCCCAGGGCCATCAAGGCGATGGGCGACAAGATCGAATCGAAGAAGTTCGCAAGCGAGGCCAAGGTCTCCACGGTGCCCGGTTGGTTAGGTGTCATCGAAGATGCCGACCACGCTGAGAAAATAGCTGGCGAGATCGGCTATCCGGTGATGATCAAGGCTTCGGCCGGCGGTGGCGGCAAGGGCATGCGCATAGCCTGGAGCAAGGCGGAGGTACGCGACGGCTTCGATCGGGCGCGCTCGGAGGCGAAAAGCTCCTTCGGTGACGATCGCGTCTTCATCGAGAAGTTCGTCGTCGATCCGCGCCATATCGAGATCCAGGTGCTGGCCGACGCTCATGGCAACGCGCTCTATCTCGGCGAGCGCGAATGCTCGATCCAGCGCCGCAACCAGAAGGTGGTCGAGGAGGCGCCATCGCCATTCCTCGACGCCGGAACCAGAAAGGCCATGGGCGAGCAAGCGGTGGCGCTGGCCAAGGCCGTCGATTACCAGAGCGCCGGCACGGTCGAGTTCATCGTTGATAAGGACAAGAACTTCTATTTCCTTGAAATGAATACACGATTGCAGGTCGAGCACCCGGTGACCGAGCTCGTGACCGGCATCGACCTGGTCGAGCAGATGATCCGCGTCGCCGCCGGCGAAAAGCTCGCCATCACGCAGGACGACGTGGAGCTCAATGGCTGGGCGGTGGAGAGTCGCCTTTACGCGGAGGATCCGTTCCGCAACTTCCTGCCCTCGATCGGCCGGCTGACCCGCTACCGGCCGCCGCATGAAGGCAGGTTCGGCGAAATCGTCGTCCGCAACGATACCGGCGTCACCGAGGGCTCGGAAATCTCGATGTTCTATGACCCTATGGTGGCGAAACTCTGCACCTGGGCGCCGACGAGGCTCGAGGCGATCGACGCGATGTCGGAGGCGCTGGACAGCTTCGTCGTCGACGGCATCGAGCACAACATCCCGTTCCTGGCGGCGCTGATGCAGCACCCGCGCTGGCGTGAGGGCCGTCTCTCGACGGGTTTCATCGCAGAGGAATATCCGGACGGCTTCGCCCCGGCAGAGCCGGATGGCGAGGAGAGGGCAGTGTTTGCCGCGGTCGCAATCGCGATCGAGCTGCTGCGGCGCGACCGGCTCGATCGCCTCGGCGGCAGGCTGGCGCCGCATTCGGGCCATCTCAAGCGCGACTGGGTGGTGAGGATCGGCGCGAACTACCTTTCGGTCGGGATCGTCGACGGCATGGTCTCCATCCCAATGGAAGTCGACCTGTCGATCGATGGCGGCAGGCCGTTGACGGTCGCTTCCGACTGGCGGCCGGGCGACGCGATCTGGCAGGGGACGGTCGGGGCCAACAGGATCGCGGCGCAGATCCGACCGATGCTGAACGGTATGCGCATCGCCTGGAAAGGCATGTCGGTGACGGCGCGCGCCATGCTGCCGCGCATCGCGGAACTCGAAAAGCTGATGCCGGAGAAACTGCCGCCGGACACCTCGAAGATGCTGCTATGCCCGATGCCCGGCCTCGTCGTCTCGATCGCCGTCGCGGAAGGGCAGGAAGTCAAGACCGGTGAGACGCTGGCCGTGGTCGAAGCAATGAAGATGGAAAACGTGCTGCGCGCCGAGCGCGACCTGACGATTACGAAACTCAACGCAAAGCCTGGCGACAGCCTCGCGGTCGATGCGGTGATCATGGAGTTTGCCTAAGAAGAGGCGGTACGGGGCTGCGAGCCTGTGTCCTGTTGGTCTTTTGCGCTGGACTGGCATGGTCTCGTCCGGGACAATACATCCGCACAGCTCTGAGTCTTTGGGACGGCGCTAAAAGATATGGCGGATGAACGACTTCCACGCGACCCATTGCAGCGCGAAGCAGCCGTGAAGGCCGCGCGGCCCGAAGCGCCGGCGCGGACCTTCATTCATCTGCGCGTTCATTCGGCCTATTCGCTGCTGGAGGGCGCCTTGCAGCTCGGCGCGATTGTCGGCCATGCGGTCAAGGACGAGGCGCCGGCGATCGCCGTCACCGATACCAACAACCTCTTCGGCGCGCTCGAATTTGCCCAGAAGGCGGTCAAGGACGGCATCCAGCCGATCATCGGCTGCCAGGTCGACCTTGCCTTTGCCGGCGAAGCGAGCGACGCCCAGCGAGACCGCCGCCGACACGGGCCTGAAATGGCGCCGGTCGTGCTGATCGCTGCCAGCGAGGCCGGCTATGCCAATCTGGTGCGACTGATCAGCAAGGTCTATCTGGAAACGCCGCCCGGCGAGCCGGTGCACCTGACCAGCGCCATGCTGGAAGGCCGTTGCGATGGTTTGATCTGTCTGACTGGTGGTCCGCGCGGCCCGATCGGCAGGGCCCTCAAGGCGGATCGCCGCGATCTCGCCGAGCAGCGGCTGCTCTTCCTCAAAGGGCTGTTCGGCGACAGGCTCTATGTCGAACTGGAACGGGTCGCGGGCTACGACCGCATGGTCGAGAAGTCAACCGTCGACCTCGCTTATAGCCACGAACTGCCGCTGGTCGCCACCAACGAGGCTTTCTTTTCCAAACGTGACGACTACGAGGCGCATGACGCGCTGATCGCCATCGCCGAGGGTTCCGTGGTTGCCGCCGACAACCGCCGGCGGCTTTCGCCGGACAATTTCCTGCGCGGCCAGAGCGAGATGGCGCGGCTCTTCTCGGACTTGCCCGAAGCGATCGACAACACGGTCGAAATCGCTATGCGCTGTTCCTATTATCCGAAGAACCGCAGCCCTATTCTGCCGCGCTTCACCGGCGCCGATGCAGCCGACAAGGATGCGGCCGAGAAGGCCGAGGCCGCCGAACTCGCCCGCCAGGCGCGCGAAGGCCTGGAAGCACGGCTTGCCGCGCACGGGCCGACGCCTGGCTACACGGTCGAGCAATATCGCGAGCGGCTCGAATTCGAGCTCGGCATCATCGAGAAGATGAAGTTCCCCGGCTACTTCCTGATCGTCGCCGACTTCATCAAATGGGCCAAATCGCAAGGGATCCCGGTCGGGCCGGGGCGCGGTTCGGGCGCAGGCTCGCTGGTCGCTTATTCGACCACCATCACCGACATCGACCCGTTGCGTTTTTCGCTGCTGTTCGAGCGCTTCCTCAATCCGGACCGCGTCTCCATGCCGGACTTCGACATCGACTTCTGCCAGGACCGGCGCGAAGAGGTGATCCGCTACGTCCAGCAGAAATATGGCCGCGACCAGGTCGGCCAGATCATCACCTTCGGCACGCTGCAGGCGCGCGCGGTGCTGCGCGACGTCGGTCGTGTGCTGCAGATGCCTTACGGGCAGGTCGACAAGCTCAGCAAAATGGTGCCGCAGAACCCGGCCAATCCGGTCAAGCTGGCGGACGCTATCGCCAACGAGCCGCGCTTCGCCGAGGAGGCGGAGAAGGAGCCGATCGTGCAGACCCTGCTCGACACGGCGCAGAAGCTCGAAGGCCTGTATCGCCATGCCTCCACGCATGCCGCCGGCATTGTCATCGGCGACAGGCCTTTGTCCGAGCTGGTGCCGATGTATCGCGACCCGCGCTCCGACATGCCGGTCACGCAGTTCAACATGAAATATGTCGAGCAGGCCGGGCTGGTGAAGTTCGACTTCCTCGGTCTCAAGACGCTGACCGTGCTGGAAACCGCGGTCAAGCTGATCCGCCGGCGCGGCGTCGACATCAATCTCGCCACGATCCCCCTCGACGATCCCGACACCTATGCCATGCTGTCGCGCGGCGAGGTGGTCGGCGTGTTCCAGGTAGAAAGCGCCGGCATGCGCAAGGCGCTGATCGGCATGCGGCCGGACTGCATCGAGGATATCATCGCGCTGGTGGCGCTCTATCGCCCCGGTCCGATGGAGAACATCCCGACCTACAACGCCAGAAAGCATGGCGAGGAGGAGATGGCTTCGATCCATCCCAAGATCGACCATCTGGTGAAGGAAACTCAAGGGGTCATCGTTTACCAGGAACAGGTGATGCAGATCGCGCAGGAGCTGTCCGGCTACTCGCTCGGCGAAGCCGACCTCCTGCGACGCGCCATGGGCAAGAAGATCCGCGCGGAGATGGACAAGCAGCGCGAGCGCTTCGTCACCGGTGCGGTCGAGCGCGGCGTAAGCAAGCCGCAGGCCGATTTCATTTTCGATCTTCTGGCCAAGTTCGCCGACTATGGCTTCAACAAGTCGCACGCGGCTGCCTATGCGGTCGTCTCCTACCAGACCGCCTATCTCAAGGCGCATTATCCGGTCGAGTTCCTGGCGGCGTCGATGACGCTCGACATGGGCAACACCGACAAACTTGCCGATTTCCGGCAGGATGCCATGCGCCTCGGCATCGAGGTGGTGGCGCCTTCGGTAATGTCGAGTTTTCGTGCGTTCGAGGTCGGCGAGAACAAGATCTTCTATTCGCTTGCGGCGCTCAAAGGCGTCGGTGACGCGGCAGTCGAGCACATCGTCGAGAAGCGCGGCGAAAAGCCGTTCAAAAACCTTGCCGATTTCTGCGAGCGGGTCGATCCGAAGATTGTCGGCAAACGCGTGTTCGAAAGCCTGATCATGGCCGGCGCGCTCGATTGCTTCGGGCATGACCGCGCACAGATGATGGCCGGCGTGGAGCGGATGATGGGGCTCGCCTCTCTGGCGCAGCAGAACGCCATCTCCGGCCAGGCCGACATTTTCGGTACGTCGCTTGGGAGCCAGTCGCAGGCGCTCAACCTGCCGGCGACAGATCCGTGGCTTGCCGCGGACCGGCTGCACCGCGAGTTCCAGGTGGTCGGTTTCTATCTCTCGGCGCATCCGCTGGATGAATACAAGGCAGCGCTGCAAAAGATGCGGGTCCAGAACTGGGGCGAGTTCTCGGCCGCCGTCAAACGCGGCGCCGCCGCCGGGCGTCTCGCCGGCACCGTCACCACTAAGCAGGAACGCAAGACCCGCACCGGCAACAAGATGGGGGTCGTGCAGTTTTCCGACACGACGGGTCAATACGAGGCGGTGCTGTTTTCGGAAGGTCTGGCGCAGTATCGCGACCTGCTGGAGCCTGGGCGTTCGGTGGTAATCACCGTTTCTGCCGAGGACCGGCCGGAAGGCATCAATCTGCGCATCCAGACCGTGCAGTCGCTAGAGGATGAGGCCAGCCGCATCCAGAAGGCGCTGCGCATCTTCGTGCGCGACGCCGCGCCGCTCGGCACGCTCGCCAGCCAGCTCTCGGTCAAGGGCGAAGGCCAGGTCAGCTTCGTGCTGATCAAGGACGCCGGCCAGGGCGAGGTCGAGATCGAGCTGCCCAACCGCTACCGAATCTCGCCGCAGGTCGCCTCGGCGATGCGCGCCGTGCCCGGTGTTGTCGAGGTCGAGCTGGTCTAGCTCGAGCTGGTGTAGCTCAGGGGGTTGTCGTTTCCGCCTCTGCCAACCGCGGCGTCTTGCGCTGCAGGTTGAGCAAATTGCCTGCCAGGATCAGGGCAGCGCCGCCGGCTGTGAAGATGTCTATCTGCTCGTGATAGAGCAGCCAGCCGACCAGGGCCGACAGCGGCACGCGCAGGAAATCCATCGGCGAGATGATCGTGGCATCGGCGTGAGCCAGTGCGCGCGCCAGGCAGAAATGCGATGACATGCCGCTGAAGGCAATGATGACGATCCATGGCCAGAGCGCGAGCGAGGGATTGCGCCATTCGTACAGGGCCGGGACCAGGCCGACTGCGGATTGGATCAGCAGCATCCAGAAGATAATTCGCAACACGCTGTCGGTTCGGGTCAGCGACTTTACCGTTACCATCGAGATGCCGAAGCAGACGGCGGCGCCCAGAACAAAGAGATGTCCCGGATCCAGGGATCCGGCGGCTGGGCGTACGATGACGACCACTCCGACAAGGCCGAGAACAATCGAAGCCAGCCGTGCCTTTGAGAGCCTTTCGCCCAGAAAGCTGACGGCCAAAATCGCCGTCCAGATCGGTGTGGTGAATTCGATCGAGATCAGCACGGCGAGCGGGATCAGGGTCAGCGCATAGAGCCAGGCTGCTTGGCCGCTATAGTGGATGACATTGCGGGCGATATGAGCGAGTGGTCGTTGCGTGCGCATGGCCGCGAGCCCCCCACTCGTCATCACCAGCGGCAGCAGGATGAAGAAGCCGATCACCGACCTCAATTCCAGCACTTGGAAGACGTTCAGCTCAGCCGTCGTCTCGCGCCCGGAGATAGACATCGCCAGGAAAGAGCCGATTGACAGGGCCATCCAGAATGCGGCTTTGGGGATCGAGGGTGCGGGTGCCATTTGGAGGCCTATGTCGCAGGCCCAGATCGGGGCCGCAACCGTTACTGGCGTCATTCCGCTGGGCCAGGGGATCCTTGCCAAGAAAACAGTCATCGCCACGGCGGAACCTGACGTCCGGGCATCCGTTAAGCGCACGCCTTGCGTCGGCAGGTGCCGCCGCAAACCTTTCACACTTTTCCTGGAATTTGCCTGAGGAATCACAAGAGGGGAATGCGTTGATGAAATCGACCGCTGCTTTGCTGGCCGCCGCCTGTCTTTTCTGCGCGACGGGCGCGCATGCCGATGAGACGGCTTTCCTGCGTTCGTTGCAGGGCAAGTTCGCGGGCAAGGGAACCGTCAGGATCAGGACGAACACGCCGGTGATGAATATCAATTGCACCTTCACCTCGGACGCGACGGCGGACTCGCTGTCGCTTGATGGCACCTGCCGTGCGTTCTTGATCATGTCGCGGGAAATCCGCGCCGACCTGAAGGTGAACGGGGCGGGCTACACGGGAACCTATATCGGCTCGCGCAGCGGCCCCGCCGGGCTCAGCGGAACCCGAAAGGGCGATGCGATCGACCTGGACATCCATTGGGCCAAAGTCATCAATGGCGACCGCGATGCGGAACTGACCGTGGAGAAGATTGGTCCGGATAATATGCGGATGACGGTGACCGACAGGGATCCGGCTACCGGCAAGATGGTTGTGACGAGCCGGATCGATCTGAAGCGAACCTGACCCTTCAATCTTCCAGCGGCTCCGGCGGGTTAGCGGTGCGACCCTTGCCAAATGTGTAGCCGGTCTCGAGGGCCTTCCTGCCGAACTTGTCTCGCAACGTGTCCATCGCGCCTTCGGCCAGCGCGCGCTTGCGCGACTGCAGGTCGACCAAGTCCGGCGGATCGGCCTTTTCGTCGTCGGAGAGGTCGCTGACGCCGATGCCGAGCAGGCGGAACTTCGTGCCGTCGGCCTCGCGGCGCAACAGGTCGAGGCCGGTCTGGAAGATACGGTCGGCGAGACGGGTTGGATCGCCGAGCTGGCGGTTGCGGGTGCGGGTCTTGAAATCCTGCGTCTTCAGCTTCAGCACCACGGTGCGCCCGGCAATGCCGGATTTCTTCAGTCGCGCCGAGACCTTTTCCGACAGGCCGCGCAGCACCGGCACCAGGTCCGCCAGCGCTCCGATATCGGTGTCGAAGGTGGTTTCGGCCGAGACGCTCTTGGCATCGCCGCTGGGATCGACGGGGCGGTCGTCCTCGCCGCGCGACAGCCGATAGAGCCGGTCGCCCATCACGCCGTAACGGCGCATCAGGTCGCCGCGGTCCATACGCTGCAGCTGGGCGATCATGCGAATGCCGTCGCGCTCAAGCGTCGCGGCCAGCGCCTTGCCGACGCCCCAGATCGTCGTCACCGGCTGTGCGGCCAGGAAGCTCAGCGCTTCGGCTTCGCCGATGACCGATAGGCCGCGCGGCTTGCGAAAATCCGAAGCGATCTTGGCGAGGAACTTGCAGTAGGAAAGGCCGGCCGAAACGGTGATGCCGAGCTCGTTTTCCACCCTCTGCGCGAAACGCGCCAGCACCAGCGCCGGCGGCATGCCGTGCAGCCGTTCGGTGCCGGCCAGATCGAGAAACGCCTCGTCGATCGACAGCGGCTCGACCAGTGGCGTCAACGCCAGCATCAGCGCGCGGACCTCGCGCCCAACGCCGACATATTTCTCCATGTTGGGCGGGATCACCACCGCTTCGGGGCAGAGTTCCAGCGCCTTGAACATCGGCATGGCCGAGCGCACGCCCTGGATGCGGGCGATGTAGCAGGCGGTAGAGACGACGCCGCGCCGACCGCCGCCGACGATGACGGGCCGGTCCTTGAGCGCCGGGTTGTCGCGCTTTTCGATCGCCGCGTAGAAGGCGTCACAATCGATATGAGCGATCCGCAGCCGGTAAAGCTCCGGGTGACGCACCAAGCGCGGGCTGCCGCAACGGTCGCAGCGTCGCGTCTCCGAGCGCTGGAGCGCCAGGCAGTCACGGCAAAAACCGTGCTCGGGATTGTTGACAGAGGCCGTCATCACTGCGAACATAAAGAGAACAAACGCAATGGTACGACAGCGCAAGGCCGGCAACAAGCTTGCCCTGGGGAGAACGCATGAGCACGACCATAGCACCGCTTACCCCCGAGCGCTGGGTTGATTTCGAGGACCTGTTCGGCAAGCAGGGCGCCTGCTATGGCTGCTGGTGTACGCATTTCCGGTTGGGGCCGGCGGAGCGGCGCGCCAGCAACAAGGAGCGCAACAAGGACCTTATCAGGGCTCGAATCGAGGCGGGCCCTCCGCCTGGACTCTTGGCACTCGAGGACGGCAAGGCCGTCGGTTGGATGCAGGTCGGTCCGCGCGCCGACGTGCCCGAGTGGAACAATCAGGGCAGGGGATCGGCCCCGGTCGATCCGGCCGATGCCGGAGATCCGGCCGTCTGGGCGATTTCCTGCTTCTTCATCCGCGTCAAGGCGAGGGGAAGAGGCATCACGCATCGTCTCGTCGAGGGAGGCATCGCCTTCGCGCGCGAGAACGGGGCGAGGCTGCTGGAAGCGTGTCCGATGGACCTGTCGCGCGATTCGCGCTCGATCGGACTTTTCGTCGGCTCGTCGCGGGTGTTCGAGAGGGCTGGCTTTGAGAGGCTTGTGGAGCGCAAGCCCGGCCGGCCGCTGATGCGTCTGGTGCTTTAGCCGCGTGCGCTTTTAGCCTACAGTCGGCGTCTTGCGGCTGTAACGCTTCTTGCCTACCAGAAGCGCAGACATCTCGACTTCCGGATCACGGAGAACTCACGTGAAGCGTATTTTGCCACTTGCCTTTGCCCTTGCGCTCAGCGCGCCCGCTTTTGCCCAGACCATCGACGGCCAGGGCGCCAAGGAGCTTTCCGACAATCTGGCGCGCTATTTCGGCAAGCAGGCTTTCGACAAGGGCGTGCTCACGGTTTCGGTCGAAGGTGACGCCTACAAGATCGCGCTCGACGTCAAGGCGCTCGTCTCCGCGCTGCCGGAGCAGAAGCTCCTGAAATTCGACATGGCGCCTTACGCGCTGATGGTGAGGCCGCGTAGCGACGGGTCCTGGGATGTCTCGTCGAATTTCTCGCAAGGGGCGTCTTTCGAATTCGATGGTCCGGAAGGCCGCCAGAGCATGGAATTCACGATCAAGGAAGGCAAGTTGACCAGCGTCTACGATCCGGCCCTCGCGGCCTTCACCAATGCAACCAGCTCGTTGGCCGGAATGACCATGACGTCCCGGGACGCCAAGCAGCAGGCCGAGGCTTCGACCGGCGCCGGTACCGCCACGGTTGTCGCGACCAAATCCGCCAATGGCGGCGTAGACTTCACGGCGACCCAGAAAGTCTCGGACTTCGTGGAAAGGATCAAGATCGATGATCCCAGCAACGGAATGAATTTCCCGCTCACCTTGAAAACACCGGAACTCGCGGTCGATGCAAGCGGCAAAGGCGTGCGGACGAAGCCGTTGCTCGACCTGCTGGCCTTTGCCGTGGCCAACGAGGACGAAGCCAAACTCAAGGCGAACCAGGCCGAGCTCAAATCGCTGATGCTCGCCGCGCTGCCGATCTGGGAAAGGGTCGAGGGCAATTACGGCTTCAAGGATTTCGAGGTGGACAGCCCTGTCGGCAAATTCGGAGCCACGCAATTCAGCACGGCATTCGGCATGGACGGGGTCTCCCAGAACGGCAAGGTCGACTACGCAATCAAGGCTACCGGCCTGACAATCCCGCGGCAGACGCTGCCCGACTGGACCGTCCCGTTGCTGCCCACCGACATCGACCTGAAGTTCGGCGGCGCCAATATCGATCTCGATACTATGGCGAAAAAGGCAATCGAAGCCTTTGATCTCAATAAGAATCCGCCGCTGTCGGATGAATTCGGCAAGGCGCTGGCCGCCGATTTCAAGGCCAAGAATCCGAAGGTCGTCATCGGGCACAGCACGGTGAAGAATGGCGATATCGAGGTGGCGATGGAAGGCGAGATGACGTTTCCCGGCGAAAAACCCGATGCGATCTTAACCGTCGACATCGCCGGCTACGACAAGATCGTCGATGCCTTGAAGGAAGGCGCCAAGAGCGACGAGCAAATGGCGCAGGCCTTTCCTTTCGCCCTGGCCGTCAAAGGCTTCGGCAAGACGCTACCCGACGGCCGGCTGGAGTGGGTGATCAACACGAAGGCCGACGGATCCGTCGCGGTCAACGGCGCCATGCTGAAGGGGCCGGATGAGGTCCAGGACAACAGCTCGGGACAGGACGACAATCCGAGCAGCGATGGCGGCGCGAACGGATCGGATGATTCAACCGGAGGCGACGGTTCGGACGGAGGCGACAATGGCGGGGCAGGCGCGAAGCTGCAGCCCTGAGCGCCTGAGCTAGAGCCCGAGGGCGTCCGCGATCTTCGGCGCCGCCTCTCGCCAGTCCTCGACCGAGAAGATGTCTGGCGGCGTCGGCGGCAGGAAGGCGCGAAGCGAGTTGTCGGCCATAAGATGGAAGAGATGCGCGTCCGCCACGCAATTGCGCGCCGAGATCAAATTGGAAGGCTGATCGTCCACGAAGGCGACAGGTCGGGCCTTAAGACCGCGCAGTTTGGCGATCGCAGGCCCCTTCGCCATCTCGGTCGTCAGCAGCGGGTAGTTCAGGCCGAGCGCATCCAGATGCGCACGGCGCACGGCGCGATGCTTGTGCGGCATGGCGGTCAGCATGACGATCTCGGCGCCTTTTCCGAGCATTTTCAGCGCGTCCGTGGCTCCCTCGGTGATGCTTTGCCACTCTGCCTGGGTGTCGAAGAATTCGCCGAGCAGCGCCGTCACTTCCGGCTGTTCGATCAGCCGGCCGGTCGCCGTTTCGGAGATGTTGCCGGTGAGGCGGAAGGAAGCCAGCGTCAACCCGAAGCCGCGCGTTTTCAGGAAGTGCGGGAAGGGCCGGACGAATTCAAGCACCACATCGTCGACGTCGAGCACCAGCAGCGGTCGGTCATCATGGGCAAGTTCCTCGATCTGCCGCGCCGTTTCGGGATCGTCGCTCACGTCGAACGCTCGTGATCGTCGTTACCAAGCGGAAGGGCGCGCAGCGCCTTGCCGACAGCGGCCGGCGGCGTGCCGGTCTCCTCGGCGAAGCGCAGCAGCGTCGGCTCGTGGGCAAGGATGAACTGCAAAACCCCGGCAAGGAAACCGGGTTCTGCGGCGGCCCTTCGAATCGAATTCGCCTCAATGCCGGTGATCGACAGGAAGCGGGGCAGAAGTTCGGGGTCCGCGGCGACGAAGCCCAGCGCCTTGACGGCAATGGTTTCAGCTTCCTCGCGCATTGACGCTGCGTTCGCCATCATTACCTTTGGGATGGTGGATTTTTGAGTCTCTCTCCGCAGTAACTGCAAGCGTCGCTTGCGGCAAGCCTCCGCTCTATCGCACAACGTCCGAAGGGCGGAATTGGTGCAGCTTTTCCAACCTCCGGTTTCCGTTTCGTCAATCATATTGGACTAGGGTGGAACAGGGTTGGGTGCGGTCCGAAGGGACGCATTGCGGCGGTCTTCGGCACCGAAGGCTGTCGGGACGGGAAATTATGGCCAAGAAGGTGATGATCGTCGAGGACAATGAGCTCAATATGAAGCTCTTTCGGGACCTCATCGAAGCCAGCGGTTATGAGACGGTCCGCACGCGCAATGGGCTGGAGGCGCTGGATCTGGCGCGCCAGCACCGGCCGGACTTGATCCTGATGGATATCCAGCTGCCCGAGGTCTCCGGCCTGGAAGTGACGAAATGGCTGAAGGAAGACGACGAGTTGCATTCGATTCCGGTCATCGCAGTCACCGCCTTCGCCATGAAGGGCGATGAAGAGCGCATCCGTCAGGGCGGCTGCGAGGCCTACATCTCCAAGCCGATTTCGGTGCCGCGCTTCATCGAGACGATCAAATCCTATCTGGGCGATGCCTGATGCCCGAGATCAGCAGAACCGGAGCCTTTTGAGATGACCGCGCGGATCCTCGTCGTCGACGATATCCCCGCCAATGTGCGGCTGCTGGAGGTCCGGCTGCTTGCCGAGTATTTCGAGGTGCTGAGCGCCAGCAACGGCCCGGATGCGATCGAGACCTGCGAGAATGGCAAGGTCGACGTCGTGCTGCTCGACGTTATGATGCCCGACATGGACGGGTTCGAGGTCTGCAAGCGCCTTAAGGGCGATCCGGCCACCTCCCATATCCCGGTCGTGATGATCACCGCGCTCGACCAGATCTCGGATCGGGTGCGCGGCCTCGAAGCCGGGGCGGATGATTTCCTGACCAAGCCGGTCAACGACCTGCAGCTGATGACGCGCGTCAAGAGCCTTGTTCGCCTGAAGTCGCTGACCGACGAGTTGCGGCTGCGCGCCTCGACCACCCGCAATATCGGCATCGAGGAACTTCTGAGCCGCGATTTCGCGACCGAGGATGCCAAGCCAAGGGTGCTTCTGATCGACGAGCGTAGATCTTCGGTCGAACGAATCCGGAAGATGCTTCGCGACAGCGCCGAGCTCGATGTCGCGACCGATCCGAACGTGGGGTTCTTCCAGGCGGCGGAGACACCGTATGAATGCGTGCTGGTCTCGACCGCCTTTTCCAACTTCGATGCGCTCAGGCTGTGCTCGCAGCTGCGTTCGCTCGACCGCACCCGCTTCCTGCCGATCATGCTGCTCGCCGACGAGGGCGACGAGAGCCGTATCCTGCGCGGCCTCGAACTCGGCATCAATGACTATCTGATCCGGCCGATCGACCAGCAGGAACTGACGGCACGCCTGCGCACGCAGGTGCGGCGCAAACGCTACAACGACCAATTGCGCGCCAGCGTCGCCCAGACGATCGAGATGGCGGTGATCGACGGGCTCACGGGACTCCACAACAGGCGCTATCTCGACAGTCATCTGCAGACGCTGTTCGATCGCGCCGTGGCGCGGCGGCGGCCGTTGTCGGTGATGATCACCGACCTCGACCGCTTCAAGTCGATCAACGACACTTATGGCCATGACGGCGGCGACGACGTGCTGCGCGAATTCGCCAAGCGGCTGCGCAAGAATGTGCGTGGCATCGATCTCGCCTGCCGCTTCGGCGGCGAGGAATTCGTAGTGGTGATGCCGGACACCGACGGCGCGGTCGCCGAGAAGGTGGCCGAGCGTATCCGCGCCGAGATCGCGCAAGCGCCCTTCGCCGTCGGCGATGACGGCAAGGCGATAGAGGTCACGGTCAGTGTCGGCGTATCCTCGCTGCTGAAAGGCGCCGACAGCGTCGCCGCGCTGATGAAGCGCGCCGACCTTGCGCTCTACGAGGCCAAAAGCGGAGGCCGCAACCGGGTGGTTGCCAAGGCTGCCTGACGCGCGCCGCGACCTTCCAGATTCGTGGGTCACACTTTAGGTTTAGCTTGTGGAGCATGTTACCTCTTCCGGGGACATGCTCGTTGAAAGGCGCCGATTCCCGGCCATCCCGACAAGGTTACGAATTTACCTTAACCCAAGCGATTCGGGTGCGGTGGTTAAGAAATGGTTGATTTTTATAAGGTCCTGCGCAAATCTGCGACGCATAGACAGAAGACGAGGCCGGCACGAGGGTAGACTAGCCGGCTCGATCCAAAATACCCCATGATGCTCAGGTCCGCCGCATCTCCTGGGTCCGTGGGGTCGGCCGGCCGGCGCTGGCACATAGTGGCCTCCTCGTACCGCTGCCAAACGCCGACCGGCCCCCTTATCGAACAACCGACGTCGGAACCTT
>Ga0315336_1001999_pt1 | contig 34254 bp, 30 predicted proteins | sample ASW5metaG_FD_204512 | JGI IMG/M metagenome (GOLD analysis project Ga0315336, IMG submission 204512) | Ammonia-oxidizing marine archaeal communities from Monterey Bay, California, United States - ASW #5 | ecosystem: Environmental > Aquatic > Marine > Intertidal zone | place: USA: California...
CCTCAGCTTGTGGACAATCTGTTCGCTCGTGTATCGCTTCCTCGTCATTTCCTGCCTCCTTACACACACCCGAATCCTTCGATTCTCTCTCAAGATTCGGATTCGTTTTCAGGGGGCAGGTCAAGGTGCTATCTGGCCTGACGATGTCGCCCGCGATCACCGCGGCCTATCCCTTCCTGCTGGACGTGTTTGGCGGGTTCCAGTCCGCCCGCACCATCCACTTCTTCGCGTTCGCCGCGCTCGTGCTCTTCTTGTTCGTGCACGTGGTGATGATCATCAAGTCCGGACTCAAGCGCCAAATGCGCGCCATGACCTTCGGGGAATAGCATGAAAACCAACTCACTGATCACCCGCCGCAAGGCAATCGTCACCGGCCTGTCCGGCGGGGGTGGACTCGTCCTTTCGGGGTGTAGCAGGGAACTGCCTCCGACCTACGGCAACATCTTACGCATGGGCGACGTTCTCACCTACACGGCCCACCGCACGCTGTTGCCCGGACAGTCACTGGCGAGGGAATACAGTCGCAAGGACATCTCTTCGTTTCCCGGCATCGGCACGACCAATCCGGCGGAGCCTGGCGCACGTTTCTACGACGCGACCCATGGACCAGTCTACGAGCGCCTGCGGGAGTACGCTTTTACCGAATGGCGCCTGTTGATCGAAGGCCGTGTCGCCCAGCCGGGAAGCTACTCGCTCGCGGATCTCAAGCGGTTCCACATGCGGACACAGATTACCCGACACACATGCGAGGAAGGCTGGTCGGCTATCGGCGAGTGGACCGGCGTGCCATTAAGCCTGCTGCTCGAGGTGGCGGGTGTTCTGCCGAGCGCGCGTTTCGTAAGTTTCTACCAGTTCGATGACATCGCCGACAGCATCGATATGGTGGATGCCCTGCACCCGCAGACGATCCTCGCCTATGGCATGAACGGACGGGATCTGTCGATCCCCCACGGTGCTCCGGTGCGCCTCCGCATGGAAAAGCAGTTGGGTTACAAGAGCGTAAAGTATCTCCGGCGCATCGTGGTCACCAACGAGTTCGACGATCTGGGTAAATCGGGACTGATTCAAAACGGGTGGTCGTGGTATGCGGGCATCTGAGCGTGGGCGAATGTCGTGAAGTCAACACGAACTGCGATAGGTCTCACGTGGCGAGTTTGAATCGCCTCGGAAGTGAACGCACGAGGGCCCAGACGTTAGTGGGTCATTGAGTAAACGATGTAATTGATGCCCAGACGGTAGGCCATAGCGGTGTAGCGTTCAGGATAGTGGGGCCAGTCGGCATGCTCCCAGGCGTCGCCGAGATCCATGTTGTGATTGATGAGCATCATGAGGCGGCCGTCATCGTCGTACATGCTCTTCCATTGGGGATTGGTCCCGTCGTTCTCGTGGGTTTGGCCGGTATAGAGCATTTGAACGCCCGGGATCTGCTCGCCGGGCTGCAGATCGTAGAGCACATGGAAGACTTCGTCCGCTGGGTCGAGGTCGACGACGGGCCGATCCGAAAAGATCTTCCGCATCCCCCGCATGAACATTGCCCATTCATAGGTGCCGTGAAAGTCGTCGAAGATGATGAACCCTCCGCGCAATAGGTATTCTCGTAAGCCGTCGGCCTCTTCGTTCGTGAGAGCCCAATGGCCTGGCTCGACGACATAGATCCAGGGATAGTCAAACAGTTCTTCCGAGGAACCGTGGACGTAGACTTCCTGCGAACGCGAATCGATGTTCGAGAGCCGTTGAAGCCCTTGTAGGAAGTGCCGCTCGGCGGCCGGGGAGTCGATCATCCAAGGCCGGTCGCCCTCGATCCGCGGTCCATACGGGTCGGAATAGGCGAGGCGAGCGAAGTAGAACTCTGCTGGCTTATCTCCGTCCGGCGGCGGCTCAATCAGGGCCATCTCCGGAGGAAAGGGAACGCCGCGGTAGACGCGCTGAGCCAGCAGTGCTCCGCCGGCGCACAGCACCGCCACGAGTACCCAAACGAGCCGGCGAAACTGCGGAGTGCCCATCACGTTTTTCAAGAATAGCATGTGCCCTTCCTACCTTTAGACGCACGGAAGTACGGTTTCGTTCATGTCACACAGCGTCCGAAAACAAAGCGTGTCAGCTTCCTAGAGCGGGCACCCAAGGGTCGCTGTTTGACTTGCGACGAGGGGCCGGTCTACAATTACAATATTAGGGTTACCTAAATTAAAGATTCATGATGCCTTCAGAAGCTGTCGACGACTACCTCAAGGCGATCTATGAGATCGCGGGCGATGACCGGCGCGCTTCGACCGCGTCGCTGGCGCGCAAGCTGAGCGTTGCCCCGGCATCCGTGACCGGCATGCTGCAAAAACTGGCCGAGCGCAATCCGGCGTCGGTCGAGTATGAGAAACACCACGGCGCGAGGCTGAGCGAGCACGGGAAACGGCGCGCGCTGGAGGTGATTCGGCATCACCGCCTGATCGAGCTGTTTCTGCATCGCTTCCTCGGGTATAGCTGGGACGAAGTCCATGACGAAGCCGAGCGCCTAGAGCATGCCATCTCCGAACAACTCGAAGACCGTATTGCCGAGCGGCTTGGCGATCCCGAAGTGGACCCACATGGGCATCCGATCCCGCGCAAAGACGGCACGATCCCGCCGCGGCGCGACATGAGCCTGCTGGAACTGTACGTTGGCGCAAAGACAATAGTTTCCCGAGTCTCGGACCGCAACCCGGAGATTCTTCGCTATTTGTCCGAACTCGGAATCGCGCCAGGCACCAAACTATGTCTCACCGAGAGAGCGCCGTTTGACGGGCCGCTGATGCTCGAAGTCGGGACCGACGGTGAGAAGAAGGCGTTGGGCCCGCGCGTGGCGGGTGAAATTCGAGTCGTGCCTCCTTCGCTGGAAACCAAGCCTTCGGGCTGATGAACATGACCGATTACGTCTCAGTTTGGCTGTTGGCGCTGCTGCTCATTGCTGTGGTGGCGGCTTGGCCGAAAGTGGGGTTGTGGGCGCAGTGGCGGCGGCAACGCATCCAGCGGGACCGCGCACTGCTTGAGGACGCCCTCAAGCACATCGTTACCTGTGAACATCGCGGGCAGAGGGCGACGCCTGAATCACTGGCGGGCGCCCTGACTCTGTCGGAGCGGCGCATTCTCAGTCTCGTCGTGCGTATGGAGAGGCGTGGTCTGGTTCGTAGCGAAGCCGGCGGGATGGCTCTCACGCGTGAGGGTGAAAGCTGGGCGCTCCAGGTCATCCGGGCGCATCGATTGTGGGAAACGTACCTCACCGACGATGCCGGCATGCCGATGGAACGCGTGCACCAAGCTGCCGAAATCGCGGAGCATCAACTCTCCGCTGAACACTTGGACCAGTTGGAAGCGCACCTGGGGCATCCCGCGAGCGATCCACATGGCGACCCAATCCCGACGGCCGAGGGCACCCTTCTGCCCCTGGACGCGGTCTCCCTCATCGACTGGCCAGAAGACACACCGGCCCGCATCGTACACATTGAAGACGAACCTGACGCCATCTTCCGCCAGATCATTGCCGCGGGACTGCGCCCCGGATCGACAATCCGCATTCTGGAGAACACGCCCGAGCGGCTTGTGCTCTTCGACGGTGACACCGAGCATCGACTGGCTCATGTGGTCGCCGCGAATGTGCAGGTCGCCGAGGCGCGGCGGACAACTCGGCCCGAAGGCGCGATCCGACTCTCGGAACTGAAGGCGGGCGAGGTAGCCGAGGTCATTGAACTAGACCCCGAATGCCGCGGGTTCAGCCGCCGACGCTTGCTTGACCTGGGGCTAACCCCCGAATGCCGCGTCGAAGTGGCGCTCGATAATCCCTTCGGCGATCCGCGCGGTTTTCGCGTACGCGGCACAACGATCGCCCTGCGGAATCAACAAGCCGATCAGATTTGGATCCAGCCCCGCGCGGCCAGTGCTCAAGATCAGAGTGCCGCGGAGGTACAGCAAGCATGACGACCTCGGCCACGACACAATCGGGTTGCGAGACCTGTCCCGCACACGCCCAGCTTGCGCAGATGGGCGTCTCGCTCGGCAAGTACGACCATCTTGTCGCCCTGGCAGGGAATCCGAACACCGGTAAGTCGTCGGTGTTCAATGCGCTCACCGGCCTGCGGCAGCACGTCGGCAATTGGACCGGCAAGACCGTCATGCGCGCCGAGGGTGGCTATACCCTCCAGAACCTTCGCTACAAGCTTGTCGATCTGCCCGGAACGTATTCGCTCCTGTCCGCTTCCGAGGATGAGGAGATCAGCCGCAACTTCCTGCTCTTCGGACGTCCCGACTGCACGGTGGTTGTCGTCGACGCTACGGCGCTCGAGCGAAACCTGAACCTTGTCCTGCAAGTCCTTGAAATTACGGATCGAGTCGTTGTTTGCGTAAACCTCATGGACGAGGCTCGGCGCAAAGGCCTTGAGGTCGATGTTCGCAGTCTCTCCCGCGATCTGGGAGTGCCGGCTGTACCGACGGTGGCGCGCACGAAGGAAGGTCTGCAAAACCTCGTACAGACAGTTGCCGACGTCATTTCCGGCGCGGTCACGACGAAGCCCGTGCGGCCACCACACCCGCCGGAGCTGGAGCGGGCGGTCGACGAACTGGTGCCGCTGATTGAGCAGTCCGCTCCCGGCCTACCCAATGCGCGCTGGGTCGCCTTGCGCTTGCTCGACGGCGACCACAAGGTTCGCCAAGCGTTATTGTCTGGCGAATTGTCAGATTTGGAGTTACAGCAGTCAGCCCCTGTCGAAGAGATGAGCAGCGTGGTGGCTTTGCAGGGACGCCAATGACACCCAAGGTTGCCGATCCTCAGACCGTCCTACTCCGTGCGGACACCCTGCGCCGCGAGATCGGCGACGATTTTCGCGATCGTATCGTTTTCTCTCTGTATGCGGATGCGCAGCGCATCGCTGACCGCTCGGTCCACGTAGGCGCGAAACGCGGCTGGGATTGGGACCAGAAGATCGACCGCATTGTCACCTCGCCGGTGCTTGGCTTGCCGATCATGCTTGGCATCCTGGCGCTCATTTTCTGGATTACGATCGTTGGCGCAAATGTTCCGTCACAAATGCTGGCGGAGTCCTTCTTCGTTATCGAGGGTGCGGCGGTCGCGTTGTTTACTGATTGGGGCGTGCCGGGTTGGATCACCGGGTTTATCTGGAACGGCGTATTTCGCGGACTCGCCTGGGTGGTAAGCGTGATGCTGCCGCCGATGGCGATCTTCTTCCCGATGTTCACGATCCTCGAAGACCTCGGCTATCTGCCACGTGTGGCGTTCAACCTGGATTGGCTATTCCGCAGATCTGGCGCGCACGGCAAGCAGGCGCTGACGATGGCGATGGGTTTTGGCTGCAACGCCGCGGGTGTGACGGCGACGCGTGTGATCGATTCGCCGCGTGAGCGATTGATCGCGATCCTGACGAATAACTTTGTCCCCTGCAACGGTCGCTTCCCGACGCTAATCATGCTGGCGACGATCTTCGTGGGCGCGGCCTTTCCACCGGCGTTCGCCTCGCTCGCGGCGGCAGGGGCAGTGGTCGGTGTGGTGCTGATCGGAGTGGGCTTTACCCTGCTCGCCTCGTGGTTGCTCACGCGGACCGTGCTGCAAGGTGCAGCCTCGGCGTTCACCCTGGAACTGCCGCCTTACCGCCGTCCGAGCATGCTGCGCATCCTCTATACGTCGTTGATTGACCGCACGATCTTCGTTCTCTGGCGGGCGATCCTTACGGCGGCTCCGGCCGGCGCGGTGATCTGGATTCTCGCGAACATCGATGTGGCGGGTGTGAGTCTGGCGCAGCGCTCAGCGGACTTCCTCGAACCCCTCGGCTTCGCAATCGGGCTCGACGGCGTCATCCTGCTCGCCTATGTCATTGCGATTCCGGCGAACGAGATCGTTGTCCCGACAATGCTGATGGTTTACATGGGCGTCGGCTCGATGTCCGACGTGACTTCGTATGACGAGATCCGCACGCTGCTCATTGACGATCAAGGTTGGACGATGCTCACGGCGGTCAACCTGATGCTGTTCTCGCTACTGCACAACCCCTGTGCCACGACGATCATCACGATCTGGAAAGAGACCCGTAGCGCCAAATGGACAACGATCGGATCGCTGATGCCACTGGTATTCGCGTTTGCCGTGACCTTCGCCGTGGCGACAATCTGGCGCCTCTTCGCCTAGCGAAATGTAGGGACACGTAAGGCGTTCCCGCAGCCGATCCATTCCGCGTCTTGCTAAACTCTTACTCGCACCCAACGAGGAAGCTGATGTCCCCTTTGAAGCAAACCCGACGCGACCTATTCCGCACACTGACCGCCGCCGGCGTCTACGCCACCGCCCTCCGCCCACGAGCCGCCGCCGCGCCCGAGGCCCATATCGACGACGCCCGCGTCATCAGCATGCGGCCGAGCTACTACCACGGCTGGCCGACGATCGCACGGCGCAAAGACGGCGAACTGCTTGTTGTCTGTTCCGGGGGTAGGGAATCGCACGTCTGTCCGTTCGGCTGGGTCGAGATGATGCGCTCGAAAGACGGCGGCGAGACCTGGGGTTTTCCGCGCATCCTCATGGACACCGCGATCGACGACCGCGACGCCGGAGTATGCGAAACTCCGCAAGGCTCGCTACTCGTCACGACGTTCACGTCGCTTGCCTACATGGACTACTTCAAAGAGGCCAAACCGGGGACCAACGACCGCTTCAACGACTGGACCGAGGAGAGGATGGTCACATGGAAGGCCGCGCATGAACGCACCTCCGCGGCCGAGCGCGAGCAAATGTTGGGAACCTGGATGCTGCGGTCGAGCGATGACGGTGTGACGTGGTCCGCGCCGTATCGCGTGCCGGTCAACAGCCCACACGGGCCGATTCCACTCTCGGACGGCCGGGTCATCTACGCCGGCAAGCGCCTGTGGCATGAGAAGAGGCGAATCGGTGTCGCTGATTCCTCCGATGACGGACAGACCTGGCGCTGGCTCGCCGAGATCCCGACGCGCGACGGCGACGACTTCACCGACTACCACGAGCTACACATCGGCGAGGCGGCCAACGGACACCTCATCGCGCAGATCCGCAACCACAATAAAGCGCACGAGAGCGAAACGCTCCAGAGCGAATCCGACGACGGCGGCCGGACGTGGTCCATGCCGCACTCGATCGGCGTCTGGGGCTTGCCTTCCCATCTACTACGCCTCAAAGACGGCCGCATGCTGATGACGTACGGCTACCGCCGCGCACCGTTCGGGAACCAGGCGCGCCTGAGCGAGGACCACGGCAAGACCTGGTCCGAGCCGATGACCATTTCTAACGACGGTCCCGCGGGCGACCTGGGCTATCCGTCGACCGTGCAGCTTGATGACGGTTCCCTCGCAACGGTTTGGTACGAGCGGATGAAGGGCTCGCCGCGCGCTGTACTGCGGCAAGCGAGTTGGCGTCTACTGGGGTAGGACGGCAGTTTTCCGCACGCCGTGCTTGCCCTGATGAGGCTCCTGAGTGGCTTGGGCGGGCCTTGCCCGGATTCAGCAGTACTACCGCCGCCAACAGCAATCCCGCCAGCTTCGCCAGGTCGATTCCGATATAGACGTCGTGCAGGCTTGAAGCCGTTGGCATGGCTCCGTCGATCACGGCTCACACGGCGTCAGTTCGAAGAACTCAAGAGCTTGCTGTTTGTCGGTGAAGAGAACCGCGCCGGCAAACCCAATAGAAAACAGTCAGGTACCCACGACGATCCCCAAGGCTAAGAACATCCCTTAGAAGCTCGCTCGCGAGTCTCCCAACGGTATGGGGCGGCGCGGAAAGGGCGCATGTACTACTCTTCGCGTTGCTGACTAAGAGCGCCACCCGAGGATCGTCGCCTGGTTCATACTAAGTTTTTTGTATCGGATGATGAGTCGAAGGAAATGATGAGAAGCACTGCGGATATTGTTGTCATCGGAGGCGGTGTAATGGGCATGGCCATCGGCTACGAGTTGGTCCGGCGCGGCGCCGGAGCCGTGACCATCCTCGAGAAATCAGCGCTCGGCGCGGGCTCGACCGGAAAGTCCGGCGCAAACATTCGCTGCCACTACTCCCATCCCCTGACGACTTCGATGGCTCTCTATGGCCTTCGCGCCTTCGAAACCTTCGCGGACGACATCGGCGGACCGCCTGTCTTCACGCGGGCCGGGCTCCTCATTACCGCTCCGGAGTCCATGCGCCAACACCTGGGATCCGTCATCAATCTCCAACGGGATCTGGGAGTGAAGGTCAGCCATGTCTCGCACGATGAGCTACGTGATATCGACCCCGAAGCCGTGCTGGACGATGGGGAACTAGCCGCCTTCGAGGAAGAGGCCGGCTACTGCGACGCACTGCAAGTCGTCGCGTCCTACGCGGCGGCGGCGCGCGCAAAGGGCGCGGATGTCCACGAAGGGGTCGAAGTCACCGGGATCCGGACAGAGAACGGGAAGGTCACCGGGGTCGCGACTACGAAGGGAGACATCGCCACCGGCACGGTGATCCTGGCTGCCGGGCCTTGGAGCGCTGCCGTAAGCCGGCAAGCCGGAGTATCCCTGCCCGTGAAATCCTGCCGGGTCGAAGTGGCGCTCCTACGCGGTCCGTGTTCCACCGGCGAACCCCGGCGGCGGCCCGTTTACTGCGATTTCACTCACGGAACCTACTGCCGTGAACTACCCGGCGGCCTGCTTCACATCGGCAATATCGATCCGCGCGAAGAGCGGGACGCTGTCGACCCTGACGCCTACAACGAAATGGCCGACCGCGCGTTTACCGCCGAAATGCGTGAGAAGATCGAACGCCGTAGCCCGTCACTCCGCCGCGCTGTCAGTCGAGGTGGTTACGCCGCGCTCTATTCCGTAACGCCGGATTGGCACCCGATTCTCGACCGCCTTCCCGGTGTCGAGGGCGCCTTCTGCGCCGCTGGTTTCAGCGGACACGGCTTCAAGATGGCCCCCGCCGTGAGCAAGATTCTCAGCGAAATGGCCCTGGACGGCAAGGCCACGACCTTCGACGTGCATGGGTTGAGAGCCACCCGGTTTGAAGAAGGCGAGCCGTTTCTCAACCGCGAGTCCGCACAAGTAATGGGCTGACGAGCCGCAGGCTGCGCTCGCGCGAGTTCACGCGGTGCGGCGCCGCGTTCGCGGCCGGCGAACCGGTTCGAGATCAATTCTTGTGATAGGGCCGGGGCCCGCAACTCATCCCCGGTCCGCTCGACCGCCTTGTGATTGTGATAGACCGGACGGCCATAGTCTTTGATGTCCGCGGCAGTGAGCTGCTCTTGGATCTCGAGGATTCCCGCGTCAAGGTCCGTTTCGCAGACGAACCTAGACGCTCGTGAATCTTGGCGAACGATACGCGATAGTTGCGAACATCTTCGTTCGACTCCCGAACGACCGTCACTTCCGACACAAGCCGGGCGATCGCCCGGCCCACATCGCCGAGGTGATGGTTCATCCCCTCCGACCCTACGTTGAACACCTCTCCGCTCACCTTCGCTACCGGGGCGTCGAGCATTAAGCAGAACGCGCGGGCAATATCGTTGACATGCACAAAAGGCCGCCACTGCTCTTCGTTGCAGATCACAACCTTCTTTTCGATGGCCGCCTTGGCACTCAGCAGGTTCACAACCAAGTCGAAGCGCGGCCGATGGGACCAACCGAAGGCCGTACCGAGCCGCAGTATCGTCGTATGAAAGCGATCCGCTCCCCGCCTGCACCAAGATCCGCTCTGAGTCGATCTTCGTGGCCGCGTAAAGCGAAACAGGATTGAGGTCTGACTCCTCGGTCACGATCTCGTCGTTCGACCCGTAGACGCTGCACGTCGAGGCAAAGACAAGCCGCGAGACACCGTAGCCCTTGCAGACGTCAGTCACAAGAGCAGTCGCGGCATAGTTCGTTTGTAGGGTTGTCTCCTCGTCCAGCGCGCAAGCCGAGTCACCCACGATCGCTCCCAGATGGATGACGGCGTCTACATGCCGGAAGTCACCGCGTACGAGGTCAAAATCCGAGCGGTCGACGAGATTCCGGATCAGCCCATCGCCGAACAGTAGGAGATAGAGAACACGCACTTGGTAGTCGGCCTCCAGCAGCCGCCGAACCAACACACTGCCGATATAGCCGGCGCCTCCAATCACCAATACCTTCTCGACAGGGTCTTCCGGGACCGGTGTTTTTCTATGGACTTCGAATCGATATGTAAAGTAAGACTTCGCCGTCCGGACCCCGAGACTCCCACCCGCATTCAGCGCAAATGCCACCAAAACCACTTGCTCCAAGGCGACGCGCGACCCGTACCCGAGTCCCCAACCTGCTAACAGGGGCAGCGAGTAGCCAATCATCACCGACTGCACGACGCCGACGAGCTTCTCTCGGTGCGTGCGAGTCGGCCTTCTCTGGTAGACGCCGGAGACGCTCAGCAGCCCAATCGTCACGACGCCCAACGTCGGCGCCGCCCACAAGAGGAATCGGAGGTGATCAGCAAAGAGCTGAGTGAAACCCCGCCCGTCCGGTGCACCCAAGGCCCATAAGAGCCCAGTGAGCACCGCCACGGCCATTGAAATTAGAATGATTACGGTGTCGGCTACAATGCGCATCGCGCTCCTGCTCAGGCGGGGAGTAACCCGCGCTTGACTCGCTTCGTGGGGTAGAAATCGACCGAAGCGCGTAGGAGCGTTAGGACCCGATAGCCGTCGAGATCCACCGCTCACACCCGCCAACGAAACATGAATCCGGCGTCATTCCTGTATCGCTAGAATAAGAGTCCTTCCGGCTAGCGATGTCCCCTTCCCCTGCTCCCAAAAGCGGTTCCTTCGACGTCGCTGTCATCGGTGCCGGCCCGACCGGCCTCTCGTGCGCCATCGAACTCAAGCGCCGCGGCGTCCAGGCCGTCGTCTTCGAGAAAGGATGTGTCGTCAACTCGCTCTATCACTACCCGACACACATGACCTTCTTCACAACGCCGGAACTGCTCGAAATCGGCGATATACCGATGACCTCGGTCCGCGAAAAGCCCACGCGCGGCGAAGCCCTTAAGTACTACCGCCGTGTCACGGATTATTACCTGCTCGACATCCGCCAGTACGAACACGTTGACGATATCCAGGGGGATGACGGCGAATTCTCGGTCGCGACCACAGACCGCCAGGGCCGCCCGGGCGCTTATCAGGCGCGCAAAATCATCATCGCCACCGGCTACTACGACATTCCGGTTCTGATGAACGTGCCCGGCGAAGAGCTCCCGAAGGTTCTCCACTACTACAAAGAGCCACACCCTTTCTACGATTGCGATGTGGCCGTTATCGGGTCGAAGAACTCCGCTGTGATTACAGCGCTCGAAATCTATCGAGCAGGCGGACGGGTCACGCTCATTCACCGCACGGCCGAACTCAGCGGCAAGATCAAGTACTGGATCCTCCCCGACATCACCAACCGCATCAAGAGCGGCGAGATCGACGCCTACTCCCAATCAAGCGTCCTTGAGATCACCGACAACGCGATTCGTATCTCCACGCCTGATGGCGAGAAGACGCTTAAGAACGACTTCGTGCTCGCCATGACCGGCTACTCACCGGATCTTGAGTTCCTGCGACGCTGTGGCATCACGCTCGAGTCCGATACGCGGAAGCCGCACACCGATGACGCGACCTACGAAAGCACGCGGCCCGGCATGTACTTGGCCGGAGTCATCGTCGCCGGCATGCACACCAACGAGATCTTCATCGAAAACGGCCGCTTCCACGGCATCGCGATCGCCGACGACATCGCGGCCCAATTGAACCCAACGCGATTCAGCTCGGCCGGCAGCTAACCCTATGCGCATCGGCATCACCTGCTACCCAACCTACGGCGGCAGCGGCATCGTTGCCACCGAGCTCGGTATCGAACTCGCCGAGCGCGGCCACGAAGTCCACTTCGTCACCTACGCCAACCCGATTCGACTGAGCGCCGAATCCCCGCGCGTGCATTACCACGAGGTCGAGGTTACGAACTATCCGCTGTTCCAGTTCCCGCCTTATGCCCTTGCGCTGGCCTCGCGCATGGTCGAAGTCACCGAGTCCGCCAAGCTCGATTTGCTCCATGTGCATTACGCCATTCCGCACTCGATCAGCGCGATGCTCGCGAGCCAAATGCTCGACGGACGACTGCCCTTTATCACCACCCTTCACGGCACCGACGTCACCCTCGTCGGCAACGATCCGTCCTACTTCCCCATCACGAAGTTCGCCATCGACCGCAGCCCGGGCGTGACCACGATCAGCGAGTACCTGCGGAAGCGCACCGTCGACGTCTTCGGCGTCACGAACGGGATTCGCGTCATTCCGAACTTCGTCAACTGTGATCTTTACCGAGTCGTCCAAGACGACGGCCTCCGCATCCGCTACGCTCCTCCTGATGAGAAGATCCTCATTCACCTGTCGAACTTCCGTCCGGTCAAGCGTCCGCTCGATTGCATTCACATCCTTGCCCGGCTCAACAAAACAATCCTGTCACGGCTGCTGATGGTGGGAGACGGGCCTGAGCGCGGCCCTTGCGAGTCGCTGGCCCGCGAGCTCGGCGTCGAAGACCGTGTCGAGTTTCTCAGCAAGCAACTGCAGGTCGCGCCTTTGCTCGCTCTGGCGGACGTTTTCCTCCTCCCCAGCGAACAGGAAGGGTTCGGACTCGCCGCGCTCGAAGCCATGGCCTGTGGTGTGCCTACGGTGGCGTCCGATGTGGGCGGCATCCCTGAATTGATCACGCCGGGAGAGGACGGCATGCTCTGCCCTGTCGGCGACACCGATGCAATGACGGACGCCTGCGCCGCTCTGCTGGGTGATGCCGACCGCTATGAGACCGTCGCGGGCGCCGCTCGACAGACCGCTCTCACCCGTTTCTGCGCCAGCAAGATCATCCCCCGGTATGAGGAATACTATCGCGAAGTCTGTGGCGCGGCGACGCCGGATGCGGCTTCCGTGTCCAGCGTTTGACACCCCTCATTCTGGTTCTTACAATCGAAGATTGCGGCGAGGTAGCTCAGTCGGTAGAGCGCGGCCCTGAAAAGGCCGGCGTCGGCGGTTCGATTCCGTCCCTCGCCACCACCAGCATTACATCATCTCCCCCAAGCGGGTCCATCGAGCCAGACACCTCGAAAACGGCCCCCGAAGAGAGCGTCTTCGGGGTCAGGACTAGTTGTCTGATGTGTTTGGCGAGCGCAGTCTTGGCTTGCCCTACGTGATCGTCCCGCAGGATGCTCCGCAGGTGCAGAACGCTTCTCTCGACGAAGGCACGCATCTTGTCTTCGCTCACCTTGGTGTCCAGAGGCCTGTAAGTAGCAAGCCGTCGTTCGATCTCTGCGAGCTTCGATTCGATCGACCCAAGGTGGGCAAGTAGTGTCGGCGACTGCCCCGCGGTTGCGATTGCCTGGGACAGCCGCGTCGCCTGCTCCTTCAGGTCTCTCTGCTCTCGCTGCAAGCCTGAGCGTCCGCCCTGCCTCTGGATTTCTGCGAGGCGCTTATCAAGTTCCTCTCGAAACCTGCGAAGCGTGTATTGCATGATCTCGGGATTCAGGAGTCGCTCCTCCAGGGCTCCGAGCAGTTGATCCTCCAGCCGCTCTCTGCGGATCGTGAGCGCATTCTCGCAGGTAGCCCGATAGCGGTGGCTAGGGCAACCGTATCGTACGTAGCCCCGTTTCCCGCCGCCGCTAATGATCACCATCCGGGACTGGCACTCACCGCACACCAGAAGCCCGCTGAATAGGTACGTGCGCGACCGCTGTGTCCGCGTGTGGCCGCCGCATCGTGAGACTCCAATGCGATTCTTCACAAAATCGATTCGACGGTGCACCGCATCCCAGAGCTTCTCATCCACGATCCGCCAATCGGGCACATCCACCCGCAACCATTCGGACTCTGGCCGCCGTCGGCTAACGCTCCGCCCCGTTTCGGGATTGCGCACCTTCCGCGTTCGATTCCACACGAATATGCCCCGATAACGCTCGTTTCGGAGCATAGCCTGGATAGAAGACGTACACCACGCCCGAATAACCTTGGTCCTGGGTGGTTGTGGAGCTAGGACCCCTTCGGCGTTGAACTTCTTTGCGATTGAGGCCAGTCCCGTTCCATCTGCGTAGAGGCGAAAGATCCGACGAACCGTCTCCGCTTGCTCTTCATTGATCTCCAGCCTCACCCCAGACACCGCAGGTCTACCGTACTTTTCCTTCCGACTCGGGTCCTCGATGGGGACGTTGTTGTAGCCATAGCATCGTCCGCCCGGGTGAAGACCCTTTCGTACGCGCCCCTCTTGTCCGCGATGAACTTTGTCGGCAAGTCCGTCGAGATACTGCTCGTCGATCATCCCTTGCAGGGTGAGGAGTTGCCGGGACGACTTTTCCTGAGAGTCAATACCTTGACTCACGGCCGTCACGAATACTTCCTGGAACGTGAGCGTGCTGATCACCCTCAGTGCATCTTCGAGGTTGCGCGAAAGGCGTGAAGTGTCGTCGATGAGAATGCGATCGAAGGGCCTGGGCTTCTTCTTGGTGTGCTCAATAAGCGACTGGAGCGCCGGCCTACCTAAGAGGCTGGCGGCGGACACGGCCTCGTCGAACCGCACATGCTCTTCAACGACGGTCCAACCTTGTCTCTCGGCGTACTCTTGACATCGACGAATCTGGTCCTCGATCGAAGAGTCCCGCTGAAGGTCGGAGCTGTACCGGGCGTAGATGGCGCATCTCATAGGCATCAATTATGCTCCAAATCCGGGGAGTCGGAATAGTCGGCTCCCTTTTCACCGAGGAACTGCTCGACGAGAGCGGGTACGATCCAGTCGTCAATCAGGCCGTGGACAACCTTGTCGCTGAACCGTTGTACGGGAACGGAAAGAGCGGTATCGCCCTTGCGTGGGGCTGCCTTTGGTTCCCTGAATCTCCTCGTTTCTCGCATCGATCCATTCATGCGTCCCAAGACTGCTCAGCCGATCTGCAAAATTTGCAGATGATCCTCTACCCCGCCCATCATGGCTTGGGACCGCTCTTAACCCTCCAGCTCAGTCCCTACCCTCTGGAACTGCTGAGAGCACGTTGCGAGGATGAAGTCGATCTTGTTCGCAATACTGTCGCCGGCACGCTCGGTAAGCTCGGGCGATTCCAGGAAATCAGCGAACGATTGCGCGGCATCAGGGGCGAGGCCCTTCAACGTCTCCAACAACCGCGGGGGCGGCGTCGCTCTGTCCTGGTCTAGGATCTTCAGAAGCATTTCGCCTGGCACCTCCAAAAACCTTCCATCGCTCTTGGGGTGATCGGTATCGCAGTAGACGGACTCCCTGAACCACGCATCGACCGCAAATTGGTCGTAGGCGATCTGGTCCTCATCGATGAGCACGATCTCCCGGTCACCGTCTTGGAATAGCACTCTTTCTGTACTCATGATTTCTCCTTATCTAAGTGATCGTTTACGTCTTGTGTCTTGCCAGTCGGATGCGCTCCCAGATCCGGCGCTGGTTGCCGCCACTGTCGTAGCGCCTACCCCTGTCAACAGCCCTCGCTTCGATTCAAGGCGGCATTCACGCGCCGGACGATATCGGCAATAGTGTTGTACTCAACTTCTTGGACTCCGACGTCTCGGTTCCACTGGTCGTGATCAACAAGGCTGCTAACGGCGCTGTCAATCCGGCGCCGTAGTTCGTCTGCCGGTAGGGCGTCAAGCTCAACAGTGGGGGCGTTGTCGCCAAAGGCACGACGGAAACCGGCAGCGCGACTATCAGTGCCCTTGATCTTTTGAGGTGGGAGGTTGAATTCGCCGATGTCCCACGCGTGGATTGCCAGGCGAGTGAGAACAAATCGGGCCCCGCTCGCCGCCTCCACGCGCCGGTGGATGTCCTGCTCGATTACTCGGCCACTCGGGTCGTGGTCGCCAAGAAACAGGACTGTGATGTCCTTCTCGTTCTCGCTCAGCGACTCAAACAGCCGCCCAGCCTCATTCTCCATTCCAGTCGAACCGAAACCGTGCAGCACTCTCGTCGTGACGCCCCACTTCTTTGTGACTCGCCGAATGCTGCCGAGGATCGTTGCCTTCTCGGACCAAACCTCGATGTAGCTGGGCTGTGCCCGCCAATTGTCACGTCGGTAGGCTTCCTTCACCGTGTCGAGGTACCCGCCCACGTCATCCCAGCAACTTACTGTTTCTGGCGCGCGCGTCTCATCGACCATCCAACTCGGGGGAATGCCGATATCAGGAGCAGGTCCACCGCCGTTCAACTGCCACTCCCGATAGGCTCGACGTGCAAGTGTAGTCACGCGGCTGAGGCGTTTATAGGAAGCCTGGGTGTTCTCGTAGGGAATTTCGTTCCGGCTGAAAATGGCGTAGTGGAGCTGCCTCAGCGTCATCGGCTGATTCTCTTCGAGTAGCCCGCGCACGTAGGCGATTAGCTCGATGGTTCTGGCCGCACGGCCTCTCATGACGATCGCCCTCCAGCAAAGTGGTACCTGTCCCAATTTGCGTGCGTCGGTGGGTTTAGGGGGTCACGCGAGACGCCAAGCACGTTCTCAGCGTCGATGGGATCGACAAGCTCTAGTCGTTGTGGTCGTCGCTTCGGCTTGCCTCTGCGGGTCGCGGTCGGTGGGTTTAGTGGGTTTAGTGGGTTTAGTTCCGGTACCCCTAGGGTCATTTCGCTGCGAAATCGGTCCTGTGTAGCGAGTAGAAACCCACGAAACCCACTAAACCCACGGGAAGCCCCTCCCGCTACCAAATTAGCCGGGCGGCCTGAGGGAAACCTACGAAACCTCATAAGGCCCTCTCCGTTACCCGCCACAAGGCGCCGCCGCTTCGGTCGCCAGCCCGCTCGAAGCACAAGCCGCGCTCGATACGCCGCTCATGTTTCGCCACGAAACGACCGACGCGACGAGTATTGACGCCGCCGTCTTTCGTGGGCGCAATGGCGCTCATTACAGAGCGCAACGACTCACTCCCGGCGGTCACTGCCGTGGAGATCGTCTGGGGCTCGGAGTCGAACGTCTCATGCCAAGCTGCGAGTAGCGTTGCCAAGCTCTCACGCACGGGGTCTTTGCTCTCCACCTGGGCTCGCGTCTCGCACGGGTCGGCACAGCCGAGCCACACAAGGGGCTCACGGACAAACCGTGACCACTGCTCGAAGCGACCAAATACGGGAACGTCTACCGACGCGCCGGAAACGAGATACGCCCGCACAATCGTCAGGGCCGCTGCCGCAAGCTCGCCGCGCCGTCGCGGTATCTCGTCATGCAGGTTGACCGCGAAGCGCCGCGCCTCGGGGTGTTCACACTCGGGGTCGATGCCGCAAAGTAAAACCCGGCTCGACAGATCGCCCGAGAACTGGAGATTGTTGCCCGTGGCTATCCACGTGGTAGCCGTCGAGACGCTGACATTGCGCGAAACTCCCAAAAGCCGCTCCGTCCAGGTCGGCTCGGTGAGGATCGTACACAGGGCGTCGGACTGCAGGGGTCTCTCGCAATTGTCAATCGCAGTGACCACGGAGCCGCCTAGTAGGATCGCGAGCAGTCGCTTCTTTTCTTCCTCGGGTCGTTCAGCTTGGGACAAAAGCGCCGGCGGCCGGCCCGTAGCAATGTAGGACGGCTGATAGCCGAGCAGCGTCTTACCCGAGCCCATCTTGGGAGCACTGATCGCGAATAGTGGAGCCGATCTGACGGCCTGTCGGATCAGCGGAGTAATGATGCTCGCCAGCGCCACGGACCGCGACGCGGCGGAAGTAAACGGGAAGCCCGAAACGACTGCACGTAGCTTGCTCAGCGCCGCCCTTGCGTCCTCACGCGATGGACTGTCGGCCACACGATGAAACCGAGTGGAGCCCGGATCGAAGTACAGCCCGCTTGCCGCGTCGTAGCCTGACGCCTGAAGGATCGACCCATCGGCCCGAAGGCATGGGGCCTCGACAATGCCGGATAGGGCGGGAGTGTTCCGCCAGTCGGCTACCGCTCCGCACAAAGTCCGTGCGACGCGCTCGGGTACGTCGGTCAGTATCCACTCCGACTCGCGCTTGAGAAAACGGTGCCAGTCGATGTTTTGAGCCAATCGCAGGCCGAGGGTGTCTGGAGTCGCCGTGACGATCTGAAGCGTGCCCGCTGCACGCCGAATGCCGCCATTGGCACTTGGCTCAGGCAGCCGGGCCGTATGCACAAGCAGGCCGCTCCGCTGATAAACGCCGTCGCTCGGATCGGCCCGCGTGTGCTCGGCTAGGTGCCGCTCCGCGTCCGCAACGTTCGCGGCAAGTGAGCCACCATCGACTCGGATAACAGGCCGCTCGGGAGCGGACAGACCGCCGACGGCCGGGTAGCGTTGGGCAATGTCAGCAGCAAGTTTTCGGACTTCGGACTCTGGTTTCGGTGGTCGGCATCGCTCCCTGTTGAAAACGATCAAGGCGGCTTCGATTTCGGTTTGGCTTGCACCCGTCCTGCGCATCTGCCCAGCCCGCGAGAGAAGTGCTTCATGCCGCCCGCCTTCCGCATAGGAGTCCGCTCTGTGGTCGCCAGCGGTCCGCCCGGTCTTGCCGTGCCCATCTCTTAATCTGGAAATCAACTTGTCCAGTGGGGCTTGGCGATCCTCGATCGTCGAGGGTGTGCCCTTGAGGTGGCCCCCGGTCGTGCAGAAGAACCGCCCGCGGTCGTACAGTTCGACTCTTTCATCAAGTTGCTCAAACTTACGGCCCTTGCCTTCAGGTAGTTCAGCGCCGATGATGATGTGCAAGCCAGTTCCGCTCGGCGATACTTCGGAGTAGGAATCGAGCTGTGCGACTATCTCAGCGGCCCAAGGTTGCACCTCATGGGTCTGAGGATCGAGACACTTGTCTAGATCGACGCCACAGAAGGGGTCGCCGCCGGTGAACACGAAGCCGACGCCGTTCAGCTTGTAGCGCTCCACCGCCTCAAGGGCTTTCTTGAACGTCGCCCACGTTGTCGGGTCATCTACCTTCGCGTTCCTGCCGTTGCTTGGGTTTACCGGAACCTTGGTGGGCTTCGGTGGGTTGCCGCGTTGTTCGAGGCGGTAGCCGACCCACTGAGGGCGATCGCTGAGTGTTTTGGGGACTGTCAACGCGCCTCCTCTTGCCGGAACGAACCGGGAGGGGCCACGGTGCGCCCGCGAAGATCGGACTCGACATCCTGAGCCCGATAGCGCACCGCGCTTTCGACCTTGACGAAGGCAGGGCCTCGACCTTCGCAGCGCCAACTGCGGATCGCAGCCAAGCTGGTATTCAGGAGTTCGGAGACGGCTTTCTCATCCAGCCGGGGTTGCGATGCGACGTGACTCATCACTCTGATCGTGAGGCCCGAGTCGGGGGATGACAAGTGGTTTTGGGGGATCCTCCGGTGGATCCTCCACTTCGTGAAAAACGTTGAGATTACTCTGACGGACTTCCTTTTCGGATCAGCACATCGACGGCCTGCGAGAGTTCATGCAGGATTTCCTGATTAGCGATCGGGATTCCCTTTTTCATTCGGAGGATGTTACTCTTGTCGCGCAAAGCCTTTTTGGCGATACTTCGTTCCGAGAGGCCGTGCTCCTTCTTCGCATCCAATATTTTTCTGAGAACATCGGTTTGCAGCGTCGAAACCTGGGATGGTTTTGGTTCCCTGTGAGGCACGATCCCTTCGCCGGCTGGCTTTTCCCCCTTTGAACTGGCTTCGGCATGTTGGGCCACGTCAACGACGTCCTCTAGGTCGGCTACTGAATCCAAGGATGCAGAAGGGCTGGGCTGACCGACACTAGCTATTGGATTTAGTGGACTTACCTCTACCTCCCGAAACTCCATTGCTGGCTCATCTCCCAACTCAAGTCCTGGTCTCCAGTCTCGGGGAGGCTGACCGCCGGAGTCTTCGGAAGGACTCGCACCCGGTGATGTAACCAAGCTGCTAGAGTCGCGTCGTGCAGCATCGGCGATATCGTCTGGTGGGATGTGATCGGCATTGGTGGAACGAGCCGATGGATCAGCCAGCGGCTCCTGTTTGCGCTCAAGCGCCAACTCGTTCTCAAGCCGCATTGTTTCGAGTTTGTGAATCCAAAGTTCTTTCGAGCGTGCTTCGATTGCCTGATAGCGACGTCGGTTCGGCAAGGCGAAGTCAGGATGTCCTGCCGCGTTAGCTCGGCATTCAATTTCTCCTTTGATCCCCGAAATGGATTGCTCGACCAAAGCCTCGATGTTGCGTCGAAACTGCTCCAAGGCAGGATCGGAGAACAGAATCTGCTGGGCGTCATACTCTTTTGCCGCTTGCCGGTAGATCTTGAGCCATTGCCGGATCTTCTCGGCTAGACCTTCTTCCCCTACTTCCAGCGCGCGCAGCGCCCTGCCGCCGAACTGAAGAACCGGTTTGCTCCAAATCTCATCAAGCCTTTTGCGTTGCTGTTGGTTGATTGGTGAGAGGGCTGATCGAAAACTTTGATCGACGATCTGACTTAGCGTTCGGTACCGATCTGTTTCTTCATCACCAAGGGTGTGAGGCATGACCGCTCCCTGTTGCGACCTTTCCCCGGGGTTTGGAGTTGACCGCCAACAAGGTCAGGGAGCCCTGCTTTCGCCTCGCGAAGGCTAGGCGGCCACTAACTGAAATGATAGCGCCACGTTGACGCTCGAAAGGTTGGACGCCAGCCTACCCGTACGTCAAAGCTAACGGAGTGGGGTTGTCCTGGCCCTTTGCTGGCTTGTCCGGATTCCGGACAAAACCTGAATTGCCTTAGGTATCGACGTCAAATGGGGATCTTCGCACGCCGTCGTTCGATCTTAGCCAGGGCTTTTTCGCGATCCGGTCGTAGTCCTAGATCCACATCCCTCAGCAGTTCGGAGAGTGCCATCCCAAAGGCTCCCGCCAGCATCTGAAACGCGCAGCTTCGCGCGTGACATGAGATTCGCTGCCGCGCTCTGTCTTGGGGGTTTGGCCCTCCTTTCGGCCCCTGGAGACGTGTTGGAGCCGCCGTGCAGCGAGGGCGAACCGGGCTCACACCTCGGCTCGCCTACTTCTTCTTGCGAAGTGCTAGGATGCACCCAACATGCTAGAGGGGACACGGCGACTTGGCTTGATCCTTGGACTGTTGGGCGGTGCGATGGGCATGCTCTTCGGTTTGATCATTTGGTCAGAAGCTCGCGAGCCCGGACTACCGGAGGGACTCTTCCTTCTCCTTTTGCCTTTACTTTGTTTCTTCATCCCGTGGTACACGATCCGAGTGGTTAGCTGGGTCATTGAGGGCTTCGTTACAGACTGGGGCAACCGTCGGGCGAAGAAGTTGCCCGGTGGCACACCAACGATTGCTGAGCAATTCTGTACTTCCTGCGGTAAGCCGATATCGAAAGATGCGGTCTTTTGCCAGCAGTGCGGTGTGAAGGTAGATGACGAATCAACAGCAGCACCGTTCGAGTGGTCTGAGGAAGATGTTGAGGAAGTTGCTGAAGAAACGGAAGAGTCAGACAGCAAAGACGTGATCGAGGATAGGGGCAGCATGCCAGATGCGTCACCTCGTACCACATTCTGTACTTCCTGCGGTAAGGAAATAGACAACGCGTTCTGGTGCCACCACTGCGGGGCAGTGCAGAAGGGCAGCACGCCAACGCGGAAGTACACCACGCCTCCGACAAGGCAAAAGGACATCACTCCTCCGACAGCCTCCATGCATGTATATTCATTTCTTATACGGCTTATTGAGAGTGATAGGTCGGGCTCTATCCTTTCGATTTTCTGGCTGCTCTTTGTAGTGGGAGCAGCATATTGGGGTTCTGTTGAAGCAGAAGTTGAGTCCAGCGCAAGAGTGTCATGGATAGTAGGATGGTTCGTGGCGTACGGGGCAGCTTTTGTTGTGGGTTTGTTTCCCTTTCTCCTGGTGGTTGGTGTTGTTATTCGTCTGTACGACAGAGTCTTAGAGCCGCGCGGCGTGTCGGCGTACCCACCAACTTTTGCTGCACTACTGATTGGTGTGTTTGCGTGGGTATGGGTGATTTTGTCGTTGGGAAGGTATCTGCACGACATTGGCATGGAGTGGTTCTTAGGTTCATAGCAACTGGGCTGAAAACCGAATCGTACGGGGGATAATAACCCCTTTGTGGAGTTAGAAACGCCGTCAGCGGGCTCTGAGGGGGCAAGAAAGGCCATCCAGGAGAGCGGCTGGCGGCAGAGTCAGAAACCGCCGCAGCGTAAACTCTTGCAGGAGGGCGATTGGGGCCCCAACCTGAATTCGGTTTGCACCCCTACACAGGATCAGTCGTGTCCGGATTCCGGACATCCTTGGCGCGAAGGTCGATTCCGCCGAGAACAGGCGGTAGTGATCTTGGCACGCCAGCGCCGATCTTGGGCATGCCGATCATGTTCTGAACGAGGACTTGAAGCGAAACGGCACGGGGCTGTTCTTCCGGTCCGCCCGTCGCGACCGTCATCTTCGCTTGCAATTCCAAAACGCTTCGCGCTTGCCCAATCGCCGCGAGCGCAGTCCTGAGGTCGCCGGCCTTCTCCGCTTTCGCCAGAATGCCCATTGCTCGCGCCTGAAGTTCCCGGATCTGGTCGAGCAGACTGTCAGCCTGGGCGATTTCTTCGGCATCTTGAGCCGTGCGTAGAGAGATCGGAATGTGCTCTTTTTTGTGGCGTTGTAAGGACGCGGTGGATGTACCGAATCGATTCGCTATGTGTCGATACGGCTCGCCCGAGACGAGGGCTTGGTCGATCGCGGGGCGGTCGGCGTGGGTGCAGATGGTGCAGGTGCGCGGCATGTCTCAGTGTATGAGAGAAGTCAGTGTCGATCAATCCAGGCATGCGAAGTACCTCAACCGTTAGCAGGAGTGGTCAGAATCTTGTGAGCTAGAGGATGTCTAGGTCGCGCTCGTCCCATAAGCCGAATCACGGGAAAGCAGTTTCGGTCGTGCATGATGCGTATTGGTCGGGAGTCTCCGGATCAGAAGAAATCTGAACAAAGTTTCTGGGGTTGGTGTGATCCCAATGTCCGGGACCTGTACCTCCGGTTCTCTCTGCCCGCCGTGGGCACACTTCGAGTCTCTCCCAGTCTTCTGAGATTCAGCCCGGCCTCAGCCAAAACGGGAGCTTCCTTGTGATGATCCGGTCACATCCCCGCTCCCTGCCGATCTATAATGGCACTAGGCTTCGGCATTTCCCTGGAGGACACACATGCGGTCTGGTACAGCCGACCGAGAAGGCAAGTCTTTCGGATTTGCTACACCTCGCACCCGGTCCCACTCCACACGCACTAGCGCCTGCTTGCTTCTGTTTTACCTCAGTCTCCATGTGGGCCTTCTTGTCTTAGTAGCCGCTCCCACTGGCGCATCGAATCAGGTAAAACCATCCCAGCTTTACAAGTACGCGGCCAAACTTACGAAGCGCGGGCTTGTCTATGAGGCCGTTGCTCACCTGGAGGAGGCAGTTAAACTCAGCCCGAAGAACAAGAAGTTCCAAAAGGCCCTTCTGGAAGCTAAAACTGTGGCCTCTGCCAAGGCCTTCGATGTCGGAAAGGGTTTGGCGACACGCGATCTCGACAACTCCAAGCATTGGCTCGTCCGGTCACTTGAGTACAATCCTCAAAACACTGTAGCGGCAGAAGAGCTAGCTTCTGTGACTGCAGTAATGCAAGGCATCCAAGAACGACTAGACCGCGCGGAGGCTGCGCTCCTCATCGGTGACGTCTTGGCGGCTAAGAGCAACCTTCTAGGGGCGGAAGTGTATCGTGGGCGAATGCCAAGACTTGACTCCCGCTTTCTGCAAATCAATAAGGAACTGGCCGTCACCGAAAAAACGGTTCAGACGATGGAGGACTGGGAGGAACACCACGACGTACAATCCGCCATCGAATCAGTTTCGGCAATCCAAGAACAGGACAGCACCAACCCTTATATCACTGTAAGCCTAGCTGCCTTAGGTGATTCGATCGCAAAGTATGCCCTTGACTCGCTCGGAGCCAAAGCAACAACAAGACCGATCGGTATCGTCAACGATCTGATCTGGATAGATCGCCTTCTATCCCTCGGACCGACCGATGACGGCTTATTGAAGCTTAGAGCCGCTAGGATCGACGCACTCGCCTCTTCAGTTCTCTCTACCCAATCATATCTACCTGACCCCCACACTAGTACCGCTTCCGCAAAGGTCGTCCTGGCTACACTTCGCGCCACAAGCAAGTGGCTCGGTACCGACCCCCTTCATGTGACGCTTTCTCGTGAGGCTACGCCGCTTGCTTCTCTACCCATAACCATCACCGTTGACATGTCGCCGAGTTGTCCATCCGAACTAAATACTGCCGCCACAGAATCTCTCGGTAATTCATACATCCATTCCCCCCCCTCCATACGTACCGAGAGCCCTAGTCTGGACATCTTCATAAGTGACCTTGCCTGCACAAAGATAGACGTCCCGCGATCAGATCTGCAATCCGTCAACTCGACATACGTCGCAGGGTATAACCAAATACAAAACCCTACTTATATCCAAGTCAGGGATCAACTTGCCAGCGCGGAGCAAGCCCTCCAGAGAGCCACGTATGAGAATGAAACCAACCCCAATATGTTTTCCGGAATGACCTTAGGTCTGGTGCGACTAAGAGTAACAAAGTTGGGTCGGATCTTGGCATCCACCCAACCCACCTTGAAGCAAGAGATAGTCCAGCAGTACCAGCATGAGCGATTTGAGGCCGTTCGATCATATGCTATCACCGGCCGTGTTGGTTTGCGTGCCCCTGACAGCGAAGGCTGGCTCACCAAAGATGTTTCCGCTGTGGGAGAATCCCGGTCGCTAGGCGTCGCGGGTGTCTTGCCTACAGACAAGAGTGGTGCCCGAAATGAAACGCCTCGTGTAAAGGCCATTGAGAAACTCATGGCCGAAGCCACTGACGCTTTCAAAGCCAGCCTGACTGCTGATACTAACGAGGTGCTGGCCGGATATTTTGTGCTGGTGAGTAAAGACGAGAAGCTGTCAGGAATAGATCGGCTCGCGGCAGCGATGCATCTTGTTGATGTTGCCAACGGTACACCCTACGAAGAAATCGGCAAGGCAATAGCGCTAAGTACGATTGAGGCGGCTCTGAGTGGTAGTGACGCTGCGTTGGAGCAGTTTAGGTCATCCGAGCCACTACCACTTCCCCCAGTATTGACAATGACCACTCGGGCTCATCCCGGAAGGTCAAAACCGATATCGGCGGAATCCGTAATACAAGATGTACTGAAAAGTGTCGTCCTAATTGAGACAGACACGTCAAGCACCGGAAGTGGATTTGTTGTAAGTCAGAATTGTCTCATTGTGACAAATCATCATGTCGTTAAAGGGGCCGAAACAATAGTGATCAAAACTCACGACAGGAAGTTGCTCTTGGGTCAGGTGTTAGCAGATGATGAGACTAAGGACCTTGCCTTACTCACAACGAACGCGAAGGACAGTTGCGACTTCCTAGAGCTTGGTTCCGTTGGGGCAGGGCGTGTGGGTGAAGATATATTCGTCATAGGCAACCCGCTGGGTTTATCAGGCAGTGTTACAAAAGGTATTATTAGCGGGCGCAGAAGTGACGGAGATAGTGTCGAGTACATTCAGGTGGACGCTGCGGTAAACCCTGGCAACAGCGGTGGGCCCGTAATTGATCAGAACGGCAAGGTATTGGGAGTGACAACATTTCGGTTGCGTGAGACTGAGGGGCTGAATTTTGCTGTCGCGGCCTCCGAGGTGTCTCGTGCATTTGCCCAGTTTTTCGACTAGGGTAAGCCCCTTGACACCTGAGGCCGGTTAGCGAGTCCGCCATCAAAGTACATGCTTTCTCAGCTCCCCTCCCCCTCAGGCTCAAACTCCTCCAACATCTTCTCGCCCAACTCCTCCACCCAGCGATTGACCAGAACCGTTGCTGTTAAGCCCGGCCAGGACTTCAGTGCTAGCGGTGATCCTGTGAACGTCCATGTCAGCGATCCTCCACCTACAATCCCTGCTTCAACTCATCCCACGTCTTCGGCTTCCACTCGCGGGCGAGCCGCTGGGCTTCAGCGATCTGGGCGGGAGTCATTTCTTCAGCGATCAGCTTTCTAAGTTTGGCGGACTTCTCATTCGTTTCACCTTGCGGCGTAGACGCCGCTAGGTTTACCCACACGTGCGCCTGTAGGTAGTCCTGGGGGACGACTTCGCCTTTGTTGTACCTGACTCCGAGGCTGTGCTGGGCCTCGGCGTATCCCTGCTCGGCCGCCATGCGATACCACTTGATGGCTTCGGCGTAGTTTTGCGGGACGCCTTCGCCGTTGTCGTACCTGACGCCGAGGTTGTGCTGGGACTTGGCGACTCCCTGCTCGGCGGCGAGCCGATACCACTTGATGGCTTCGGCATAGTTCTGCGGAACGCCTTCGCCGTTGGCATACCTGACGCCGAGGTTGCTCTGGGCTTGGGCGTCTCCCTGCTCGGCCGCCATCCGCCACCACTTGATGGCTTCGGCGTAGTCCTGCGGGACGCCTTGGCCGTTGTTGTACCTGAGGCCAAGGTTGTACTGGGCGTCGGCGACTCCCTGCTCGGCCGCCATGCGGTACCACTTGATGGCTTCGGCGTAGTCCTGCGGGACGCCTTGGCCGTTGTCGTACATGACGCCGAGGTTGTACTGGGCGTCGGCGACTCCCTGCTCGGCGGCCATCCGATACCACTTGATGGCTTCGGCGTAGTCCTGCGGGACGCCTTTGCCGTTGTCGTACATGAGGCCGAGGTTGTGCTGGGACTTGGCGACTCCCTGCTCGGCGGCCAGTCGATACCACTTGACGGCTTCGGCGTAGTCCTGCGGGACGCCTCGGCCGAGGCCGTACATCAAGCCGAGGCTGTTCTGGGCTGCGGCATCTCCCTGCTCGGCGGCGAGCCGATACCACTTGACGGCTTCGGCATTGTCCTGCGGGACGCCTTCGCCTTTGGCGTACATGAAGCCGAGGTTGTCCTGGGCGTCGGCGTGTCCCTGCTCGGCGGCGGGCCGATACCACTTGATGGCTTCGGCGTAGTCCTGCGGGACGCCTTGGCCGTTGTTGTACATGACGCCGAGGTTGTACTGGGCTGCGGCGACTCCCTGCTCGGCAGCCATCCGATACCACTTGGCGGTTTCGGCATAGCTTTTTGGGACACCTAGGCCGTCGTAGTGCATGGCAAAGAAACTCATCCAGGCCCGATACCACGTCGCGACAGCCCGGCCAGCCCGTTGCAAAACTCGTCTTCCTCTGGGTCTAGATCGATGTTCAAAGTTTCGTCGGCGAGCGATCTCCCCACACCGTTTGCGGAGTACACGCCTCAATTGGGCAAGCTCGCGGTCAAGCTGCTGTCTGGTTCTGAAGCGATCCTCTGCCATGGGGCCAATGTCTCTGGGATTCCCTCTGCTACTGAGTAGATCGGACTTCATTTTTATAGAAATACCTCTCGACCGTCAACCGCCCAGAGTTCGACCGGTCTTTCGTCGTTGATACGTCGACCATCTCGACCCAAAGGCTACACTTCTGTTCCTTCGCCCACTCATATACGGGCTCCATTTTGGTTATGAATTCCTCATCAGAAAGAGATTCGCTAACCGCCTGCCGAGCCCCTGAGATCGCGACTACTTCCGCAGATCGACCGGGAGGCCACACGCTCTCCACACTAAAACTGGAGTCGGAGAAGGTGATCCGATAAATGTACTGGGGGCGGCCGCGTTCGTCAAACCAGCACGGCGGATCACCAAGTCCCCCACGTAGGCCCTTCCATTTTACCCGTGCCGTCAGGTTATCTTTGTCCTTAAGGGCTTGTTCATAGCCGGTCTCTACGCTTTTCTTCTCTTCCAGCAGTTGTTGATATGCTCTTTCTATATTGTTTTTCTCCCTGAGTAGCTGCCCCACTTTCATCCTCTTGAGGTGATCGAACTCCTCCCTCACCTCGCGCAATTGCCGGGCTTTCTCGGTCATCCGAGTTTCCTGATCGACTAGCCGGCTCTTCAGCGCTGCCGTTTGTTCCTCAAGCGTCTTTTCTCGTCCTAGCTGTCCGAGTTGGGCTTGGAGCAACTTGTTGAAGTTATCGTCTGCCCCGCCCGTGCTAAAAGCGTTCGAGTTCTGCAGCATCTGCTTGACAACGCGATAGCCCCCATTCTCATCTTCGACCTGCTTCTTCTCATCTTCGACCTGCTTCAGTTTCTCTTGCGCAATTTGTATTCGATCACCGAGAACGCCCGTGTGGCCTGCAGCCCCAAGCAAAAGAACAAACACAATCACAAACGCCAACTCGGTTAAGGTCATCGCAAATAGGAGATGTCTATTACCCGGCATCGTCGACCCCTACCCTGGATATGGAAAGCTGCACCGTGACCTCGAAGATTGTGTCTAATCGCCTGACAACTCTGTTTTGATCTCACCAACCGTCTCGATTAGCTGTCGGTGAACTGTTAGCAGCGCATCCTTTGCTGCAGCGGCATCCTCGACGATTTCTTGTCTATACTCAGCAGCGGCGTCCACATCCTTCTTTGCTTGGTCAAGGTAGGCTCGTGCCGTAGAATGCGCATCCTCCATAAGTCCCGTAGTCTGTCGAAGGCGATCGCATGCACTGGTGAGCTCACCCGCAGCGGCCGACACGTCGCTCCGAATTTGACCCGTGACCTCGCTAACCGTCACCCTCGCCTTTGGTACAATCTCGTTGGTTGTTGCCGACAGATCGTGCAACAGGGTGGTCAGTTCAGGAATTTGTGCGCTGAGGTCGGTTATCCGATTCTGAAATTCATGTCCAGTTAGTAGTAGAGATCGAATCGCGTTGGTACTAGTCTTGGTGCACTCACGCAACTCAATCAGCGGGCCCCGTAAAGCTTCCTCAAGCGTTCCCTCTGGAATACTTAGTCGGCTGATCGCTTGGGTAAACCTGTCCGTTTCGTTAGAAGTCTTTTTCACGAAGTCGGACGTGACTCTGCCGATCTCTTGATCAGCCTCCGTCACTCGCTGTTGCATCTTAGTGGCGGTTTGTCCCAATAAGTCGGAGGACATTTCGACCGCCTTCCGTGTTTCGGCAACAGTCTCTTCCAAGCTTTTCACCGAAATATTAACCGACAGGTCAGCGTGTTCGCTAACCATCTTGATGGCTGCTTCCGTTTGATCGCCGGTCCTCTTTACAAATTTGGCGGCGGCTTCACCGATCTCTTGGTCAACCTGTGACACTCGCTGTTCCAGCTCCGTCGCGGTCCGCTCGAAGTTCTCTACCGCTACTTTGGCCGACTCATCGACATGTTTACCAGCCGCCTGGATGGCTGCTTCAATTTCGTTGGTACAGAAGTTCACAAGATTCTTTAGGCTATCTTGCGTCTCTTTGAGCGAGGTTCCGAGGACGCCGCGGATGGAGTTGTTTTCGCTAATCACTTCTCTCGCCAGGCGATCGACTTCTTGCCTGAAACGATCGGTCGCCGCAGCTAGTGCCTTGCTAGCAGCTTCGGAGCTCTCCTCAGGCGTCACGCTCATCATCGGCAACGTCAAACGGAAACAGAGACCCACAATCGTTGTTACTAGAGCTACGCCAAAGCCTTGGACCAAGCCGTTGAACTCGATCTTGTTGTCCGGAGAGAGAAAAGCCAGGCTTGAGACCAGCGCAATCAGGGTGAAAAGGAAACCCAGGTAGTACAAGCTATCCCCAAAGTGCTCCCACGATCCACGGAGGTGAGTGATCCGCCGTCCTAGAAAGTAATACACGACCATGGCGGCAACTGGGAGTAACATCTGCATCAGACGGACGCCCGCAAGTCGCCCGATTACAATTCCGATGGTCCCGACGGCGAGGGCCAGGAAAAACACCTGTCCCTGACTCAATCGATGTACACGTGCAACTATCATAAACTTGTCCGACCGATGGCCGTGCGTCCAACCCCAAAGGACAAGACGCTCGCAGAAAATCTCCAGTCCGTACTCGCGTTTCAACTCCGCCCAGGATGCGGGCAAGAGACGTCTAGCCAGAAACTCGCTGCACTTCGACTACCTTCGCCCCCATCTCTTCAAAGTACTGCTCCCAAAATCCAGAAATGTGTCTCCTACCCTGAATGTGTCGCTGCTCGGGTCGCGACACGTATAGGATCTCCACTTCAACATTCGTGAGATCCGCCGACAGCTCTGTCAAGAGACCGGTCTGGCGTAGAGGCTCCAGGGAAAGCTGCCCACCTTCGTAATGCGAGTACCTCTCCGTGTGCTCTAGGAGATCGGACACCACTAGCAGTCGTTTAGGAGCGGCCTTCTCAATGTGACGTCCGAAACCAATCACAGAGACAGCTTGAATCATACGTAAAATAGGCGATTCAGCTTCTTCCGGGGCACGAACCAACCGGTCCAGCGCGTCCTCCAGGGGCGTAACGAACTCCTCCTGCCACCGCTTCCGAATCAACCTTGGATTACTGTCCAAACTACTCGCGCCGTCGCCTTTGCCAGGATTGCACCGATCAACGATTGGAGAAAGCGAGGCTAAGTTGGCTTCGTTGACAGTAAACAAAGAGATCCTCTCATACTCCTCTGACCTCTGCACATATTCGGAAAGAGCCTGTACAATTTGTATTCGTTGCAGCCCAGAATAACTGTCGGTCGCGTCAACCAAGATTACCGTATAGGCAGATGCGCCGCCTTTAACAGGACAGCCGAGATCATCCAAATCCACGTGTTTCAAACTCGCTATACGATATAGCCACCCTATTCCGATAATAAGTACTGCGATGACTACCCAAATCCCCCAATCACTAGGCTTTTTGCGTCTCCCAGACCCTCGTCGCCTCACCTTTCGAGTGCTCACTGTCTCTCACCTAAGATATCGTAGTGGGTCGGTCGGAAGGACTTTTCAATAGCTCGCTCTTTCGACTTCAAAGTCACCGTAACGCGCCTCACACTCGCGGCGGCAAGATTGCCCTAACTTCTGAATGACGCCGAGGTGGTGACTTTGCTTGGTTACCTCGGCCTCGTCCTCTGGCCGGGTGAAGATGATCTCAGGCTCAACGTCATATCGCCACAAGTCATCAAAGTAATTCGGCGTCGGAGTCTCACGATGGCGCTCATTAGCCTCTCGATACGTTTGTAGTATCGAGTTGGCATCACTGATACGAGACTCGACACAGGTTTTCCAATTCTGTGCCAAGTTTACTTTCGTTCGGACAATCGTTTGAAGCGTATCGACTCTCGCTCGGGCCTCAGCGACGCTTCTAGTTAGCTGCTCTAAGTGTCTGTGTAATAACGCTCGACCGTCTTCACGCAAGTCGCCCTTGAGTTCTTGGTAGTCTTCTCGCAATTTTTCGAGGTCACGGTGCAGCTTTCCATATCCAGGGTAGGGGTCGTCGAGTTTCCAACCAAAGACGGCGGTCGTGACGGAGATGACCGCTCCAAGTGAAAAGAATAACCAACTGTCCGCCTGGTTGAGGCCGAACGGATTATTTTGAAAGCTAGACCAGGCAGCCTGCATCGCTTCCTGCCATTCTAGGATCTGAAGGGCCTCGCGGAGGTGTGCTACGACAAGGTTATATCCTGGAATCCATACAATTAGGAGTAGGACCGCAGGCGAGCCGACAACTTTCCGCATAGTATTAATATGGGTTATTTGGCTAGAAAATCTCCCAAGGACGGCCGATATAATCACGTCAGCTGCGGCAAATAGAAGAGCAAATACGACACCACCGAGATAACCTAGTTCACTGCCAGCCGCGAAAAACCACCCGTTGAGAATGGTTTCCAAAACTGCCAACAAAACACAATATGAAATGACCTGTCGCCGAAAGGGAGGATAGTCCGGTTTGCGGTCGAGCTTATGTTTTTGTCGGAAACCTTCATATTCCGTTGTTAAGTGTCTCACGTCTCTCTTCGCGACTGTGAGCGGATCTCGGTACTCCTCTAGTTTGTGGTTCAACTCGCCGGCGAGGCCTGATCCCGCTTCACGCATCTGGGTCTCGATAGGCGTGAGGTCAGTCTCGCGAATCTTGCGGTCGTACTCATCGACACCTTCGCGGACGTTGCGTGCTTCTTCTTTAATAATATCTACAATGTACTTCTGCGTTTTGGTTTGCGGGCCGTCGAACTCCCGTGAATCGGTATTAGGTAGGTCATCTGCTGCTTGCTGAGCTGCTAGCTTGAGGAGATCGAGTTCCCACTCCACTGCGGGTCCGTCGATTGCTTGATAAGTGGCATGAGCTACGTCGAAGAGGCCGTAAGGTGTCGACTTGGAAGAGTCGCGAAAGAGTGAGTTGAGCATTGCGGGTCAGCTAACGCAGACTGGGTGAGTGCTAGGAACGGGAAAGCGTGGTTGACGAAAAAGAGCCGGGAGATTCGGGCCGAGGCAGCGCTGGGTGGACTTGCTGGCTGCTTGGGTATTGTAGGTGTTTATTTGGCGACCACGGAGTGACCTCCGTTGGGGGTGTTTGTGGAGCACGCGAACTCTAGTGTGACGATGGCGCACACTGCCGTCGTCGACGGCCCTGTTCGGGGGGGGTGCGTTCATGGCTCGTCTCTGGTGCCTGCGCAGGCCGCCCCACCGGTCGGTTTCTGGGACGTACCGCTAGATTATATACTGTTTCGGCTTTGTCCACAGAGGCGAGAAGTGAAGTGGCTCGATTAATTGGAACAGGGTAGGGTCTCGATCTCGCAAGAGCGCCGGGATTCCCCGGCATGTTGGTGGGAATCAAAGCGTGCGGTCAACTTGTTGAGTGGACGGCGCAAGTGCGGCTCGCCTTTGGAGAGCCGTGGACCAGAACGGCGACGTATTGGGAGTGACAACGTTTCGGTTGCGTGGGACTGTAAACCTAGCGGCGTCTCGGTCTGCAGCCCCTGAGCGGTCCGCCGAAGCAAGAGAGGCACTTGCAGAGAAAATGACTCCCGACGCGATCGCCGAAGCCCAGCGCCTCGCGCGCGAGTGGAAGCCGAAGACGTGGGAGGAGTTGAAAGTAGGGTTGGAGACGGAGAGCCGCTAAGCATGGACACGCGACATGGGGCAGACGAACTGAATGCCTTGCGAACGAGTGACTGGCGGTAACCAGTGGTAGCGTCCTACTCATTCTTTTGCTTTGGCGGCGAATCTGTGGTACCCGAAGGTGCCCCGGATTGAGTGCACATAGGCTAGCAATATGACGAGCGTTATAGAGCCAAATAGCTTTCTGAGCGCGAGTTCTGGCGGTACGCCGAGTTCTACTAGATTGGCCGCCATCGCCAGCTTCCCATAGACGAGCAGAACTAGACCGCTAACCGCGGCGACGCGGGAGCAAAGCCTGTATATCGCTAATGCGATACTCGCGTATAGGATTAATTGCAGCCAGACACCATCCGTAGAGACCCCCGCAAGAAGACCCAGGAAATCTGATGCCCATTCTGAAGTGCGTGGTATTGCCAATAGGAGCAACCACAATGCTTGCATGCTAGCAACAACCCCGCTTACCCATACCCCCTGTAGTGCCGCAACGCGCGCCGAGTCTCTGTCGAAAATCTTAGGCCAGAATACATCCCACTTGCTCCTTGTCGGAGGAGTGATGTCCTTTTGCGTTGAACTGGGCGCGCTGCCCTTCTGCGTTGCCCCGCAGTGGTGGTACCACGCGTTGTCTATTTCCTTACCGCAGGAAGTACAGAATGTGGTACGAGGTGACGCCTCTGACGTGCTGACTCCATCCTCGATCAAGCCTTCGCCTGACTCTTCCGTGTTTTCTTCAACTTCTTCCTCGCGGGCGGGACTGACAGCTTTGGCAATGTCGCCAGGTAACGCCATTTCAGCAAGCCCGTCTAGTCCTCGTGAATTGAAGCATTCGTCATCGGAAGATGCCTCCGGTTCTAGTTCGCCATCCAGGTTCACGCCACACTGCTGGCAAAAGACTGAGTCTTCCAATAGCTCTTTACCGCAGGAAGTGCAGAGCCTAGCAGCGGCCATTGATACGCTACCGGGCAACTCCTTCGCCCTACCGCTGCCCCAGTCCGTGACGAAGCCTTCGATTACCCAGCTAATCACTCGGATCGTGTACCACGGGATCAAGAAACCGAGCAAAGGAGAGAGGAGAAAGAAGAACCCCTCCCCTAGGCCGGGATCGCGAGCGTCTACCCAGACGATGAAACCGAACAACAGACCCGCCGCACCGCCCAATACCCCAAACACTAAGCTAAGCCGCCGTGTCCCCTCTAGCATGTTGCGTGCATCCTAGCACTTCGCAAAAGCGGCGAGCCGAACCGGAGAAAGCATTCCGGCTCACCCCAGCCTGACATTTAGAAAGGCATTTGCCGTGGGCCTATTTCGGCTCAGCGGGCCGACGTGAGCTGGCCACGGGCCACTTTTCGGGCGTTGAAAACAAATACACTTGCTCTCACCGAGTGGGGCCCCATACCGGCGCA
>Ga0315336_1002001_pt1 | contig 34238 bp, 33 predicted proteins | sample ASW5metaG_FD_204512 | JGI IMG/M metagenome (GOLD analysis project Ga0315336, IMG submission 204512) | Ammonia-oxidizing marine archaeal communities from Monterey Bay, California, United States - ASW #5 | ecosystem: Environmental > Aquatic > Marine > Intertidal zone | place: USA: California...
CCCTGTGGGGGCTGCCATGGCACAGACGGCGAAGGCAAGGTAGCCACCGCACCCCGTCTGAACAGCAGCAGCTATCTGGCGGTCGTCAGCAACGATTTCTTAAAGCGCACCATCGTCGAAGGGCGCGCCGGAACCAACATGATCGCGTGGGGCAAGGCGCAGACGCCCGCCGACACGGACGCGCTGGTCGCCTACATCCGCAGCTGGCAACACGACGACGGCGTCGAGCTCGATGAGAGCGAGCTGAAGGGCGATCTGGCCGTCGGAGAGCAGCTCTACCGGGACATCTGCTCGCGCTGTCACGGTCGCTCCGGCGCTGGCTACCTCGAAGCCGGCTCGGGAACCGGGATCGGTCGAAAGGGCTTCCTCGAACAGGCCACCAACGGAACGCTCCGAGCCATCATCAAGAGAGGCAAAGACAACACCCCCATGCGGCCCTTCGACGAAAAATCGCCGGTCGCCGTCGCCAACCTGAAGGCAGAGGAGATCGACTCAATCATCGCATTCCTCCGCAAGAACGCCTGGTAATCGGAGCATCATATGAGCGATATCAAGAAGCCACTGTGGGACGCCAAGGGCGACGAAGTCATGGCAGAGATGCCCGATACCCCCGTGATGTCGGGCTTCACCCGCAGGCGCATGCTCAAGGGCATGAGCATCGGGAGCGCCGTCGCCCTCGCCGCCTGTGGTGGTCAGGAAGCTGGCAAACCCGTAGCTCCCAAAGAGCCCGTTCACCCCAACATGCCCAACCTCGAAAAGGGCAGCACGACCGCGCCGCCAGAGAAAGATGTGCCCGACAACCTGCTCTCGGCATGTCCCTATTGCGGGGTCGGCTGCGGCACGATGATCAAGGTCGAAAAGGGAAAGATCGTCGGCATGATCCCCGATCCGAAGCACCCCACCAACAAGGGACTGCAGTGCATCAAGGGGCTGTCGTCCAATGAGGCGATCTACGTCGACCGGTTGAACAAGGTCCTGATCCGCAAAGACATGACCGATGCCCTCACTGGGCATGTGTCCAAGTCGAAGGGCAGCTTCAACGACGACGACTTCCGCGAGGCCACCTGGGAGGAAGCCGAAGAGATCATCGTCAACCAGATCGTCGGCATCGTCGAGAAACACGGCGGCAACTCGGTTGCGCTCTACGGCTCCGGACAGCTCCCCGTCGAGGGACAATACCTGGAAAACCTGTTCATGAAGGGCGTGCTCGGCAGCAACACCATCGAGGCCAACGCCCGCATGTGCATGACCTCGGCCGTCACCGGCTACTTCAAGAGCCTGGGCTCGGACACGCCTCCGACCTCGTACGAGGACATCGAGCTCTCCGACATGATCTGCCACTGGGGCCACAACGCCCGCGGCTCCCACCCGATCGTCTTCTGGCGCAACGCCGACCACAAGAAGAAGAAAGACATCCCGACGCTGATGGTCGACCCCCGCCGGACCGGCACCGTGCAGGGCTACGAGGAGATCAACCCCGAGAATTCCTACCACTTCCGTACGATCAACGGCGACATCTCCATCCACAATGCCCTGGCCCACGTGATCCTCAAGGACCACCCCGAGGCGGTCGACTGGGACCTGCTCAAGGAGCACACCACCGGCTGGGAGGCGTACGTCAAGGGCGTCGAGGAGCGCTACTCTCCCGAGCAGGTGGCCGACATGACCATGGTCGACCCCAAGTACCTGCGCAAGGTGGCCAAGGTCTGGGCCGAGGCCTCGATCAAGGGCAAGAAGAACGGCACCGGCGGCGTTTTGAGCTTCTGGGGCATCGGATACAACCAGCATATCCACGGCCAGAACAACACCGTCTCCCTCATCAACCTGTTGACCCTCACCGGGAACATCGGCCGCCCGGGCTGCGGTCCGTTCTCCATGACGGGCCAGCCCAACGCCATGGGAGAGCGCCTCACCGGTGGGCTCACCGGCCGGCTTCCGTTCAACAAGGGACTCGACGATGTCGCACATCGCGACTGGATCGCCGAGAGCTGGGGAATCCCCAAGGAGCGCCTCGCCGAGGTCGCATCGGCAGAAAACCCCGGCATGGCCATCGGCATGATGGAGCGCGCCATCAAGGGCGAGGTGAAGGCGATGTTCCTGATCTACGCCACCCACATCGACCTGCCTGATCAGCACCAACTGGTCCGCCCGGCACTGTCGAAGACGTTCAACGTCGTTCAGGAGATCTACCGACACGCGCCGAACAACCTGTTCGCCGACATCATCCTCCCGGCAGCGACCTGGGGAGAGTGGGTCGGCGGGACCTATATCCAGTCAGAACGTCGGTTCTACGTCTGCGATGGGACAGCAAACCCCATCGGAAACACCCTACCAGACATGGACATGGTCATCGACAAGGGCAAGGCCATCGCCAACCGGCTCGGCCTCGATGGCGACAAGATCTTCCCCTACAAACGGATGGAGAACGGCTTCTACAACCCCGAGGACGTCTTCCGGGACATCGTCAAAGCCTCCAAGGGCTCCGATGCTGACATGACCGGCATGCTGGAGGTCGAAAAGAAGGACAAGATCGGGCTCTACGACCAGATCCGCAAACACCGCGGCATCCAGTGGCCGGCGCCGACCTACGCGATCGCAAAGCAGGGAGGCACCAAGCGCCGCTACCTCGACCAGGAGGATGCCAGCTGGGTGCAGAAGCCCTACGGCTCCTTCCGCCACAAGGACGGCAAGCTGCACATCCATCTGTGCGAGCAGGACTACAGCGACCGAAAGGAAGTCACCGAGAAGCTGATGAAGATCGGCGTCGAAGAAGGCATGTTCGCCATCGACAACCTACCTCTGCTCGAGGAGGCACGCGACAAGGGTCTGACTCCGGAGCTACCTGACTTCGAACACCGAGACAAGAGCTGGGACAAGGTGCCCAAGGACAAGTACCCGATGTGGCTCGGACTCGGGGTTGTGTACGAGCACTTCCACACGGCGAAGACGATTCGGGCTGGAACGACGCGCAAGCTGGTCCCGGAGATGTACGTCGAGATGCACCAGGACGACGCCAAGGCGATGGGCTTCGTCGACGGTGAGTGGGTAGAGATTTCGACCCGACGCGGAAGCTACGAGGCCAGGGTTTCGATCGGCCTCGACTCGATGGTTCGCCCAGCGCGAAACCTGGTACCCAAGGGCTACATGTTCTCCCCCTGGAACCTGTCGGTCGCCGATTCAGCGGACCCGAAGAAGAACAAGTGGCTGGTGAATGGCGTCAGCCATCGCGCCTTCGACCCGGTCAGCGGACAGGTGGACTTCAAGAAGCTCGCCGCCCGGGTGACGAAGTTGAAGACCACATAGACTGCCGCCGATCAGGTGCTGTGCGATATCGCACAGCCCTGCTCCGCGTCGCGGGTCCACTCGAAATGAAACCCCGGTTTTCGCGAGATTTTGGCCTGGCACACCGGTTGCAGAACATGCCGTTGGTTCTCACCCACCTCGCCGGAGTGGACCCTGCAGCCTTCCCGACGCAATCTCCTTGGAGCGTTCATCGCCGCCGCCGGCGCGGTGGCCGGACAGGCGTGGTCCCTCGTCCCTCGCAAAGGGCGCCGCCGTCCCATCCGCCCGCCGGGGGCCTTGCCCGAGCCCGAGTTCCTGCGCGCCTGCATCCGCTGCAACCAGTGCGGCGACATCTGCCCCAACGGGTGCTTGAAGTTCCACGGCCTGGACGACAGCCTGGCGGAGTACGGCACGCCCTACCTCGATCCCCGCGAACAGGGCTGCATCGCCTGTATGAAGTGCACCGGGGTCTGCCCGAGCGGCGCGCTCCGTCCCATCGCCCCCGAGGACGCCGTGGGCCTCGTCAAAATGGGCGTTGCCCGACTGAACCGGGACATGTGCTACAGCTGGGCGGAGCCGGCCAGGACTTGCGGCGTCTGCTACCGCGCCTGTCCGTTTCCCGGCCAGGCGATGCGTATCGCCGTCTTCGAACGACCCATCGTCGACCCCGACCTGTGCATCGGCTGCGGGCTGTGCGAGGCGGCGTGTATCCACCTTCCCCAGGCCATTCGCATCGTGCCCGTGGATCGCGCATGAAGTGGCAGATCTTCCGAAAGCTGGTGCAGCTGAGCGCTGTTGGCTTCATCGTCTACGCGGCGCTGAGCATGCACTGGCGGAACTTCAAGGTCGCCCACAACAACGCCCGCATCGTGGGACTGATGACCAACGAGTGGTATGCAGAGTTGTACCTATGGAACGAGTGGTTCCTCTCCTTCTTTGGGGATCCTCTCGCGATCTCTGACGGCTTCCTGGGTGGCCCCTGGGCGGCCACTGTTGGCGGCGTTCCCGTTATCGACCCATGGGCCGTAGTCGCGGTTGCCGCGAGCGGTTCGGCGCCCTCCCTGACGATGATTCTCGGTGCGTGGCTCCCGGTGGCGCTCGCCATCGTGCTCGGCAAGGTCTTCTGCAGCTACTTGTGCCCGGCGCGTCTGGCCTTCGAGATCGGCGGGGCAATCCGCTCCGTCCTCGTGCGACTCGGACTGCCCGTGCTGGAACTCCAGATCCCAAGACTGGGTCTGTGGGTCGGGCTCGCTGCGACGCTATTCGCGGCTGGAGCCGGGCCCGCGATCTTCCAGGTTGTGCTCCCCTATTACGCGATCTCGAACGGGCTGTTCGGGTACTTCGCCGGCGGCGCAGTCCTATCGGTAGTTTTCTGGGCGGGGGCGCTGGTCGCTATCGACGCCATCCTCGCTCCCGGCCAGATCTGCCGATCGGTTTGCCCGACCGGGGCGCTTCTCGAACAGCTCGGGCGCGGCTCGGTGTTCCGTGTCGACAGAAGGGGCCCCCAGTGCCCCCCCTCCTGCGATCTGTGCCAGCGAGCCTGTCCCTATGGCCTGTTCCCCGGACGCAGAGAACACATCCCATCGTGCGACAGCTGCGCGCGCTGTACCGTCGTCTGTCCACGTCAAAAGCTCGGATTCACCATGAACGCCAAGAGGTCTGCCCAAATCGCCGGCGCCGCTGTCCTGCTCCTGGTCGCCACAGCCGCCGCCGCCCACCACAACAAGGGCCTGCCCCATTACGGCTACTTCGAGAACTACCCGCAGGTACCTACCGAGGAGTTCATCGACGAGGTCGGCCGGTGGGAGGTGGGCGCGGTCTTCTTCAACTTCCAAGGCATGGATCGCCGCTCATCGGACACTCCCGCTGACGTCCGGGCCTTCGCATACGTCTACGATCTAGAGGAAAACCGTGGATACAAGGGAGCGCTCACCCTCCACATCGAGGGTCCGGACAGCGTTCGCTTCGCCACGCACAAACGCCTCGAAGCCGATGAGGAAGGTGTCTACGTCATCCGCCAGGCCATGCCGGCGTCCGGTGACTATCGCCTGATCTTCGAGGTAGGCGACCACGCCGCAGTGCCGCTGGAATTCGAGATCGATCTGACCGCCGGCCGAGTCGACTGGTGGCTCCTCGGCGGAGCCGGAGGGGGCCTGCTCACCCTCTTCGGAGTCGCCGCGGCGGGACAACGGAGGCGAGGCGTTCGACACGCAGCTCCAGTAAGACAGGAGCAACGCCATGGATCATAGCCAGATGAAGCACATCATGACCCCCGAGGGCATGGTGATGGTCATGCATGGCGTCCCGTCCTGGCTGTTTGCGCTGGGCGTGGGCTCCGTCATCCTGCTCACCTTCGCGGCCGTCGAGCGCTTCGGCTTGCGCAATGGCTCGGGATTTCGACTCGAGCTCACAAAGAGCCGCCATGTGCGTAAGGCCATCGGCAGCCCGTGGTTCCGACTCGCGTTCCAGCTGCCGATCCTGGCGGCGTTCCTCGCCGTGATCTACGTCGGACTCTTCGGTAACTACGCCAGGAATCTCGCACCCGTCCTCACCTGGACCATCTGGTGGGCGGGCCTGATCTTCGGCGTCGCCCTGCTCGGGAACGCCTGGTGTTTCGCCTGCCCGTGGGACCTGTTGTCAAACATCGGGCGCAAGCTCTCGATGGGCTACGAGCTGCCTCGTTGGCTGCGCAACGTCTACCCCGCCACCCTGCTCTTCATCGCGGTCACCTGGGCCGAGCTCGGCTGGGGAATCACCAACAATCCAAGGCAAACGGCGGTCCTCGGCGCCCTGATGTCGTTCGCAGCCATGGGCATGGCGGTGGTCTTCGAGCGCAAAGCCTTCTGCCGCTCGGTGTGCCTCGTAGGCCGGACGAGCGGCATGTACAGCCTGTTCTCCCCAGTGGAGATTCGGGCGCGAGACAAGCGGGTCTGCGGGACTTGCACCACTCACGCGTGCTTGAGCGGAAGTGAGGAGGGGTACGGGTGTCCAACAGGCATCGACATGTCCGTGCACAATGAAAACACCTACTGCACCCTTTGCACCGAGTGTTTCGCGACCTGCCCCGCACTGATTCCGACGGTCAACGTCCGACCGTTCGGCACCGACCTGCCAAAGGTGGTGCACTGGCGTCGGGACGAGGCCGTCCTGGCCCTGACCCTGCTCGCCTTGACTGGCTTCCACGGTCTGTCGATGACGCCGGTCTGGCAGAACTTCGAGCCCGGCACGACCGACATCGTCGGCCTCATCCGGGAGGCACTGGCCCTGGGTCAGGTCGGAGCCTTCACTGTCGGCATGATCGCCATCTTCTTCGTACCTTTTGCCGTGTACGGCTTGCTCACAGGAGTCGCGTGGCTGTGGGTGCGACCGAGTGGAGTCTCCTACGGAGAGCTGTTCGTCGCCTACGCCTACAGCCTGCTACCGGTGGCGCTCTTCTACCACCTCGCCCACAACAGCATGCACCTGTTCATGGAGGGCCAGCAGGTCATCCCGTTGCTGTCGGATCCCATGGGCACCGGCGCCGACCTGTTCGGAACGGCCAGCTGGCACCTGGGTCCGATCCTGTCGATGGAGTCGGTGTGGCTGCTGCAGGTTGGCTTGGTGGTCATCGGCCACGTGTTTGGCGTCACGGTCGCGCACCGCATCAGCCGGCGTCTGTTCGAGGACCCGGCTTGGGCCTCCCGAAGCCTGATCCCGATGACCACCATGATGATCGCGGTATCGGTCGCCGGCCTGTGGCTCATGAGCCTGGACATGAACATGCGGGGGCGGATGTGACTGCCTGGCCCCGACCACCTGGAGCTGTCGACGAGGGAGACTTCCTCTCTCGCTGTGATGGCTGCGAGGACTGCATCACCGCCTGTCCCCACAGCGCGATTGGGCGTCTGGACGACGGAACGCCAGCCATGAACATCAACAAACGCGCCTGCCATCTGTGCGAGGACATGCCTTGCATCGCGGCCTGTGAGACCCGAGCCCTCTTGCCGACGCCCGCAGAGGGGATCTTCTTCGGTCTCGCTGTCGTCGACACCGACAAGTGCTTCGCGTTCAAGGGCCCCGAGTGCGGCTCCTGCGCGGTGGACTGTCCGAATGGCTCCCTGCGCATGGTGGCAGCGCGACCTGTTGTCGACGCCGCCGCGTGCATGGGATGCGGGCTGTGCAGGGTCAATTGCCCCGTGTGGGATAAGGCCATCCGGGTGGTCTGGTAGTGTGCTATATGACACACTACCTGTGTTATATCACTCAGCCACACACACAAAGGTGCGCCAGCAGGCCCACCCGCGGCCGGTACGGCCCTTGCAACAGCGGTACGCAACCCACTCCGGAGTTTCCATGGAGAGCCGCCAACTGATCGTCGTATGTGACGACGAAGAACTGATTCGCTGGTCGATCTGCCAACAGCTCGACGGCGAAGGATACTCCACCATCGAGGTCGAGAACGGTCAGCTATGCGTGAACGCTGTCCGCGAGCACGCCCCCGCCGCCGTGATCATGGACATGAAGATGCCCGTGCTGGATGGACTCGGCGCACTCCGGGCGATGCGTAGCGAAGGGCTGGACGTGCCGGTCGTCGTCATCACCGCTCACGGCTCGGTCGACAGCGCCATCGAGGCCACCCAACTCGGAGCGAGCGCCTACCTGTCGAAGCCCTTCGACCTCAGAGAGGTGAGCCTCGTGGTCGCCAAGGCCATCGAGACCGCGAGACTGCAGCGCGAGGTGCACTATCTGCGGTCCCGCGTTCGTCGCGGCTATGGCGACTTCATCGGCTCGGCGCCAGCGCTAAAGCCCGTCTACGAGATCCTCAGTCGGCTCGAGAAGGTCGACAGCCCCACCGTGCTCATCACCGGAGAGAGCGGGACGGGCAAAGACCTCATCGCGCGCTCGATCCACCAACGCGGCGTGCGAAAAAGCGGGATCTTCATGGAGATCGACTGCGCGTCACTTCCCGAAGCCCTCATCGAGAGCGAGCTCTTCGGACACGAACGAGGGGCGTTCACCGATGCGCGAGCGACCAAGCGGGGCCTGTTCGAGGTCGCCAATGGTGGCGTGGTCTTCCTCGACGAGATCGGAGAGATGGCGCTGGCAACCCAGGCCAAGCTCCTGCGGGCCTTGGAGAACCGGACGTACCGACGGGTCGGCGGGGTCGCCACGATGAAGATGGACGTCTCGATCGTCGCCGCCACCAACCGCGACCTCAAGAAAGCCGTGGACGAGGGACTATTCAGAGAGGACCTCTACTTCCGCCTCAACGTCGTCCCGGTCCACCTGCCCGCCCTGAGGGAGCGCTCGGAGGACATTCCACCGCTGGTCGACCACTTCGTGAACCACTTCAACAAGGCCTTTGGCCGAGACGTGCGCGGCGTGAAAGCCGAGGCGATGGCCATGCTCCAGAACTACAGTTGGCCGGGCAATGTGCGCGAGCTGAGAAACGTCATGGAGCGCATGATCATCCTGGGCCAGTCCGACGTGCTGGAGCCGGGGGACTTCCCTCCAGAGATCCGCTTTGGAGGCGGCAGGACAGCCGGGCGCGTGCGAGGTTGCCCTTTCATCCTCCCAGAGGAGGGAGTGGATCTGGAGCAGGTCGAGCGGGGGCTGCTGATGCAAGCCCTGGACCGCACAGGTGGCAATCAATCGGCCGCGGCGAGGTTGTTGAGCATCAGCCGCTACGCCCTTCGCTATCGCATGGAGAAATACGAGCTGGCGATGGCCTGATCAGGCGGGCTGAAAGGTGAGCAGGAACGCTGCCCCACCGAGCGTCTCCACGTCGACGAGTGACAGCTCAGCGTTCATGCTCCTGGCCGCCTTGATGCAGATGGCGAGGCCAAGGCCGGTGCCGCGGGTTCTGGTCGTGAAGAAGGGCTCGAAGATCTTCTCCCGGAGTTCGTCGGGAACTCCCGATCCGCTGTCTTCGACGCGCAGGGATGCGCCTTCAACGCGAACCAGGATCCGACCATCCTCTCCCGCCGCATTGGCCGCGTTCTGGATCAGATTCAGCGCGATCTGATAGGCGAGCGTCCGGTCCGCGTGGGCGCTCCCCTCGCCCACCACCGTCACTCCCAGGTCGGGATGGCTCGCACGCACGAGCTCGGCCGCGCTGGACGCGATGTCGAGCAGGTCGATTGCAGCGAGATTCGGTTCCGAGGGACGGGCAAACGTAAGGAGCTCGTTCACGAGGTGGTTCAGGCGCCCGATCTGTTCGTCGACCTTTCCGAGGATCGCCTTGCGGCTGTCGTCCTCGTCGTAGGATCGGCTGATCACTTGGATGGCGCCCGACATGCCGGCGAGCGGATTGCGAAGCTCATGGGCTACGGCCGCAGACAGAGCCCCGATCTGGGCCAGGGCCTCCGAACGCTGAACGCGTGCTTCGGCGTCGATGGCGTCAGTGAGATCCTCCAGGTGAATCAACAGCTTCGCCTGGTCGTGATCGAGCGGCACGACCGTCACCCGAAAGAAGCGTCGACGCCCGGCGATGCGCGCCCGAATTCGCGGCAGAACCCGCGGTGCGGCGTTGGCGAGGGCCTCGTCGACCACAACGGAGAGGTCAGCGGCGGCCGTCAGCGTGTGAGGAAACGCGTCCCTCCAGTGTTCTCCGACGATGCTCTTCGTCGCCATCAGGGCCGAAGCGGGGCCTGTCGCCGACGTAACGATTCCGTTGTTATCCGCAATGATCGCCGCGATAGGCAAGCGCGTCAGGACCAGCTCCTGCACGCTCACCAGCTGACGTCGCTCCCTGCCCTCGACGTAGGTTCCGGTCATGATCGCCAGATCGAGATCCGTGGCGCGGCGCAGGCTCCTGAGGATCGGGTGCAGGTCGTCGCCAGCGTAGAACTCCATCGCGATGTCACAGAGGTCCTGGTACATCACGCTCATGGCCGTGAACATGAAACGAGACGGCAGCGCCACGTCGACGTGCCGGTGACCGATGCGTCGTCGTCGCTCGTAGTATTCGAGGTCTCGTGGCCCCTGCAGGAGCTCGTGCAACCAGACTCTCAGGGTGACTTTCAGCCTCGTGACCTGGGCGTCGTCCTGGAGCACATTTCGCGCTGCGGGGGTGCGAAGAATGCACTCGTAGAAGTGATCGATCACCATTGGCACGTGTCCGTCGAGGCGTGCGTGAAACGCACGCAGCCGTCGGTCGTCGTCTTCTGTGAGGCCTACGTATGCCTTCATCTCATCGAAGATGTGCATGCCGAAGGCATCGTAGCCGAAGATGGGAATTACCCCCTCGAGGCTTCTACAGCCCACGTCGCCGCGAGAACGACCGGAAAGCACACTGCGAGAGTCAGAATCACCGACAGGGAGAGGAAGGCGTCGCCACTCTGGATGCCGTACATCCCGAACGAAATCGAGGTCGCAATGACAAGGAGAGAGCCCGGAATCCCAATGACAAAGGCCAGGGTGCCAGCCGTGTTTCCGACCTGGTCGACATAGGGCGTCTTCTGTGTGCTGCTGGCCATGAGATCTCCTTGGTGGACTCGAACACTGCAATGGCCATGCCTGAATGGCGCTGCCAATAGACCCCTTTGATCCATGGTGATGGGGTGAATTGGCACACTTGGCTGTGCGGAATCCCGCACCAGGAGATCGACACGATAGAGAGGAGGGCCGAACGGAGGTCCCTTGAACACCACCATCGATCTGCTGCTCAAGCACCGCTCCATCCGGAAATACACCGAGGATCCAATCCCCGATGAGCACATCCGCCAGGCGGTCATCGCGGGTCAAGCGGCCTCGACGAGCTCCGCGGTGCAGGCGGCCACAATCCTGCACATCACCCGCGACGAAGACCGACGCGCACTGGTGCCTCTGACGGGAGGCCAGGAGAAGATCGCGGACTGCGGCGCCTTCTTTGTCGTCTGCGGAGACTCACGTCGGCACCGATTGATCTGCGAGCGGGATGGCATGCCCTACGACGCGCGGCTGGAAGCCTTCTTGCTGACGGTGGTCGACGCCACCTTGTTCGCGCAGAACCTCGTGATTGCCTTCGAGTCCATGGGCTACGGAATCTGCTATGTCGGGGGGCTCCGAAACCAACTGGACGAGGTCGACGCCGTCCTCGAGCTGCCGGAGGGTGTCTACCCCCTCTACGGGCTGTGTGTCGGCGTTCCAGCGGAGGACCCCATGGACCGCCCGCGCCTGCCGATCGACGCTGTCCTGCTCCGGGATCGATATCCGAGCGACGCGGACATGCTCGAGAAAATCGACGCCTACGACCATAATTATCGCGACTACATGAAAAAGCGTAGCGGCAAGGACCGGGGCTGGTCCGGATCCATGGCCCGCAAGTTCGTGGAGCCTCGACGCGCGTACCTGGCGGGATACTACGCAGCCAAGGGAGCAGACCTGACTTGACCGCGTGGATCGCTTTCAGACTCATCAAGTTCGCGGGGCTGGTCCTCTTCGCTGGCGGGGTCTTTGGCGCCATCCACTCCCAGACTCGGGCGAGGCGGCTGAACTTGCTCTACGGGCTGATGGTGCCCGGCTTGACGGCCACCTGCGCCGGCGGCTGGCTCCTCATGAAGTCCACCGAGCGCTCCCCGTCAGAGCCGTGGATCGCAGCTGGACTTGTCGCCGCTCTGCTGTGCTTGCACGGCACCTTCGTCAGTGCGCACAAAACCCGGGCGAGCTCGGTGATGCCCACCCTGGCCGTAGGTGGGCTGATAGCGGCGGTCGGATTCATGGTCGCCCGCACCGCTTCTGTCCCCTGGCTCGCGGGCATTGGCGCGATGAGTCTGGCGGCGGGAGCACTCTTTGCGATCCCGTGGTCGCGAGATTCCGAGGTCGGAGAGGACGATCAGGCCCTCGTCCTGGACGGCTTTCGATGGGTTGCGCGGGCCGAAGGCGCCACGCTCCTCTTCATGCTCGCCGTCTCGATCCCCCTCCGCGTCGGGGCCGGCATCGACCTGGACGGTGAGACCGAGGTTATCGGGTGGATACACGGCGTGATCTTCGCTGTCTACCTGCAGTCTTTGTCGTCGACATCTCGCGATCTGGACTGGTCTTGGGGCGCGTGGGTGCTGGCATTCCTCGCCGCGTTTCTCCCCGCCGGCACCTTCATCTTCGAATGGCGTCTGGACGCCATCACCGGGCGTGCGTAGCTTGGGCGACTTCCCTATGGAGTGACTGATGTCCCTGTACCAAGACACCGTGCCCCAGCTCATCAAGATGCTGCGCAACCTCGAATCCTGGCTGGACGAGGGCGTCGAATACGCCGACTCGCGCTCATTCGACCCCGAGGTGCTCCTCCAGCAGCGCCTCTACCCGGACATGTACCCCCTGGTCCGGCAGATTCAGGCCGCCTGCGACACCGCGAAGTTCATCGGCGCACGGCTCTCTGGCGTCGATGCACCCGTGAACCCCGACACCGAGACGACCTTGGCCGAGATTCGCGAGCGCATCGCCGGCACCCTGTCTTTCCTCGAGTCTGTCGACGCCGACGCCTTCGACGGCGACCGCGTGCTCAAGCTCGCCTTCCTCCAGGGAGGGTCCGTGACGGCTACGGACTATCTGTACGAGTTCGCCATCCCGAACTTCTACTTCCACCTCACCAACAGCTACAGCTTGCTGCGCCACAACGGCGTCTTGCTCGGCAAGCGCAAGTACATGGGGTCGATGAACGTCAAGTTCCCGAGCTGACAACGGGAACCCGTGAACGAATTCTACTACCGCTTTGGCCGCTGGTGGCCCCTCATCTCGCCGGTCGAAGACTACGCCGAGGAGGCGGCTTTCGCGGCCGAGTTGCTTCGAACGGCCGACCGAGAGGTCCGATCGGTCCTCGAGCTCGGAAGCGGTGGCGGTCACAACGCCTGGTATCTGAAGGCCCACTTCGAGATGACCCTCGTCGACCTCTCCGAGCAGATGCTTGCGGTCTCACAGACGCTGAATCCCGAATGTCGCCATCTCCAGGGCGACATGCGCTCGACACAGTTGAATTCCAGGTTCGACGCTATCTTCGTGCACGACGCCGTCGAATACATGGCCAGCGAGAGGGATCTGGCCGCAGCGATGGAGACCGCGTTCGTGCACTGCCAACCCGGGGGAATCGCGGTCTTTCTGCCCGACCACACCCGCGAGACCTTTGCGCCGAGCACCGGTCACGGCGGCGCCGACGGCCCGGATGGTCGAAGTTGCCGCTACCTGGAGTGGAGCCACGATTCCGATCCCAACGAATCCTGGATCCAGACCGAGTACGCCTTCATCTTCCGCGATCCAGACGGCGGGATTGAGGTCGCCCACGAGACACACAAGACCGGTCTGTTCAGCGAGATGACGTGGCTACGCCTACTCCGTGAACAGGGGTTCACCGCCGAGAGTCTGCATGAAGAAACCGACGAAGATCGGCCTCCACGAACTCTTTTCATTGGCCGTGTTCCGCGGGACTAACGATCAGAATCACTTCGTCGCGTCGACAGCCAGTGCCTCGAGCGTCTCCTGGGCGAGCTTGGCGCCCCAGTCCTGGCCGACGATCATCGACTCCTGCGAGATCTGCGGCATCTTCGCCATGAGGAGCGTGCCCTCGGGCGTCTTGTAGAAGTCGATCGCCGCCTGCAGGGTCTTCTCGTCGTAGGCCTTCATGTAGATCGGCACGACCATCTCGACGATCTGCTCCGGCTTGGCCAGCTCGCTGAATTTCTCGGCGAAACCGGGTGGCAATGCGGGGTTGCCCTGGAACTGGGCCATCATGCCGTCCATCATCTGTTTTCCGAGGTCGGCGGAACCGGTGACCTCGAGGAGCTCGCGAACGAGGGCCTCTTTGGCAGCGTCGTCGGCATGCGCCGATGTCGGGACAGCGGTGAGGAGCGAGAAGGCGACGACAGTTGCGGACAGTGTGCGGATGATCACGGGAGCCTCGGGACTTGAACGCCTCTGGGATAAGGGGCCACCGTGGACATCGCGACCGACTTCTTCTCCTGGCTGATGCCCCAGATCGATCGCATCTGGGAGGAGCCGGCGTTTCAAGTCGAGATCAGCGAGCGCCTGCACAGCATCCACGAAGACCTCACCTGGGAAGTCGGTCCCGACATCGTCAAACCGCAGTTCTTCGCGATCAGCCCCAACTGCGATCCCCAGCTGTTGGCGATCACCGTCGCGCTGATCAGGATGGCCCCAGAACACGCGGAGTGGGCATTCTACGCCGCCAAACCGCCAAAACTGTGGACCAGCCGCCAGTTCGAGGCCCAGGTCGGCGAAGATCGCATCCGGGTGGTGTTCGACGACTGGACCTACGTGTTGACGGCGTCCGCCAATGGCAACTCCGGCGATGTCACGTTCTTTCCCAGCTCGGCCGACGACGATCTCGAAGTCGGGCTGCTGCAGGGCTTCGCGGAGCTATTCGTGCTCTTCGAGGTCGGAGAGCTGGCCTACATCGAGCGCATCGACAAGATCAGCGTCGAGCGTCGCGACGAGGCCGAGACGCCGGTCGAGTACTTCTCCCAGGAAGTCGAAGCCCTCGACTGAAGGCTACTCGGCGGCCAGCGCCTGAAGACGCGCGAGGATGGCGTCGCGAGCCGTCCGAAAGTGCACCAATCGCTCTTCGTCCGACAGGACCTCGTTCTTGCGATCGGGGTCGGGCATTGCCCAGCTCCTTCGCTCCGCGTTCCCCAGGAAGACGGGACACTCCTCCTCGGCGCACAGCGTAATCACCAGATCGACCCCTTCTGGATCGATGGTATTCACCGACTTGCTCGAATGGGAGTCCAGATCGATGCCGGCCTCCGCCATGGCTCGGATCGCGAAGGGATTGACGCGCGAAGGCGCGCTGCCAGCCGACTCGACCGTCACGCCGGCGCCGTACAGATCCCGCGCCAGCCCCTCGGCCATCTGGCTCCGCGCGGAGTTGGCGACGCACAGGAACAGGATGTGTTCGTAGTTCAAGAGAGTCTCCGGCAGCGGGTCCCGGACGGAATACCATGCCGCCGCGCGCAACGCAGGAGCCACGATGTCCACCCAATCCCACCCGCTACTTCGCAAAGCGGGCGCCGACGCCGTCGGTACCTTTGCCCTGGTCTTCGCCGGATGTGGTGCCGTGGTCGTCGAGGCCCAGACCGGGGCCCTCGGCCACGTGGGTGTCTGCATGGTCTTCGGACTCGTGGTCGCCGTGATGATCTGCGCGACCGGGCACATCTCCGGGGCCCACTTCAACCCGGCGGTCACCCTGGCGTTTGCGGCTACCGGCAGCTTTCCCTGGAGAGAGGTACCCGCCTACGTGATCGCACAGTTGATCGCCGCCGTGGTCGCCAGCGCAGCGATCCTCGGTTTGGTTGGCTCAGAGGCCTCGTTGGGCGCGACAACCCCGTCGGTCGACCTTGGGCCGGCCATCGGCCTGGAGATCTTGCTCACCTTCTTCCTGATGTTCGTGATCAAGGCCGTAGCTACCGACTCGCGCGCCGCCGGGAACATCGCCGCCCTCGCCATCGGAGGAACGGTCGCCTTGTGCGCACTGATGGGCGGTCCCCTTACCGGAGCCTCGATGAACCCCGCTCGGTCATTGGGCCCCGCACTGGTCTCCGGGGTCTTCGACCACCAGTGGCTCTACATCGTCGCCCCCATCGTCGGGGCCATTGCCGGCGCCTGGGTCTACTCGGTTGTGGCTTGCGGACCGGCGGATCAGACCGCTGAGGGCTGTTGCTAAGCCGGCTGCATCAGCTTGAGCACGCATCTTTGAACGCCAAGTGATCATGAGCGGACTATATCGCGCTCAGGTCCTGCGGTTGCTCGAGGGCGGCGCGAATGGTCTCGTACACCACCGGGTCCCAGAATCCGTCGAAATGACCGACCTTGTGATCGCAGAACTCGATGTTGGTGGCGCCCGGAACGACGGACGTCTCGTAGGGCTTCATGAGCTTGTCGCGGCAGCTGTAGATCGAGGTCATCTGGAAGTCGACTGGGAACTCGGCGCTGTTCAGCTCGGTCATGAAGTCCGACTTCGGCCGGATGTCCTGGAGCGCCTCGAAGGGCGAAAAAGCCGCCGCCAAACCGGCCAGCCGAGTCCCGTTGTGCGCAGCCACGAACGTCACCAGGTGCGCGATGCGATCGTGACCGCCGAGGACCTGGGCGTAGTACCGCGAGGCCACACCCCCATCGCACTCGGCCACCACCAGCAACTGATCCTCGCCGGTCTCGGCGAGGATGCGCTCGACCTCGATCCCGATGTTCTCTGCCCCCTGAACCAGGCTCTCGGTGAACAGGTCCTCGGGCGAGTACACGACGGTCCGATACCCGTCGGCGCGAAGCCGGGCGACCATCGGGTCGAAGAACTCGGTGCCGATGGTGGTCCCGGGAATCAGCAACACGGTCCGGCCCTCTTCGGGCTGCGGCACGGCCCGATCGACGACCAGCTGTCGCCGATGGTGTCGATAGAACCAGTTCTTCCAGAATGTGGGCTCGTTGGCCATCGCCGCAGTCGGTCCCAGCCAGAGCAAACCCAAGAAAACGCTCGTCATCTTCCCTCCCAAGAATGTGACAGTCCATTATCGTTATTCTAAGGATGGTCTCGCGGCAAGTCCACTGGCGAGCATCTGGTAGGTCGCGATCCACTTGTCCGCCTCGGCGGCGGGATCTGAAGCGTCGGCGAGTTGGCGCACGCCGTCGAACACGATCGCACTCAGAGCCGCGGCCACCGTGGGCACGTGCATGTCGGGGCGCAGATAGCCCCTGTCCACCCCGTTCTGCAGGTACGCCGCAGTGAAGTCGGAGAAGTGACGGAAGGCGTCAGCGATGCGATCTCGCGTCGCATCATCGATTCCCGGACCCTCGTAGAAGACGAGACGAACTCCGGCAGAATCGTGCATGAAGGCCGCGAAGATCTCCCGACCGATGGCGTCGACCTGCTGGGCATGTTCGGCAATGTCTCGCGGCGAAGTCGGGTCCTTGCCGAAGGTCACCGACGTGATCTTGCCCAGGGCTTCGGCGACGACGTGCTCGAGTATGTCGCGCTTGTTCGCGAAGTACCGGTAGAAGGTCCCGTGCCCCATGTGGAGCTCGGCGGCGATGTGCGCGATGCTCGTGTGTGGGTAGCCCTGGGTCCCGAACAAGTGTCGGGCCGCCTCGAGGATGCGTCGACGGGTTTTCTGCTGAAGCTGACGCGCCATTCTTCTCTCCAGAATGACGTTCTATTATCGTTATTCTACAACGAAGACAACCAGGCCACCGCGGCATCTCGGGTGTCGAAGTTGTCGCTGGCGTAGTTCGACCCATCGTCCTGCATGGGTGTCGCCGGAACCTGCCTGGTCGGGAACAGGAAGGCGAAGCCCGTGACCCCGGCGGCGTTGTAGCGGGGGATGACGTGGTCTCGTCGGAACGCGCCCATCTCCGGTCCAGGACGGAATCCGAACGTGCGCACGTCGACCAACAAACCGGTTGCGCCGTGCTCCTTGGCGAGATCGCCGAACTTCAACATGGTGTCGAAGAAGTCCTGCTGCTTCATCTGGGCGGTCTCGGGCTTCCAGGTGAGCGTGAGGACCTCCCCGTCCTGCACGATCGTCTCGAAGGGGCCTTGGTAATGGGTGGTCATCAGGTCTCCAGTTCTCGTTTGAGGGATGCGAGGATCTCGGTCCACGCGGTGGCGAAGCGGTCCGGAACATCTCCGATGCCGCGAAAGGTGAAGCGCAGTCGGGTCCCCGCTGCGCTCGGTTCGAGCGAGAGATCCGCGACGCCGTGAAGCAATGGCATGTGAAAGTTGCCCGTCAAGACCAGGCGGGTGGGGTCCTCGAGTCGGGTCACAGTCGCGATCAGGGCGCCGCCGCCGCTGAACCGCTCCACGAACTGACCGCCCAACTTGCGCTCCAGCTCGAGCTGACTGTCAGAGTTGTGGCGAAATTTCCGCGGCCACCAGGCATGCACGCGCTCGAAGAGTCCACCAAAAACGACGTGGGGAGGCTGGGCGATATCGATTTCCTGGGCGATGTCCTGGTCCATTTCTAGGGACTCCTTGAAGTTGACGAGGCCCTCGGAGAAGGGCTGGGATTCAGGGGGGTTCCACCAGCGCAGCTCTTGCTCGAGTCGCGCCCCATTGAGGTGGTACCAGCGTTGCCGACCCCGTTTTTCGGAGCTGACCAGATCGGCATTGGCGAGCACGTCGAGGTGCTGCATGACCCCGGGACGGCTCATCTCGAAGTGGGCGGCCAGCTGGAGGGTGGTGCGAGGACCGGCGCGCAAGAGCTCGAGCAGCGACCGCCGCGGAGGAGATGAGAGTGCGCGCCAGAAGAGATCGCTGTTCACACCCGACAGGTAAGTCTTTACTTACCTGTTGTCACGATACAAGGTCTTCTGGAGGACCTCACAATGCCGACACCCACCCTGGACGCCGTTGGTTTCGTGGTCACCGACATGGCCCGAACCCTCGCCTTCTACCGGCTCCTTGGACTGGATTTCCCAGAGGGCGCCGACAATGAAGGGCACGTCGAGACCACCCTGGCCGGCGGGATCCGCCTGCTCTTCGACACCGTCGCGGTGATCCAGAGCTTCTCCCACTACGAGCCACCCGCGGGAGGCCACCGAATGGGTCTCGCCTTCCGCTGCGTGAGCCCAGCGGACGTCGACGCCCAGTTCGCCGCCCTCATCGAGGCTGGTGAGACGAGCCTCAAGGAGCCGTTCGACGCCTTCTGGGGTCAGCGCTACGCCCAGGTTCTCGATCCCGACGGCAACCCCGTCGACCTCTACGCGCCCCTTGGGGTTCCGACTAAATAGGTCCCCTTTCCCGGGCTTCCAGGCAACTTGAATCGGCCAAAGTCCCAGTCGTAGGTATCTAGACCTGCAGTGAGCTCGGCGAGCTCGTCCGGATAGTAGATCCGCAGGCAGGAGACCAGGCCATCCCAGACGATGAACGCCGGGATCAGGGGCACAAGGTAGGTCAGTGGGATCCAGGCCCAGTGGAATGGCCGCACGAACGGCAGGATGGCCATGACCGCCACCGGGAGTCCCAACATGCCGGCGACAGCGTGGGGTTCGCGGCTCACGAACTCGAAGATGGCGATGGGTTGGCCAGATCGAGCGGCGTCCTCGAGGATGCGTCGCGCGACATCCGGCTGAAAGTGATGGAAGGCGTTGAAGATCGTGCGCACGCCTTGGAGCTCGGGTGGAACATTCGTCGCGTCGACCGGAGCCGAATGGAAGGACACCCGCCCATTGGACTGGTCTGCCGTGTACTGAAGCGCCGCCGCGTTCGGGAACAAGTCGGTACAGAGAACATCGATCTCGTGACCGGCCTCCGCCATCGCCGGCACCATCAAGCTCGCCGGCCCACCAGCGCCGCTGCACAGGTCGACGATCTGCCGGCTCTCGGTGTGCTCGAGGGCCTTGGCCAGGAAGGGCGCTGCCCCCGACATCATGCCGGTCAGGCGCACCACCTGGGAGATGTACCCGGTCCCCGCGTCCCTCATGAACGCGGGGAACCACGGCTGATCTTCGAGTTCGAACAGGTGGGTCCGTGCCATTGATACATTGGTAACCGAGGGCCGCGACATGTCTGACTCCCTGCAACTACGTGTTGTCCTGCACCCGCTCCCGGACCCGCTGCCTCCGGTGGGGCTCCAGAAGGGAAAGGCGGACGTCATTGCTGGCGAACACACCGACGACAGCGTGATCTTCGACATCGAGATCGGCGTGAAGGAGGGCCCTGGAGGCCGACCCGACTTCAAGGGGCCGCTGGTGCACGGCAAGCGCGGCGAGCGCTTCCTCTACGTGGACTGGCCGACGTCCCGGCTCAAGCTCCACTTGTCTCCAGTGTCGCGCAAGTCGTGGTCACAGGACGGGATCAGCTGGAAACAGGTCCGCGCAGGCCAGAGACTGACGGCCACCGTCGATGCGAGAGGTCCACGGGGCGGGTCCGCGGCGGGAACGGCCCCGGCTCACTGGACCTCTCAGCCGAAGTGAATCGCCGACAGCTGAACGCCCATCGCGACCTCGCTGTACGGAACCGTGCCGACATCTGCACCGGCCGCGCCAGCGATGACCATCAGCGGAAGCAGGTGCTCCTCGCGGGGATGACACTGACGAGCGCCTGGCGCCTGTTCCCAGTTTGCCAGCCGGTCGTCGCGGGCCGCCTGATCGAGGGCCGCGGTCTCGCCGAGCCAGTTGTCGAACTGCTTGGAGACCTCCAAGGCGCTGCCGAATCCGCGCATGTTGTGGTAGCTCATCCCACTGCCGAGGATGAGCACACCCTCGTCCCGCAGAGGCTCCAGCGCCCTTCCCATTGCGACGTGATATGCAGCATTCAACCCGTTCTTCAGCGAGAGTTGGATCGTCGGGATCTTCGGGTCGGGCCACGTCAGCTTCAGCGGAATGAAGGTGCCGTGGTCGAACCCCCGGCTCGCGTCCTCCGCCGACTCGAGACCCGCCGCTGACAGGAGTTCCCGCACCCGCGAGGCCAGCTCGGGATTTCCAGGAGCCGGCCATGTGAGCTCGTAGGACTCTTTCGGAAACCCGTAGTAGTCAAACAACAGTGGGGGTTCTGCCGCGGTCTGAACCGTCGGAACTGGCGCCTCCCAGTGGGCGGAGATGACCAACACGGCGCGGGGTTCAGCCAGGTGTCGCAGGCCCTCCAGATAGGACCGCATCCCGGACAGATCTCCGAACATGGGCATGTCGACGAACGGCCAGGGACCGCCGCCGTGGGGCAGGTAGACAACAGGGAGTCTCGACATTCGAGAACCTCACTCCAGGTGGATCGGAAGGGACGCGGGCACCCGCATGACGGACTCGCCCCAGACCACATCTGTAGACACGAGCCGGATGTTCGGGAAGCGTTTCGCGAGTTTTCCGAGGGCAGCTCGGCCCTCCATTCGTGCCAGATGTGCCCCGAGGCAGAAGTGTGCACCTCCCCCAAAAGCCAGGTGGGGATTTGGATCTCGGCCGATATCGAAACAATCGGGATCGGGGAAGACCTCCGGGTCGCGGTTCACCGCCGCCAAAACCCCAAGCACGCCGCGGCCCTTGGGAATGAGCACGCCGCTGAACTCGGTGTCTTCGTGGAGGATGCGACGGATGGCGACCACCGGGCTCTCCATTCTGAGGATCTCCTCCACTGCGGTGTTGATCAGTCCCGGGTCGGCCTGGAGCCGGTCCCACTGATCGCGGTCGAGCATGAACTTGCGCACGCCATTTGCGATGAGGCCGACGGTCGTTTCGAAGCCGGCGATGAGCAAGATGTAGGCGTTCTGGATGAGCTCGGAGTGTGTGAGCCGATCGCCCTCCTCTTCGGCGTGGATCATCGCAGAGAACAGGTCCTCGCCGGGATCGAGGCGCCGCTTTTCGATGAGGGCGGCGATGTAGCCCAACACCTGGTTCATCGCGACGGCCGCCTCCTCCTTCCTGGAGCTCTGCTCGCCGAGGAGGGCGTGGGTCGACAAAGCACTCCAGCGAATGAAATCTTCGCGATCTTCATCGGGAACGCCGAGCATGCCGCAGATCACCGTGAATGGGAGCGGAAACGCCAGGGCCTCAACGAGATCGACCTCTTTCCGGCCCTCCATGTCGTCGAGAAGGCCGTCGACCCGTCGATCGACCTCGTCGATGAGCGCCTGCAGCTTCTTGGGTGTGAAGGCCTTGCTCACCAGGTTGCGCAGCCGCCGATGATCGGGTTCGTCGACCTCCAACATGGACTCGTGCTTCATGGTGGACTCGTCGATATGGGGCAGCTCGCCCTCGGCCGTACGAACGCCGCACTTCGCCTTCTTGAGGAGGAAAACCACGTCCGCCATACGCGTCAGCCGATAGACCCCAGTCGGCGCGAGGTGTACAGGTTGCTCCTCGCGAAGTCGCCGGTAGTCCCCGTGAAGGGTGTCGTTGAAAGTGTCGAGATAGGGATTCGCGCCCGCCCAGCCATCCATGGATTCTCCAGATTGATGTCACACCTGTGACTTGATTTCAAACTACCGGTGAACCCATTTCGTGTCAAGCATGTGACTCGAATCAACCGCCAATAGGAATGAGGTTGTCCCCAGTCCGCCCAAAGTAGCCGAGGCGGCAGTGCTCGATGTTCGACGCCTCGGCGACGCCTGGCAGCTCGCCGAAGTCGCGCAACCATCGCGAGAGGTTGCGATACTCGCGGACCATCCGGTGATCGAGCTTCATGCGCACGTAGTAGACCGGATCGAATCTGTAGATAGTTGGGTAGAGCCGCACGTCGGCCTCGGTGACGACGTCCCCGCACACCCACTGCTGCGCTGCAAAGAGCCGATCCAATCGCTCGAGGGCCGCGAAGAACCGGTGATACGCGGTCTCATACACCTCCTGATTGCTGGAGAACCCCGCTTTGTACGCCCCGTTGTTGATGTCCCGCCAGATCCAGGCGTTGGCGTCTTCGATGGCGTCCATGCGCTCGGGAGGGGCCAGGCGAGGACCCCGATCGGGCCAGGCGTCGTCGAACATGCGAATGATCTCGGCGGACTCGTTGTTCACGGGCTCGCCGGCGACCTTGTCCCAGAGCAGGGGCACGCTCGTCTGGTTCGAGCCGACGCTTCGGTAGTAGTCCTCCACCCATCGATATCCGTGCAGCGCATCGGGTTCGAAACCCGCCAGATCGCCGCGGAACTGCCAGCCGTTGTCGCGGTCGCGTCGATACCAGAGCACGCCCATCGAGATCATGTCCTGCAAGCCCTTCATCGACCGGGTGAGCGCCGCGCGGTGACACCACGGGCAGTTGTTGGCGATGATCAAGTGGTAGCGACCGGCCTCGATGGGAAGATCGCGACCGATTCTTCGCCGATGGGACGAGACACCCCGCACGAACTCGCCCTTCTTCCCCCGGTTCTGGTCCTCCTCCGTTGCGGCCCTGCGGAGGGCGGCTCGATCGAATCGCAGACGGTCGTGTGGTGCCTGAAGATCCGGAGTCCCGAGCGGAACCACGGCCTTCGGGTTGCGGTGAGAGTCGGCGAGCCAAGCGTCGCGTTTGATGGCCTCGACGTCGATCTCAGGTCCCTGCTGATGCATGTCGAGCAGGTACTGACCGAGGTTCGGAAAGTCGCGAATCCGCGTCCGATTGAGCTTGTAGAGCGCGTAGTAGATCAGCTCGAAGCGCAGAAGAACGGCGTGGAGTTCCCAGTCCTCGGCACTCGGTGTCGCGCCGCCGAGATAGCGCCGGTCGGCGAGCTGGGCGTCCAGGACATCGAGCTCGGCAAAGACCTCGTGGGCAGCGCGTTCATAGGCCTGTTGTTCGTCGGCGTCCCGGGTGGCGTCGATCAGCATTTGCAGTTTCATGGGGCTACATATCCGCGGGGAGGGCCCATGAGTTGGTCATTGATGTCTGTTTTCTGATCATGGGGTTCTACCTGCTCAGTCTGTAAAATCGGACAAAAAGCAAACAGAACGCCACATGCTGAGATGGGAGGCACTTCGCCGGAAGCGTAGGTTCTTGTAGCCAACAAACAGGAGCCACCATGAAAATCGCAGCGACCCTCGGCAACTTCTTCTTCCCCGGAACCGGATACCTGCTGGCCGTTCCTCACAAGCGCATTCACGGCGTTCTCTTTCTACTTGGCGGCATTGGCTTTACCTACGTGGAGCAGGTCGCGCTCGGCTTCGGACATCCGGCATTCTGGCCGATGTTCGTCAGTGTCTTCGCCATGAACACCGCCTTCGCCTACGATGCATGGCAGGAGGTCTCGCAGCTGGAGGCCAAGTGACCGACCCTCTCTCCGAATTACTGCTCGTGTCGGGCGTCCGCAGCGCCATGATCAGCCGTGCCCGCCTCGGCGCCCCCTTCGGCGTTCGGGCGGCAGAGGTACCGCGATCGATCTTCCACCTCGTCGTTCGCGGCGAGGGGTGGATTGGGGTCGCCAATGGCGAGCGCCATCGCATCGGCGAGGGTGACGTCGCCGTGCTGCCCCACGGACACAGCCACGACATCACCTGGGCCGAACGCTGTAGTGTGCGGCCGCTCTCGAGCCTGCCCCTCGAGGACGGGTTTGGTCTGCCCGTGGTCACCAACGGCTTCGATGTCGAGTTCGACCTGGTCTGCGGCACCTTCGGATTCGGCTTTCCCGCGCACGAATGGGTGATCGCGCCACTTCCTGAAATCCTGATTGTGCGCAAATCGAGCACGTCCGGGTATCTGGCGGACACCGTGGCCGCCCTCGAGTCCGAGCTGGCGTCCCAGGCTCTTGGATCTGCATTGGTCGCGAATCGCCTGATCGAAGTCCTGGTCGTGCACGTGCTCCGGGCCTGGGCCACACGCCATCCCGCCCGCGCGGCCGGTTGGCTGGGTGCCATGACCGATCCCTCGCTGCATGGGGCATTCAAGACCCTCTCGGCGGCGCCGGCGAGCTGGAGTGTCGCGAGCATGGCCCGCGGTGCGGCCCTGTCGAGGTCGCGATTTCACGAGGTCTTCTGTGAGCAACTGGGGCGCACTCCCAACGAATGGCTGGCGACCTGGCGAGTGGCCGTCGCCCAGGATGCGCTCCGCCGTGGCGCCGACATGAACGAGGCGGCAGAGCGGGCGGGCTACGCGAGCAAAGCCACCTTCGGGCGCGCCTTCAAACGCGTGACAGGCGTCTCCCCCGGCTCCTGGAGAGCATCCGCAGCTGCTTGACCGTTCGGCGGGCGCACTCCGCGGCGAGGCCGGTGGTAACGTCTCGGCGAGATTGCGTGGATATCGGCGGTCAATGCGCCGATACTGTTCGTCGAGGAGAGATTGAACCGGTGGCTTTGAACGACGACACCACCCTGCCCGCGCCCGGGCTGGAGGGGTCGAGCTCCACACACCCGCTCATTGGCGAGGTGGTAGCAGGGAAGTACAAGGTCGTCGGAAAGATTGCTATCGGCGGCATGGCGACGCTGTACAAGGCCGAGCAGCTCCCATTGGGACGGGCCGTGGCCCTGAAGGTGCTCGTCGGCCGGTCCGAGCACGAGCGCGATCCGCGCTTTCAAAAGCGATTCTTCCTCGAGGCGGCGACCTGCGCGAAGCTCAAGCACCCCAACACGGTGACCATCCACGATTACGGGCAGCTGGCCGAAGAGGGCGAGTACTACATGGTCATGGAGTACGTAGAGGGTCCGACCCTGCTCGAGGCCATCCGCCAGGCCGGCGGATTCTCGACCGCACGGGCCTTGCATGTCGGCATCGAGATCGCCCGTTCGCTGCGTGAAGCCCACGAATATGGCGTCGTGCATCGCGACTTGAAGAGCGCCAACGTCATGTTGCCCGAGACCCTCGAAGGCGAGTCCGTCAAAGTCCTCGACTTCGGCATCGCCAAAGTCATGCAGCGCGAAGGCGAAGAGGTCCAGAACGTCACCCTCGAAGACCGCATCGTCGGCTCGCCTCGCTATATGGCCCCCGAGCAGATCTCCAACGGTGTCGTCGACGCCCGGGCAGACATCTACTCTCTGGGCATCGTCATGTACGAGATGTTGGTAGGTCGCCCACCGTTTATCGCCGATCAGGTCATCGGCACTCTGATGATGCAGGTCAACGAGAGGCCCCGCACGGTCTCGGCGGCGTCGCGCCGAGCCGACATCCCGCCGAGCGTCGATGACATCATCGCCCGATGCCTGGAGAAGGACCCCGCAGATCGGCCCGTCGACGTCTCCGACGTGGGCGAGAGGCTGCGAGCCTGCCTGGCAGATCTTCCCGACACCACCGGCGCCTCGAACACCGAGAGCCTCATCCGCAGAGCTGTGAACACCGGCAACCACAGCATGCCCACCATCGACGTGGCCCGACCGGCAATGGGGCCGAATCGGTTCGCAGCACCGGTCGTCCTCGCGCTCGTCACGGCCGTCGTCGTGCTCGGCTGGCTCGTGACGCGCCAACAGTCTCCGCAGGTTGAACCGCCAGAACCGGAACTGGCGGTAGAGGTGATCACCACCGAACCCGCAGTGTTGCAACTCGCGACGGTGCCCGCTGGAGCCGCAGTCTGGGAGGGCAATCGCAACCACGGAATCACGCCACTGCAGCTCCCGCTCGACAAGACTGAGAGCATCCGAGACTTCGAACTCCGGCTCGATGGATACGAGGTTCTGGCGATCTCACAGGGCCCGAGCGCCACAGATGTGCTCCTGACGCCACATCTCGTGGAGGTGGAGGTGCCACCGGAACCCGCCGCCGAGCCCGTGCCGACAAAGGGCAAGAAGAAACCGGCCGACCTCCGCATGCGCAGGTGAAGAAAGCCGCGGCGCTCGCCCTCGCCATTCTCCTGCTGCTCGTCGCAATTCCAGCGCACGCACAGCAGGACGAGGCGGCAGAAGCCGAGCTGGCCTTCGAACTCGGGGTCGAGTTCTTCACGGCTGGCAACTATCGCGAGGCGTTGGTTCATCTGCTGCTGAGCAACCGTCTTGCGCCGAACCGGAACGTGACCTTCAACATCGCGCGCTGCTACGAGGAGTTGGGCCGGTATGAAGCCGCATACCAGCGATACACCGACTATGTCAGAGTGGAGACGAACCCAGACGATCGCAGCGCCGCCGAGGAGGCGCTGGCCCGGATCGCACCCAAAGTCGCCCTGATTCGAGTAGAGAGCACACCGCCCGGCGCGACGATCTACGTGGAACGCCGCGATCTCGGAGCGCGGGGGGTCACCCCTCGCACCCTGGCGGTCGCGCCTGGCGAGACCCGAATCGTCACCGAGCTCGACGGTCACCGGCCCTCGGAAGGCAGCGTGAAGGCGGTCACCGGGGGAATGTCCGAGCTCGACCTCCAACTGGAGCAGATCCGCACCGAGGTGGAACTCTATGGCACCCCCCAAGGTGCCGAGATCCGCGAGGAGGGCTCGGCGGAAATCCTGGGCACATTGCCCGTGACCCTGATGTTGCCTCCGGGGCCACACACCCTGACGATCTCCGCGGAGGGATTCTCAGACCGAACCCGCGAAGTGCGAGCCGAGGTCGATCGCCGCGTTCGAGCCGACGCCAGCTTGGAGCGTTTGACCGGCAAAATCGTCGTTGACGCATCCGAGCGCGGCGCGTTGATCAAGGTCGACGGCGAGGCCCAGGGCTTCACGCCGGCTGTGCTCGAGGTGCCCATCGGCGAACACCTCGTGGTGGTGACGCGAGACGGCTTCAACCCCAACCTCGACCGGGTAATCGTCACCCACGACGACATCGTCACGCTGGATGTCGACCTCACCCGGGCCGGTCTGCTGGGCGCGACCGTCACCACCGCCACGAAGCTCCAGAGCACAGCCAAACAAACGCCAGCTGTGGTCACCGTTGTCGAACGGGACGAGATAGCGGCGCGGGGGTACACATCCGTCGCCGACATCCTCCGTACGATCCCCGGCTTCTACGACGTATATGACCTGGCAACACACAACATCGGCGTCCGCGGGGTGAACGGCGGTGCACGTGCGTCGGGCAACATCATCAAGCTGATGATCGACGGGCAGCCGGTGCCCTATCGGCCGACGACCGGCAACTTCTACGGCGAGGAGTTGATCCCCATCGACGCCATCGAGCGGGTGGAGATCATCCGTGGGCCGGCGTCGGCCCTGTACGGCGCCAACGCCTTCCTCGGGGTCATCAACGTGATCACGAGGACCGACGGCGGAAACGCCGCCGTCGCCCAGGGCGGTCTGATCAACGGCACCGCCTGGGGAACCGGCGTGACGCTGCAGGGGTCGGCGGATCAGATCGAGGGACTCGCCACCATCCAGTACGCCGACATGGATCGGTCCGGCCTGAATATCGCAGATACGAGCCCCATTCTCCTCCGAAGCATCAATCCACTCGACGGCAGTGGAAACAGCCGACGCGACCGCGCTCTGCCGCACTCGATGCTTGGCCGACTCACCCTCGGAGAGCCCGAGAAAGGGTCCGGTCAGTGGACAGTGTGGGGCGCCCTCCAACGTCTCGATGTCGCCGGGGAGTTCCACGACTTCAAGCCGCTCACCCATCAGACCCGTGTGGCCCTTCGAAACCGGACGTTGCGCGTGTCCTGGAAGTCCGACCTCCTCGATGCGGTGACCGTGAAAGCGCGGGCGACCTGGTTCGACTCCGAGCCCACCGAAAACGACCAGGTGGGGCTGGGTCGCGACGACAAAGTACTCCTGCGAAACGTGGGGACCCAAGGCCAGGGCGCCGGGCTAGAAGCCAGCAGCCAGGTGGGCCGAGTCCAGGCCATCCTCGGCGTCGACTACGTGCACGAAAACCACGTGCTCCAGGCCTATGACGAGCTCCTGCTGGTCGATGTCTTCGACCCCGAGGGCCAGAAGCTCCGCGACGCTGGCACCGTGGTTCCGGGGCGCGGACATGGCGCGACCGAGACGCTCAACAACCTCGGCGTTTTCGCCCAGACCATCGTCGAGATCACCGAGGCCCTCAGTGCCACCGCTGGAATCCGCCTCGACGAACACAACATCTACGCCCGGGCGGTGAGCCCGCGATTGGCTGTGGTCCTCGCACCAACGGAGGAGCAGTGGTTCGCCAAACTGCTCTATGGAACGAGCTTCAAGACGCCGAGTGCGGAGCAGTTGTACACCCAATCGATGGGGCCCTTCGACATCCTCGGCAACGAAGACCTCGAGGCGCAGTTCGCACGAACGGTGGAGCTCGCCGCCGGCTACGGCTCCGACCACTACGGCGAAGTGCAGGCCAATGTGTTCTTCACGCAGGTCCTGGGTCTGGTCGAGTACCTGCAACACGACCTCAACCTCCAGGCGGAGAACGCCGTGGACGAAGATGTCGCTGGAGCCGAGGTGGAGGGCCGTCTACACCCGACGCCATGGTTCACGACCAAGGTCGGAATCGGCGTCGCCGGGCTGACGCGTCAGCAGCTGGACGAGGAGCAGTTCGCACTGTTCGCCCTCGACGAGCTTCCGCCCTCTTTCCCCTCCTATCAAGCTCACGTCCTCGCAGAATTTCGGATCCCCTCGCCGGACATCCGAATCGCTCCCGAGGTCTCCTTCGTCGGAGCCCGATCCGCATCCCAGTCCAACACCGTGCAGGCCTTCGGCACCTACGAGCTGCCGGCCTACATTCTGGTATCTGCGAGCGCGGCCGCCCCCAACCTCGACCTCATCCCCGGGTATCCCACCGGAGTGTCGCTGCGGGTCTCGAATCTCCTCGATGCCGAGCTCTCCGAACCCGGTTTCAATGGCATCGACTACCCGGTGATCGGCCGTGTGGGCTGGCTCACACTCAACCAGTCATTTTGAGGGTATGCTGGGCCCGATGGTCCAGGAGTGACAATGATGATTCAGCGCCTGGTGGTCGCGTCGGCCCTCTTGGCCATCGCCGGCTGCGAGCCGGGAGTGTCCGGGACCCAACCCAGTGGCGACGACGACGACGACACCAAGACCGTAGACAGCGACACCGATCCGCCCACTGACACCGACGACACGGACACCGACGATACCGATACCAACACGGTGATTCTCGAAGACTTCGACTGTGCGACCATCCCCGAGTTCCCGGCAGCGGCCGTCAATCTGAACGCGCCACGGGGCTACAACGACATCGTCTTCGATACAAACGGCGCAATGATCGGCAGCGACGAGGACCAGTTCTGGAGCGCCACCGACGCGGACACCGCAACGATCTATGCAACCGGAATCGGCCTGGTCTACAAGATGGGCATGCTCCCGACCGGAGAGGTGGTCGCCGCCCGCTCCAACGGCGAGGGCGGCGGTGTCATCCTCGTCGATCCCAATGGCGGAAAGACCGTGCATGCGCCTGGATTGAACGGGTATGGACTGGCGATCGGCAACGACGGCATGATCTACCTGGGCACCAACTACACCGGCGGCGCCGAGGCCATCATCCGCATCGACCCCGTGACTGGAGACGCGACCCAGATCGTGGATTGCTCGGACTTCCCCGCCCGAGCTATCGCCTTCAATCGAGACTATTCGCGGCTGTACTTCGGCACCCTCAGCGGCAACGGGGTCTACGGCGTGGACATGGACGCCAACCTCGACCCGGTCGGCCTGCCGCAGCTGATCCGGAACGTACCCGACGCCTGGCACGACACCCTCGAGGTCGACGCCTGCGGCCAGATCTACGTCGGCTCGGTCTTCAGCTCGTCGATCTTCCGGATCAACATGGACATGTCGGTGACCGAGATCATCGACTGGAACTTCAACAGCTACGGTCACGGATTCGAGTGGGGCAACGGCATCGGCCCGTGGGAAGAGCAGACGATCTACGTGACCCACCCCTACATCGGATCCAGGGTCGACGCCTTCGACCTCGGCGTTCCAGGGGCACACTGGGTCGGGAACCCAATCGGTGGGGTCACCCTCTAGAGCCCCTCGATACCCTTCTCGGCCATCACTTCGAAGAGCAAGATCGGGTCGTCGGTGATGATGCCATCGACGCCCGCGTCGATCATCTCCTCCATCTTGCTCCGATCGTTGATGGTCCACACGTGCAGCTTGGTATTGGTGCGATCGGCCTTGTCCGGCAGCTCGTCGTTGTAGAAGACGTCCCAGACCTGCGGGATCTCACCAGGTGGCTCATAGCCGTCCTCGTCGCCTTCGGGCAGCGCGACCCAGGCCTGGTACTCGGCGTCGCCCATGTTGGTGACCCAGTCGGGGTGGGCATCGCGGAACGCCTTGACCGTCGGGTCGTCGAAGCAGGCGATGAAGACGTTGTCCTTGATACCGGCGGCCTCGATGGAGTCGACGACCGCATCGTTGATGGAGGGCTCGGTCTGCTTGATCTCGACATCCCAGTAGATACCTGGGAACTGCGCCATCGCGTCGTCCCAGGTGGGGATCTTCACACCGGTCCCGCGGAAGGGGTAGGTCGCGCCGCCGTCGAGGGTGAACTCATACCCCGCATCGAACGCCTGGGCCTCGGCCAGGGTCATTTCGCTGATGAAGCCGGTGCCATCCGTCGTGCCATCCACCGTCACGTCATGGAGGATGACGAGATGGCCGTCTGAGGTCTGGAACAAGTCGATCTCGACGACCTTGGCCCCCGCATCGACGCTCAGCTGGATGGCCTCCAGCGTGTTCTCCGGTCCCAGGAGAGCGCCGCCGCGGTGGGCGATGTTCAGAAACTTGTCGCCCAGCGCCCAGTGGGTTTCGCCGGCGACATCGGTGTCAGCGGTATCTCCGGGATCGCCGTCTTTGTCGCCGCCGCACCCGGTTGCCAGGCCGAGGGCCAGGATGAAAGCCGTACGCATCGTATTCCTCTCTTTTGAGCTGCCACCCGTATCTTGCCATACGCATGATGCACGAGGGATTTTCCACCATGGACGCTACCGTCTACATCTTCGCGAGCTCGGCCTTCGCCGCGCTCGCTTGGACGGTCGTCTTGCTCGACCGACCGAGTCTCCGCACGCGGGCACCATTCGACGATGAAGTGGCCCTACCCCCACATCCTGGCGATCTACAACGGGGGTCGGAGAGCCCTCGCCGTGTTGTTGCCGATGTTCAGCCTGGCGTTCGCGTCGACGCTGCCCCTTCCAAAGGTGGCCGCCCTGCTCCTTTTTGCGTCTTCTGCCGGTTATTACCTGCCCCAGCTCGCGCTGATGACTCTGATCGATAGGGCCGAACGAGGACGCTAGCGCCTTGCTCTCTGTCGTCGGAGAATGAGTATGGGCATCAGCAGAAGCCAGCCCATTCCACCGGAGCCGCCACTGTCACAGCCACAGACCGAGGCGGGCGGCTTGGCGTTGCCCTGGTCGATACAGTTCTCGTCGTTGACGCCGTCGCAGTTGTTGTCGATGCCGTCGCAGATCTCGTCCTCTTCGGGGTTCGCCCAGCCATCGGTGTCGTCGCAGTCGCCCTGTAGGACCGTAAATCCATCGCCGTCCAGGTCCTCGAAGCCCTCGTCCACCTGGCCGTCGCAGTCGTCGTCGACGCCATTCGGCACCTCCTCCTCGAGGGGTCCGATAGCGGCATCGGTGTCGTCACAGTCGCCCTCGGTCTCGCTGAACCCGTCGCCGTCGTCGTCTACCTGTTCGGTGTCCTCGTCGAGCAGGCCGTCGCAGTCGTCGTCTACCCCGTTGTCGAGCTCCGGTGCCGCCGGCGAGATGGTCGGATCGTCGTCGTTGCAGTCGCCCTGTTCCTCGGTGTAGCCGTCGCCGTCGTCGTCAAAGGCCACCGTGCCCTCGTCCACGTCGCCGTCACAGTTGTTGTCGAGTCCGTCGATGATCTCGGGCGCCCCTGGATAGACGGCCGGATCGAAGTCGTCGCAGTCACCCGCGTCTTCATCCCAGCCGTCGTCGTCCTCGTCGAAGAGCCCGTCGTCCACCGTGCCATCACAGTCGTCGTCGATACCGTTTTCCAGGACCTCCAGTTCTCCGGGATTGACCAGGTCAATCCCGTCATTACAGTCTCCTGTGAGCGCCCCATCAGAGCAGAAGAACGGGTCCTCGCAGTAGCCATCGCCGTCGTCGTCGTAGCAATCGGTGTTGTCGTCGATGACGCCATCGCACTCGTCGTCGACGCTGTTGCAGATCTCTACGGCGCCGGGATGGGTGTCGGCGTTCCCGTCGTCGCAGTCTCCGCCCACCTCGGTGTAGCCATCTCCGTCGTCGTCGTACCAGATGGTGCCGTCGTCGACGAGGCCGTTGCAGTCCTGGTCGATGCCGTCAGCGACCTCGGGGTTCCCCGGCCCCACAGCGCCGTCGAGGTCGTCGCAATCACCATCACAGGTCGTCACCCCATCGCCGTCGACGTCGTGGATCTCGCGGAGGGGATCGCTGTCGTCGCAGTCCAGGCACTCGATGACGCCATCGCCGTCGGCATCCACCTCGAAAGCGATCGCCGGGCACGGGTCGCAAACGTCTGGCGTCCCGTCCACATCTCCATCGAGGTTGTCATCGAAGCCCGGACACAGATCGCAGCCGTCCGCAGTTCCGTCGGTGTCGGAGTCTGCGAAGTCATCGAAGCCCGGACAGACATCACAAGCGTCCGGCATGGTGTCGCCGTCCATGTCGGGACCGAAGTCGTCGAAGCCCGGACACAGGTCGCAGATGTCGGGGTTGCCATCATTGTCGCTGTCGAGGATGCCCCCGAAGCACGGGTCGCACACGTCGCCGACCCCATCGTTGTCCACGTCGTCCTGCGTCGGGTTCGCGTCGTCTGGACAGTTGTCGCACAGACTGCCCAGGCCATCGTTGTCGGGATCGTCCTGCGGTGGGTTGAAGTCCAGCGGGCAGTTGTCGCAGAGGTCTCCGATGCCATCCACGTCGCCGTCATCCTGCGTCGGATCGGAGTCGACCGGGCAGACGTCGCACACGTCGCCAAAGCCATCGAAGTCGGTGTCCAGTTGGGTCGGATCGGCATTGCTCGGGCAGTTGTCACACGCGTCTCCGACGGTGTCGGCATCGATGTCTGTCTGGCCGTTATTGGCTTCTGACGGGCAGTTGTCGCAGGCATCTCCCACGCCATCGAGATCGACGTCGGCTTGTCCTGGATCGATGTCCACCGGGCAGAGGTCGCACACATCACCCACCAGGTCGCCGTCGGAGTCGACCTGGAAGGGATCGGGATCGTCGACGCATAGATCGCAAGCGTCTCCAACGGTGTCTCCGTCGGTGTCGCTCTGGCCGGGATCGAAGTCGCCCGGACACACGTCGCAGGCGTCGCCCACCTGATCGCCATCGAAATCGTCCTGCAGTGGGTCACCGGTGTTGGGGCACACGTCGCAGACGTCGCCCACGGTGTCGTTGTCAGCGTCCAGCTGAGCCGGATCGAAGTCGGCGGGACAGACATCGCACAGATCGCCTACTCCATCGAGATCGGTGTCGTCCTGAAGCAGATCGACCACCGTCGGGCAGACGTCGCACAGGTCGCCGAAGCCGTCCCCATCCGTGTCGTCCTGGAGCGGGTCCACCGTGGCCGGACACACGTCGCACAGATCGCCAGCACCATCGCCGTCCACATCTACCTGGAAGGGATCCGGGGTGTTCGGGCAAACGTCGCAGGCATCGCCTACGCCGTCCACATCGACGTCGGACTGGAACGGATCCGGAGTGGCGGGGCACACGTCGCACAGGTCGCCCACCCCATCTGAATCGCCGTCTACCTGGGACGGATCGGGTGTGTTGATGCACACATCGCAGGCGTCGCCGA
>Ga0315336_1002002_pt1 | contig 34235 bp, 37 predicted proteins | sample ASW5metaG_FD_204512 | JGI IMG/M metagenome (GOLD analysis project Ga0315336, IMG submission 204512) | Ammonia-oxidizing marine archaeal communities from Monterey Bay, California, United States - ASW #5 | ecosystem: Environmental > Aquatic > Marine > Intertidal zone | place: USA: California...
GCCCCAGGGAACCCTTCCGTGCACTGTTGCCGGGGTCGAGAGCCGTCCGTAGAGGGGAGTGCTAACGTTACTCCAATTCTGCGAACCGCCATATTTGTTAGGGACCTGGAAGCATCCCTTATTCTTTATAGAGACTTACTCGGCTTGCAGACTCGAGTTTAGCGAGTACTTGAAGGGGCCCTAGCCAATCAAATTCTTCGACCGCGATGGTATTAGTATTAATTTGATCCAGCGGAATGCCTCCGCTGGGCATTAATTGTCGCATAAAACATATGGAAATTAATCAAATAGCGGCAGGATGCAGCTCGTCTGTCGAGTCGCGGCATATTTCTAGCGGCGTTACAGCCGCGCCGGCTTGACCGATTTCATCCCTTTGGCCATGGTTTTTGTGCAACACCACAGGGGCTTGGTGCCCAGATTGTGGAAAAATTGTCACAAGAACTTAGGTTTTGCCGAAGAGGACCTTGGGTAATGTTGACCCTAATGCCCCGCCGGTGCGATGCTCCCGTGTTCGGATTAACGAAGCTATTTAGGACCCGCCAATGTGCAGGTGGCCGAGTGTGAAGATTCTTTTCGTTTTCGGGGTTTGTGTCCTGGCTTCAGTTTCTGGTGCCCGGAGTGCAGAGTTGGCGTCTGGTGGGTTCCCCGGAGCCAAGCCTGTGGTGTCTCCAGGTACAGCGTTTATAGCTGATGGTACTATTGCTGACCAATTGACGTTGTCATTTGATTCGACACTTGATGTCCCAGATGTTGATGGTTTGACGATTGATTATACAAACCTAAATGTAGGCCGGATTGTGCTCAGTTTTACCCCGAGGCAAGCGGCCTTGGGTAGCAAGTATACTGACGCTGGTTTCAAGCCAAGCGACGTGCAGGGGCATTACGTAACTTCGCTATATGGCGGTGAGGTGGGTTTTTACGGAGGGGTATCGGATCTCCGAAGTGCGTTTGCCCTAGAACCGGTGACGGCGTGGAACGTCGGCGCGTCTCTCGGGTATGCTGGATTTTCCGTGCGCGGCGGTTACATTGACTCTAGCACAGATGGGGTGATGAACGCGATGTCATCCTGGCAGGCGGGCGTGGCCTATAAAACGGAGTCGGTGGGTGTTAGCCTTAGCTACGTGGCGTCGGACTTTGGGCCGGGCAGTCTTGTTGGCTTGGACCGAAGGAAATGGATGGTGGGTGGCATTTATCGCATTAGCCCTGCTATCCAAGTTGATGCGAATGCTTTTTATATAAACCGCGATGTGCAAAAACTTGCACTAGCACCTCCCGAGCAGACGGGAGCGCGGGTCGGGGTTCGCCTTAACTTCTAAATGACTTGGGAGATCTGTGGCAAAGCCTTTGAGGCAGCTATTCTTTCTCTTGGACAAAGCCGATTCCCGCAATACCCCCCATACCTAAGAATCGTAGACGGCGCACGGAGTGGACAGTTATTCCGCCCAAGGCTAATACAGCGACTCTTGCTCGTCGGCACATAAGGCTAGCGCGCAACGGCCCGATCGGTTGGACCTCCGGATGGCTCTTCGTGGCAAATATAGGTGCCAGCAAACTTGCATTGGCGTGCAACGCAGCGGCGCGATTAATGCTTGCCGGATTATGGGCGGCGGTTGTTAAGAGTCGCCGCCCATGCTTCAGCCACAGACGTGCGCCTGGGGGTGGCCCCGCGCGGGCGCTGGAATCTGGCAGATGCAGACCATCTGCGTTCACGGCTGCGGCGAGTCGCCAGTCCTCGGACACAAGAAAGGTGAGCCTGCGGTGAGAGCACACACCCTTGATGCTGCGGGCCAGCATGTCTCGCGAGGGGTCGCCATAGTTTCTGAGAATAACACCATTTCCACGCCGCAGTGACGCAAGTGCAGGCAGTGGATTTGGAAGGCGTTCGCTATCGGTCATAAGCAATACGGCGGGATAGAGCCCATTGTTCCATCCACGCCGAGATGCGTTACGTTTGAGCTGGGCCGCCGCGTCTGATAGCGTCGAAAACATAACAACATTCTACCAAGGTGAGCAAAAAATGTCTCTGTCGCCAAAAGACAAAACAGGAAAAGATGTGGCCAGTAATATTGCGTTAATAAGGACTAACATATCTGGAGCTGAGCTAATAGGTGACCGTCCTTCTGGCTCGGTGACTTTAGTCGCCGTCAGTAAAGCCCGTGAGGTTAAGCATATCGCCCTCGCATTGGAGGAAGGCTGCAGGGTCTTCGGAGAAAGCCGTGTGCAGGAGGCAAGGAAAAAATGGCCAGAGCTGCGCTGCAAGTACCGCGACGTGAAGCTGCACCTAATAGGACCACTGCAGACCAACAAAGTTAGTAATGCTGTAGAAACGTTCGACGTGATTGAAAGTCTCGATCGACCAAAACTTGCTGCAAGGCTAGCGGAAGAAATGGCACGCCAAGACAGAAACCTGCCATGTTTCGTGCAGATCAATACTGGCGAGGAACCACAAAAGTCTGGTGTGCTGCCGGTTGAGGCGGACTCTTTTATTGATTCTTGCCAAAATTGCTACGGTCTGGATGTTGTCGGCCTTATGTGTGTACCCCCGCTGCACGAGTCCTCCGCTCTCCATTTTGCCTTCCTTAAAGAGATAGCAAAACGTAACGGCCTATCCTGTCTGAGCATGGGTATGAGCCAAGACTACCAAATTGCCATCGAATTAGGGGCCACACATGTTCGAATCGGCACCGCTATCTTTGGACCTCGCGTGGCTACAGGTTGAATCTTTGTGGGTTCGAAAGAGAATGACGATTTCGTTGTTAACGCTCTACAATCAAACGAATATCAAGCCACGTTTCCGGCTTAACTGCGCCGAGCAATTCCATTAGGTCGCTTTGCTTCATAGCAATACAGCCCGCAGTCGCCCCAAAATCAGGTGCTGCTACATGAAGGAAAATAGCACTGCCTGCTCCGGGCGCGGCCGGAGGCTCATTATGGCCAACTACTACCAAGACGTCATAGAGGGTGTCTTCTCTCCATAAAGATTCTGCGCCTGCCGCATGAGGCAGAGAAATGGCTTGGTTGTAGGTGTCATCTTCTGGTGAAGTGCACCAACCGTCTGTCTGCCGTATGGGTCTAACGGGTAGGGCGGTTTTTGGAGGAGCCAGCAATCTGTCTGGGCGATACATTACGTGACGCAGAAGAAACCGTCCTGCTGGCGTCGAGCCGTCCCCCTCCCGTTTGGCAGCTCGCACGCCGTTGCGGCCCAAAGCACAGTCATATAAATGAGATCCATCTTGCAGGCGCCCTCGAGCAATATCAACGCGATCGGGTAGAACTATCAATTCCATCAGTGTACTTTACCGCCCATGACACGAAGAACCATGAAGAGGGATGAACTCAGTGCTATTCATGTGCTTTTTGCATCCACCTTTAATGGCGACAGGTTTTAGAAGAGGTGACCTGACCGCTTTACCTTAGCTTGCAGATAGGCCTTATTGTGTTCGTTAGAAGGGAATACATGAGGAACGCGTTTGGTAACTTCGATGCCATGTCGAGCTAACGCCCCGACCTTGGCGGGGTTGTTGGTTAGAAGGCGTACTTTGGTGAAGCCCAGCTGGTTGAGCATTTGAACGGCCGGTAAATAGACCCGTTCATCGTCGTCGAATCCCAATTGCTCGTTGGCGTCAACCGTATCAAAGCCCTTGTCTTGGATTTGATACGCACGGAGCTTATTTACCAATCCAATACCCCGCCCCTCCTGTGCCAAATATAAGAGTATTCCATTGCCCTCTGTGGCGATCATTTCTATCGCCCCTCGCAGCTGGTCCCCGCAATCACAGCGCAGTGACCCCAGAAGGTCACCGGTGAAACATTCTGAGTGAAGACGGGTCAAGACTGCTTGCTCTGGATTGGGCTCGCCAACAATGACGGCAAGATGTTCAACTCCCCCATCTTTAGGTCGGAACGTTATCAGGCGGGTATTCTCACAGCCCTCTAAAGGAACGCGCGCTTCGCTTACCGCTTGAAGAGCATTGGCCAGCGTTTTTTCGTAAAGGGTAATGGATTGAGAGGCGACAACGAGTCGTCCCGATGCACGTGCCCATGTTACTGGATCCTCTACCGTCAGTGGGGCGAGAAGCACCGCTGGCAAGAGTCTGGCTATTTTTGTCAATAGAACGGCCGCGTCGGCACAGCTTGCCTCGGGTGCCGCATCAGCTTTTACATTAGGGGGCGGGATTGTCTGGCATTCCATATCAGGGTCAATGAGATTTATTATCGTCGTTGCCGGCAAGCCGCCCCGTCTCTTAAGTATCATTGTTCGAACATTTGGCTTGCCGAGTCCAAGGATAGCAGCCCTTCGGCCAGTGACTGCCAAAACTCTTTCATCAACTCCGGGTTGGTTAAAAAAGGGCGGGGAATCATCGTCAATCGTTTCGGCTGCGCGCACGAGCGCTGCCTGATCTACAGACGTGATGACAACTGTTCCCCCACGGCGTAAATCCGCGACAGCCCGCTCAACAGTCTCTAGTATGGCTGGCGACGCGACGTCAGTGGTCATGTGTTTACTTGTATCTATCGGCATGCCAATTTCCAGTCGTATTGGTCTCTTAGCATCATAGATCGGAGTGTTAAAAAGCATTTTCCGCGTAACAACAAAAAAGCACAAGTTGACATTGTCCGCACGTTGGATGAAAGAGGTGGCACGCAAGTCCCATTATCGTAAAATTCATAGCGCGTACAAACAGAATAAATGTGGATAATATACATTATGGTCTTAGGCAGGCGTTTACTAATTGTAGATGATGACGAAATGCTGCGACAGGCAATTAAAGAGCAATTGTTTACACTGGGTGACTTCGCTTCTATTTCGGAAGCGGATAGCGGAGCGGAAGCTCTTAAAACTCTGAAAAACCAACACTTTGATCTTGTTCTTCTGGACAGTTGCCTCCCTGATATGGTTGGTAGCGATGTTTGCCGGAAGATGCGAGCCGAAAATCTTCGCTCGCCAATAATTATGTTGGTGAGCGAAGACGTTGAAGCGGATACCATCATCGGTGCAGAGTCAGGCGCCAGCGATTACGTGATAAAGCCCTTCCGCATGGCGGCGCTTTTTACGCGTGTGCGGGCTCACCTTCGGCAACACGAGCAGTCGGATGATGCCGTCCTTGTAATAGGCCCATATAAGTTTCGGCCGGCGGCTAAGGTGCTTAGCAGCGATAAAAACGATGAGAACGTGCGGCTAACGGAAAAAGAAACGGCTATTCTCGAGTATCTCTATCGTGCAGGTAACAAAACAGTGGCAAGGGAAAAGTTGCTCGATGAGGTATGGGGTTACAACGTTAACGTTACTACTCACACACTGGAAACACATGTATATCGATTGCGCAAGAAAATAGAACCCGACCCCTCCCAAGTTAGAATACTAATCACCGAACCGGGCGGATACCGTCTCAATCCCTAGATAGAAATGGTTGATTTTGTAAAATCGGAGCAAGCGGTTTGTAGCGCTCAATGGTCTCGCGGGTTTGTTGTGGCAAATATTATTACTCTTTAGAAATGTTGGTCAGTAGCGCGAGCACAGTGTGACGTAGATCTGCGCCACCCAGTTTCCAGTATGCTCTTAGCAGTTCCAGGCTTTCCGTTCTTTGCATTGGGTCGTCGGTAACGGAGGCCGCTCGTTCCAACCTATTGTCCGATCTGCGTGGTGTCGGTGTTTTGCGCAGGCCAGAAATAGAATCGGCGATGTCATCGAAGAAAAATGAGACACGACAGTTTAGAACCTTGGATATATCAAAAAGACGACTAGCGCTCACTCTATTGTGGCCACTCTCATACTTTTGAACTTGCTGAAAAGTAACACCAATGTCACTCGCCAACTGCTCTTGGCTAATACGTAGCAGCGTACGACGCAATTTCATGCGTTTTCCAACATGTTTGTCTACTGGATCTGGGCCCATTGACCGTCCGCGAGTTTTTCCGATGCCATTAGATTTCATAGTTGTTGGCAACTCCGTCACATAGAATCATTGTTTTTTGGTTGAAATGTTAGTTCTAAGGGTAAAATTATGAAACGTCGACTACGCGGGCTTCTTGCAGGCAACGTTGTATACAAGTGGGTTAGTAATTCCAAGGAGATAAAATGTGGAGTTTTGACTGATTAATACGTGGTGGAATGGCCTGAAACGACCTGTTACAAGAGGTTCACCCCATGTTTGGGAAGGATGCGAAAAATGCGCAATGCTGAAGTTAGGCGTGAAACTAAGGAAACACAGATTACTGTTGCGGTTGATCTAGACGGGTCGGGGCGCTATGACGTTAGTACGGGCGTAGGCTTTCTTGACCATATGTTGGAGCAGCTGTCGCGGCATAGTTTGATAGACTTGACGGTGCGAGCCACCGGCGATCTGCAGATTGATTTTCATCATACTACTGAGGACGTAGGTATATGCGTCGGTGAGGCGGTGTCGAAAGCCCTTGGTGAGCGTACGGGTATAATTCGATATGGTTCAGCCGTCATACCAATGGATGAAACCCTGACGGAAGTGGCGATAGACCTCTCTAACCGATCATATTTGATCTGGAAGGTCGCATTTTCGAAACCTAAACTTGGAGAAATGGATACTGAGCTGTTTAAGGAGTGGTTTCAGGCCTTTGCTCAATCGGCGGGGGCTACGCTGCACGTTCGGAATCAATATGGTGAGAACAATCACCATATTGTGGAGTCGTGCTTTAAGGGTCTGGCCCGTGCGTTGCGCCAAGCTACTGCAATAGACCCCCGCAAAGCTGACGAAGTTCCTTCCACCAAAGGTACGCTTTAAGACAACATCGATGAACTATATGGAGGCGAGGGGACGGAGGCTATGACCGTCGCCATAATTGATTACGGATCGGGCAACTTACTCTCAGCAGTAAAGGCTTTCGAGCGGGCTGCCAGAGGCGCAGAAAATATTGTTGTCACGGCAGACGCCGACGTGGCTGCTAGTGCTGACCGCATCGTTCTGCCCGGTGTTGGTGCTTTCGCAGACTGTAAGGCCGGATTGGACGCTGTTCCCGGTATGGTGGAGGCCCTTACCACTTCAGTCATCGTGAATGGGCGCCCATTTCTTGGAATCTGTGTTGGTATGCAGTTGATGGCGAGCATTGGCTTTGAACATGGTGTCTCCGAGGGCTTCGGCTGGATTCCAGGTAAAGTAGTGGTGTTAGCCCCGAGGGGTCACCAGAGCCCTGCCGGTATAGGATTTCGCACACCTCATATGGGCTGGAACCAGTTGGAATTCTGTGGTCCGCCTCACCCCGTGTTCGCTGGGCTTGCTAGTGGTTGCCACACGTATTTTGTTCATAGCTATCAGCTTGTATGCGACGAACTTACCGATGTAGTGGCGACGACTGTTTACGGTGAAACGGTCACCGCTATTGTTGGACGAGATAACATAATTGGTACTCAGTTTCATCCCGAAAAAAGCCAGAAAACTGGGCTGCTGGTTATCGAAAATTTCTTACGTTGGACACCATGATTTTATTCCCCGCCATAGATCTTAAGGAAGGCCAATGTGTCCGTCTCATAAGGGGAGACATGGACAAGGCGACCGTGTTTAATGAAAATCCTGCTGCACAAGCCCAGACTTTTGAGGAAGCAGGCTGTGCTTGGGTGCATGTAGTTGATCTCAACGGTGCTATATTAGGCCAGCCGGTTAACGCCGATGTAGTAAACGAAATACTCGCGACGATTGAGGTTCCAGTTCAGCTGGGTGGGGGTATCCGAGACATGGCTACCATAGAAGCCTGGATGGATGCGGGAGTGTCGCGAGTCGTGCTCGGCACTGCGGCCGTTCAGAATCAGGCCTTAGTGCGCGAAGCCTGTGCTTGGTTTCCGGGAAGAATTGCAGTCAGCATTGATGCCCGCCGTGGACGTGTGTCGGTGGATGGCTGGACCAGGACATCTGACATCAAGGCTGAGGATTTGGTGAGGCGCTATGAGGATGTTGGGGTGGCGGCGGTAGTACATACCGATATCGACCGTGACGGTGTGCTTTCCGGTCCCAATATAGCTGCAACCCGAGCGCTTGCTGAATTGGTAACAATACCACTTATCGTCTCTGGCGGAGTTTCGTCCCTGGATGATCTGCGATCTATTAAGGCCGCTGCTGAGGCAGGGATCGTTGGTGTTATTTGTGGGCGCGCCCTTTATGATGGTCGCCTAGATCTGGGTCAGGCCTTGGTTCAGTTGGCGGAGTAACAGATGCTAGCAATCCGTATCATTCCGTGTCTCGATGTAAAGGATGGGCGTGTAGTTAAAGGGGTTAACTTTGTTGACCTTCGAGATGCCGGTGATCCCGTAGAGCAGGCAAGCCTTTACGATGCTGCCGGAGCGGATGAACTGTGTTTTCTGGATATTACAGCGTCTCACGAAAACCGCGATATTTTGTATGACGTGGTTGCTCGCACTGCACATCAGTGTTTTATGCCATTGACAGTTGGAGGCGGAGTGCGCACGATCGGAGACATCCGCACCCTTTTGTTGGCTGGTGCTGACAAGGTTTCCATTAACACGGCGGCCGTGGCTCACCCGGAGTTTGTCCAAGAAGCAGCGGCAAAGTTCGGTACACAGTGTATAGTTGTTGCCGTTGATGCCAGAGCAGTAACTAACAGAAAGTTTGAGGTTGTTACCCACGGTGGACGTAACGCCACTGGTATTGATGTGATCGATTGGGTTCGGCGGATGGAAGACTCCGGCGCTGGCGAAATATTGCTTACCTCTATGGATCGCGACGGCACAAAGGACGGATATGATATTGTCTTGACCCGGGCGGTGGCCGATGCTGTGCGGGTACCCGTGGTTGCTTCTGGCGGCGTGGGTAGTCTGGGTCACCTGATGGAAGGGGTGCGGGATGGTCACGCCACGGGCGTGTTGGCGGCATCTATTTTCCATTACGGGGAATATACAATTCGGGAGGCTAAGGAATTTCTCGCTGCGGCGGGCATTCCGGTACGGGGTGAAGGGGTGCTGGCATGAACGCTAATTCGTCTATTCTCGAGCGTCTTTACGAGGTTCTGCAGAACCGAAAAGGGGCGGATCCAGAGAAATCTTACACTGCAAAGATGTACGGCAGGGGAATAACTAAGATCGCTCAAAAGGTTGGTGAGGAAGGCGTTGAAGCTGCTTTGGCGGCTGTTGCGGAAGACCGGGACCGTCTCATCGAGGAAAGCGCTGATTTACTCTATATGCTTTTACTCATGCTGGCCGCCAAGGATATAAGGCCCGACGAGGTTTTTGAGGTGTTGGAGGAGCGCTTCGGAAAGCCCGGCGTCTAGGGCACGTTTTAGGGCTACGCTATAGTGATGCTTAGATTGGTTATGTTGTGCGGAAAGGTTGGTAATGACTGCCTACGATGACCAAAATGTCTTTGCTAAGATTCTGCGCGGAGAGATACCCTGCACAAGAGTCTATGAAGACAAGTATGTCCTCGCATTTGAAGACACCAATCCCCAAGCGCCCGTGCATGTTTTGATAATTCCAAAAGGTGAATACGTGTCTATGACAGACTTTACCGAGTTAGCCACGGATGCCGAAATAGTGGCATTGAACCGAGCTATTCTCAATGTTGCAGATATCAAGGGGCTCAAGGGCTCTGGTTATCGCATTTTGGCTAATTCCGGAGCCGACTCCCATCAAGAGGTGCCCCACCTTCATGTTCATGTATTTGGTGGGAGGGTTCTGGGCCCCCTGTTAAGCGAATAGAAAGCTGTACCGTGTTTTGGTGGCTCGAATGCATAGTTGCCGCCGCACAGATTCCAACCGCTTGCTAATCTATTAAAGGCATATGGCATCTAAGAAATTGATAATGTTGCTGCGCAGCCATTTGCGGCCCTCAACTAGTGAAGGCACATAGCTTAAAAGTCTTGCCGCATAGTTTTATAGGCGCCCCTCAATGGCATCCCAAACCTCTGATTCAAGACGGACACCATTAAGCCGATTAATTTCTTGCAGACCCGTCGGGGAGGTAACGTTTATTTCTGTCATGTATCCGCCGATAACATCAACTCCTACGAAGATTAAGCCTTGCTCCTTGAGTGTGGGTCCTATGATCTCGCAAAGATGCCGTTCGCGCTCAGTTAGTTCGGTTCTTTCTGGTTGACCGCCCACATGCATATTGGACCGTGCTTCGCCCGTTGCTGGAATGCGATTGATAGCGCCCGCAACCGTGCCATCAATGAGAACCACCCGCTTATCGCCCTGCCTCACCTCAGGTAAATACCGCTGGATGATCAGCGGTTCCTCTGAGTGGTTGGTAGACATCTCAATGAGTGCGTTAAAGTTCTCGTCGTTGGGCGGGATATGGAAAACCCCAGAACCACCATTGCCGTACAAGGGCTTGATGATGATGTCATTGTGTTCTTTGCGAAAAGCTTTGATTTCGGTCGGGTCTGATGAAATCAGCGTCGGCGGTGTAATCCCTTCAAAATGTGTGACAAACAATTTTTCTGGAGCGTTGCGCACTGATACGGGGTCGTTAACCACCAGAACATTACCGCTCAAATGCTCTAAGATATGCGTTGCGGTGATGTAGGCCATGTCGAACGGTGGGTCTTGGCGCATCAAAACCACGTCCATGCCAGAAAGGTCTAGCTCCTCTGAATCTTCAAGCTGGTAATGATTTCCCTGTTCGCGGCTCAATGTCATGGGTTGGGCCTTAGCTATCACCGTGCCGTCGCGGAAGCTTAAGGTGTTGGGCAAATAGTAGTACAGGCGATAATTTCGAGCTTGCGCTTCTAACGCCAGAATAAAGGTTGAATCCGCATCAATGTCGATATTTTCAATCGGATCCATTTGGATTGCTACAGCAAGGGTCATCAGCTGGTCGCCTCTCCTTTCTCACGGGTCCTTAGCGGCCCTAACCCATCCTGCGACTTCAATGAACACGTTCCCTGAGTTCTTGCACCACTAGGTCAATCCGCCGCCGGTCCGGCCCTTCTGGTACCCTTGTAATATAGACGTCAAGCGCGCGCAGCGCCTCCTCAAGCCGCCCGAGTCTCAAATACATTAACCCCCCTTCTCTCCAAAGATTAACGTTTTCTGGCAAGAGAATCTGCATGTTAAGCAGGACCTCCAGCGCTGCTTCAATGCAACCTTTATCAAGTTGTCGAGTTTTGATGTTGTCGAGCAAGCGGAACAGAATGGCACGGTCGCTTGCGGGTTGGTAATGCGCTGCCGACAATTCACTTGCTTGTCCTTCTACTAGCTTGAGCAGACTGCGTAGTTCGGGAGTGTCGATAATACGGCCAGCGTGGAATGGGTCTAATATAACCCTACGCCCGTCGCGGTTCTCAAGGCGAATAAGAAAATGGCCCGGAAAACTAAGACCTACCGCACACCATCCTTGAGCGCGTGCAGCATGCAGATATAAGATGCCGAGCGTGATGGGGAGGCCGGCCCGGCGATCGATTACGCACATGAGATTGGTATTGTCGAGGCTTTCATAAGTTTCTTCATCTCCTTTGTATCGGAACTTATCTACTAGGACATTATTGAGAGCTAATGCCATGTCCTCTGGCGTCGGGTTGTCTTGTTCGATTTTCTTGTTTCTTAATTCCTCCCGGACGCCTTTTGCAAGGAGCAAAAGGTGATTGTGATAGTGTTTTGTATCTTCAGAGCGCTGCTCGGCGGCCGCTAGTGTTAGTGCGAGTTCTGCCAAGTTGATGTTTTGGTCTTCTTGCTCCGAGAGGCCCTTGAGTGCTGTTCGGATTGCTTGCTGGTTCTTCATGTCTCTTCACCATCGGCGGTATTCTTGATTCTTATAAAACTTATAATGCGCCGGACGTCCGATTCAGCTCGGGCGTGCCGGATTACACGATTTAGTTCGGTTTGGTTCTTAGCCAGACCAACTAAATATACTTTACTGTCTGAAACATCTATCGAATAACGTTTTGCCGAAATATAGGGATCGTCCATGAGCCGTGTCACGATGCCTAGTGCAAGGTCACCATCCTCTTTCGAAGGGGCTCCTGACAGAACATCAATAGCGTTTTCTATTTCTAATATTCCATCAACATACCAAACCATGCGGGAGACTTCCACGCGCTGTTCGATCGTCTGAACCGACCCAGTAAGAGTGACCCGCCCTAATCGAACCTCGCTATCTACGTTGGCGTAGATCTCCTGACTAGCATCTAATAGTAGTCTATCTATTGCTATGGCAATTTGTGCATCGCTGCTAACAAGTCCTGACGCTTGGTCTTTTTCGTTGGCCGCGGCGGCTACAACTACTGAATATGCTAAATCAGTTGCTGTACACCCAGATAGGTATAGCGGTAGAAGGGCAAATGTCGCCAACTTTAGTGTTAACACCCTCATAGGTTCTGGTTTTCTTTCATCATCCGATAGCCTACCGCAAGTGATAGAAACCGCAAATCCATAACCACAAATCTTCTAGATGTCATAATTCTACTTCCGACTGTAGCCGCGTGGCTGGCGGGGCATCTGTTTCTCGATCTATGCCGGAAGTTGTAGCAGAAATGATATTAGTCAAGGTGACTTCAGCTAAGGGCGTCGAGGAATGGCTCCAATGAACCACAGGATCGTTTTCTTTCTGGTGACTGAGACTTTCTATCTTTTTAGTGTGCGGGGGGTTCCTTTTTAAAGAGGTTGATTAGCTTTGAGGGCTAGTGCGCGCTCGTAGACAAGGCTGCGCGGCCATTGCCCATTTTTCGCTATTGTGGCTACGGCATCCCGAACACTCATAGAACTTAATGCTGTTGTCAGGGAGGCGTCCAGTTCCTTACGATCTAATACTTTTCCAACATTGCCGGCTTCTACCACTACAACGACCTCGCCTTTTATTGGGCCTATCGAGGCTATTTCGTGGGCAACGGTGTCGAGATGGCCCCTATAGGTTTGCTCATGTATCTTGGTCAATTCACGGCCGATTGTAACGGCACGCGGCCCAAGTATATCTGCCATATCTTTCAGGGCGCTTGTAAGGCGACGCGATGACTCAAAAAATACCAATGTTGCCTGCACTGACCTTAACTCTGAGATGGTTCGCCTGCGCGCTGGACTGCGTTGTGGCAGAAAACCAGCAAAGAAAATCCGATCAGATGGCAAGCCAGATGTCATAATCCCTGCTAAGAGTGCGGACGCGCCTGGGACAGGAATGATTCGGTGACCTGCTTCAGCGGTATCCTTGATAAGTCTATATCCGGGATCGGAGATCACCGGTGTTCCGGCATCGCTGACTATTGCAACCGCTTCACCTTTGGTAAGTCGAGATAGAAGCCGGGGGCGCACTCGGGCCGCATTGTGATCGTGATAGGAAATGAGCGCTGTCATAAGACCATAACGCTTCATAAGACGCCCGGTAACACGAGTGTCTTCACAGGCGATAACGTCAGCTCGCCTGAGAATGTCAATGGCTCGGTAAGTCACGTCGCCAAGGTTGCCAATAGGAGTGGCCACTACGTAAAGCCCAGATTCTAAATTACTTGCGTTTGTGTGGTGGTTTTGTTTACTTCCATCAGGCCGGGGTCTAGGGTGTGATGCAGGCGAACGGCGATGCGGCCCAAGCTGCACCATGGAGGGTGTGGGTGTCTCCGACGAGCGTTTATTCATTTTTTTCGAGGATTTACCAGACCTCATTGTATGCCTTTCTATCGGCTGGTCTCGGGGCTTGCGGCACTCCTGATGTAACATTATTAGCACAAAAGGAAAATGCACCTACTGTTCAGTCAGCTACCGTAGTGCCGTCGACTCAATCCTTTAGGTTCTCTGGGTCTCTGCCGCACAATCAACTGATAGTAGGCCTCGAGCCAAATGAGGAAGTCCAATTAAGGCTAACCCAGCATCAGGAAAAATCCGACGGAGTGTTAAGGGTGGGCCTGTTACTTCCTTTGAGCGGTGCCGCTGCTCCGGTAGGGCAAGCCCTCCTTAACGCGGCTCAACTGGCACTCTTTGACGTTGCCACCGAGCGCTTAGTTTTACAAATTTATGACACGCAGGGAAACCCAGACGATGCCACATCGGCGGCAACTTTGGCTATTTCGCAGGGGGCGCAGTTGTTACTAGGGCCTGTGTTTTCGGCCTCAGTAAAGGCTGCTGCGCTCCCAGCCCGCGCCGCTGGGATAAATATGATCGCGTTTACCAACGATCCGTCGGCCGCGGCGCCGGGAGTTTTTGTTATTGGTTTCTTAGTCCATGAACAAGTTCGCCAAATTATTGAATATGCGCGTACGCAGAGTATAGAACGATTTGCGGCGCTAATTCCTAATTCTGTGTATGGTCAGACTGTACTCGACGCTATGGCCCAAATTGTCGAGGTATCGGCGGGCACACTAATCCGAGTTGAGCACTACGATCCATTTGGCACAGATTTATCTGACGTTGTGCGGCGCCTCGCAAGATACGAGTTGCGTCACCAGGCCTTGCTTGAGCAGCGGGAAGAACTGGAGGCTCGTGGAGACGAAGTCTCGCTTCTTGCCCTTAAACGCCTGGAACGTGTTGATACACTTGGTGATGTTGACTTTGATGCTGTGCTGGTTCCAGAGCGCGGCGGTAGGTTGACCGAGTTGGCAGCCTTGTTGCCATTCTATGACGTGGACCCAGGGCGAGTGCAAGTGCTGGGAACTATGTTGTGGGATGAATCAGATCTTGGCCTTGAGCCTGCTTTGGTTGGTGGCCTATATCCAGCACCTGCATTAGCGGCACATCGTAAATTCAAAGATCGGTACCGCCGTTACTTCAGTTCTTCTCCCCCCGCTGTAGCTGGTCATGGTTACGATGCTGTTGCCCTTACCGCCGCGCTAAGTCTAGCGCGTCCCCTTGATCCGTTCACTTCGGATGCGATCACGGTGTCCAGTGGTTTTTCTGGAGTTGATGGAATTTTTCGCTTTCTACCAACAGGGCTATCGGAACGCGGGTTCACTATTCTTGAAGTGACTCGGGCGGGGACGGAAATTGTGAAGCCCGCGGCGACGACTTTCCAGGCAGCTCAGTTTTAGATCTCTTGGTCGTGACAAGAAAACGCCAAAGAGCTGATTCCAAAGGACTGCCTTAGTGCGCGTTAACCCGGAGGAGAGACCGGCTGATTGATTTGTAGGCCTAAGGTGCTTTTCAGTCGGTCAGCCGTTCTTAATTGGTCACGACGGATGATTTCGCGCGGGCGGTCGTTGCCAACACCATATACGGCTGCATTCCAGTCTTTACGTGGCTTAATGACGGCTCCTTCGAAGCTACCTCCCGCAAAGAGCCCGGCATTTACGGAATAAGCGATAATATCGCGACCTATATTTGTTGTTGTTGCCGCTTCCGCACCTACTCCCACTGAACCAATGCTAATTCCAACATTTGCTCCAAGCTTGAATTCATCAGTGAGCACAGCCTCAAGGCCTTTATCTGTTACAATAGCAAATACAATCTCTGCCGACTGCATGCCCGCCTGAAGACCAATGCTACCTGCGGTCATACGATAAAAGGCCGGATCGCCGAAACTTCCATCTCTTTGACGCACAAGAAGCGCGCCATCGCCATAACTGCCGCCGATAATAAAGCCGGCTTTATAATAGGAGGGGATGACTAAAACACCTTTAGCGCGTACAAGTGCGTCGTCCAAATCATCGGATGGACTTAGTTCGTCACGCACCCTTTCCACAGCAATGGCTGCGCTTTCGATAACGTGGCGAGCATCAGTTGCTTCTTCTGCCCATGCAAAACGCGGTAAAATACCCATTGTCAAGATTGCTAGAACGCTAATACTAGGGACCCACCGATTCATTGGCTTCCTCCGTCATCTGCCAATACAATGACCTACAACCAGCTATACCATGGTAACAATTTGGAAAAGATTAACAAATATGCTCTTGGTACCAGTGGGTAAACATTGTTTTGTGCCTACTATATAAGTTTGTGGAAGTAAGATTATTGAGGTTGGGGTGAAACGTACTCTTATTACAGGCGGCGCTGGGTTTATTGGGTCTCACCTTTGCGAACAATTATTGAGCCAAGGCAAAGAAATTCTTTGTGTGGACAACTATTTTACAGGCAGCCGCCAGAATCTAGCTTCGCTAATAAATCAAGCTGGCTTTGAACTTCTTCGCCACGATGTTACTTTTCCTCTTTATGTAGAAACTGACCACATCTACAATCTCGCGTGTCCAGCGTCGCCAGTTCACTATCAGTTTGATCCAGTACAGACGACAAAGACAAGTGTCCACGGTGCGATCAATATGCTCGGTCTTGCTAAGCGCACAAAGGCCCGCATACTGCAAGCCTCTACTAGCGAAGTCTATGGGGATCCGGCTGAGCACCCACAAACCGAAAGTTATAACGGCAATGTTAACCCTATAGGCCCCCGAGCTTGCTATGATGAGGGCAAGCGTTGCGCGGAAACGCTCTTTTTCGACTATTACCGCCAGCACAAGCTAGCCATCCGTGTCGCCCGGATCTTTAATACGTATGGGCCGCGCATGCTTGCGAATGATGGTCGTGTTGTTTCAAATTTCATAGTACAGGCTTTGCAGAACGCACCTATTACAGTCTATGGGAATGGAAGGCAGACCCGATCGTTCTGTTATGTGGACGACCTTGTCCGCGGTCTGATTAATCTTATGAAGGCACCGGACTCATTTACCGGTCCAGTAAATCTCGGTAATCCGGTTGAAGTCACCATTCTCGAATTGGCTGAAAACATTATCCGATTAACCAATTCAAAGTCCAAGATAGTGAATAAACCGATGCCCGAAGATGATCCCACCCGCCGCCGGCCCGATATCTCTCTAGCTAAGTCCGCCCTCGATTGGGCACCAGAGGTGCAGCTGGAAGAAGGTTTGGAGAGGACCATCCATTATTTTCGCACGGAGCTGAATGACTAGTTACAGTCCCGTCACAATGCTTACTAGGATGGTGATATGAACACCAACCTCGCCGATTTTATACCGCACTTTTCAGATTGCCGCGTGCTAGTGGTAGGCGATGTGATGGTGGACCGCTTTGTTTACGGAGAAGTCAATCGGATTTCCCCAGAAGCCCCGGTACCAGTTATACAAATTACTCGGGAGGTTGTTTCTCTAGGCGGTGCTGGAAACGTCGTCCGCAATTTGTTTGCGCTGGGTGCGAGACCAGTCCTCGTGTCCGCGATAGGGCGCGATGCTAACGGTGAAAAAGTGAATGATCTCATCGCCAACCTTACTGGCGTTGAGGCTGACCTCCATATGTCTGCTGCACGTGAGACCACTGTGAAAACCCGTTATTTTTCTGCTGATGGACATCATATGTTGCGCGCCGACCGGGAAACAATAGAACCGCTTTCGGCTGACGACGAGGATGTCTTACTCAGTGCTGTAAGAAGGCAAATTAACAGAATCTCGGTCTTGATTTTATCGGATTACGCCAAGGGAGTAGTGACCGACAAAGTAGCCTCGGAATTATTAAGGCTAGCGAGAATGGTAGGTGTGCCAGCCATAGTGGATCCAAAAGGTAGGAATTTCTCGCGCTACCAAAAAGCATCAGTTCTCACACCCAACCGCTCCGAGTTATCGGAGGGAGCCGGCATGCCGGCAACCAACAGCGCTCAAATTGTTTCTGCAGCGCGGTCTGTTGTTGACGCGTGTGGCATCAGCGCGGTTCTGGTCACAAGATCAGCTCAGGGAATGACTCTTGTAGAGAAGCACAGCGACACCCCCCAGCACTTTCCTACACATGGACGCGAAGTTGCTGATGTTACTGGCGCGGGTGACACGGTCGTGGCGACCCTTAGTCTGGCGCTGGCTTCTGGCGCGTCCCTTGGGGATGCGGTCAATCTAGCCAATGCGGCTGCAGGTGTTGTGATAAGTCGGCTCGGGACGGCGGTTGCCACGTCCCGGGACTTGGCATCAGCAGTTCTGGGCAACGGTACAGCCGGTGCCGAATCGAAGCTTGTTTCCTTTGAGGGTTTGCTAAGTATGGTTTGCGATTGGCGTCGGCAGGGCCTTATAGTAGGCTTTACTAACGGATGTTTTGACATCCTGCATCCCGGCCATATTGCCTTGCTTGCCGAAGCAAAGCAAGCGTGTGACAGGCTGGTCATAGGTCTCAACTCAGATGACTCTGTCTATCGTCTCAAAGGCATAGGAAGGCCGGTTCAGCCCGAGTCAGCGAGGTTAGCGGTGATATCTTCTTTAGAGACTGTCGACGCAGTAATTATTTTTGGAGAAGATACCCCGCTTGAGATCATACAGGCGATGCTGCCTGATGTGCTGGTAAAGGGCTCAGATTATAGAAAAGAAGAAGTTGTAGGGGCTGATGTTGTGGAAAACTCAGGGGGCCGAGTTGTGCTGATTGAGCTTATTGAGCAGTATTCTACTACAGCTGCCATAGAGGCAATGAGAAAGGAGTGAGCAACTATGAGGTACAAACTTATGGTCATGGGATTCGCTATTTTATTAGCGGGCTGTGGATCTTTTGAGGAATATTTTCCTAACTTTCTCGGGACCGGTGGCGATGATATGGGTACAGTGTCTTCGTCCAGGGCGGCTTCATCCCGCACGCTAAATCCTGATACACTAAGCGCGTGCAGGGGCCATGTTCTTATTCCCGCAGTTGGTATGATCTTTGTTCGCCGCGGTGCGTCAGCGCCGTCTACCGGCCGATACCTTACGGAGGCTTCCGTTACACCACCTTATAGGATTTTGTTTCCAGGGCTTCCAGGTACGCAGGATTACAGTCCATCACGGTTAAATATTGTGCTTGATACTGATAACAGGATTACTGATTTACGGTGTGGCTGAGTTTCTAGAATCTGGGGTCGGTTAACCTCGATAACCGTTGTCCCGCTTCTAAACAAAACCTTAGTGTTAGGGCCCGTCGCCGTGCGGCATGCAATCGATGCGCACGAGCTTGACGCAGAACTTCAGCGTAATGTGTGTCTGCTATCAGCACGCCCTGGTCTTCGGGTATAATCTTGGTTGGGAAAGACTCTGGTACGGCGAAAGAAAAAATGTCGCAGTAGGGGATGTATTCTAGCCATTTCGTATCAGAGCGATAGTCGGCCCCAGTACTCTTTACCTCTACCATAATTATGGTACCCGCGGCATTTAACCCCACAATGTCCGCCCTTCTCCTATTGGCTAGTTTGAACTCGGTCAACGTGGTGTAGCCCAGGTCAACTAGCCATCGACACACACCGCGGGTGACGGATGTGGTTAAAAGTGAGGGATTGGTAATTCGACCCATGTTTGCATCCAGCTCAATAGCCCGTACAATGTTCTCGTATTGTTCTTATTAGTATATAAAATTAGGTCACTATGTACTGTTGCGCAAGAACAGATAGGTTGGGCTTTACCTCAAGTTTAAAAACGTTATGGTTACCTCCTTCGTTCCGTAAATCGGAGATAGCGCCTTGGTCAGAGCTCTTCGGGCCAAATTACACGGGCTCAGGGTTACCGGCTCAGACTTGCACTATCATGGATCGATTACGCTGGATCCAGATCACTGCACTCTGGCCGGTTTGCACCCCACGGAGTTTGTCGATGTATGGAACAAAAATTCTGGCGTCCGGCTAACAACATATGTAATTTATGGTGATCCGGGTTCCCGGTGTTGTGTTCTGAACGGTGCGGCTGCCCGTTCCTGCCAGCTCGGTGATGAACTTATACTCGCGGCATCTCATGACGTGCAGCCTGAGGCCCTCTACGATCATCAGCCACGAATTGTAACTTTTACGCCTGATAATGGTGTTGATCAGGTCTTGCAATACGAAGTTTATGCTAGTGACCGATATAGTTATGATTTCCGTATAGTGGATGTTGAGCATGAAGAAACAGTTGCCACCGTGCACAATTATGCCGGCGTAGATGTAGGGGCGATCCGAGGGGAGTTGAGGACTAGAGGCCTTAACGATCAAGAAATTGAAGATTTCGTCAGAAAGTATCTTATTAGATGAATCAAGGCGTACTGGCCTTGAGGGCTGAGCAAGCCAAAGACACAGCGATCAGAAGAGTGCCTTTAAGCCTGTTCCCGGAATTATGCGGTTAAAGTCCAGTCATAATTCTGTCAACCAATTCCTTAACGGTTGGAACAAATCCGTTTCCGTACCAAGGATCCTTGCAAAATCTGAAAGCGTTGTGTCCAGCAAACATCAACTCATTATCGATGCTACCATCATGTATGATGTTTTGTAGTGTTTTTTGGATGCAAAATGATCTCGGATCCGCCTTTCGTCCAGTGCTGCCTTTTTCATTTTGAGACCAATTCGAGAATTGGCAAGCGGACAGGCATCCCATGCACGCAATTTGATCACCGCGAATTTCTTCCCGTTTGTCAGGGGTAACAAAAATTAAAGTCAATTCCGGGGTCTTCATGGCTTCGGTATAGCCGTTTCTAACCCACCTTACTGCGCGTTCCTTGTCTTCGCTGGTCACAAAGACTTCCCGTTTCCGTGCACCCACTGGAAAAACTGACTTGTGCGCGCCAATTGGCTCCTCGGAAAAGGGGATTTGCCGGCTGTTGCGGTCCACCAGTTCCGTAATGAAGTCGTTCTTTACCGCCGAAGAATAAAATCCGGTTGGGCTGTAACGATGAAGTAATATATCCCCATCTTTAAGGGTCAGTAACTTTTGTTTCCAATTATCAGAAATTGGACTTTCTTGGGTCAATAACGGCCTTGTGCCGAACTGGAAAGTAATTGGTCCTATTTCGGCATTATCAATCCAGTCTTCCCATTCACTTAGCCACCACACACCTCCGGCCATTACAATCGGAACTTGGTCAAGACCGGCTTCATTCATGACCTTGCGTAGCATTAGTACTCGAGGATAAGGGTTCTCCGGTTCCCGAGGATTCTCTGAATTTGATAGTCCGTTATGGCCACCCGCTAGCCATGGGTCCTCGTAGACAATCCCCCCTAGTAGCTCAGAGAATTTGTGGTAAGCCCTTTTCCATAAAGCTCTAAATGCCCTTGCTGATGAAATAATAGGATAATAGTAAATGCCATAACTAGTAGCCATTTCTGCCAGCTTGTATGGCATTCCAGCCCCGCAGGTTACGCCATGAACTAGATCCCGACATTTTTCCATGATTCCTTGGAGTACTTTCTCAGCGCCGCCCATTTCCCACAATATATTGACGTGGAGGCGTCCATCACCGTTACAGGTTTCGTGGGCGATACGAGCCTGAGTAATACCGCCCTCAATAGCGAACCTTAATAGCTCTTCGTGACGTTCTCGCCGGGTCCGGCCATGGTAGATTTGTGGAATCGGCACGCCGTTTTCATCAAAGGAGTCAGCGTTTACGCCCGAAAACGTTCCTATACCACCTGTCGCCGCCCAGGCGCCGGAACTTTCGCCGTTGGTAATGGAGACGCCCTTGCCACCTTCGATGAGGGGAAGCACCTCTTTTCCCGACAACATGATCGGATTAAGTGCCTTCACAGATCTTACCGCTTTTCCCTTGGAGTTGTTATGCAGGAGCGGGCCGCCGACACGACGACAGCTGCCCACTCTTGCAAATTAGAGACAATATAAGCCATCAAGTCATGTATACCAAATATTCTCATAAAAAAGCCTTAACCATGTCGCCAGGTATATCCGTGCAGATGGCACGGGCACCCCATGACAAAACGGTCTCAGCTTTGTGCAATTCATTTACGGTCCAGGTAATTGTTTCACATCCTTCCCTTGTGATAGCCCGGACCTCTGGCTCCGTAAGGTGTGTAATCTCGGGCAACATAACGGCAACACCCAAGGTATTGGCAACGTTTTTCCAATCTGCTGGTAGGCGATCAACAACTAAACCCCGCGGCCAATCAGGTGCCTCGTTTTTGGCAACAGCAACGGCGGTTCGCGAAAAACTGGAAATAAGGGGGGGGTGTAAGTTACTTGGCCAACATGTTTTGGCCGTGGCCAAGACCACTTCAGTAGTTGCGCTTTCTCTTCCGGGATCTGGTTTAATTTCGATGTTAACTCGCAGGCCCAGCGTTGCCAAAAGATCAAGGGTCTCTTCCAGAGTTGGCACCAATTCAGTTGAAAACTCCGAGCTAAACCAACTACCGGCATCAAGACCGCTCAAAGCATCAAGCGTTGTGTCAGCGAGCAATCCTACCCCGTCCGTAGTTCTGCTCAAATCGGCGTCATGAAATACCACCGGGCGAGAATCCATAGTCAAGGCCACATCAAATTCCAACCAACGAACCCCACACATAGCGGCTTTACGGAATGATGCCAGAGTGTTCTCTGGCGCCAGCGTAGGGGCGCCGCGATGACCAATTATTTTGTCTGGGCCAGAAACTGAGACGGCCATGGGTACTTCTAAGTCGCTGCTATGTTTGAGCCGCCTACTTGCTTTCTATGTCGTCGCCTGTTTCCTGATTAACTCGCTTCATAGACAGTTTAACTTTGCCCCGGTCATCAACAGCTAGGCACTTGACTTTGACTACATCACCCTCTTTGACGACATCGGAAACGCTCCTGACTCTCTCGGTTGCGAGCTCTGAAATGTGCACAAGCCCATCCTTCTTTCCGAGAAAATTAACGAAAGCCCCAAAGTCCATAATCTTAACAACTGTGCCACTGTACACGGTGTCGATTTCTGGTTCGGCAACTATCTCGCGAATCCTAGCCACCGCGTCGTCAGTAGCTTTTTGGTCCGCAGATGCCACTTTGACAGTGCCGTCATCTTCAATATCAACTTTACAACCTGTTTCCTCTTGAAGTTCTCGGATTACTTTTCCGCCGGTACCTATCACGTCGCGGATCTTATCTTTTGGTATGGACAGTGTCGTGATGCGGGGGGCAAGGGTTGAAACCTCTTCCCGGGCACCGGCGATGGCTGCTGACATTTCCTCTAAAATATGAAGTCGGCCGTCGCGGGCCTGGTTGAGAGCAATTTTCATAATTTCGCTGGTGATCGACGTAATCTTAATATCCATCTGGAGCGATGTGATCCCATTCGCCGTTCCTGCGACCTTAAAATCCATGTCGCCAAGGTGATCCTCGTCTCCTAGAATATCGGATAAAACCGCAAATTCGTTACCCTCCTTGATCAAACCCATAGCAATTCCTGAGACCGGCCGCTTCACTGGTACACCGGAATCCATTAAGGCTAAGGAAGTTCCGCAAACAGTAGCCATGGACGAAGAGCCATTAGATTCCGTAATTTCTGAAACAACTCGAATGGTATAGGGAAAATCTTCCTTTGAAGGGATCAGCGGTCTAAGCGCCCGCCAAGCCAATTTACCATGACCTATTTCCCTCCTTCCAGTAAATCCCATGCGTCCCGTCTCACCCACAGAGTATGGTGGAAAATTGTAATGCAGAAGAAAGTGCTGGCGGTATTCTCCTTCCAAAGCATCGATGATCTGTTCATCCTGACCGGTACCCAATGTAGCGGTCACTAAGGCTTGCGTTTCGCCGCGCGTGAAGAGGGCAGAACCGTGAGCACGGGGTAGTATCCCAACTTTCGCCTCGATCGCGCGAACAGTTCTGGTATCTCGGCCATCTATTCGTTGCCCAGTCTTGAGAATTTCATCTCGGACGATATTCTTTTCAAGATTCTTCAATACCCCGCCAGCAACAGCTAGCTCTAGTTCGTTATCACCGAGACTTTCTATGGCGCCAGCTTTCACACCGGTAATAGCTGCCTGGCGGTCTTGTTTGGTTTGTATCTTATAAGCCTCCGTCAAGTCTGCGCGATATATCTCAAATTTTTCGGCGACTGCTGCCGCTTCGGGGGCGGGCTCAGCCACCTCAAAGGGTTCTTTCGCACATTCTTGTGCTAATTCGATTATGCCGTTTATTACGGGTTGCATCTGTTCGTGACCGTAGGTCACGGCGCCTAACATGGTTTCCTCAGAAAGTTCGTCGGCTTGAGATTCAACCATCAAAACGCCCTCGCGGGTTCCGGCTAAAACTAGGTCCAGCTTCGAAAGTTCTAGGTCGTCCGTGTTAGGGTTAAGAAGGTATTCATCATTCTTATAACCAACACGGCAGGCTCCAATTGGTCCAAGAAAAGGAAGCCCCGAAATTGTTAAGGCAGCTGATGCGCCCACTAGCGCAACGATGTCGGGGTCATTTTCAAGGTCGTGGGATAAAACAGTGCAGACGACCTGGGTTTCATTGCGATAGCGCTCATGGAACAATGGTCGGATCGGTCTATCGATCAGGCGCGAAACTAGAGTTTCTTTCTCGGAAGGTCTCCCTTCGCGTTTAAAAAAGCCACCGGGAATCTTACCCGCGGCATAAGTTTTTTCCTGATAGTTGACTGTCAGTGGAAAAAAATCGAGATCGGGTCGAGGTTGTTTATCACCAACCGCGGTGCATAAAACAGTTGTTTCTCCATAGGTGGCCAATACGGCGCCATCGGCTTGTCTTGCGACTTGTCCGGTCTCTAGGACGAGGCTGCGCCCTCCCCACTCGATTTCTTTCCGTATGACGTTGAAAATAGACATGTTTGTTTTCCTTTTCCTAACGGACCGGCACCGTATTGTGCAGTCCAGACGAAGCCCTCTCCGAATAGGCCCTGCGGCCTCCTACGGGCAGCGGGTTAAATTGATAAATCCCAAACTCGCGCCCGCTGCGTGACGTACCGAGATTCTCTCCGGTTAATCCGGTAAAGCAATGCTGCGGTCCGGCTATTGGCGGTCCGGGACACAATTAATTGTTTCCTGGCGTCTATCTGCGCAGACCCAGTCGGCCGATTAACAGTTCATACCGCTCTTGAGAGGTACCCTTGAGGTAATCGAGCATGCGCCGGCGCTGGCCAACCATTACTAATAGTCCGCGCCGTGAGTGATTGTCTTTGAGGTGGGCCTTCAGATGTTCAGTCAGGTTCTTAATGCGCTCACTTAATATAGCCACCTGTACTTCTGGTGACCCCGTATCACCATCTTTTGTGGCGAATTCCTTAACAAGCGCTTGCTTGCGTTTGGGCGTAATCGACATCGTGGTCTCCTAATGGTTCAATACCTTTACGGGGTGGAGCAACCCGCCCCCGATTTTTGCAACTGCAATCAGATTGTTTCCGCACAAAGCTTTAACGGTGGCTCCTTGCAAAAGTCCTGTTGCGGAGGTTCTTTGTGCCACGGGCAGAAGAGCTATTGGCTGACCATGACACATCCGGCGGGCCTCTTGCTCGGTTACAGCCAATGCCGGGATGTCGTCCAGCACGGTTGAAACGGGTAGGAGGTGCTCCGAATCGGCGGCACTATGCCCCAGCACTTCGAGTTTATCCAGAGAAATTGAACGTTCCGCGAAAAAGGGCCCGTATTGTGTGCGTCTTAACCTGCAAATGTGTGCGCATGTTCCTAACATCTTGCCTAAATCACGTGCCAAGGCCCGAACGTATGTTCCCTTGCCGCACACCACCCGAAATGTAGAGTGATCTGCGTCTGCACTGTCTATTAGTTCGAATCGTTTTACTTGAACGTGCCGCGGCTCTAGTTCGACGATTTGGTTGCGCCGTGCTCTGCTATAAGCTCTCTGGCCGCCGACTTTAATCGCTGAATACTTCGGAGGCACCTGCTCTACGTCACCTGTTAGTGCGGGGAGAGCAGAAAGAATACGTTCTTTGTCGGGGCGAGCAAGAGAAGTTTCAATTATATGACCTTCGCTATCGTCGGTCTCTGTTGCTGTGCCCCATATCAGTTCAAACTCGTATGTCTTTAGCAGGTTCATGGCATAAGACACAGTTTTTGTTGCCGCGCCCAGAGCTACGGGCAGAACTCCCGTTGCGATGGGATCCAAAGTACCTCCATGTCCGGCTTTTTCTGCGTCTAAGGCCCGTTTTACGCGACTCAAAACCTGTGTCGATGTTAAGCCTGATGGTTTGTCTACGGCTAACCATCCATGAACAGGCCGCCCACGTCGTCTACGCGCCAATATCGGTGTCTCCAGAGTTATCTTCTGCCAGGTCACGGACAACCTCGGGACGGCTTAATAGAGTATCGATATGGGCTGCTGTCTCCAACTTAGCATCGTTGGCGAAAATAAGCGTTGGTATGCTTCTAAGTGTCAATTGTTCAGCCGCTCTTCGTCGGAGAAAAGATTTCACCTGATTTAGGCCTCGAAGAACCTCATTTATCTCACCGCTACCGAACAGCATCACGAAAACCGTAGCGCTACGTAGATCGGGGCTTACCTGGACTTCCGTAACAGTCACGTTAGCGTTTTGAAGAGAGGGATGATGAAACGATTCACGCTCAAATAGTTTTGCCAACACGTGGCGTAGCTCTTCCCCCACCCGCAATTGGCGTTGGCTTCGTGTCTTGTTGCGGCTCTTGGCCATGTCGGTAATCCTGAAGATTAGCAGTGATTATATGGGCAGACCACTTCACAGCTTCGCAGCGATTTCTTCGGTTTCGAAACATTCTATAACGTCACTGACCTGAATATCCTGATAACTGGCCAGCGCCATGCCACATTCATACCCCTCGCGGACATCTTTAACATCATCTTTGAATCTCTTGAGCTGGGCTAGATCCCCCTCGTGAATAACCGTGTTGTCGCGCAAAAGACGTACTTTGCAGCCCCGCTTGATACTGCCGTCCGTGACCATGCAGCCGGCTACTTTGCCAATCTTGGAAACACTGAAGACTTCCCGGATTTCGGCGTAACCGAGGAAGCTTTCCTTGATTGTAGGGGCTAGCATGCCGGTTAAAAGCTTTTTCATGTCATCCGAAACGTCGTAAATGATAGAGTAATATCGAATGTCAACGTTGTCCCTTTTGCCAAGTTCTCGAGCCTGAGCGTTCGCGCGAACATTAAAGCCAATAATCACAGCACTTGAAGCCCTGGCCAAAGCCACGTCTGATTCGTTGATAGGGCCTACTGCACTGTGCAGCACAGTTACTTTAGCCTCATCGGTAGCAAACTTTTCCAAGCTACCGATTAACGCCTCAACAGAGCCCTGCACATCTGCTTTTATTACAACCGGTAGCTCACTAGCTTCACCTTTTTGTATTTTCTCGAACATCTGCTCCATCGTTGACACGGCTACATTGGCCTGTTGGGTACTTCGGGTGCGGCGCTTGCGAAATTCCGAAACTTCCCTTGCACGCGCTTCGTCAGCAACTACAATAAAATCATCTCCGGCCGCTGGCGTTTCATTAAAGCCTAAAACTTCAACAGGGACTCCCGGCATGGCAGCCTTAACCTGGTTGCCTTTATCATTTACCAAAGCGCGTGCTCGACCCCATTCTCCACCTGCTACAAAGATGTCTCCGACGTTCAATGTGCCGCGTTGGATAAGAACTGTGCACACCGACCCCTTACCTTTTTCCAATTTTGCCTCGACGATTGTGCCTTCAGCGCCGCGTTTGGGGTTGGCCTTTAGATCTAACAATTCCGCCTGAAGCATGATTGTTTCTTCTAACTTGTCTAAGTTTGTTTTTTTCGTTGCTGAAACCTCTACTGAAAGCACTTCGCCACCAAGGTCTTCCACGACTAGCTCATGACTGAGCAAATCATTCTTAATCTTTGTAGGATTCCCATTTGGCCGATCGATCTTGTTGATGGCTACAATAATGGGTACGTCGGCCGCTTTGGCATGCTGTATAGCCTCGATTGTTTGGGGCATAACGCCGTCATCTGCCGCCACAACGAGCACAATTAAATCAGTTGCCCGCGCACCGCGAGCGCGCATGGCGGTAAAAGCCTCATGACCAGGGGTATCTATGAAGGTAATTTTGTTCTTGTTTTTGGTCCGTATCTGATAGGCGCCGATGTGTTGGGTTATGCCGCCCGCCTCTTGCGACACTACATCTGTTTCCCGTAAAGCATCCAGTAGAGATGTTTTACCATGATCGACGTGTCCCATAACTGTAACTACAGGCGGCCTCTGTGCCATGTCGGCTTCATCATCAGGACTGGATTCCAAACCCACATCGATATCCGATTCGACAACGCGTTTAATACGATGACCGAATTCCTGTGCGACTAAGTCGGCGGTGTCGGCGTCTATGACCTCGCTTATGGTTGTTACAACACCAAGTTTGAGAAGCGCCTTAAGTACATTGCTGGACTGCTCAGCCATTCGATTGGACAGTTCTTGCACCGTGATAGTTTCAGGCAGAACTACCTCTCGAAGTATTTTTTCAGTTGGCATTTCCTGTTTCTTATTGCCCTGCTTGCGGCGCTCTTTTTCTTGGGCCCGCCTGAGGGCGGCCACACTGCGCCCTCGTTCAACTCTGTCGTCTGCCTCGAGGGCGGCCGCGATTGTCAACTTCCCGCTGCGTCGCCGCGGTTCGGATCTTTTTTGAGATGGAGCTTTGTAACCAGCCTTTCCGTGTTTGCGCTTGCGATTTTCGTCATCGTCCTCATCTTCCAGGTCCCGACGAGCGGCTGGCGTTATCGGTTCAGCCGGTAATGCCGGACTCACATCAACCTTCTCTGGAGGTTCAGTTTGAGTTGTCTCTGCCGTTTCTGATGTGGTGTCGGGGGTGGAGTCCTTTTCAGTCGTTTCTTCAGCCTCAACCGTCTCTGCTTTCTTTTCAAGTTGCTCAGTCTCTTCTGCAATTCTTCGCGCCGCTTCCTCTTCTTCGTTTGCTTTTCGCGCGTCCTGAAGAACCTTTAAACGATGAGCTTTTTCGTCTTGGGTTAGACCGCGATGGATGTCCTGCTTTGCTTCATCTTCAACAATTTCCGTCGGCTTCAATTTCAGATTAAGCGGGGCGGGTCGAACCTCCTGTACTGTGCCATCTGCACCCAATTCAAACTGGCGCTTACGCTTGCGTTCGACTTCCACTACCTTGGAGCGGCCATGAGAAAAGCTTTGCCGGACCTGACCAGTCTCAACAGTCTTTTTTAATTCTAGTTTTCCGCGACGTAGCGTAAGCGGTGCTTTAGTTTTGGTTTCGTCTGTCATTTGTATTTGCTTTGTTAAGCCTTACTCTGGTTGGTCATAAAACAAATAAGTCATCTTAGTCCTCAATTACGCAGTGACGTGCTGTACTCCGCTGTATCTGGCTACGTCTCTTAACAAACCCATCGCCAACCGCCCATTGGCAACGATCATGTGCACGGTGCTTTCTCGTCCTAGCGCCCCGCCTAATTCAGAGCGGGTAAAAAGGTCAATCACCGGCATGTCGGGAGCCATTACAACAACTTTTTGACGCTCCCGGCGCGATCCGTCCGCAGCCTCAAAGAGGGTCCCAACACCACCTTCTTCGATACGGCTGCATACCCGTTCGTACCCTACGGCAACAAGTCCGGCCCGGTTGGCTAATCCTATTTTTCGGAGACAGCTCTGCTTAAGAAGCTCTGCCACCATCTCCACAAGATTATCAGGAACCACGACCGACTTTCTAGCAGCTCTAGAAAACAAACGTTTAATAGATGCTGTTTCTATCATATTGCGTTCAGCGCTCAACCACAAACCGCGACCCGGCAATTTTTCGTCTATATCAGGCACAACAGTCCCTTCAGGTCCTATAACAAACCTAAGTAAGGTTGAGGTCGGTAGAGTTTCACCTGTTGCTATGCATCGGCGCGCGCGATCTTGGTTAGGCGCAGTCGGATATTTGGTCACAAAGCCCCCTTTGTGGCAGGCTGGGTTGCCTCCTCTACCGGATCGCTTGGGCGGTCCTTACCAGCGTCTTCCCCACTGTTGTTCTCATCATCACCTAATGAATCTTCTTCCGTGAACCAATGGGCGCGAGCCGACATTATAATTTGATTGGCCACATCAATCGGCAGAGCGTCTTGTCCGATTAATTCTACTAGTTCGTCGCTGGCTAGATCCGCCAGGTCGTCAAGAGTTTTTATCTCGCTTTCGCCTAGCTTGATGAGCATTTCAAGATCTAGATTTTCTATGTCCGCATTGGCCAAGTCTTCGGTGACGCCGAGGCCGGACAATTTTTCCACCAGCAGTTGGTTTTGTTCGTCGATGTAACCCTGTGCTCTCACTTTCAATTCATTAGCCACCTCTTCGTCGAATCCTTCGATGCTGCTAAGTTCCTCAACGGGTACGAAGGCTACTTCTTCCAAGGTCGTGAATCCCTCGGTAACAAGCAAATGGGCGATGACGTCATCCACGTCCAAGGCTTCGATGAATGACTGAGAACGAGTTTTAAATTCTTCTTGACGGCGTTGAGATTCTTCGTCTTCCGTGAGTATGTCGATGGTCCAACCAGTGAGCTGGGACGCTAATCGCACGTTTTGACCGCGGCGACCAATTGCTAGGCTAAGTTGGTCGTCAGGAACCACAACTTCAATGCGTCCGGTATCTTCATCCAGCACGACCTTGGCCACCTCTGCTGGCGCTAGCCCGTTCACGACAAAAGTTGCAGGGTCTTCATTCCACTGAATTATATCGATTTTTTCGCCCTGCAGTTCAGCAACTACTGCTTGGACGCGCGAGCCACGCATGCCAACACAGGCACCAACCGGATCGATAGAAGTGTCACTTGATAGCACGGCGATTTTTGCACGGGAGCCGGGGTCACGGGCTACGGCTTTGATTTCTATAATCCCGTCATATATTTCAGGCACTTCTTGTGCAAATAACATAGCCATGAATTCTGGGCATGTTCGGGACAAGAATATTTGTGGTCCCCGCAACTCTTCGCGTACGTCAACAATATATGCCCTCACCCGATCCCCATTCTTAAAGTGTTCGCGAGGAATGAGTTCATCGCGCCGAAGCAGGCCCTCTGCGCGCCCTAAGTCAACTACAACATTGCCGAATTCTACTCTCTTAATCAAACCATTAACCACCTCACCGACGCGGTCCTTATATTCTTCATACTGGCGTGCCCGTTCTGCATCACGAACTCGCTGCACTATTACTTGTTTAGCCGTTTGGGCAGCAATGCGGCCGAAATTTATTGGTGGTAGCGGGTCGATAATAAATTCACCAATCTTTATTTCTTTGTTCTTATGTTGTGCGGGTTCTAGTGCGAGCTGAGTGGCTTCGTCTTCAACTTCGTCTACTACTTCAATGTAACGTGCAAGTTGAATTTCGCCGGTTTTCCGGTCGATTGCTGCGCGGATGTCGTTTTCAAGGCCGTACTTGGAACGTCCGGCTTTTTGTATAGCCTGTTCCATAGCAAGAAACACTTCTTCTCGATCTATATTCTTGTCACGAGCAACTGTGTCCGCCACCTGAATCAATTCCGGTCTTGCCATTCCAATACCTTGTGCCATCTTCTTGCTACCCTCTAGGGCTCCCTTGTTGCATCGTTGCGGCGATTAGTTCATCTGTGAGAACTAGCTGGGCCGTTTTGACGTCTTCCATCGGTAGTATTACATCCCGATCGTCTAGAGCCACTGCTATGTCTCCGTCTTCTGTCATTCCTTTTATAATCCCTTTAAATTTTTTTTGTCCGTGGATAGGTTGGTGTACTTCAATACGTGCTTCAAATCCGGTATGGGACAAAAAATCCTTTGGTCGCGTCAAGGGGCGATCGATACCCGCCGAGCTGACTTCCAAACTGTAGGGCCCGGAGATTGGTTCCTCGACATCAAACACCGCCGATAGAGCGTGACTGATTTCACCACAGTCATCAACCGAGATCAGCCCACCATCTCGGCGGTCTGCCATTACCTGCAATGTCGGCCGGCGGCCGCCCAACAGAGCAACCCGCACTACATCGAAGCCAATGGCTTCAATGGTTGGTGTTATCCGGTCTTCCAGCCAGCGTAGTCTTTCCACCCCGTCTCCATGGCTTCTTGCTGAGCTCCAGAACTGCGGAGCTAAGGGTAATAAAAAAGTGGGCCGTTGGCCCACCACTCAAACCATCCATAACAATGCAATCTAACAGTCATATAATAATAAATTCATCATCTGACAAGCCTGGATTTACATCATGGGTGCATCTTCGGAAGGTCAGGTAGACAGGAGCGCGGCCTAATTCAATAGCCTTCTTTTCATAGCGGGTAGGGAATGAATCAAGCGGTCGCTCGCGCCAATCTTGGGCTGAGTTGACTGGCCAAATGAACGCAGGGTGGCTGGGAATGTGACGCAGGCACCAGCGCAAATTGACGAGATTGTCAGTAGCAAAGCGCAACTCGGACCCACTCGACATGATGCGTCCCAATTCATTTAGATTAACAGGATTAATAAATCGACGCTTAGCGTGACGCGACTTGGGCCACGGGTCTGGAAAGAGAAGAAAAACCTTGTTTATGCTTGAGTTTGGCAGAAATGGCAGAAGTAGGCGCACGTCGTTATCAAGAATGCGAATGTTTGACAATTTCTTATCCACAACATTTTTGATAACAGAGGCAATGCCATTTAGAAAAACTTCTGCTGCGATAAAAGCGATCCTGGGATTTAACTCCGCTTGCGCTATTAGATGCTCTCCCGCCCCAAAGCCAATTTCCAACCAAACAGCCTCCGGTCTCCAGGAAAATAGGGATTCGACGTTTAGTTGACCCGATGATGGTATGGTTATTCGCAAACGTGGTAGATGTTTCTCAACAAGCTCTTGGCGTCCGCGCCGGAGAATTTTTCCTTTCCGGCGACCATAAAAGCGGAAAACGTCTCTCGCTGGGTTAGACACCGAATTCCGATTCGAGCGCTTCTACTAGGTCAAGATGCTCCCACGAAAAACCACCGTCGCTATCTGGGCTCCGGCCAAAGTGACCGTACGCGGTGGTCCGAGCATAAATAGGCTTATTCAGACCAAGATGTTCACGAATGCCTCGGGGGCTGAGGTCTATAATCTTAGTTATTACGTTGGTCAGCTTATCCTCGTCTACAGTGGCTGTGCCACCGGTGTTAACAAATACTGATAGGGGCTCGGGGACTCCAATAGCATACGAAAGTTGTATTAGACATTTAGTTGCAAGGCCCGCTGCCACCACATTCTTTGCCATATAGCGCGCGGCGTAAGCGGCAGATCGGTCTACCTTTGTTGGATCCTTTCCAGAAAATGCCCCACCCCCGTGGGGGGCGGCCCCCCCATATGTATCGACGATGATCTTGCGGCCGGTAAGGCCGGCGTCCCCATCGGGTCCGCCAACAACAAATCTGCCCGTTGGATTAACATAGAAGTTATCCTCTGAGCACATCCAACCTTCCGGCAAAACCTTCTGAACATGATGGCGCACGAAAGCACGTATGGTTTCTTGGTCTGTATCTTCCGTGTGTTGTGTAGACACTACAACTGTTGTGGCACCTACAGGTTTTCCCTGTTCATAACGGAGGGTGACTTGGCTCTTTGAATCGGGGCCGAGGAAATTGGCTAAGCCTGCATGGCGGTCATCGGCAAGTGACTTGAGAATAGCGTGAGAGTAGTGAATGGCGGCGGGCATTAGAACCGGTGTTTCGTCTACGGCGTAACCAAACATGATGCCTTGGTCTCCGGCCCCTTCATCCTTGTTTCCCGCGCTATCAACACCTTGGGCGATGTCTGAGGATTGAGCATGTATGTGGCACTGAGCTTCCATTTCCTGCCAATGAAAACCGTCTTGTTCGTAACCTATGTCTCGAACAGCATTGCGCGCCTCGTCGACCATGAGATTATGGGTAATGGACGCTGGTCCACGGACCTCGCCTGCTAACACAATTAGATTGGTCGTGCATAGAGTTTCGACAGCTACTCGCGCCTCTGGGTCGGCGGCAAGATAGAGATCAACGATAGCATCAGATATGCGGTCGCTTACCTTATCGGGGTGCCCTTCAGAGACAGATTCACTGGTAAACAAGTAAGATTTCTGAGTCACCGGAGCTCCTTTGCCAATTGGACGTCGTGATAGTAAGATAGTTTTTAGAGCCTGGCGGCAGGGCGTAAAGGATGTTTATCCGATTTTCAAGAGGCTGCTACAGTTCAGGCTGCAATATGTGAGAAAACTATTAGAGTACCGTCATGCTACATTACAACTCCTACCAGCCAGACCATTAAGAAAGTACCACAAGTAGTAACAAGAATGCCAAGAAACCCGATTCATGAAATGCTGGCCAAACCGATCCATGATGAGGAGGCGCGCCAGCAGTATGTTTTGTCTCTAAAGGATTTTGTTCGCGACACGATGCGCGCTAACAACCGCAAAATCTATGATGTCTTGGCCAAGCCTTCGTTCGTAGCGGAACATCGCCGTGAACCTGAGGACAGATTCGAGGTTGCGGAAGTAATGTGGCGTCTGCCTTGGTACCGTCTGTTCAGCCGTTTTTACCGGGATGCCCAGGAAATGATGTGGGATTCTGTGGCAGATTCCTTATACCGGGAACGAAACAAGCTGTCTGAAAAGTTCCGGAAATATGAATCAGATCCTAATAAGAAGGGCTCGTTGGATTTGAATCCGCAGTTCGAGCCACCCCGCGGTATGGCCAAGGTGGACATCCATCTCCAACCTGGCGGGTTCTGTATGGACCTGGGCGACGATGACGTGCTTGCCGG
>Ga0315336_1002003_pt1 | contig 34231 bp, 33 predicted proteins | sample ASW5metaG_FD_204512 | JGI IMG/M metagenome (GOLD analysis project Ga0315336, IMG submission 204512) | Ammonia-oxidizing marine archaeal communities from Monterey Bay, California, United States - ASW #5 | ecosystem: Environmental > Aquatic > Marine > Intertidal zone | place: USA: California...
ACCAAGAACATGGCGATGGACAGTGGGCCCATCTTGTGCTCGCCCACATAGTCGAATCCCAGATGGAGTGAAAGACCCTTGGTGGGAGCTTTGAAGACCAGCTTGGTCAGTCCAGATTCATTGATGCGGGCTTTCAGGTCTTCGGGCAGACCCAAGTCTTCCAACCAGTGGGGGATGGAGACTTCTAATATGTGCGGCTTGCCGGTATGTTCCGCCTGGGGGAGGTCAAAGGTGAGCTGCCGCCACATGAGAGGAATCTGCACGTAACGAGTGCCAAACAGCAATTGTCGGGCATGGAACGAGCGCCCTGGAGCGTCACAGATCTGACGATCGGACTGGACAATGGTTTTCCCTGCCGAAAATTGCTCGGCCATGTATCTATTTATGTAGGTGAACACCTCGGCGAAAAGACTCTGAGAGTCTTCATTAAAAGCCAAGGCGTCGCGGTTCTTGGGAAAGCCGTCGATGAAATACTGGGTAAGATCGGGACGCCGAACTACGCCCAGCTGGCTGAAAAAAGCCAGTCCGCCACTGTCCAACCGAACAACCACTTCCGGCCAACCTCTGGTAGCTGCTCTGCCAGCGGCGTTTGCTTCTTCGGCTTCCTTATCCAACTGACTAGCTTCAGCTAATATCTTAGCCCTTTCCATTTCAGGCAAGTCCTGTAGAACGGACATATGGCCGAACAACCAATCATTGGGCGGGTTGAAATACTGGCTATCTGTCTTCTGGCCGCTTGAGGCCAATCCTACCAACTGGTCTAACTCTTTCAAGAAATCTAGATTGACTGCCGGAGCGGCCAGAGGACTCTGCTGCTGGCGCTCCGAACTCATGCTTTCTTATCCAATGGGCATCCCCCTGCTCATTCCACACCTATTCAGCCGCCTCTGCACCTTTCAATTTCCCATGCCCAAGCCGGCAAAATTATGCTACATGTTTGGCGCTGCCAAGTCAAAGATTATGTACCCTCAAAACACCGAATATCCAAGGTGATTTGCCTCCTGGGGTCCCCTCACATCAAAATGCCGACAGCAAGAAATATCGGAGGAAGGATCCCTGGTGGGACGCTGGTAGGCCATTGGCCGGATGAGTAATCTCCGGCCCAGTGTTAGAATAAGCCGGGCTTACGTTCTCGCCTAATCACGTATATCGAATGAAAGGGGTTGTTGATGGCCGAAATGACTGGTGGTCAAGCGTTGATGAAATCTCTGTACCGGGAGGGTATCCGGGTGATATTCGGATTACCCGGAGTCCAGCTTTATCACGCGATGGACGCTCTCTACGATGAACCCGGTATCAGATTCATAACCACGCGCCACGAGCAAGCCACCGTCTACATGGCCGACGGGTTTTCCCGGGCTGGCGGCGGCATAGGCACTGCATTGATGGTTCCCGGACCCGGACTGCTCAACGCTGCGGCCGCCATCGGCACCGCCTACTCGGCGTCGTCGCCGATCCTTGTCCTTTCAGGCCAGATAGAGCGGGACATGATCGGTGTGAACCGGGGTATGCTTCACGAAGTCGACGACCAGATCGACTGTATCGCACCCATCACCAAGTGGGCCAAGCGAATCCTAGATCCGGCGGAAGTCCCAGACGCCGTGCATGAAGCCTTCTTCCATCTTAAAGCCGGGCGGCCCAGGCCGGTGGAGATTGAGATACCTCCGGAAACTCTGGCCGAGATAGCGCAAGTGGAATTGAGAGAGCCTGAGGAATATCCCCGGCCTGTGGGCACCGCTGAGCAGATCCAAGAAGCGGCTCAAACCCTGAGCCAAGCTACTTCGCCCCTTATATGGGCCGGTGGCGGAGTTATTTCATCCGGTGCTTCCGAAGCACTGGTGCGGGTAGCCGAGCATCTACAGGCTCCGGTTGTGACTACTGCGGAAGGTCGGGGCGCAATCTCCGACCACCACCGCCTGTCCCTGGGCGGCCTGATGTTGCGGAACGACCCGTTGGGCGAAGCTCAGTTCGGCCACGACGTGATTCTCGCCGTGGGAACCAGGTTGGCAACTCCCCATTTCCTCGGTGGTCAGCAGGTGATTCAGATTGATATCGATCTGGAGGAATTGGGCCGTAACTATGAAAACACCATGGGAATTCACGGCGACGCCCGTAGTTCCCTGGAAGAGTTGCACAAAGCCCTATCGGCCACTGCGTCAGCCCGGCCTGAGGATAAAGAAGCCATCAACAATCTGAAGGAATTGAGAGCGGAATCCTCGATCAGGGTGGAGCCTCAAGACTCTCTCATCGCCGCAGTCCGCTCCGCCATGCCCGACGACGGCATACTCATCTCCGGCATGACCCAACTGGGGTACTACAGCCGGACCTACTTCCCGGTGTATCAGCCCCAGTCCTTCCTTACTTCGTCCTACTTCGGGAACTTGGGCTACGCTTATCCCACGGCTCTGGGCGCCAAGGTAGCCCAGCCGGACAAGGCCGTCGTCGCGTTGTCTGGAGACGGTGGGTTCCTGTTCAACTCACAGGAGTTGGCTACCGCCGTTCAGCACGGAATCAACGCAGTGGTCGTGGTGTTCAACGACAATGCCTACGGCAACGTCCTAAGAGACCAAGTGAACCGGTTCGATGGCCGGGCCATCGGCGCCGAACTGCACAACCCTGACTTTGTGAAGCTGGCCGAAGCTTATGGAGCCAGGGGAGTCAGAGCCCACGGGCCGGACGAACTTGAAGCATCGCTAAAAGAAGCCTTGGGAATAGAAGCCCCAACCCTGATCGAAGTTCCGGTGGGGATGATGCCGTCGCCCTTCGAGCGAGGCCTCGGGAACCCGCGATAGTTCGTTTCAAAACCCAGTACTTCAAACCACGGGACGTCAAAACCCAGAAAGGCTAACACCGTTCGTTGTAAGCCTGTCGGACCGCTGTTCCGCGGAAGGACCATTCGACAGGCTCAGACGGGTGATGCTAGGCTCAAGGGCGAACGGGGAGACGCTAGGCTCACTGGCGAAGGGGTGAATCTATCAGACGTTTCTAAGCCCAGATAATCTATAACAAACCCGCCACGCCGACTCAGCCTAAAGAACCTGGAAGTGGGCCTCGGTGGGGGTGCAGTTGACGCCGTTGATGGGGACGACGTCCTGGGGACAGGCGGAGAATGCGACGGCGCAGTCCATCTCTGCCCGTAGCGTAACGTAATCTCCCGGTTTGGACACCGGGGCTACGAATGCCACGCTGCCGTCAGCCGCCACCGGTATGTTCATAAACAAGTTCCAAGGACTGGGCGTCTCCGGAGGAGTCAGTCCCAACTCAGCCAGAGCGGCCGCCAAGTTGTCGGTGCAATTATCGTGGTAGCCCCCGCACCCAAGAAGCTCGTACCGGTACCGGTCGCAAGCGGCCAATAGGGTGTCGTGGATCCCTGCCGTATCCCCTTCTACCGTAGTGTCTTCGACCAGGGTCAGGATGGGGCGGCGGCGATTGGTAGCCATGCTATCTCCCACCCGCGCCATTATCCTGCTGAGAAACGTCCTGGAGTGCTCCATGGACATGAACTCTTCTGGGTCGGCGCGGTTGAAAGCCCAGGTATCGACAACCTGCTGCCCGTGGGTGTTAATCACCCGGATCCGCTGACCCGCCTCAAGGAATGCCGCTTTACCGCCCCGCGCCGGAATCGTGACCAATGATGAGCTTGTCATAGCTGATCCTACTTTTTGCCACAGCGACACAGAGATACGGAGATTTATTTATTGGCCCTCCGTGTCTCCGTGGCTATCTCGTCTTAACCAACAAACTGGGACCATACCGCAGGCAGACGGTCCAGAGCTTCAGAGGGAAGGGGTCCTTTGTCGGCGAACTGGATGGATTGTTCCAGGTGGTCCATGTTGGAGTAGCCCACTAGGACGGTGGAGACCTTGGAATTGCTCAGGGCGAAGCGCACCGACGCCTCAACAAGATCGTCGGCGAAGCCATCGTCGACCAGGAAGCGGAAACCCGACGACCTATCGAAGTCCTGCTGGTAGTCCCGGCCAGAGCCGATGGGCGCTACAGTAGGCACGGCCACCGGGTCACGTTCAGCCACCCCGGTGAGGGCTCCGGCCGCCAACACCCTTATCACTATGACACCCATGCCGGTGGCGTTGGCCCCATCAATCATTTTTTTGTAGTCCGGCATGTCGAAGTCAGGTACAACATCCGCCCCCGCTGAGGCATTGATTAGGTTGTATACGGTCTGTATGGAATACAGTGCACCAGAGTCAACAACCCGATTCAGAGATTCAGGCTCTCCCACTCCAGTCAGTCCCCAAAAATCGATCTTCCCTTGAGACTTCAAAGTCTCGGTAGCATCCACCACCTCGCCCAACACATCCTCGACACTCAGCGTACCGGTAGACAGGTCCCTTCGAGGAGCGAGCCGATTATGAAGCTGTATCAAGTTCACGTGATCCCGTCCCAATCGGGAGAGACTGGCGTCAACCGAGGCGATGACGCCTCCCTTTATGTCAGAGTCGTCCTGGGATGTCAGACGATATTTCGTGCCCACATAGACGTCAGCCTTCAACTCGTTCAAAACCAATCCCAGGTTAGTCTCAGACACACCGTCCCCATATTGGGAAGCGGTGTCGAAGTAGTTGATACCAAGCTCCATGGCCCTGGCCACGGCCTTCACTTGGTCGCCGTGCTCTCCCCGTATCATGAGGCCGCCTACGTTGCCACAACCGAAACCAATCTCGGATACTTCCAGCCTCGTGCGGCCCAGACTTCTGTATTTCATCATTCTCTCCTAGCTCCGGCATTTTCGGTTTAGAACGGGACTTCAACCGGTTTGATCTAAGCTCGTGATAAATCCGGCACAAGGAATCCAGGTCGTATATTACATTATCTTTAGGAATCCGGGCGGCGCCGGAATATAGACTGAATGGGCAACACAGCACACAGCGATGATTGACGCCCCGAGCAGGCACGACTACACTGCCTCAGGCTTTACAATACCGATACGCAGGAACAACTCCGACCTGTCGCGAAATAGATGGGAGCGCAGCCAAGGCGAGGTTGCCCCGGAATCGAAAGTACTTAATGGGTGGAAATGACTGACTCACAGGACCAGATGTCGGACTATCGATGGGTTGTCATGGGCGTCTGGCTGACCGCCAGCGTCTCAGGGTTCATGATTATGTCGACCCTGGGAATCCTGTTGCCAGCCATCAGCGAAGATATGGACCTGTCTCCCACCCAACAGGGGTTGCTGGGCTCGGCGGCATTCTGGGGCAATCTCGCTTTGGCCATCCCGCTAAGCTGGTGGACCTCCAAATACGGCCCCAAGATACTGACCACCGTCACCCTGCTATTGGGTACAGGCTTTCTTTTTATGCAGGGCTGGGCGCCGGTGTTCGCGATCCTGCTTTTCGGCCGGGTGGCTTTTGGAATCACCATCATCGCCAGGCAACCGGCCCGTGCCTTCCTGATGCAGCAATGGTTCCCCCAGCGGGAAGTTCTTCTAGTCAACAGTATCTCCAACGCCATGTTCGGCCTGGTAGTGGGGGGTGGATTGGCGGCGGCTCCGTTTATCTTGAGCGCGCTGGGGGACGATTGGCGGACTACCTTGAATCTCTTCGGTGGTCTGTTCGCTGTGTTGAGCATCCTGTGGGTGGCTTTCGGCCGGGAGCGGGTAACTACCGACTTCCGACGCCTGGTGGAATCACAGGACACTAGCGTTCTCAAGGGTACGTTGCGCCACTTGGATCTGTGGATCAGCGGGTTGGGGTTCGTGGGAGCCACCACGGCGTGGTCGGCGTTCTTGAGCTTCTTTCCCACCATGATGCTAAACGACCACGATGTTTCATTGCGCTGGTCCGGCAGCATCTTGGCTCTGGGGATCTTCGTGGGCGGCATCTCCGGACTGGGCTTCGGGTGGGCAGTCACTGTGACTAATAAGGGCAATCCTATCCTGGTGGGCTTGGGTGCGCTGATGGCGGCATCATTCACCGCCATGACGTTAACAGGCAGCATACCGATTCTGATTGTTCTCACATTTCTCAACGGAATCGCTTGGGGTTTCTGGCCCATCCTATATTCGGTTCCGTTCCACCTGCGGGGCATCAGGCCCAGAGAGTTGGCGATGGGTATAGCGTTCATCATGATGATGAGTTCCATTGGCACTACTTTGGGACCGCTGCTGACGGGCTTGCTGCAAGAGGCGACCGGGGATCTAAGACTCTCTTTATTACTCGTGAGTATTGGCCCCCTGTCCGTATCGGGAGCTGGAATGTTCTTAAAGGCTACTTCGCCGCCAAAACGAGAGTCCGTGACTGCAGCCGCCTCTCAGACTTCAGATAACTAACCGTCACCGATCCTTGTTTCCGAACGAAATCCTGGATATCTTTGTCGGAAAGATCGTGCCGCCTGATTATATGGAGGACTATCCCTGGCCAGTGCTAAAATCAAGCTAACCAACGCTTTGGGTGTGGTCTAGCCTTGGCCCCAACCGGTCCGATGTGGTACAAACAAACTAAGGAATTCTTGGAGAGTAGATTAGGAATCATGGTTTTAACCCAACCCATACCGATACAAGCGAGTCAACCGAGACTTTTCCCAAGACCTACGGGCGACCCCCGGCTGCTTGTACCAGGATGGGGCGGAGACCTATCCCCGGATGAGTTCGATTTCGTTCAGGACGAGTTGATCAGAGATAAGAAGCTGGCCTACGAATGGGGGTTCCGGCCCAGCGCCAAGGGCCGGCCGGAGTGGGCTGTACGGCAAGTAACGCAGTGGGGCCACCCAGACTCCCGCACAGCGAATCTCGTCCTGGCCCGACAGCCAATGCCCCAATCCGTCCCATCGGAAGACCCGGAGCAAGCTTAAGGATTCAACGTTACCCTCTGGCTCCATGCACCCTCCCATAAAGGGTCGGCGGACTTATTGAACTAAGGCAAGATTTAGACCCTTTAAAAGCTTCTCCGCGATCTATTACATCAACAAGATGTCTACAATACCTCGGCCTTTAGACGTAGAAACGGGCGATATCGACTCTAGCAATCCCGAATACCATGTGAGTCTCCTTTAAATCACTTCTTCTCCCAGTCGTTGACAGGCAACAAGAGCCTGTTTACACTCCCCAATGCCTACCAATAGCCAAAGTGTAGTCGGTGGGAATCCCGATTAAGGAGCTTGACCATGCCCGACTTGAAGGATCTATTCGCCCAGGTTGATGCCGCGCTGGACGACATCGTGGCTCTGGAGCAAGCCCTAGTCCGGATTCCCTCAGTAAATACCGGAGCAATGCCCACTGGGAACGAAACCGCAGTGTGCGATTACGCACGGGAATGGCTGGCCGAGGACGGCATAGAGTCCGAGATTCTTAGCCGGGACCCGAACAGGGGAAACTTGATATCCCGGATAGAAGGCCAGTCCGGCAGTGCGGGCCTGATGTTCATGTCCCACACCGATGTTGTGCCGGTGGAAGACGAAACCAAGTGGCGGTTCCCTCCCTTCAGCGCCACCATCTCCGACAACCGAATCTTCGGCAGGGGGGCGTCCGACTGCAAGGGATTGCTCACCGCCCAGATGATGGCCATGCGACTGTTGAAACGGAACGGCATCGCATTGGAAGACAGCTTGATTCTGGCATCGGGAGCCGATGAAGAACACGGAGGCCGTTACGGTTTCGGTTGGCTTGCGGAGAACCATCCTGAAAAGCTGGCAGCTCCCTTCGCCGTCAACGAGGGCGGCGGAGCGCCTATCAAAGCGGCCGGAGCCCTTACCTACGTTCTAGGCGTCGGCGAGAAGGGACGACTCCAGATAGAGATCGACGTCAAAGGCGTCAGTTCTCACGCGTCGGTACCATGGCAGGGCACCAACGCCATGTACCGCTTGAGCCGGGCGCTCAGCAGCATCGAGCAGTTCGAACCGGAGTTGGACACCTCCACCGGTCTCTTCGAGCACCTTTCCACCTTTGCCATCGAGCACAAGCCTTCCCCGGCAAACATCGAAGAAATCATCGCCGAGGTTGAACCCGACAACCCGCGTTTCGCTTCTCTGCTGAAGGCTCTGTCGCGCATGACTTTGACCCCCACCATGATTCGGGGCGGCATCAAATCCAACAGCGTGCCCGAGTCCATACAACTCACCTGCGACGTGAGAACCCTGCCTCATCAGGACGAGCAGTACGTGAGAGAGCAGGTTGAAGCTGTACTGGAGGGGATACCCGGCATCGATTTCGAGATTGACTACATGGCCCAGCCCAACTCTTCAACCTTTGGAACCCCACTGTCCCAAAGCATCCAGTCGGTGACGGCCCAAGCATTGGGCCGGGACGACATCCAATGGGTACCGGCCATCAGCAACGGATTCACCGACTCCCGCTTCACCCGGCCTTTGGGAATCGTAACCTACGGATTCACCGGCTCCCATCCCGACGACGACCCCATGCTTACCTTCACCCACGGCACCAACGAGTCGGTGGGCATCAAGAGCTTGGTCAGCGGGACCAAGATTATGCTCGGATTGGCCTGCGATATGCTGGCTATGAAGTAGCTGCAGAGGCGGTCTGCCTCTCGTCGTAACGAGCAAGTAACGACTAAGTAACCACAGAGGTCGCAGAGACCTCAAAGAGACCAAGTCAATAAATCGATTAGCTCCGTGGCCTCTGTGCTCTCTGTGGTGAATTTCCCGCGACTCTCGAAAACCTTGGACCAGCGCAGCATGAAAAGAGGTGGCTAATTATGCCCGGACAGATAGGGGTGCCCTGTGATATAGCTATTCCTCAGGTGTTCCACGACGGCCCGGTGGACATGGACCTGGTGCGAAGGCACGTTGAAACGGCGGAGGCAATGGGGTACCACGGTATCTGGGTGCAGGAGCGGTTCATCGGCGAAAGCCCGACGTTGGAGGGCCTTAGTCTACTTTCATATGTAGCCGCGCTCACTAAAAATGTTCGTCTGGGCACCTCGGTTGTGGTTGCACCCAATCACAACCCGGCGCATCTGGCCAAGCAGTTCAGCACGATAGATCAAATGAGCCAGGGACGGTTAACCATCGGTTTGGGGCTGGGAGGCCGTCCCCAGAACGATAACTTGATGGGAGGGGCAACTGAGCGCCGGGTGCGCTACTTCGTGGAAGGCCTTCAGGTGATGAAGGCGTTGTGGCAGGAACCCAAGGCCAACCACCACGGCCACTTCTGGAATTTGGAAGACGTGGAGATGGAGCCCAAGCCGGTGCAGAAGCCTCATCCGCCGGTTTGGTTCGGCGGCCGCCATCCCAACGCCCTGATCCGCGCCGTCCGGCACGGGAATGGCTGGATGGGCGCCGGTTCCTCCAGTACTGAGCAATTCAAGCAGCACGTCGCCACGCTTCAAGAAACTATGGAATCAACCGGACGGGACCCAGCCACGTTCGCCATCTCCAAAAGGATATACCTGGCGATAGACGACAACGAAGCCCGAGCCGAAGGGAGACTGCGGGAGTGGTTCGGCAGGCACTACGGCAACACCGACATGGGTTCACAAGTTTCGGTCTGGGGAAGCGCGTCCCACTGCGCCGAAGCTTTGGCGGAGATTGTGGACGGCGGCGCCCAGATGCTGATGCTAAATCCCGTGTTCGACCACATGGAACATTTGGATGGGCTCAAACAAGCACTCAACTTCCCCAATGCGAAATAGCTTAACTTTCGCTCGGATTATTGCTTAATATTACCGTGCGAAATAGCCGTTCCTCTGGCCAGGAATCAGGCAATAATGTCGGATAAATATGGCCGAAAGACAAGAGGAAAATGCCGATTCGAACAGTGCGGCTACGGGATATATCTGTCTGGACCAAGCCCGGGCTTTAGCCCTCCAGTACGCCCAGGACCATCGCGAATTCTACGGGACCATCTCCGAACAAGAACTCACTTGGGATGCCCTCAGTGCTCATGAAACCGAGCACGGCTTCGAAGTCCGGCAGTCATTCTGCTCGGTAGACAGCTTTCGCACCGCCGGTATCGAACAGATCAATATCGGCAAAACCGGATCGATCGAGTCCCGCCAGATAATCAATCAACCCAGATTAACCCGCGGCTTCATCACGGTCGCCGTCACCATTGCTGTTGTGGCGGTTACGGGAGTCATATTCGTCGGGTTGTTCGCCGCCGGAAGACCGAACGCCACCAATGTCTCTCAGCAGCTGAGTACTTCAATCTCAATAACCCCTGAAACTCCGGCTATCCTAATCTCTCCCGATGGAGAAGTTTCCATAGAGTTGAACGCCGACACGGTGGGCGCACCTGCCCAACTGGCTTATTTCGCATTTTACATCGCCGAGATACCAGCTCTGCCTCCTGAGTTCACCAGCACCGACAAAAGCCTTTGAACTGACGACAAAACTCTGTTATTGAAGCCCATCACCATTAAGGTGGCACTCAGAGACGCCGATACCGCTCTGGCAGCCTGGAAAGAAGACAATATCGTCATCCAGCACTACACGGGTGGCGCTTGGACCCAATTAAATACGCCAGTGGACTTTAGAGAGTCTACAGCGACCGCTCAGGTGGCCAGTTTAAGAATGTTCGTCCTGACGATCCGGGATCAGGGTGGGACGCCCAAACAGGTCCCGAGGGCGGCCCAAGCCGCTTTGCCCGCGGAGCCGCTGATCCCAACGCTTTCACCCGCGATAAGTTCGCCCACCGCAGATTCGGCTAAGACGACCCCTGTACCATCGCCAACCGGGGCGGCGCTCTCCCGTCCTGTCACGGACACTGGTACCGGTACTGCGGGATTCTCCGGTGACGGCGGAGCTGCCACCGGAGCGGAATTGAACCATCCTTGGGGAGTGGATGTGGACGACTCAGGCAACCTGTTCATCGCCGATCCTAGCAACCACCGCATGCGCAAGGTGACTTTCTTTGAACCGGTCGTCCTTGAGTCGTTGACGATAGCTCCGGCCACGGCCACGATAGCCGCCGGGCTCACCCAGCAGTTCACCGCCACCGGCAACTTCAGCGACAGCAGTCCTCAAGACCTGACGCGCAGCGTTACTTTGTCCAGCAACAACGAGCCCGTTGCCACCATCGCCGCCGGAGACCTGGCCACTGGGGTAGCCGACGGTACCGCCACCATCACTACCACTTTGACTGGCATCAACGACTGGGCGGCACTGAACGTAGCCCAATTGGCTACCTGCGGAGACACCCTTACAACTCACGCAACGTTAAGCGCTGATCTGGACTGCACTGGAACCACCGGAACGGTGTTCACCTTCGCAGCGGACAGCGTTGTCTACAATGGCCAAGGTTACAAGGTCCTAGCCCCCAGCGCCGCTCTCATGGTGTCGTCCATAGGTAACTCGGGCGTATCCGTCCTGAATATGGATCTATCCGGGACCGCGAGCAACGGGCTCAAGATTAGCGGCGGAAGCGGAAACCTCGTCTCTAGCGTAGACGTTTCGTATTACTGGGGTAACGCCAGCAGGCTACGGCGTACAGTTGGAGAGCAGCACTAACAACGTAATCCAGAACGTGACCGCTACCAACCGAAACCCGGGCGTTTGGCTCACTGGCACCTCGGGTGGGAACACTATCCAGAACAACAACTTCTCTGGTAATAACTTTGCCATTCATGCGTCACAGTTGGGCCAGGGAAACAGCTACCTGAACAACGACCTTCCCAACACGACAACCTGTGCAATCATTGTTTGGGGCGACGATTCGATTCAGATCTCGGGCAACGACTATACGCTAGCCGTCAACGCCATATTCCTCGGCGGGGTCGACGGTGTGACTATCGATGGTGAGAACTTGGCTTGGACGGGGTCAGCCGGAGCGGGCGGAATCGGCCTGGAATTGCAGAACAGCAACGGTAACACGATTCAGAACCTAATCTCTACCAAGCGTAGCATGGGAGTTCGCATCACGGAACGTCGATTAGCAACACTATCCAGAACAATGACATTTCCAATGACGTCTGGGGCATCCACCCGGTATTTCCCGGATCGGGTAACATATACGTGTGCAACACGTTCTAAGGGCGCGACGCTGCCGGAGCCGAAAACGTATAGAAAGTACCCTGCGGCTCCCTAGCCGTCGAATAACACTCCGGGATTCATGACCCCCCGTCCGTCCACTCGGCGTTTAGCCGCCCGTAGCACTTCCAAGAATAGATCTGGGCTTTCTCCTTGATACCAAGGCTTGTGCAGGCGGCCGACTGCGTGGTGGTGGGTGATCGTGCCACCGGTGGCCATTATCGCCTCGGACGCAGCCCTTTTAATCTCCTGATGGGCTTCCAGTTCTCCCCCACGCTGGCCGAATCCCGAGAAGGTGAAGTAGGGAGCGGGGCCGTCGGGGTAGACGTGGGTGAATCGGCAGGTGACCGTCCCCCCGCGGCAGGAATGGTTCATAGCGTTCTGGATCGCTTCCCGTACCGCTGCGTCCAGCTTGGGCCACTGGTCCCAGGTAACGGCGGTTTCCAGAGTGTCTTCAACCAAGCCTAGGCCGGTGGTTATGTTGCGTTGATAGGGCGCGTTGATGAACGAGTCCCGCCATGCCCCCACGGAACCTTCTCTACCGGTAGCTCGCCCCGGTTCGTCAGAGATTATGATGCCGTCGTCAGCTACCTTGCCACCGGCATCCCGAGCGATGGCGACGGCCTGGCGCATGAAATCTCCCTGAGGAACGTCCGACGACTCGAATCCAATCACCAGCAAGGCCTGAGCGCCGTCCAACCCAGCGGCAGTTGCGGCTTCTACGGGGTCGAGCAGGCGGCAGTTGGCGGGCCACAGTTTGGATTGAACAACCTGACGGGCCCCCTCGGCTCCCGCTTCAAACGATGGGAAGGTCACTCCGGCGGAGGCACGGAACTTGGGCCGTACCTGGATGCGCATCCAGGCTTCGGTGATGATGCCCAATGTACCTTCACTGCCCAGAACAAGCCGGTCCGGGCTGGGCCCTGCGCCGCTTCCGGGAAGCCGGCGAGACTCCCATACCCCTGCGGGCGTGACCATGCGGGTCGACTCTACAAAGTCGTCGATGTGGGTATGGTTGGTGGCGTAGTGGCCACCGGAGCGAGTGGCTATCCATCCGCCCAACGTCGAATACTCGAAGCTCTGGGGGAAGTGGCGTAGCGTGAAACCGTGGGGCCGCAGTTGGTTCTCCATAGCCGGACCGTAAACACCGGCTTGAATCAAAGCGGACCGGGAAATCTCGTCAATCTCCAATACCTGGTCCAATGCTGCCAGATCGATGGTCACCACCCCGTCGAAGTCCGTGGGCGGCTCGATCCCACCCACCGTGGAACTGCCGCCTCCGAAGGGAATCACCGCATAGCCTTCACTCCAGCACCAGTGCATCACCCGCTCCACTTCGTGTTCGTTGCGCGGAAATGCCACCACGTCGGGCGGGTTGGGGAACTGGAGGTCGAAGGCCTTTATCCGGTCAGTAAAGCTCCGGCCATAGCTGTGTACCGCACGTTCGTGGGTGTCAGTGGAGCAGTAGGCAGACAGGGCGTCGGGTATCGTTATGCGTGGCTTGCGCAGGTCCAGGTCGGCGCTGCGGGGAACGGGTGTGGCTTCCACCGCGATTCCGTATTGGGTGGAGAGAGCCGCAGCCTTTTCCCGCCGTTGCTCCAGGGTAGGCTCATCCTTCTCCATACCCCAGGCCCAGAAACTTCTTTTCGCCATGGTGGAAATCTCCCTTATCGCTGATCGGATAGGGGAATTATATCAAGCCGGCGCCATCAACTGAGAGGGCTAGAGGCCCAGCACGTCTTCCCTCCTGTCGATCCAGACCAGATATATCACATGACTTCGAAGGGCTCCTGGTGGTCGATTTCCTGACACGCGGGCATCCAGGGCACAGAGCAGTTGGCCACCCAGGTCTCTCTGACGGGAGTTCGAAGCGTGGTTGGCTCTGGGTTTGACAGCAATCTTGGCTTTCCATACACTCAGCGTGGCCACCACCCACCCAACTTAGACACAAGGAAGGTTGTATGACAACCGAGAGATGGCGATTAAAGGGCAATTACTTCGAGAACTGCAACTGCCAGATTCTGTGCCCCTGCGTGCTGCCGGTGGCCCCCGGCGATCCGACCGACGGACATTGTGACGTGGCGATGGCCTTCCATATCGACGAAGGCGCGTTCAACGGCATCTCTTTGGACGGCCTCCGGTTTGCCTTCGCAGCCTTCACACCGGGAAACATGGGAGCGGGAGGCTGGACCGCCGCCTACTATGTGGACGAACGGGCATCACCTGAGCAGCGAACCGGTATCGGCCGTATCCTGTCAGGGGATATGGGCGGGCCGATGGGCCGGTGGAAAAATCTGATCTCCGATTTTAGGGGCACGACCTATTGCCCCATTTCCTACGAGTCCAAGGGAAGCACCCGAAGCGTGTTCATCCCGGGCATCATGGATTTCACCGTGGCGGGGGTCAAGGCGGGACGACGACGCGGTGTAATGCGGCTGTCAAACACCGGACACCCAGTGAGCAAGACCTTGGCCTTGGCCCGGGGAATCGTCGGCAGGTTCACCGACCACGGCATGACCTGGGATAACGCAGGAAAGAATGCCCACTACGCCAACTTCGACTGGAGTTGGCCCACCGGTTAGTGTGGCTTCTGGGGTGCTTCGGCAAGTATGGCTTTCAACTCAGGGTACTTGTGCGCCGCGAGCGCCTACATACAAGGCGTATAGTGACTGACCGGCAGTCATGAACAACCGGTTCTTCCTCAGCCCACCGAAGCAAAGGTTGGCGCAAGGATTTGGTAGGTGGATGTAACCGATAACGGTACCGTCGGCGGCCAGGCACTGTACACCATCGTTGCCCGCCCCAGCCCACCCGACGCTGGCCCAAAGATTTCCGTCCTGATCGATGCGCATACCGTCGACGAAACCCGGCGCCACGTCCAAGAAGACATCCCCACCCATGAGTCGTTGTCCATCGACCACGTCAAAGACCCTCACGTGACCGGGTCCATTTGGATGGTGGGATCCGCCGGAATCAGAGATGTAGAGCCGAGACTCGTCGGGAGAGAAACATAACCCGTTGGGCTTAACGAAATCATCGGCCACGACGGTCGCGATACCGGCCAATGGGTCCAGCCGGTACACTCGATTGGGTAACTCTGGTTCAGCTAGAGAGCCTTCGTAATCTGACAAGATTCCGTAGTCCGGGTCGGTGAACCACACGGTACCGTCCGAGTGGACCACCACATCGTTGGGCGCGTTGAGACGCTTGCCTTCGAACCGGTTGATCAACACTGTCAAGCTACCGTCGTGCTCGGTACGTGTCACTCGCCGAGTGTAGTGCTCGCAGGTAATCAGACGGCCTTGGCGGTCCCTGGTATTGCCGTTGCTGTAGGAAGAGGGATTGCGAAACAAGGTAACGTGGTCAGTTACGCCGCTATAACACAGCATGCGGTCATTGGGAATATCGCTAAAAACGAGGCACCGGAGGTCGCCGAACCAAACCGGGCCTTCAAGCCAACGCCCGCCGGTGTAGAGACACTCCACCGCCGCATTTCCATTGCGATACTTGGAGAAGCGCGGATCCAAAACTTCCACAGCCGGGTCGGGATATCGGACTACTTCGCCATCCCACCGATGAGCGAGTTCAGCACTCCAGTCAGGACTTGTTTCCACGAACCTCTCCTATGCATCTTGGATTGAGGCATACCGTTGGGGCATCAGATTCGGTCGTAGCAAGCCCTTAGGTTGAGATTAGGACAGGCTTGGGGAGCCCCGGAACGGGAAAGGAGCCTCCGCTGGTTTAAGCGCCCTGGTAAACCGGCGTGCACCAGTCTGCATGCCTGGGATGTTCGCCCTTTACCACGCTTTGGAACTGCTCCCGCAATTTGGCGACCACCGGCCCGGTCTCGCCGTCGCCCACCTGATACTTGTCGACGCTTCCCACCGCTTGGACTTCGACGGCGGTGCCGCAGATAAATACCTCGTCGGCGATGTACAACTCGGTACGCTCCACATCCCGCTCCACCACCGGCACGCCGAAGTCTTTCTCCAGCAGGTCTTTGACTACCTCTCTGGTGATACTTTCCAGAATCCCGGCGCTGATGGGAGGAGTGATGGCCACGCCGTCCCGGACGATGAAGATGCAGGCGTAGCTGGCCTCGGACACCTTACCCTGGGCATTGAGAATGATGCCGAAGTCGTAACCGTTGGCGCGGGACTCGGTGGACACGTAGCGGCTGTTCTGGTAGTTGGTGATGGCCTTGGCCCGCGGGGGCATCACGTTGTCGGAGATTCGGTTCCAACTACTGATATTGCAACTGACCACTTTTGATTCGTCCAAGCCGGAGGCGGAAGGACGGGCCGTGATTACAATCTCACCCGGCCTCTCCAGCACCGCCAGATAGCCGGGTATCCCGCCGCCGAAGTAGGCCAGGGGTTGGACGTAGGCGTCGGCGCGGAATTCGTTGGCCTTCAGCAAACTGGCGATCGCGTCCTTCAATTCCTCATTGGGGAAGGGCGAGGTCATCCGCATGATCTTCATAGACCGGGCCAGTCGCTTCAGATGAGTGTCCAAGTGAAAGATGTAGAGTTCCTGACGATCGTCGTTCCAATAGGCCCGGATACCCTCGAAAACCGAGGAGATAGCCGTCCAGCCAAGCTGGGAGATGTGGACGGTGGCCTTGTCCCATTCCACCATCTCGCCGGACCGCCAAAGAAACTTGGGGTTCTCCCGGTCCGGATCCTTGGTATCCTGACCACCCTTGATACCTAGATCGGCTTTGGGTTCCTGGGCTAGCTTGGGTTCGGTCATGACGCGAAACCTTTTTCCAATCAGATGGGGTTAGCTGGCTTTTTTCACTGCCGCGATCAGGTCTTCAAGGCTAACGTCGCCGGGCATGAGTTCTCCGTCAATCAGATACGAGGGGGTACCAGTCACGCCTTGGTCTCTGGCCACCTGGTATTCGTCCAGCACCTGCTGGCTGTATTGGCGCGATTCGAGACGGGGCGAAAGCTCGCTCCAATCCAAGCCCGCCTTTTCGGCCAATCCTTGCAGCACCGCCATGCTGGACAGATCGACTCCAGTTGTCCAGAATTCCCTGACGGCAACGTGATGAAACTCGTCATCCAATCCTTTCTCACGGGCGTATGCGGTGGCTTCGTGGATCAGCATGGTGTTCGGCGACCAACTGGGTCGGCATATCTTCAGACCCAAGTTGTCTGCCCGCTCTTTCATGTGGGGCGCGACTTCGCTCTCGGTCTCACCGTCGCGCATCTGGCGAGCTTCACCTTCCGGTGGACGGTCGGGAGCCAATAGATAGGGGCGGCGGGTTATGTTAACCGCATTGTCCTGTGCCACTTTGTCGAGCCTTCCTAGGCCGATGTAGCAATGCGGTCAAGTGTAGTCGTACCAAACTGTGACATCTACGGATTTGGCAGAGGCCATTGGAATCCTCCAGGTGGGTGTCCTGATATGATTTTGACAATTGTAGCACGATGCAAATCCTCCACTGATGCCGGCTAACGTTTCCCAACCAATGAGTTATCGCCGACGAATGATTCAGCTTGACCTCGGTTTCCAAAGGTGCCTAGAATGGCATGATTCGCCATTTAACGGGGCTTAGCTATGCCGAGATCCCGCCAGGAGAAAAGCAATGTCTCAACTAGTATTCATCCACGGTCCGGGCGCCGGGGCGTGCGGAGAAGGATACGCCCACCAACTGTCCCACTTTCCAGGTAGCCTAGCACCCGACTTGCCAGGCCATCCCGAGGGCAAGTCATGCAACGACATCGCTCGTTATGCCGAGTGGCTGCGGGGCTGGTTATGGTCTCAGGACCTCCGCTCCGATCTGATACTGGTAGGCTTCACCCTAGGCTCCTGTATCGCCCTCCAATACGCTCTGGACTACCCCGAAGAGGTCAAAGGTCTGGTATTGATGACCGTGTCCATGCGTTCCAAGGGGAGAGGACCAGACGCCCTGAACATGCGGCTGGACGCAGTGAAGAGTCCGGAAGCCTACGAGAAGTGGCTGGAATACCAGCGCCACGCCATGATGTTCGTCGACCCGGATCTACGGGAGCAGCTGATGGAGTGCCACAAGAAGGTCGGCCCCATCTCCCAGCACGACGATATCGTGGCCATCGACAAGTTCGACGTTGCCGACCGCATCGGCGAGTTGAAGACGCCTCTAACGCTGATTCGAGGAGTGGATGATCCGGGGCAACCACCGGAATACGAACTGGAGATTCACGAATCGGTACCCGGCTCCAAGTACCTGAAGATATCCGGAGCCGGTCACTTCCCCATGGCCGAGAAACCCCAAGAGGTCAACCAGGCCATCGAGGAGATGCTGGCGCGGGTCGGTTAGGACCGAGTTGCAAAGTAGGGCATCACTTCTCTGGCAAAGAGCTGTAGGTCTTCGACTGATACCGGATCCTGGAAAATCAGCATAAAGTACCTGATTCCGGCTTGCACGTAGGACTCTATCTGCTGGATGCATTGCTCCGGCGTTCCGGCGATGGCACCCGAGATGGACTGCTTGTAGTCGCTCACGCTAGTGTTGGCATGAGACGCCGCATGAGCGGCCTTGCTGTCGAACGCCTGCTGATTCTCCGATATGATTAGCCGGGCGTTGTGGGTGACTTCGATCTCTGCTGGGTCCCGGCCAACTTCACGGCAATACCGCTCAAGAACATCCAGCTTGGCCCGGTGCTCTTCCAGGCTCATTTCAGATCCAATATTGCAGAGGTCGGCATGTCTGGCCACTGCTTTGAGCAAGTACCTTTCCCCGTGCCCGCCAATCAGCAAAGGGGGATGGGGTTTCTGCAACGGCTTGGGTTCGTTGGAGGCTTGGTCTAAAGTGTAGTAGGTTCCCTGAAAGTCCGCTTTCGGTTGGGTCCAAAGCCTTTTTATGACCTCCATGGCCTCTTCCAGCATCGCAACCCGGACACGAGTAGAAGGGAATGCGTAGCCTGAGGCCTGATGGTCGCCCCGCCCACCCCCCGCGCCGATTCCCAACTCCAGCCTCCCTCCGCTGATGACGTCCAGCGTCGACGCCATCTTGGCTAGCAAAGCCGGAGGACGGTAGGTGTTAGCCAGCACCATGGGTGTTAGCCGGATATGTTCGGTGACCGCCGCTAGAGCGGAGAGGGTCGTCCAGGATTCCAAGAGGTCGCCGTTGAGCAAGTCGAACAGGGTGGCCGAGTGGTATCCCAATCGGTCCGCCTCTTGCCAGACTTGCTTCAACGCCTCGAAGCTATAGCCTCTCTGGTGGATGCGGACGCTGAATCTGACGTTGTGGTTCATAGTATAATCGGCACCATCTCATCTCATTTTAACTCGGCGCTGCGTCTGACTACAGGGAACCCTCGAATCGGCATGGAGGTGGCCCCATGGAGTTCGGCATCCAGTTTTTCCCCGACTTAGGCCCCGGCGAACAGTCAGGTGCGAACTATTGGGCCGAGGCCCTACACCTGGTTGGATTGTGCGACGAACTTGGCTACACCTCGGTCCGCACCGTGGAGCGTTACTTTCATCCTTATGGGGGATACAGCCCCAACCCTATAGTATTCCTTTCCGAAGCCGCCATGCTGACGAAAAAAGCCAGGCTCATCACCGGAGCCGTGCTGCCCACTTTCAACAACCCCCTGAAACTCGCTGGAGAGATTGGCATGCTTGACGCCATCTCCAGTGGCAAATCCGAAGTGGGGTTTGGCAGGGCCTTCCTTCCCCACGAATTCGCTCGCTTCAAAGTAAGCTTGGACGAGAGCAGCGCCAGATTCGAAGAAGGAGTAGAGCAGGTCCGCCTCCTGTTCGAAGAAGAGAATGTTACTGCGGAAGGAAAATCCACTCCTTCGCCGATGTCACCTCTCTGCCGAGACCGACACAGCAGCCACCGCGTCCCTTCTGAATCACAGCCGTCGGCAGCCCGGAGTCATTCGTCCGAGCAGGCCGCAACGGGTACGGAATAATGGCTATCCCAATGGTTGGCGGGCAGATGGCGGAGCTAACGGGAATCTACCGTGAGAACTGGCAGTCGGCCGGACATCCGGCCGAGGCCTGGTGATGATGGCTTTCCACATGTTATGTCACCCTGACAGCGCCGAAGCCGCCAACCTGGCCCTTGGTCCCCTGAACCGGTACTTGAAGACCCGGACCAACCGCGTTAACTCGGCAGACTACCCAGGTTATGACAAAATCGTAGCGGCCCTTGGTCAAGAGACTTTTGAATCCCAGGTGGTCAAGGGCTCGGCCTGGGTCGGCAGCCCGGCCGATATCATTGAACAAGTTCAGGAGTGCGACAGGCTCATCGGGGGATTCGAGATCGCCCCATTGCAGGTTGACTTCAATACCGTCAGCTTGCAGGATGCGGAGGTGTCCATGCGTTTATTTGCGAATAAAGTGGTGACCAATCTTAGTTAAAGCCGTGACGGCTCAGGACTGTACCCGCCCTAGAAATCAAGCAATGGAGGCAAACATGAAAGCTGCAGTTCTTCGTGAAGTGGACCGGCCCTTGGAAGTTGAAGAAGTGGAGATTGACCTTCCCGGCCCCAGAGAAGTACTGATACGCACCGGGGCCACCGGCGTGTGCCACAGTGATCTTCATTTTGTGGAGGGCAAATACAGCATCCCCATGCCTGCGGTCCTAGGCCACGAGGCTGCGGGAACGATCGAGGCTGTCGGGGATCAGGTTACCTACGTGAAACCCGGCGACCGGGTTATTACCTGTCTATCCGTATTCTGCGGTCACTGCGATCGTTGCTTGAGCGGCCGCCCCGCCCTGTGCCGCCGCCCCGACGTGGACCGTCCATCGTCGGATCAGCCCCGCCTGCACCAAGGTCCAGACCGCGTCACCCAGATGGCCCAACTCGGCTCTTTCGCCGAGCAGATGCTGGTCCACGAGCATGCTGTGGTCAAGGTGGACGACGACATGCCCTTCGAGCAACTGGCGTTGATTGGTTGCGGCGTGACAACCGGGGTCGGGGCCGTTCTCAACACCGCCAAGATCGAGCCGGGCAGTACGGTGGCCGTGGTGGGTTGTGGCGGCGTTGGGCTTAACTGCATCCAGGGCGCGGTTATCGCCGGGGCGCTGCGCATCATCGCCATAGATAGCGTGGAAACTAAACTAACCATGGCCCGGGAGTTCGGTGCCACCGACGTTATCGATGCATCTGGCGGCGGGGTAGTGGAAAAGGTACGGGACCTGACCGGTGGCGGAGTCGATTATTCTTTCGAGGCAATCGGCATGAAAGAAACGGCGGAGCAGTGCTTCGAGATGCTGGCCGCTGGCGCCACTGCCACAATCATCGGGATGATTCCCGAAGGCACCAAGATCGAGATAGACGCCGGAACCTTCCTTAGGCGGGAGCGGAAGATTCAAGGCAGCAGCATGGGTTCCAACCGGTTCCGAATCGACATGCCCCGCTACATCGAGTTTTACCGGCAGGGGCGTCTGAAGCTGGACGAGTTGGTCACTCAGCGTCTGAGCCTGAACCAAGTGAACAAAGCCTTCGCCGACATGAACGCCGGAGTTGTAGCGAGAAGCGTTATGACGTTCGGGCAGTAGGGACGCGGCTGTAGGTATGGCTCTTAAGGAACTTCCTTACTGCGTTGAGCGTCTGCTAACCGTGGCGTTTCACCCCCATCCTAACCTTGGTCCGGTGTTCACAACCTGCGGCTCTTTCGCCTCAGCCGGCCCTCCTAGGGACCGACAGTTCCAACTCCTAGCTGCCGTCTCCTTGGGCCAATGGAGAATGCGATGGAAACTATGTTGAAGTTCCGATGCGACGGATGTGAAAAGGAGTTCATCGTGATGGACCACCAGGTGGATACGGACGGCTTGGCCTGTCCTCACTGTCAGGAGGAAATCGAGGTACCCGAGATAGATGACGAAGAGTAGTGCCGGAACCGGTGGAGCGCTGTGGTTCCCAGCGCTCCACCGCTGCTCACAGGAGTGACGGGAATGAGAGTGCCGTGATGCATGTGGCCCTTCGGTAGGAAAAGTGAACGCCGAAGGGAACGTTTTCGGAACGTGGGAGCCTACTGCCAAGACTACCGACGGGGAACGATGGCACATGTTCGACCTTTACAAACAGGTTCTCGCAACCCACGCTATAGCCGACAAGACAGGACAATTGACACACACGGTCCATTCCGTGCTCACCCATCGCGGCGCCCGGCCGCTCCCCAAACGAAATCCAGTGCCTGACGATGAAGAGTCTGCTGTTCGTACCGGTGGCGATGGCAGGAGACGAAGACGTAGAAAACCGGAGGACGCCGGGACTGGTGCCCGGGACGGGGAAATGAGTGAGGCCCTTGCGGCAAAGCTGAAACGAAAGATCATCGAGACCTGTGCCCAATTCACGAGGTCGGACCCGGAGACATTGCGTCAGGTAGTTGACTCAATCATGGGGGTAAAGATACCTAGAAAGACACTGGATGACACAGTCATGGAGACCATCGGTGATGACCCGACACTACGGCGGGAGTGGGCGGAGACCCGCTTGCGGCAGATGAAACGCAACGACCGCACGGAGATGGATATAGTTCGGGAAGGTTTAGATATGCTTTTGAAGATATTGCAGGAATCGGAGCCGGTTGCCTATCCCCTGGTCGTGAATAATCGGGTAGTGACCGAATAGTTCCGGAAAACGTTGCTCGGACTGGACAGCTTGTGAAAAGGCCAGGCACCGAAGGCGGAAGAGAATCAGAGCGCACCAGTCCTTGGACATGACAATCAGGTCGGGGAGGCTATCCCGCCGGCGGTGCAGCAAGGTCAAGGACCTTCGCCCGTAACATGAGCTGGGTGTGGGAGTTAGACGCCGGATAATTATTAGGTGAATTCATCCAATGCCTCGTTGGGGTCCGGCCATTTATCCCTTGGTGAACACAGGCAAATGTTGGTTGAATTGTAAGAGGATGATCAACCGTGCTTCACCACCATCTGGAGTTGGGTCGAGGGTAGGCAAAGGGCTTCGAATGCCTCCTGGATGTTTTCCAATGGCAAGAAGCTGGCGTCGGAAACTATCGGGTCCATCGTTACATTGCCGGTGCGTATGAGGTCCAGCGCGATGCGCCAATCTTCAGGGCGGGCGCCGAAGGATGCTTGGAGTCCAACCTCCCGTGCCATCCAGTCCGGTGGGAGGAGTTCCGTCGGCTCCCAGGTGATGGCCACCAGCATGACCTGCCCGCTGCGTCTAACCATCTGTAGAGCATCGTCTAGGGTGCTCTTGGCCGCCGCGCACTCGAATACCACGTCCGGGCCGAGGCCGTCGGACAACTCTACCATTCTCTCAATAACATCGGACTCCGTGGGGTCTACTACGGCGTTCGCACCCAACCTGAGAGCAGCCTCTGCTCTGGCTGGAGCAGGTTCAGCTACAAACACCCGGGACGCTCCCGCCGCTCTGGCGACCTGAATGCAGAGGAGGCCGATCGGTCCGGCGCCCAAGATGGCCACCGTGTCTCCTAGGCGCATCTTCGATAGTCGGACCGCGTGGACGGCTACCGAGCAGGGCTCACACATTGCGAGCCTCGGGGCTAGAGACGCCTTCCGGGATAGCGATGGGTTCCCATTCCTCCATCAGCACTTTCTCCGCGTACGCTCGGATACGCTCGGTTGGGAACCCCTCGTTACGATAGTTGAAGCGAGGGCCCTTGGCCGAGGCCAGCGTGGGCGGTGGCTCGCCTCCCCCGCCGACCACCCGGTCCCCAACTTTCCACCGCTCGACGCCAGGTCCCACGCGTGAAATGACGCCGGAATATTCGTGGCCCAGGACAGATCCAACAGGGGCAATGTCATACATGACCGCATGGACGTCGGTCCCGCAGATGGCGCAGAATTCCACATCAACGACGACCTGTCCACGTGCATGGGCAGGGTCGGCCAGATCTTTGATAGCGAACTGCTGGTTACCCTGGTAGACGGCGGCTCGCATAAATCGCACTCCTCATACTTGGCTGTCTCCAATTCAGCCAGATGATAGCAGATGCCATCGTCACTAGTGGATCAGAGTGAGCGTTGGTCAGGCTGGCTGGTGTCTCTTCGTGCCAGATAGCCAGCACGGTCAGCGGAGGTTACCCATCCGAGCCTGGCCCTGGATGCTATTACTCTGGTGGTACAATCCTGGTAATCTGAGATTGGGGGTTGGCGGGATGCGGCTGGAAAACAAAGTTGCGTTGATCAGTGGTGGCGCAAGGGGTATGGGTGCTGCCGAAGCTCGGCTGTTTGCCCGGGAGGGAGCCAAAGTCGTGATTGGGGACGTGCTGGAAGAAGGCGGGCATCAAACGGAGGCCCAGATTAACGAATCAGGCAGGGAATGCCTATTTGTGAGTCTTGACGTGACCAGCGAAGCCAATTGGCAGGAAGCCGTCGCCACTACCGTGGCCCGGTTCGGTAAGTTGGACATCCTGGTAAATAACGCGGGGATTTACCCGCCAGCACTGATAGAAGACACGACAGAAGAACTCTGGGACAGGATAATGGACATCAACGGTAAAGGAGTATTCCTCGGAACGAAATGCGCCATCCCGGAGATGCGGAAAATTGGCGCCGGCTCAATCATCAACATTTCTTCAACGGCGGGACTTAGAGGATCACCGGGAGCTGCGGCCTACGGGGCGTCCAAAGGGGCTGTCCGGCTGTTCACTAAGTCGACGGCGATTCAATATGCCAAAGATAACATCCGTGCCAACTCGGTGCATCCGGGCATTATAGAAACCGACATGACCCTCCCTACCATCCTTACCGACGACGAAGCCCGGAGAGGGCGAATCGCCAGGACTCCCATAGGGCGGATCGGCCAGCCGGACGACGTTGCATACGGGGTATTGTTTCTGGCGTCAGATGAGTCTTCGTTCATGACCGGAAGTGAGTTGGTGATAGACGGCGGCAGGACGGCTCAATAACCCCGGACTCGTCATCCGTTCATCAACACCGGTAAGAACTAGAAAGAACAGTGTTAATAGCTCTTGAAAAGCAGGATTCATGGTATGGACCGAGATGAACTCTCCGAGACGATAGCGAAAGTTCGGAACGAAGGCTTAACTACTTTAGACCTATCTCGGAAAAGATTGATTACGTTGCCGCCCGAGAGACGAACATACACGGTACTTTTATATGATTGAGATATCTCCATATTTACATGTTCAAGATATCGCTCTCCGAGTTTTACGCGATATCGTACCCTTCATCAAATCTGGGAATAGGGAGTGCAGTGTTGTGGATGTATGCACTCGGCTATTAGAGCAATATGGCGCCAAAGATTGCTGGTATCACGATGTTCCTGCTCTGGTTCTAGTGGGCGAACGCACCACTCTTTCAGTATCAGGTACGGATTATCAGCCGTCGGATGTCGCTATACGCGCCAATGATTTGGTCACCATTGATCTCAGTCCGATGGTCAACGATTTTTGGGGCGATTGTGCCCGCTCCTATATCGTAGAATCCGGTAGCGTTAGACCACCTGGGAAAAGTTCCACCTTAGATTATGGGATACATACTGAGAGAGAGCTTCACGCTCTTATGATAGAGATTGCCACACCTGAAACCAGCATGTATGAACTTTATAGTCTCATCAATCAGTCCATAGAAACCATGGGATACAAGCACCCCGATTTTCGGGGTAACCTTGCTCATAGCATCGAAAACATTTGGACGACCGGCGATACATTGAAGCTAACTGAGGTGGCCCCGGTTTTTCGGACAGGTAGTTAAGTGAGGATTATGCTCCAAAAACAAAGACAGTTGATGCTGTCTAGGAGGAGCGGGACATGTCGAAAGAGTTGAGTAAACACAGCGCATCATTCAAGGCCAAGGTGGCCCTGGAAGCGGTGGAGGGAGATCAGACTTTGGCCTAGTTGTCCCCCCGCTACGAGGTCCATCCCGGCCAGATCCAAGCATGGAAGAAATCCTTGTTAGAAGGGGCGGCAGGCGTCTTCGTCGGAAACCACGACAAAAGGCATAAGGTCGATGAAGTCCTTGTTGCTCGGCTCTACCAGCAGATCGGCCAACTGAAGGTTGAGCGTGATTTCTTGGCGGAGAGGTCCGGTCCATGAGCCGGGAGCGGCGGCGAGAGATGGCGGACCGTGAACATCCGACCCTGCCTACGGGACGTCAGTGTGCTTTGCTGGGCATCAGCCGGTCCAGTATGTACTACCGGCCGAGGGGAACTTCCCCGGAGGACCTGGCCGTGATGAAGGCGATAGACCATCAATACTTGGTCAAGCCCTTCTATGGGTCGCGGCGCATGACGGTCTGGCTCAACAGGCAGGGCTATTCACTGAGCCGGAAGCGGGTCCAGCGCTTATGCTGACTATGGGACTTTCAGCGATCTACCGGCGTCCGCGGACCAGCAAGCTGGCGCCAGGGGACAAGGTGTATCCCTATCTGTTGGACGGCATGGACATCAACCGACCCAATCAGGTGTGGGCGGCCGATATCACCTACATCCCTAAGGCCAGAGGCTTCCTGTATTTAGTTGCCATCATGGACTTGCGTAGCCGCTACGTGGTGGCTTGGAATCTGTCTAACACCCTGGAGCCAGCTTTTGTGTCGAGGCCTTTGAGGAGGCGTTAAACAAAGGAAGGCCGGAGGTTCACAACACCGACTAGGGGGGCCAGTTCACCGGCGAAGCCTTCACCGGGCTCTTGGATCGGCACGGGGTTAAGATTAGCATGGACGGAAAGAGGCGCTCTACAGGGACAACATCTTCATCGAACGTCTGTCGAGGACGGTGAGGTACGAAGAGGTCTATTTGAATGCCTACTCAGGAGGGAGGGAATCCAAGGTTGGGGTCGACTCCTACTTCTACAACACCCAAAGGCCACATCAGGCCTTGGGCTACCGGACGCCAGCAGAGGCGTTCAGCGGGGATTCGGCACCATCAGACAGCCATACCCCAGAAGGGGGAGATACAAAGGTACTGATGGGTTCGACCTTGGTTACCTTTGGTAATATGCGGACATACAGGAATCACGGAGGTACATGTTGAAATCATTCTCCAAATCTGGCGAACGATGATGCACCCTTCTTATGACCTCTAATAACTCCGTGGATAAGGACGTTAATCGCGCTGTGGCCTCTCATTGGTTTCACCAGCGCGAATCTCTCGTCGCCTTCATTTTGGTCCTTTTTTCGGTCACCTTCAACTTGTACCATCTTTTCCCAGAAATCTCGGGGGACTTCCTTGCCTGGAACGATACTGTCTTTCACTTGTTGGCCATCGAGGCTGTTGTGGAGGCGATCTACCAAGGACAGAATTTCACTGACCCATGGCAGGGCTCGATGGGAATGGGGTTCCCCCTATTCCATTACTACCAGCACCTCCCTCATGTAGTCATCGCCCTTTTCCATGTCCTGACCTTCGGGGTTTTCCCTACAGCCGAGTTGTTGAACTGGACGAACTATTTAATCCTTAGCCTTTTTCCTATATCCGTGTATTGGTCGTTACGGAGCTTCGGTTTCGATCGTCTGACCGCTGCCACTGGCGGCTTAGTAGCATCGCTCATTGGGACCGCCGGCATCGGTGGCCTGAGCTTTGCCAGCTATGTCTTTAAGGGGTGGGGAGTTTACACCCAGGTATGGGCGATGACATTCTTGCCACCCGCATTAGCAGTGAGTTATCGAGTCTTACGGGAAGGGAAAGGATACTTCTGGGCCACGTTGCTCTTGGCGGTGACGTTGATCTCCCATTTGATATATGGATATATGGCCTTTCTTACCCTTGGGGTGCTTGCACTCATCCAGCCAGGGGATTTGTCGAACCCCAAGGTTCTATTGCGATCCATCTTGTTGCGGTGGAGCAGGTTGTTGATTCTCTTGCTCCTCGTCGGGCTCGTTACCTCATATTTTCTGGTTCCCTTTTTCCGCGACCAGCCTTACTTGAACAACAGCATTTTTCATCACGTGACAAGGCACGACTCGTACGGGCATTCAGCAGTGCTACGGGGTCTTGCCGTGGGGCATCTGTTTGACTTCGGTAGAATACCTTCGTTGACCTACCTGGCGGCGGTTGGGTTCGCGATCTGCGTATTTCGCAGGAACCATGACCGATACCTAATTCCAGTCTCCATATTCGTTCTATGGCTTTTGCTCTATTTCGGTAGGGCAACTTGGGGTGGGTTCATGGACCTGCTACCTCTGAGCCGTGAGATTCACATGAACCGGTTCGTCGGAGGAGTCCATCTTGGAGGAATCTTCCTCATAGCCTCTGCTTTGGCCGTCCCTTTGCTTTGGGCTCTTCCTAAATCAGTATGGTACGTCATAGCAGCCTTGGGGTTGATCTTGTTGGTACTGTCCCCTGCCTATATCGAGAGGAGATCCTACTTGGCCCAGAACGCCGTCTCGATAGATGAAGGGCGGCAAGCACTGAACGCCGAGGATGAAGACCTAGCGGCCTTATACGAAAAATTGAAACACCTCCCGCCAGGGCGGGTGTATGCCGGGCATGAACGAGGCTTTGTTGTCGGCCATTGGAGCGACCGTTACCGCGTCGGAGACTTAAAGGTCAATCACCTTCTCCAAGCAGAGGGCCTGGATATGGTGGGCAAGGTTTACCACAGCTACTCACTGAACAGCGATATTCTGATTAACTTCGATGAACAGCGTCATGACCACTACAATCTCTACAACGCTCGCTACGTCGTAGCTCCGGAAGACCGAGAATTTCCCCAGTTCGTGCAGCTCCTACAGGGATTTGGACGCCATCGTTTGTATCAGGTGGATACAACGGGTTACTTCGACCTGGTGGGTTCGGACCTGGCCTTCAAAGGGGAATCTTCTGACCTTTATATGGCGGCATCGACTTGGCTGGGCAGCCGGATGCCAGTGGCCAAGAAGCACCCAGTAGTGTGGCTGGGCGGTGCCTATAAAGGGGACCTTCAACCAGAGTCCCTTTTCTCAGCTCGAGGCATCATCGCGACACAAGACCCCCCAGCCGGTCCGAGTAGGGGCACAGTGCTGTCGGAGGAAGTAGGTAACAATTACTTTGCCGCCGATGTCAGAGTGGAACGAGACAGCATGTTAGTGCTGAAGGCCACCTATCACCCCAATTGGCAGGCAACTATCGACGGGGTAAAGACGGACACCGTGATGCTCATGCCTAGTTTTGTCGGGGTCCGGTTGCCTCCTGGCAGCCACAAGGTGCGCCTGGAGTACATGCCACGGGGCCTTCGGATGATTCTGCTAGGATTGGGACTCACAGTTTTGCCGTTAATCTTCGTAGCAGAAAAAAAAGCTCCTAAACTTTTGGGGTGCTTGGCCACGGGTATACTGGCTAGGATACCCGAAGCGGTAAAGTGGCAGAACATTGCTCAAGGTAGACAAAACCGGAGAGGACGCAGGCCCCGGTGACCTCCCCATCCTCTATCTCTCTGAGCCTGAATCCCGACGGAAGAGAGGGTTGAAAATCCTAGGTGATTCGGTTAGTGAGGAGGGCCCAGATTTCAGGCGTCTGATTGATTGCTGGACTCCATCAGATGTGCTGGCGACAGAAAGGAGGTGTTCACTAGTGTTGGCAACCAGCAAAAGAGGGACTATTTTAAGGGGAAGAAAGCATGAGAGTGATGGTGAGTTTGGACTCCTGGTGCAGGGTATAAATTATCCACGTCTATAAAGGAGAGAACCCCGCCTACCGGTATATGCATGGAACTACCAGATGGTGCTGGCACCTGGCCGGGGTCCACAGGGCGGTTTCTACCCCAACTCCTGTTTATTACCTTCCGGCATCAGGGTCTCCGGAGTTGAGGCGTGGGTACGGCAATTGGCCGATGTGGCCTAGTAGACTGGGAGATTGGGAACCATTGAACTTCACCGAGGGCGTGGACCGGTTGCGTTGGTAGCGTCCTGATTCCCTGTCAGAAAAGAATGGCTACGGATGAAACCTCATAGGCGAATCATGTGTGGGGTAACACCACGGAAATAGAGGATTTAGGCAAGATACATCAACGGGACGCTACTGAACAGCGGAAGCACGATGAGCTTCTCTAGCAATCGCTTACACTATTCTCATTGCCCGAGACGCGGAAGTTGCATGACTGAGGTAGACCGGGGATAGAATTGTCTACTCTGTTTTCGGTGGTGACCTGAACGGGAGACTGTGATTGTCATCGTCATATTTCATAATCAGGCTAGCCGCCTTTATTCTTCAGGTTTCCGAAATCTTCAAATCCTTGTCCGCTAGTTCAACACGAATATTAACGGTCAACTAAGTGTTCGATCGCCTGGGGCACTGCTATATGGGCCCGTTCCAATAGCTCATAGTGAGTCAATATGACGATTGGATGATCTATAATTGCCAAGCCGTAGTCAGGGTTGCCCCGCATGCGGGACATGGCCCGGGCCTGACTGACGAATGGCCGGGTGGTGAGAACCACCGAAGGAGTACCCAGCAGCTCGGTCTCCATTGCGTCGTGCACACTGCACGCGGTACAGGACCCTCATTCGGCAGTGGCATGAATTGCCACATCGCACTTGGCGGCGAACTCCTTCAGGTCCTCTGAGTTGGCGGGCCATTGGTGGCTGCCCTTGTTGTATTCCACGGTGTCTTTAATATCGTACAACTCTTTCATAATCGCGGCAATCATCCGCAACAACTCTTCTGAGTGAGGTTTGTTGTTGGACAGCAAGCCCAAGGTTTTTCCATTCAAGGTAGGAGCGCGGGGCGCCAAGAGCGCAGGACCATGATCGTTCTCGTCTCGAGGGTCCAGCGTTACCAACATATTCTCAAGTTTTGTCATATTCCCATTAGCTCCTTATCTCAATCTTTCGAGTCACCGGTCGACTGTTGCCCCAGGAACCGATAACGTCGATATAGACTCCGGCTGCGCCTCCAGCGGCAACCACAGTAATCCGGTCGGGGTCTGCCACGCAACCGACAAGCCGGTCTGGGTCGGTAAAGTCTTCTGGATGTTCCACCCGCCGCCAAGCGATCCATTCCCGTGCAGGTAGCTGGGCTTTTCCCCAAAGGAACTCTTGTACTTGCCGCCTGGACCAGCCGGCATCATTCACATATTGCATCACCTCGGGGCTTAGAACCACCAGGACCTCCGAGGTGGACGGACCCAGTCCAATCATGGCATGAGCGGTGCCTGCAAGAAATGAACCTGGGTCCTTGCCGCCGTAGACGCTTACCTGAAGAGGTGAGTAGGCCGCGACCACTGTCACAGTGCTGGAACTGCCATCAAACCCCTTATCCACTGTCAATGATGGCCAGTTGCCCGCGTCAAGGTTCTCCGCGAAACAAAAACTGTACTTGCCAGGGTGGCCGAAGGTACTGTTATCCATTTCCTGGGGTACCGAGCCGTAGAAGTTGGTTTTGACCAGGTTCACTGCACGGCCAATGGTTGCGTTGGCCCGGTTGCTGGGTCCCATAACACCTGTAGAGGAATTCATACCTATTTTTTGCGCGTAAACGCCGCTGACCAGCACCAACACCGTGACCCCGTTGGTGGAAGTGCTGCTGGCGTGCAGGTTAAAACTCCGTTCGCAGCAGGCCGCCACCGCTGAAACCACAACCGGGAAATATTCAGGTCGGCAGCCGGCCATCACCGCGTTGATGGCGACCTTCTCGGCGGTGATGTGTTTTTGCCGAATCACTTCCACGCCAATCACTTGGTCCGGCGGTAACCCGGCGAATTCCAACATGGCGCACACCCGGTCTTCGCTGGGAGGCACTATGGGCAGGCCGTCGGTCAGGTTGGTCTCTACGTAGTATTCTTGGGATTGCTCCCAGCTAGCGAACTGGTGCCGGTGGGAGGCCATGTTATGGGATGTCATTGCGCAAGGGGCTCCTTCCGGGGTCTGGAGATACCCCGCAGATCGGTTAAAATCGCCAGTCCAGCACCGAGTTCCTGTTCCACCTGATACTTTACTGTGCGGAGGACTCTTTTCACTAGCCTAGCACATGGCCATGGTTACATCCCAGAGTGGTGGCAGATTGGACGGGTGTCTTAACTCCTATCAGCCGAGATCCTTCCATCTCTATTACGAGACCTGACAGTGAATGATTAACCGAGAGAACCTCTTCGTTTCTGTTGACGTCCGTTTGGAAATCCCTTATCCGCACAGCGCTCACATGGGTGATTCGTGTATCGAATCAAGCTTGACTGGGACCGAGTCATTAAGTTTACTCATGCTCCGTCTTAAACCATAGATTTCAGTCAGCTGTAAGGTAAGGTCAAGCTGGCGCAATCCAGTCGACGGCACGTTCAGCCATCATGAGGACTGTGGCATGGCTACCACCTGACCTAGTGATTCGCGGCTTCACCGACGCATCTACCACCGACAACCCCTGTACTCCCTTCACGCTGCAGTATTGGTCAACGACCGCCATCGGGTCTGAATCAGGGCCCATCTTACATGTTCCGGACACATGCCGGGCTGTTCCAACGGTTCGACGTATATACAGGTCTAAAGCGTCGTCGTCGGCCAGAATGTGATCTGTGGGATGAAGGCGGTAATCGCACACGTCTTTATACGCGCTGGATTCAAGGAACTCAGCCGCCATCCGTATTCCTTCCCGCACCCGACGACTGTCGTTTGGGTGTTGGAGATAACAATAGTTAAAGGAAGGTTGCGCTGAGGGATCAGCAGACGCAAGCCTGACGTATCCTGAGCCGTCGGGCAAGCCGAGAGTGACCGAGAGTCGCGCTACCCGGTCAGGTGGAACTTCGTTGTTCAGGTACTTGGTCCTCAAACCTGGGACGCGCTCCGGTCGTTGGTCTACCATTGGGGTAGTCCTCAGCAACATATCATTGACTTCGCTTGATCCGTGAGAGGTGTAGTGCAGACCAAAGTGCACTGCATCCACATCGCCGTGTAGGGACAGCCCGTCTTTAACTTTAAAGGTAATCTGGGCGCTAAGGTGGTTCATTAGGTTTTGCCCCACTCCGGAAAGCTCTTTAACGAGAGGTATACCAAACTTCTGGAGTTGGTCCTTGGGGCCGATTCCCGATAGCATAAGCAGGTGCGGAGACTTGAGAGCCCCGGCGCTCAACACAACACGGTCTGCTTCGACGTTGAAAACCTCCCCACCGCTTTCTACTTCCACCCCGACGGCCTTTAGGTCTTTGATTAATACTTTCCTAACGAAAACCTCTCCCCGCACAGTCAGGTTAAGACAGTGTCGCATGGGATTTAGGTGGGTGATTGCTGCGCTCATCCTCCACCCGTTCAAATTGTTCGAAGGCCACACCCCAACTCCTGCGGGGTTGGGGCCATTGGTATCCTCGACTGCGCCGTAACCCGCATCCAAACAGGCTGCGTGGAAAGCTTTTTGGATATCTGGCCATGGACCTGTTTGACGGCGCCTCACTGGTATAGGTCCGTCCGTTCCATGGAAATCATCTCTAATGTCGAGGTCGTGCTCCGATTTCCTAAAGAATGGCAGTACCTTGTCATAAGACCATTCATCATTGCCCATAGCAGACCAAGAGTCGAAATCCTCAGGCAAGCCCCTCTGCATAGCCTGACCATTGATGGACGACCCTCCTCCAATCACCTTGCCCTGGGCCACGTGAATCTCCCCTTGCTCCTCGGTGATTGTTCCTCGCAAGGCCCAGTTGTGTTCCGACTCTGGGGATTCTGCATAGCTTGTGTGGCCGAACTTTATTTCGTCTGGAAGGTTGTCTGGATCCGGATAATCCGGCCCGGCTTCCAGTAACAAGACGGAGGTATTCGGGGTTTCAGCCAATCTGCTGGCCAACACCGATCCTGCCGCTCCTCCGCCTACGATGATAACGTCATATTTCATGTGTCCTCCTTCAAAATGGTCGGTCTTCTAACCCAAACTCTCCCAGTTTTAACCGATTCTTCTTAGGATAAGACGTGTCAGGTTCCTCAGACTATCAGCCGGGATTACCCATATCGGCCGTCCTGACACGAGTAAGATTCTAGCAGGTTTAGTTGAGCTTAGTGTCGGTCTTTGGTGCTTGTCAATCCTCTCTCGTTCCTGGGTGGGATACGGTTTCTACCGAACACCCATGCAAACACGCCTATCGTCATCGACAAACAACTCTAATCACAATATATCCTCAATTAATAAATCCTTCTCTCAGGAATTTGGGATGAGGGTTTATTACTCCCAGTCTATCTAGACGGCTTTTACCAACCAGGCAAACCTGTTTGTCTTGGTAATATGAGGGTAGTAGAAAGTTAATTGGTGGTGCGCTAGAGTAGCGTCCAACTGCCCAGCAACTAACTTTCCAGGAATCTCGGTGGATTCAAAATGGTTCGATTGTTTGGTTGAAATGAGTGGCTTAGGTGTTGCCCTTCGCCGGTTCCAAAGCCCGATCGAACGAGGATTGGGTATATCTAAGGTGTAGCGCAGTGGTCAGCGCACTTAGTGCGGGATGA
>Ga0315336_1002004_pt1 | contig 34213 bp, 26 predicted proteins | sample ASW5metaG_FD_204512 | JGI IMG/M metagenome (GOLD analysis project Ga0315336, IMG submission 204512) | Ammonia-oxidizing marine archaeal communities from Monterey Bay, California, United States - ASW #5 | ecosystem: Environmental > Aquatic > Marine > Intertidal zone | place: USA: California...
GCCGCCCACGAACGCGGGGTCATTCACCGCGACCTGAAGCCAGCCAACGTCATGCTCGCGCCGACCAACGAGGGGCTGGTGCCGAAGGTCACCGACTTCGGGTTGGTCAAGTCGCTCTCGGATCAACGGGGCAAGACGCAGACTGGCATGGCGATGGGCACCCCGGAATACATGGCGCCAGAGCAGATCCGCGACGCCAGCGATGTGGACCAACGCGTCGACATGTTCGCCCTCGGCTGCATCCTCTACGAGTTGGTCTGCCATCGGCGCGCCTTCGAGGGGCCGGACAATGTCACGATCTTCAACGCCATCGTCGAGGGCAAATACTCACCGCCGCGCAAATTCGTCGACAACCTCCCTCGAAACGTGCTCATGGCGATCCGTTGGTTGTTGGAGTCCGATCGCGAGAAACGTCTCGGGTCGTGCGTCGAGCTCTTTGATCTGCTCTTCGAGGACAGCACGGTAGGTCGTCTCGAGTCTCCGAAAGACCTGATCAAGCCCATCCACATCTCCAGCATCGCCGAACAACCGGTGATCTTCGCCGCTCTGCCGGAGAGTGCTCCCGCCGCGACTCCACAGGCTTCTGTAGAGACCGCGCCGCCGGCCAATATGCGGACGGCGACCCCGCGACGGGTCGTGGGTACCCCAGCACCTGCCCAGCGAAGAGACCAGCCGGACAGCGCACTCAGAACGCTCCAGGTGCTGATCCCGATCGTCGCGGTGTTGTTGGTAGGCGTGCTCGTCGGCTCCATGGGCTCCAACTTCTGGGACGGTAGCGTACGAGAGCTTCCGACGCCGAAGCCACTGCCATTGCCCACGAAGGCCATACAGGTAGAGCCGACGACTCCAGCGCCGGCACCCGCCCCTGAGGACGGAGCGCAGCCGCTGCAACCGACTCCACAGCCGCAGCAGCCAACTCCACAGCCGCAGCAGCCAACTCCGCAGCCGCAGCAGCCGACTCCACAGCCGCAGCAGCCAACTCCGCAGCCGCAGCAGCCGACTCCGCAGCCGCAGCAGCCAACTCCGCAGCCCGAGCCTCCGCCCGAGCCAGCCGCATCGGCCGGGGCAACGGTGAAGTTGACCGGTGACGCGGGCGGCGCAGCCCTCGAAGGCGGGGGCAAGCGACACAACATCCCCGGCAGTGTGCCGGCAGGTACGTACACCATCCTCGGCGACTTTGGCGCCGGCATGGTGCCCGCAGGTACCGCGACGGTCAGAGATGGCAAGACAGTCACAATCGAGTGCCAGTCCTTCTTCACCCAGTGCACCCAGAAATAGGCCCCGTTCTACTGGTACATCGCCTCGATGGTGTCCGACCAGTTGTCGTTGATGGGACGCCGCTTGATCTTCAGCGTTGGCGTCAGCTCTCCATCCTCCATCGTGAAGTCGCGCTCGAGCACCGTGAACTTGCGGATGTGCTCGACCCTGGCAAACAGGCTGTTCACCTTCGCCTCGATGTCGCTGTCGAACTTGGCGATGAGCTTGTCATTGGCGTGCACACCGTCGGCCGACACACCCTGATCCGAAGCCCAGGCCTCGGCGGCCTCGGGGTCGAGAGTAATCAGTGCGGAGAGGTACTTGCGCCGGTCGCCGATGACCACGGCTTGGGACACCAGGGGCAGGTTCTTGATCGCGGCCTCGATGTTCTTGGGCGCGATGTTCTTGCCACCGGCGGTAATGATGATCTCCTTCTTTCGACCGGTGATCGTCAGGAATCCTTCGCTGTCGAAGGCGCCCAGGTCGCCAGACTGGAGCCAACCATCGACCAGCGCGTCATTGGTGGCCGCCTCGTCTTTGTAGTAGCCCAGGAACACGTGGGGTCCTCGCACGCAGATCTCGCCATCCTCGGCGATCTTCACCTCGGTGCCCGCGATGGTCGGGCCCACGGTCCCGTACCGGGTCCGGCCAATGAGGTTGAACGTTGTCGGGCCGCAGTCTTCGGACTGGCCGTAGACCTCGTGAATGGTGATGTCCAGACCGGCGAACCACTCCAGGATCTCGGCAGAGATCGGGGCGGCTCCAGTCACACACATGCGGGCATTGCCTAGACCCATCAAGGGCTGAATCTTGGAGAAGAGCAGCCTGTTGGCCATCTTTCGCTTGACCCGGAACAGGAGGCCGGGTTTCTCACCGCGATTCCTGAAGTCGGTGGACTCCTTTCCAACCGCCTGAGACCAGCTGAGGATTTTCGCCTTTGCGCCGGTCGCCTCGGCCATCTTCGCCGAGACCTTGGCGTGCATCTTCTCCCAGATCCGCGGCACGCCAAAGAGCACCGTGGGCTGGACCTCTTTGAGGTTGTCTGCCACCAGGTCGAGCGACTGCGCGAAGTAGATGGATGACCCAACCGTGATCGGGGAGTGGATGGAGAACATCTGCTCGGCAATGTGGGACAGCGGAAGGTAGGACACGCTGTAGTCATCACTGTGGATATCGGAGATCTGCGCCGCGACGTTGGCAGTCCAGGTGAGATTCTTGTGGGAGAGCATCACCGCCTTGGGCGGTCCCGTCGTCCCGGAGGTGTAGATGAACGTCGCGATCTGCCCCTCCTTCAATCCGTCGAGGCGCTCGTCGATAGCGGATTCGGGCGTGTCCTTGGCATGGGCGAGGAATTCGTCCCAGGACATCACCAGGTCGTCGGCGACATCTGGCACGCCATTCATCATGACCACGTGGCGCAGATTCGGGAGATTAGCCCTCTCCGCCTTGACCTTTTCCCACTGCGTCAGATTTTCCAGCAGGACCAGTTCCGCGCCAGAGTGGTCGATGATGTACTGCACCTCATGTGAGGAGCACGTGGTGTAGATGCCCGCTGGAGCGCCGCCCGCCATCATGGTGGCGACGTCGAAGATCACCCATTCTGGCCGGTTGAAGCCCAGGATGGCGGTGGTGTCTCCAGACTTGAAACCCAGGGAGATCAGAGCACGGCAGGCTTCCTGAATCTGTCGGCTGTAGGTGCCATAGCTGGTGGGGTTCCAGTTTCCGTTGTCGTCGCGGACATGGTAGGCCTGCAGGTCACTGTTGGCGCGACCCTGGGCGAGCAGGCGCGACGGAATCGAGTCGATCATGGTGTCCCTCCGGGGGACGCGCACGATAATCCGTTCCCACAGCCGAGGCCGATTTATCGAGCGGTCAACGGGATTGCTGGTTCTCCACGGACAACGCTTCGGTGGGGCTCAAGTCGAGCTTTGCCCGGAGGGCGTCGTTGTAGTCGGCGACCTGTTCTTCGATGGTGGCCAGGTCGACGGACTGGCCAGGATGAGTCAGCAGTCGACGGGCCTTGCTCATTGGAAAGCTGCCGCCAATGAAGCCACCCAGGATCACTCCCACGCTCGCCGTGCCAGCCCAGCGCCACTGTGTGAACTCGGCCTGTGTCTGGGCGCCGCGCGCACCGGCACTCGACACGATGGAGCCGACGACACCTGCAGCGCCCAACCCGTACAGCGCGGCGCCGAGGGTCCGTTGGGAACGGGTCTTCTGTTTGACGATCTGCTGGGTGTTCAAGTCGCCGATATGGTCCAGGTACGACAGGGTTTCCAGCCGTTGCGGGCCGACAAAGACGCCCCACCCGTCGACTCGGTAGTAGTAGGGGACTCCCGTGCGAACGGTACCCCAGCCCCAGCCATAGCCGCCGTACCAGTCGGTGTGAACGGTCGTGGTGCCCATCGCCAGTCCCGAATAGTGGCGAACCGCCATGAACTGATTTCGATACGATCGAAGAGCGGACACCTTTTCCGCCTCTGACTCCTCGTCCCGAGCGGGCTCCGGGAGGGGGCGCGGCGCCTGACGGGTCAGCGGAATGGCGAGAGGTCGCTCGGGCGGAACACTCTCTTCAGGCGGCTCCTGATCCTGTGCCGCGGCGACGCCGAACCACACCAGAAACGCCAGCATCAACGTTGTTGCCTGGCCTTGGCAAGGTAGTGGGCAGCCTTGCGGAAGTCCCAGTTGGTGCGCTTCATGATCTCCTGCACCGTTCCTGCCAGTCCCAGTTGCCCGACCATGGCCTCGAGCTCGTCCGGACTTGGAATCTCGGCGCCAACGGCGTTGGAGGCCGCCTTGTGCGCAGCCTGCTTGGCCTGCTTTTTGGCCCGCTGCACGTGTTCCTTGGCCTTCTTGGACGCTTTCTCTTTGAAGAACTGCTGCTCGGATTCCTGCTGACGGCGCTGCTCACGCGACTGGGCTTTGCGCTGCTTGGCCATGGCCTGTTCGCGTTTGCGGTGCTCGGCCTCTTGCCTCTGAGCCTGTTGGAGCCCGCTCTGACGCTGGGCCAATTCGGCTTCCGCGGCGGCACGGCGCCGCGTGGCCTCTCTTCGCTCCGCCTGCCTGGCCTCGTAGGCACCGTCGTCTACATTCTGGTATTGCGCGTCGTGCCAGTGCGCTCCAAAATGGGGGTCGTCCCATGATTTTGAGGGCCATTCGGGCACCGGAAGACTCGTGCTGGGGCGCTCGACCTCCGACGGCCAACGCATCAAATCCGGACCGAGGTCCAGGGGCTCGAATCCGATGCCTTTGTAAACGTCCAATGGCTCCCGGTGGTCGTGCTTGCCGCCATCGTCCAACCAGTCCTGTGAACGCGCCAGGATCGCCGCCAACGGTGTGCCGACCATGGCCGTCACGAAAAAGCCGCTGACCAGCGCAATGCTCTCGAAGATCACCGCATCCCTCCTTTCACTGCCACATGTTACCGGGTCGCGGGGGGTACGAGGGACTGGACACACTCATTGCATGGGACGGCGGACTCACGTTGTTGGCTCCGCTCGTGGCGATCGCCCTCGCACTCATCACGCGAAAGGTGATCCCGAGCCTCGCCGCCGGGGTTGTCGTCGGCGCGCTCGTGGCCACACAGGCCGATTTCCTTCTCGCCGCCAACAGACTCGCAGCCTTCAGCTACGCGATTGTGACCGCGGCAGACAAGATCCTCATCTGTTTGTTCTCCCTGTTGGTGGCCGCCACCGTAGGCGTCATGGGGCGCGCTGGCGGCACACGCGCTCTGGTCAAGAAGGTCGAGGTCATCGCAAAGGGCCGCCGCGGTGCAATGACCTCCAGTTGGTTGGCCGGAGCCATCGTCTTCTTCGACGACTACGCCAACTGCCTCGTCGTAGGTAGCGCCATGGGCCCAGTCGTCGATCGGTTTCGGGTCAGTCGCGCAAAGTTGGCTTACATCGTCGATGCGACGGCAGCACCGGTGGCGTCGCTCGCCTTGATCTCGACCTGGGTTGGCTACGAGGTCTCGATGATCGCCGACAACATGCCCATCGCGGATGCAAACGGCTTCAACATCTTCCTCAATGCGCTCCCGTACCGGTTCTACTGCATCCTCACACTGTTCTTCGTCGGCGCTATCGCTCTGACCGGACGCGACTTTGGTCCCATGCTCAAAGCCGAGCAAGAAGCGGTCGCCAGACCTCCCGAACCCGAACCCGGGTCGGAGCGAAACCCCCGTCCGACCTACGTCAGCATCGCCGCGATCCCCATCGCCGTGTTGGTCGTCGGAACCTTCGGACTCATGTTGCACGCCGGATACATGGAGCTGGGTGCCATGGCGGGTCCGTTCTCCCTGATCGCGGCAGTCCAAGACCCTTATCCGCCGATGTTCTACGGTTCACTCGCCTCATTTGTCATCGCCTGCGCCATGGCCGTCGGCACCCGCTCCCTGGACATCAAAGAGACCTGGAAAGGCGCGTGGGGCGGCATGAAAGTGGTGTTGTCCGCGCTCGCCATCCTGTTCTTCGCCTGGCTCCTGAGCGACGTGATCAAGGACACCAACGCCCGTCAGTTCATCGCATCTGGACTCGCGGGACACATCGATCCGTGGATGTTGCCCGCATTGACCTTTCTCCTGGCCTGTGCCACCGCCTTCGCCACTGGGAGCTCGTTCTCCACCATGGGTGTGCTCATCCCAATCGTCATCCCTCTCGCCTACGAGATGGATGGCGGAACCACCGGGTACGTGTTCCTCGCCAGCTGTGCGGCAGTACTCGACGGCGCGGTTCTCGGGGACCACGCCTCGCCCATCTCGGACACGACTGTGCTCTCGTCCATCGGTGCCAACGTGGACGTGGTCACCCATGTCCGAACCCAGCTGCCGTACGTCATAGCGGTCGGCGTCGTGGCCATCCTGGTGGGCGCAATTCCGGCTGGGCTTGGAATTACGCCCTGGATTCTGCTGCCCGTTGGCGGCGCGGCATGTGTGGGTATCGTGCTGGTCCTCGGCAAACGGACACCCGATGCGCCGCTGGAGCGGGCGGAAGCCTGATGCCAGGGCCATCCGGAGCCCACCTGGCGAATCAGGCCCGCTTGAACTCGCCAGCCTTCAACTTCGCCCAGTACTCGTCGAGCTGCTCCTTCACCTTCCCGGAGAGCAGAATCGCTCCGAGAATGTTCGGGAACGCCATGGCCAGGACCATCAGGTCCGAGAAGTCGAGCACGCTGCCGAGGTTGAAGACCGAACCACACCAGACGCAGATCAGGAACAGGACCCGGTAGGGGAGAATCATGCCCTCGCCGAACATCCAGGTGACCGCCTTCTCGCCGTAGTAGCTCCACGAGATCATGGTGGAGAAGGCGAACATGACGACGGCGAAGGAGAGCACGTACGGGAACCAGGGCATCACGGTGGCGAAAGCCTGGGAGGTCATGACGACGCCGTCGCCGACGCCCTCTGCGAGGTAGGCGCCCGTCACGACGACGACGATTCCCGTCATCGAACAGACGACGATGGTGTCGATGAACGGCTCCAGGAGCGACACGATGCCTTCGCGCACCGGGTAGGGGGTCGAGGCGGCGGAGTGCGCAATGGATGCAGAACCGACGCCGGCTTCGCTGGAGAAGCTTGCGCGCTTGAAACCCTGGGCGAGAACGCCGATGAGTCCGCCGAGGCCGGCCGCGGGGCTGAACGCGTCGTGCACGATGGCCATGATGGCGTCGGGCACTGCGGCGGCGTTGGAGACGACGACAACCAGGCAGCCGGCGAGGTAGACGCCACACATGAGCGGCACGATCGCGCTGGCTGCGAGGCCGATGCGCTTGATGCCGCCGATGATGACCACGCCGACGAGCATGGCGAGCACGACGCCATAGATCATGGAGCCGGTCTCGGTCGCCAGGGGCGGAACCACTTCGGCGACTGCGGCATAGGACTGGTTGGCCTGGAACATGTTGCCGCCACCGAGGCTGCCGCCGACGCACATGATGGCGAACATCCACGCGAGCACCTTGCCCAGCGGCTTGAGGCCCATTTCGGTCAGACCGGTGTCCAGGTAGTACATCGGGCCACCAGAAACGGTGCCGTCGGGTTTGGTGACCCGGTACATCTGACCGAGCGTACACTCGGTGAATTTCGAGGTCATACCCAGGAATCCGGCGACGACCATCCAGAAGATAGCCCCGGGCCCACCGACGGAGACAGCGATGGCGACACCGGCGATATTGCCGAGGCCGACGGTCGCGGAAAGGGCTGAAGACAGCGCCTGGAAGTGACTGATCTCGCCCTCGTCGTCTGGGTTGTCGTACCGACCGGCGGTGACGACGATGGCATGACCGAAGCCCCAGATATTCACGAACAGCATGCGGAGGGTGAAGAAGACAGAGCCGAACACCAACCAGGCGACGACGATGGGCATCACTGCGTTTTCGGAGTTGGCCAACGGAGCCGGGTCTACTCGCTTGGTGTTGGAGCGGACCAGGGCGCTGCCGTCGGCATTCATCGCGACGACTTCGGCTTTTCCGTCGTCACCCGCATCGATCTTGGAGCCGACCTCGGCCTTGACGTAGTCGTCGGGCAAGACGACGTCCTGCGGCACGAGCTTGCCGGTGCGGCGGTCGACGCGGACGGCAAAGTCAGAGAGGCCGGCAACCGTGACGATCGCCTCTTTCTTGGCGAGTTCCTCGCCCTCTGCCGCGGGCTCGACACCGGCCGCTTCCATGTCGATTTCCTGCTCGGGCACGTGGCCCACGAGGATCGCTTTGACGGTGGCGCCGTCCTGGGTACTGCGGGTTCCGCTTCGGATCTCGACGTCGATCTTTCCGATCTTCTTCTTGATCGGCGTGTCGAGGGAAACGACTGGCTTCGCGACGGTGAACTGCCGTTGATAGGTATATCCCTCGGCGGAGTGTCCAGTGATCTCCTCGCCGTCCACGACGTTGCCAATGCCCTCGCCAAGCGCCAGGTTGTTGTCCCAGAAGACGATGTCGAAGAACATCACCGTCGCCATGGGGCCGACGACGTACTGGCCGAACGCCTGGTCCATCTTCTCGGGGATGGTGAGCTCGGGTGCCTCTTCGGGGTCAACCGCCAGCGCTGGAGCACTGATCAGGAAAAAAGCCACGAAAACCGCAAATAAACGGACGAGAGCGGCGGACATACACACCTCCGCCGGCGCAGATAACACAAGTACGCAACAGCGGAGGTCAGCTGTCTATAAGTTGTCGAATCCGACTTTTCGGAGACCCCGGCTGGTTTTCGTCCAGTCCTTTTCGACTTTCACGAACAACTCCAGGTACACACGACAATCCAGGGTCTCCTGGAGATCCTTGCGGGCGAGGGTCCCGATTCGCTTCAACATCTCGCCGCCCTTGCCGATGATGATGCCTTTCTGGGTGCCGCGCTCAACCACGACATCTGCGTAGATCGAGAGCAGCTTCTTCGACTCCCGCTCGCTTTCGTCGAAACGAACGACATCGACGAATGTGGCGTAGGGGACCTCTTGAGCGGTGAGGTGGAAGATCTTTTCCCGGATGATCTCGGCCGCGAGAAACCGCTCCGAGACCTGGGTCCACTCGTCCTCCGGGTACAGAGCCGGCCCAGCCGGCAAATGCGCGAGAAGCTCCTTCAGGAGTCCTGGGACACCGTCTCCAGTTAGGGCCGACAGCGGGATGGCTGCCGCGAGTTTTAGGGTCTTGCTCACCGCATCGATCACTGGCAAGACCAACGGATAGGGCACTACGTCGATCTTGTTGGCGATGAAGATCACCGGCTTGCCGCTGGCCGCGATGCTCTCGGCAATGCGTTCGTCCTGCGCATCGAGAACAGCGAGTTTGCGCTCGACTCGCTGGGCGAGCTCGGTCATGTCGCCGAGCCAGCAAATTACGTCCACATCGTCGAGTGCGCTGACGGCCATCCTGACCATGGCCTTGTTCAGCTCGGTCCAGGCGTCGTGGATGCCCGGCGTGTCGACGAGGATGGCCTGCATATTGTCGTCGGTGTGGATTCCGGCGATCCGATTGCGGGTCGTCTGTGGTTTGGCCGACGTGATCGCGAGCTTGCTGCCCAATAGCTTGTTGAGAAGCGTCGACTTTCCCGCGTTGGGTCGCCCGATCAGAGCGACAAACCCAGTTTTGAATTCGGTATCGGGACCGTTCTCACTCACGCTTTCTTCTCCACTGCCCATTGGCCGCGCTCGAAATCGGGGTCGGACTGCACGGTGATCTGCGCCAATCCAAACTCGACTCGGAAGACGCGAACATTGGCGTTAGCCGGTCCGCGGGCTCGGGTCTCGTCGCCGGAGGCACAGCGGATGAGAATGGAGGTCGTGTCCCCATCGAGTTCACCGATCAACGATCGGAGAGCGTCCTGTGCGCGCTGGGACTCGACGAGCTCGCGAAGGGAGGAGTGGTAGGGCCCTGCAGCGAGGCGGCCCATGCCATCGGGTCCGGGCTGGGCACCGACGCGAATGACCTCGACCCCCTCAGCCTCCAGAATGTCCATCATCTCGCGGCACATCGCGACCGCATTATCCACGGTGAGCGGAGTGTATCGGCCCCCCTCATACATATGGTGCAGCCGAGACCCCACGAGAACCAACGTCGGTTGAATCCGCGCCGTGTCGAACTGCGCAGTCGCCGTAGTGGCGTCGCGGATACCGGTCTCGAAGTCGGTTCCAGGCAGTCCCGGCGTGAGAAGCACGCCAACGCGAACGCCGAGGTCGCGCAACCCGGAGGCCATCTCCATCACCCGACCTGAAGTGTAGGGTCTCCCTGACCAACGAAGCGCGAAATCATCGAAGGTTCCGACGTCGAGCTCGATGCCGGTCGCCCCGCGCTCGACGAGGAAGGAGGCCCTTGCCCGCGAAAGCAAATCCGGACGAACGCGCGCCGTGAAAGGCAGCCCTTCGATAGAATCGAGCATCTCGTCGGTCGGAGCCATGCCTCCGAAGAAACCCACCGAGAGTCGATCCGACGGCCCGGCACGCTCGGTCCGATAATGCTCAACCAACGCCGCGATCGTTTCGTTCTCAGGTACTTCTGAGGGCGCACACAGAACACACCGCGGTTCGGTGGGACAGCATCCAAGCACGATGGGCACGATGGCGCGGCGGCGCTTGCGCGTGGCCCTCTTGACGGCGGGAATCTGGCTCATCCGACCACTTGCCCCTCGACACCCGCAATGCCGAATGTCTCCAGAGCGGCCTGGGCGGCGGCCCGCGACGCCTCGCGCTTGGTCTTGCCTTCGCCACGCCCGACCACGTCCTCGCCCAGAGCAACCTGGGCCGTGAACGTAGGCAGATGGGGCGGACCGCCGGTCTGTTCGACGGTATACGTCGGGGGTTCTCCAACCAGCGCTTGCGTGTGTTCCTGCAGCAGACTCCTGGCGTCCTTCCAGGCGTTTGCGCGTTCTGCCGGCCGATCGAGCTCGGCGATCCGAGGAAGCATCCAAGCCGAGACGACTCGCTGACAGGCCGCGAAACCCGCGTCGCTGTAAACGGCACCCAGCAACGCCTCTACAGTGTTTTCGAGGATAGAGATGCGCTCGCGTCCGCCGTGGGCTTCCTCGCCGCGTCCAAGGCGGAGATGCTCGCCAACTCCCAACGCCGATCCGATGTCTGCGAGAACCTCGGTATTGACCAGGCGAGCCCGCAAACGGGAAAGTTCGCCCTCTCGTGCCGAGACAAAGTGCTCCATCAACAACAGGGTAGTGCACATCTCCAACACGGCGTCGCCGAGAAACTCCAGACGCTCATTGTGCTCTCCCCGATTTTCGTGTGACCACGAGGTATGAGTGAGAGCTTGCTCGAGGAAGCTAGAATCCGAAAATGTATGGCCCAGGCGCTCTTCCAGCGGATGTCCGCTCATGCAGACACCTGCATGGGGGTTGGATTGGCGGCGATCGCTCGACGGATCCACGCGCCACCGAGCACGCGATCGCCACTGTAGAAAACGGCCGCCTGACCGGGCGCTACGGCGCGCTCAGGCTCGAGAAAATCGACCTCGAAAACATCGCCAGCACCGATACGGCAGGGCACGCGCCGGCCGCGGTGTCGAATGCGAACCTCGACGACTTCATCGGGATCGGGCCGATCGTACCAATTGGCAGATCCCGCCCGCAGACCAATGTGATCGAGCAGGGAGACGCCGGTCGTGATGACCACGCGACGCGTGTCGGCTTCGACCCGGAGCACGTACGCCGGTCGTCCGAGAGCGACCCCGAGTCCACGTCGCTGCCCGATGGTGTACTTGAAGTAGCCGTCATGGCGGCCGAGGACCGCACCGGTCTCGTCGACGATGTCCCCAGAGCCATCGACCTCGGGTCGATAGTCGGAGATGAAGCGGCCGTGGTCGTCGTCGGGAATGAAGCAGATCTCCTGGCTCTCCGCCTTCGAGGCGGTGATCAGGCCCATGCGCGACGCGATTTCTCGAACTTCTGGCTTGCTCAGGCCACCGAGGGGGAACATCGTTTGGCCGAGGGCTTCTGCGGTGACGGGGAAAAGAAAGTACGTCTGGTCTTTGGCGTCGTCGACGGCAGTCCGGAGTTGGGGTCCGTTGTTGCCGTCGGTGATGCGCGCATAGTGGCCGGTAGCCAGATGGCTGGCGCCGAGGGCCTTTGCCCGGGCCAACAGGACCTTGAACTTGAGCACGCCATTGCACTGTATGCAGGGATTCGGCGTAGCTCCGCGCAGGTAGGTGTCGGCCAAATTGTCCATTACGGCCTTCTGAAAGGCGTTGCGCAGGTTCATGACGTAAAACGGAATGCCCAATGTGTCGGCGACCCGTCGTGCATCCAAGGCATCGTCGAGACCGCAGCAGTGACCGGGAATCGTGCCGGGTGCGGCATCGTGGAGCTTCATGTGCACCCCGATCACCTCGTGTCCCTGCTCGAGTAGCAGTCCCGCCATCACGGAGGAATCAACTCCTCCACTCATGGCTGCAACGACCTTCAATCCGACCTCCACATGTTTGGGCCTTATCTCGGCGCAAGCTATAAGCCCGCCATGTCGCTCCCCGTCGTCGCCATCGTGGGCCGCCCCAACGTCGGCAAGTCCACTCTCTTCAATCGCCTCATCGGCTTCCAAAAGGCCGTCGTGCACGACCGCCCGGGCGTCACGCGTGACCGGCTCTACGAAGAGGCCGAGCTCCTCGACCGGCAGGTGCTCGTCATCGACACCGGCGGCCTCGAGCCGGTCCCGGATACCGACCTGCTGAGCGCGATGCGCGTCCAGTCGCTGGTGGCGGTCGAAGAGGCGGATGTCATCGTGTTCCTGGTAGACGGACGTGCTGGATTCACGCCTCCCGACGCCGATGTTGCCGATCTACTTCGCCGCACACAGACGCCGGTCATCCTCGCGGTCAACAAGGTTGACGGCCCCCGCCACGAGGACCTCGGCGCCGAGTTCTATGTCGTGGGCATCGACCCGCTCCTGACGGTCTCCGCGGCGCACGGACGAGGCGTCTATGAGCTCATGGAGGCGATAGTCGCCAGGCTTCCCGAGCGGTCCGGAGAGGACCTGGCCAACGACGATGGATTCATCGACGAAGAGGACGATGGCGAGGACCGCGTCTTTTCTGGTCCAATTCGCATCGCAGTCGTCGGGCGGCCGAATATCGGCAAGTCGACCCTCATCAACAAGCTCCTCGGCGAGGACCGCCACCTGGTGCACGACAGCCCCGGCACCACCATGGATCCCGTGGACAGTGCGGTGACGATTGGCGACCGCGAGTACGTGCTCGTCGACACCGCAGGTGTCCGCCGTCGGGCCAGGATCGGAGACAAACTCGAGCGCTGGGTCTCCCTGCGTTCCATCCGTTCCATCGAGCGCTGTCATGTGACCCTGCTCATGATCGATGGCACCGAGGGACCGACAGAGCAGGACGCGAAGCTCGCCGCCCTCGTCATCGGGCGGGGCCGGGGACTCATCCTGTTGGTCAACAAATGGGATCTGGCCAAGGACCTGGAGGACGTGGACGCCGACTCGACCAAAGATGGCCTCGAAACAAAGCTTCCCCACGCACCCTGGGCGCCCCATCTCTTCATCTCAGCGAAGACCGGAAAGGGCCTGCATCGAATCATTCCGACGGTCGAGTCGGTGTTTGCCCAGTTCAACCAGCGGGTCGGAACCCCAAAGCTGAACCGGTTCCTCGAGCGGGTCGTCGTCCAGCACTCGCCGCCCCAGAAGCACCACCACCCTGTACGCCTCCTCTACATGAGCCAGACACGAGTGCGGCCGCCCACTTTCGCGGTCGTCTCCAACACGCCTGACGGAATCGGTCCCGCGTATCGGCGCTACCTGGCGCGACGCATTCGCGAGGAGTACGGTTTCGAGGGCACCCCGCTGCGTCTGCTGTTCAAGCAGCGGCGAAAGATCGGGGAAGAAAAGGGAGGCTGACCATCTCTGGCATCCGCATTCTCGAAGAGCACGTGGTCAATCAGATCGCGGCTGGAGAGGTGGTCGAACGCCCGGCGTCGGTGGTCAAGGAACTCCTCGAGAACAGTCTGGATGCGGGCGCGACACAGATCGACATCGCCTTGCGGGATGGCGGCCGCGCACTGATTCGGATCGCCGACAATGGCTGTGGAATGAACCGCACCGACGCGATGATGTGCTTCGAGCGCCACGCGACTTCGAAGATCCTGCGTGCCGAAGACCTCTCCAACGTGACCACCCTCGGCTTCCGGGGCGAGGCGTTGCCGTCCATTGCGGCGGTGTCGCGTTTTAAGCTGTTGACTCGTCCAGAAGACGATGAGGTCGGGACCAAGGTGAACATCGAGGGCGGTGTGCTCCTGTCGTGTCTGGATGCCGGATGTGCGGCGGGAACTCAGATCGACGTGCGGTCGCTCTTCTACAACCTTCCCGCGCGACGAAAGTTCTTGAGAACGCGGGGGACCGAGCAATCCCATTGCGTTGAAATGGTGGTCCGCGAGGCCCTGTCGCGGCCCGAGGTCGACTTCACGGTCACCCAGGACGGACGTGAGCTCCTCCGCGCGCCAGGCGGCGTGAAGCTCCTCACCCGGGCCCGAGATCTGCTTGGCCGGCACGGGCGCTCGCTCGTCGACGCCCGGTTCAGCCTCGGCGACCTCACAGTCGTCGGCCTGGTGAGCCCGATCGGCGTGCACCGGTCTACTGCAATCGGGGCGATGTACCTCTACATCAACGGGCGGTATGTCCGAGATCCAGTCGCCCGGCGCGGAGTCTACGAGGCCTATCGAGATCTGGTTCCTCGCGGGCGTTATCCCGTAGTTGTCCTGGACATCCAGTTGCCGCCGGTGGACGTGGATGTGAACGTACACCCCACGAAAATCGAGGTTCGCTTTCAGAATCCACGCGGTGTCGGTCACGCGATCGCGACGGGGCTGCGGGAGGTCCTCTCGGCCCACGGCGTCAGCCGGGAGGCGATTTCTGCGGAACCCCTCACCGACGCGCCGCTGTTCGTGCCCTCGTCTGAGCCTTTGCCTTATGGGTCCACCCAGAGCCGGCCGCCGCGAAACATCCCGGACCCCGTCTACCTGGAAAAGGCCCTTCCCCAAGCACATCCCGATGATGATGGACGCTGGACTGCCGCACCGCCGACGCCGCCGACGCCGCCGATAGCGGCCGAACCGGGGCTGGTGACCGAGGGCTCCCGGTACGGGGATCTGGCCGTGATTGGCCTGCTAGCCGAGCGCTGGGCGCTGTGTGAGGACGATGGTGAGCTGGTCATCATCGACCCCGTGGCGGCTCGGGAGCTGCTCGCCCTCACCAACCTCCAGTCCTCCCCCGAGGACGCCCTCGGTCAGAGACAGCGTCTGTTGGTCCCCAAGCGGGTGGAGATGCCGGTGGCCCGAGCAGACCGGATCGCGGCGATGGTGGAGCCTCTCGCAGATCTCGGCATCGACCTGGATCGCTTCGCACCGACCGCCTGGGCCGTGCGAACCCTTCCGCTGGCGCTCATAGAAGACGATCTCGACGCCTTGCTCGCGGACATCGCCGCAGCCACACCCTCCGGGCTCTACGCCGCGATTGCCGCCCACGCGGCAAGTGCTGATGAGGGCACACTGGACGTCTACGAGGTGCGTACATTGCTCGCATCGCTCGACGATGCCGAGCAGAAGATCTCGAGTCCGGTGGCGCTGCGCATTCCACCGCGAGAGCTGCTCGAGCGCTTTCGCCGGTCTCGCGACTCGTGATTCTGGTCCTCTGCGGGCCCACTTCCGCTGGGAAGACCAGTGTGGCCATCGAGGTCGCCAGACGCTTCGATGCCGTTGTCGTCTCGGCCGATGCGATGCAGGTCTACCGAGGCATGGACATCGGGACCGGAAAGGCGACAGCGGAGGAGCGTGGCGACTCCGAACACTTCGGAATCGACCTCGTCGAGCCCGACGAACCGTTCGACGCGGCGGACTTCGCCACCCTTTGCCACACCGTGATGGGCGAGCACGAGCGCGTCATCGTCGCGGGAGGAACGAGCCTCTACATCCGCGCCCTGATCCGGGGCCTGGTCGAGACACCCCCGGTCGATCCGGGATTCCGAGCTGAACTCGAAGGCTACGACGATCTGCACGAGCGGCTCGCCATCGTCGATGCGGCCCTCGCAGAGAGACTTCATCCCAACGACCGCGTCCGGCTGATTCGTGGGCTCGAGGTCTTTCACTTCAGTGGAAAGCGCCTCTCGGACTTGCAGGCAGCGCACGCAGCCGAGCCCGATCGCGTCGACGCAGTAGGACTCTGGCTGGACCGGCCGGACCTGAACGAACGCATTGACTCGCGTGTGCTTGAGATGATCGAAGCCGGCTACGTCGACGAAGCCAAGGGACTGCTTGAAGTCCACGATCGAGGGCTGAAGCCCTTGTTGTCGCTGGGCTATCGACACATGTGTGCCCATATCCTCGACGGTCTCGACCTGGACGAGGCGATTCGGCTCACACAGCGCGACACCCGGCGGTTTGCCAGGAAACAGCGGACGTGGATGAAGTCCCTTGGCTATCCAAAGACCGAGGAGAACGCGGTACAAATGGCGTTCCTCGCCGCCGAGCGGGCATTCAGCGCGGAGCCGAGATAGAAGCTCCGCCTTCCGAGAGGCAATCATGGACATCGTTCTCGATTTCGAGCGGCCTATTGTCGAGCTTCACAAGCGTATTCTGCAGCTCAAGACCCTCCAGGACAGCGAGGGCGTGAATCTCTCCGCGTCCATCACACAACTCGAGGTCCAGGCGACCAAGCTCCAGGAGCAGATCTTCACGAAGCTCTCTCCCTGGCAGCGCGCTCAGCTCGCCAGGCACCCCCATCGGCCGTACATGCTCGACTACATCGCCGAGCTGTTTTTCGAGTTCAACGAGCTCCACGGCGACCGGGCCGGATACGACGATCGGGCCATGATCACGGGAATGGCTCGGTTCAAAGCCACCCATGGGGACGCCTGCGACAACCTTCCAGTCGTGGTCATCGGCCACCAGAAGGGGCGGAACACCAAGGAAAACCTACTGCGTAACTTCGGAATGGCCCGTCCGGACGGTTACCGGAAGGCGCTCAGGTTGATGCAGTTGGCGAATCGCTTTGGCATGCCCATCATCACCTTCATCGACACGCCGGGGGCCTATCCGGGGATCGACGCCGAAGAGCGGGGGCAGGCGGAGGCCATCGCCCGAAACATCTTGGAGATGGCCGGCTTCACCGTGCCTATCGTCGCGATCGTCACCGGCGAAGGGGGCTCGGGCGGCGCCCTTGCCATCGGCGTAGCGAATCGGGTCATCATGCTCGAAAATTCGGTTTACTCGGTCATTTCTCCCGAGGGATGCGCGGCGATTCTCTGGCGCGATCGGGCCGAGGGGCCAAGGGCCGCAGAAGCCCTGCGCATCACGGCGGCGGACTGCATGGATCTCGGGGTCATCGACGAGTTGGTCCCCGAGCCCCTCGGCGGCGCCCATCGCTATCAAGAGCAGTCGATCCACTCCATTGGCGATGCCATCCGGCGGCACCTGAATGAACTCCTGGCCCTCGAGCCCCAGGCGCTGGCCGACGACCGGTACGACCGATTCCGAAAGATGGGCAAGATGACGCAGGTCGAAGAGTGAACGAGGTCTCCATCTCTCCGGGTGGAAGCCTGAAAGGGTCTGTCGAACTACCGGGCGACAAGTCCATCTCCCATCGCTCGCTGCTCTTCAACGCGCTCGCTGCCGAGCCCGCAAGGGTGTCTGGTCTGTTGGTGTCCGAGGACGTCGACGCGACCCGCCGTGCGGTCGAGGCGCTGGGTGCCAAGGTCGTTCTCGATGGCAAAGACCTGATCGTTCATCCCCCGAAGGACGGCCTGACCGAGCCGCGCGACATCATCGACTGTGGCAACTCGGGGACGACGATTCGGCTACTCACGGGTGTACTGGCCAGCCAGCCCTTCTTCTCCGTGCTGAGCGGCGACGGCTCCCTGCGAAACCGACCGATGAAGCGCGTCACAAAGCCACTCAAACGGATGGGTGCCAAGTTCGATGGGCGCGAAAACGGTGATCGCCCGCCCCTGGCTGTCCGCGGCAAGACGCTGAAGATGACCCATCACGATTTGAAGATCGCGTCCGCCCAGGTCAAGTCCGCGCTCCTGCTCGCCGGACTGAACAGCGGCGTCGCCGTTCGCGAGCCGCGCCAGAGTCGAGATCACACCGAGCGAATGCTCATGCGCATGGGCTGCACCCTCCGCAAAGACGCAGAAGACTGGTTGGTGCTGATACCACCAGACGAGCTCGCGCCCTGCGACGTACAGGTGCCCCGCGACATTTCGGCAGCGGCCTTCTTCATGGTCGCCGCCAACCTCGTCGAGGGATCGGAGATCTTTCTCGAAAATGTGGGCATCAACCCCACGCGTACCGGAGTCCTCGACGTGCTCACGGCCATGGGCGCCGATGTGCAGGTGTACCCGAAGAAGCTGAAAGGGGCCGAACCCGTCGCCGACATCCTCGCCCGACACAGCCCGCTCGTGGGTACCACCATCAGCGGCAGTCTGACTGTTCGATGCCTGGACGAATTGCCGATTCTCGCCATTGCCGCAGCGTTTGCCGAGGGAGAGACACACATTCGCGACGCGGCTGAGCTTCGGGTCAAGGAATCCGACCGTATCGGCCGCGTCTGCGACGGACTGCGCGCCATGGGCATCTATGTCGATGAACGGCAGGACGGCATGACCATCACCGGGGGCGTGCCTCTCGGTGGCGCCGTGATCGACGCCTCCGGAGACCATCGGATCGCCATGGCCTTCGCTGTCGCCGGGCAGTGTGTCCGGAACGGCCTGACAATCTGCGGGGCCGACAGCATCGCATCGAGCTATCCGCTCTTCTTCGCCCATCTAGAGGCCCTCCAACAATGACCGGGAAACGATGACCAAGCCACTCACGATCGCCGTCGACGGACCGGGTTCGGCAGGCAAGGGGACCGTCGCTCGAGGAGCGGCCCGCACCCTCGGATTCCAGTACGTGGACACCGGTGCAATGTACAGGTCGGTCGCCCTCTTCTCCCAGCGGGCCGGCGTGCGATGGGACGACGAAGATGCCGTCGCGGAGATCGCGAGAAACCTCCAGTTCTCGTTCATCTGGGACGGGGACGTGCTCCGAATCATCGTCAACGACCAGGACGTCTCTGGTCTCATCCGCACCGCGGAGATCGGCAAGGGCGCCTCCGATGTTTCGGCGTTGCCCGCCGTGCGCGCGGCTCTGCTCGAGCTGCAGCGAGATCTCGGCGCACGTGGCGGCGTGGTCATGGACGGCCGCGACATCGGCACCGTCATCCTTCCCGACTCGGAGCTCAAGGTCTTTCTGGTCGCCAGCCTCGACGAGCGCGCACGGCGCCGCCACGAGGAGCTCATTCGCCGCGGCGAGGTGCAGTCCTTCGATGACGTGCGCAGCCAGCTGGCCTATCGCGACAAGCAGGACAGCGAGCGCGAAATCGCCCCGTTGAAGCAGGCAGATGATGCTGTGCTGGTCGACACGACCCAGATGACGATTCCCCAGGCGATCGAGGCCATCCTGACACTGGTGCGAGGCGTGCTCTGAACCGCTGGACAACGGCCTAGATACGGATTATTTGCGGCGGCCGGTCCTCTTTATTCCAGGTTCGCTGGAGGGAGCTTTCCTCGATTGGGGGACCACAACGTGTCCGCACACCGCGATTGGCGTGGAAGTGTGGGCGTTTTCACTCCAACAAACAACAACCCCTCACAGGTTATAAATGCTCGATTCCAACATCGTCGACCTTCCCCTGAATCAGATCAGCGACGAGCAATTCAAGTCCTTCTTCGACGACTTCATGAACGAGAAGGGCATCCGGGAACAGTCGGTGGTCCAAGGCCGCGTCATCGGCATCAACAGCGACTGGGTCACTGTCGACATCAGCTACAAGGCCGAGGGAATCATCCCGGTCCACGAGTTCAAAGGCGCTGACGGCCAGCTCACCATCAAGATCGGTGACACCGTCGACGTCTACCTGAACAGCATGGAAGAAGAGGACGGCGCGCTCGTCCTGTCCAAGGAAAAGGCCGACCTCATGAAGGCCTGGGAAGAGATCTCCGGCGCCGTCGAGCGCGACGAGATCGTCAAGGGCGTCATCGTCGCCCGCGTCAAGGGCGGCCTGCAGGTCGACATCGGCGTCAAGGCCTTCCTCCCCGGCTCGCAGGTCGATCTGCGCCCGGTCAAGAACCTCGACAAGCTCATTGGCGAGACCTACGAGTTCAAGGTCATCAAGTTCAACAAGAAGCGCGGCAACATCGTGCTTTCCCGCCGCGTCCTGCTCGAGCTCGAGCGCGAGTCCAAGCGCGAAGAGACCATCGAGCGCCTGCAGATTGGCGCCATCATGATGGGCGTGGTCAAGAACATCACCGACTACGGTGCGTTCATCGATCTGGGCGGCATCGACGGCCTGCTGCACATCACCGACATGTCCTACGGCCGCCTCACGCATCCGTCCGAGATGTTCGAGGTCGGCGCCTCCATCGAGGTCAAGGTCCTCAAGTTCGACGCCGACAGCCAGCGCGTCTCACTCGGGTACAAGCAGATCCGTCCCGACCCATGGGAAGAGGCCGAGTACAAGTACCCGGTCGGCGCCATCGTGCGCGGCAAGGTCGTTTCCATCCCCGACTACGGCGCATTCGTCGAGCTCGAGGACGGCATCGAGGGCCTGGTCCACATCTCAGAAATGACCTGGAACAAGCGCGTCAAGCACGCGTCCAAGTTGGTCGCGGTCGGCGATGTCATCGAGGCCAAGGTCCTCGGAATGGATGTCGACAACAAGCGCATCTCCCTGGGCATGAAGCAGCTCGAGGCGAACCCCTGGGATCTCGTCGAGCAGCAGTACCCGGTCGGCTCGATCATTCAGGGCAAGGTCCGGAACATCACGGACTTCGGTATCTTCGTCGGCATCGACGAGGGCATCGACGGCCTGGTTCACATCAGCGACCTCGCCTGGGGTCAGCGCATCCGGCACCCGTCCGAGCGCTACCAGAAGGGCGACGATGTCGAGGCCCGCGTGCTCGCCATCGACAAGGACAACGAGCGATTCTCCCTGGGAATCAAGCAGCTGTCCGAAGACCCCTGGTACACCGTGCACAGCCGGTACTTCCTGGGTCAGCTCGTCGATGGTCCCGTCGTTCACTGCGCCGACTTCGGCATCTTCGTCGAGATCGAAGATGGCGTCGAGGGCCTGGTTCACCTCTCCGAGATGACCTTCGACGGCGACGGCTGGCAGGAGCAGTACGCTCCCGGCAAGGTCATCAAGGCCGAGGTCATCCACATCGACAGCCACGATCGCAAGATTTCCCTGTCGGAGCGCGGCGCCCAGGAGCGCAGCGATGGCGACATGGACTACATCGAGAAGCAGGGCGATGCAGGTGCGCGCCTCGGTGACGTGATGGGCGATCTGTCCCGCCGTCTCCGCGAAGAGGGTGACGAGGCTGCCGAAGAGGCCCCCGCTGCCGAAGAGGCTCCCGCTGCCGAAGAGGCTCCCGCTGCCGAAGAGGCTCCCGCTGCCGAAGAGGCTCCCGCTGCCGAAGAGGCTCCCGCTGCCGAAGAGGCTCCCGTCGAGGAGGCTCCCGCCGCAGAGGAGGCGCCCGCTGCCGAAGAGGCTCCCGTCGAGGAGGCTCCCGCCGCAGAGGAGGCGCCCGCTGCCGAAGAGGCGCCCGCAGAGGCCGAGGCACCCGCCGAGGAGCCCGCTTCCTCCGAGGAGTAGCGCTTGGCACCTTGAGTCGAGAGGCCGTCCTTCGGGGCGGCCTTTTTCTTGTTAGGATGGGCCCATGAACTGGAACTACGTATACGCCGCAATCGCCGTGCTTCTGCTCCTGGGGGTCGGAGTCGTCTACCTGTTCGTGATTCAGAACGGCGCGCGCACTACGCAGCTGTCCCTGAACTTGTTCGTGCTCGCCTATGAGCTCAAGCAACCCATTCAGATCCCGGCGCTAATCGGCATCACAGCCGGAGTCAGCTTTGCCGTTGGACTGGTGCCGACATTGATCTGGGGCATGGGCAAGGCCAGCAAGGCACGTAGGCTAGAGCGCGAAATCGCGCTCTCGGGTGGCGACCAGGACGCCTGGCGTTCTTGAGGTGAGCGCTAACAAAGGGCGGATTGCCGCCGCACGCGCCCTGACCTCCGTCGACAGCGCTGGGGCGCACATCGAAGAAGCGCTGGCACAGACCCTTCCCAAGGGCCGCGACCGCAGTCTGGGTTGGTTTCTCGCCATGGGCACTCTTCGACGCCGCGCAGAGGTCGACGCGTCACTGTCTGCCCATTTGCGGGAGCCGCTGGCAACGCTCCAATCCGAGGTGCGCTCCGTCCTCCGCATGTCCGCTTACGAGAAGCTCTTTGGACGCAGTCAGGCCCATGCTGTCGTGCACCAGGCCGTCGAGGTGGCCCGCGCCATCGGGGTCGGTCGGGCCAGCGGCCTCGTAAACGCCATCATTCGTCGCGTGGAGCCCGCCACCGATATGAGCCGAGCGGAGATTCTCAATCACCCAGCCTGGCTCGTAGCGCGCTGGGACGACCGCTACGGCGTAGACGCCACCAGCGCGTGGTGCATGGCCAATCTCGAGCAGGCCCCAATCACCCTTGTTGTGAAGGATGGCAAAGCGCGCGAGCGAATCGCGACAGATGGCAGGACGCTGACTCCAGTCGAGATCCACGGCATCGAGGTTCCCGGCATCTACCGGCTCGAAGGGCACGAGGGGCCGATCCCCGACCTCGCCGGCTTCGAAGAGGGCGATTTCTGGGTGCAAGACGCAGCGGCGGCGGCGGTCGCCGATCTCGCGAACGCCACCGAAGGCCTGCAGATCCTCGACGCCTGCGCGGCTCCGGGCGGAAAGACCTTCAGAATGGCGAGCCAAGGCGCGACCGTCACCTGCGCCGATCGAGACCGGTATCGCCTGAAGAAGGTCCGTCGCAGCGCCCGCCGACTCGGCTTGACCATCGAGACTCACATCCACAGCTGGACGGAAGGACCGAGCCAGCTTGGACAATTCGACGTGGTGCTCGTCGACGCTCCCTGCAGTGGACTGGGTACGATCCGACGGCACCCGGACATCAAGTGGCGCCGCATCGAGCCCGATCTGACCACGGCTGCGGCGCTCCAGATCGACATCCTGCGTGGCGCGGCGGCCCATGTGAAGCCGGGCGGACGACTCATCTACGGCGTGTGCAGTCCGGAGCCCGAGGAGGGTGGGGGAGTCGCGAGTACCTTCCTGGCCGAAAACGGCGACTTTTCCATGCATTCGACCCTGTGCACGGCGCCACCGACGAGTGATGAGGACAGCCACTATGCGGCAGTGATGGTGCGGCAATGAGCACGCCGATGTTCGATCAATACAACGCGCTCAAGAAGGCGAATCCGGATTCGATCTTGTTCTTTCGAATGGGCGACTTCTACGAGATGTTCTACGACGACGCAGTTGTAGCCGCCAAAGAGCTCGATCTGACCCTCACCGCACGCAACAAACACGCTCCGGACCCCATCCCGATGGCCGGCGTGCCCCACCACGCCAGTGCCGGCTACATCGAGAAGCTCGTAGCCAACGGATATCGAGTAGCCATTGCCGAGCAGGTCGAGGATCCACGAAAAGCGAAAGGGCTGGTCAAACGCGAGGTCATTCGAGTCGTCAGTCCCGGTATGGTCCTCGACCCGACCACCCTGGAGAGCCAGCGACCAAACTATCTCGTCGGCATCTGCAGGGACCACGAGTCCTGGGGAGTCTCCTTTCTCGACGTTTCGACAGGAGACTTTCGGCTCACCTCCGTAGCGGATGTGTCCACCGTCATCGCGGAGATCCACCGCCTCGAACCTCGCGAGGCGTTGATTGAGCCCGGGATCGAGGTGAAGGTCCTCGACCGCGCTCTGCGAGGTGTGGTCCGCAGCCAGCTCGAGGAGGAGGGTTGGCTCCGCCGCGAATCCCTGCGCGAGCTGACGGAGACCCTCGGGGTCCACAGCCTGGCGGGATTCGGTGTGGCCGACGATGAGACCGCCGTGAGGGCTGCGGGCGCGTTGCTCCGATATGCCCGCGACCAACTCGGGGGGCCCCTCCGAAATGTGCATCGACTGCGCCCCTATCAGGTCACCGGGTTCATGGTCTTGGACGAAACGACCCGGCGGAACCTGGAGCTGACGAACACGCTTATCGGGGGACGTCGAAAGGGAAGTCTGCTCGCACTCATCGACCGAACTGCGACATCGATGGGATCGCGCATGATGCGGGATTGGATCGTCTTCCCACTCCTCGATCCCAACGCAATTGGCGCCCGCAGCGCCGGCGTCGAAGCGCTGACTCTGGACAGCCCCGTTCGCGAAGACCTTCGGGTGGCCTTGAGGCAGGTCGCCGACATCGAGCGAATCGGCGCTCGGATCGTGCAACAGACCGCCCATGCCCGCGATCTCGCCGCGCTGTCCCGCTCGCTGCAAGCGGCTCCAAAGGTGGCGGCCCTGGCAGCGAGAATTCCGGCGATCTCGGCGCACCTGCCCGAGGATTTGTGCGCAGATGTGGCCCTCGATCTATCGACCTGGCTCGTCGATGAGCCACCGCTGTCACTCACGGAGGGCGGTATCCTCAAGCAGGGGGCTCACGAAGAGCTCGACGAGCTGGTGGAGATCTCCCTCCATGGCGTCGGAATCATCGGCCGACTCGAGGACCGGGAACGAGCAGAGACCGGGATTTCCTCGCTGAAAATCCGGCGGAACAAGGTCTTCGGCTATTACATCGAGGTCACCCGGGCCCATGTGCACAAGGTCCCCGAGCACTACCTGCGCAAGCAGACCCTCTCGAACTGTGAGCGCTACATCACTCCAGAGCTAAAAGAGCTCGAGGAAAAGGTGCTCGGCGCGGACGAACGCAGGAAGGACCTGGAGTACTCACTCTTCACCGAGCTGCGATCGCGGGTGGCCAACCACTCGGCGAGGCTCATCACTCTGGCCCGTCGTCTCGCCGGCCTGGACGCCCTCTCGGCGCTGGCTGAGGTCGCGGTGAAGTACCGGTGGTGTCGACCGGTCGTCGAGGACTCCACCCGACTCCTCATCGAGGCCGGCCGGCATCCAGTGGTCGAGCACACCCTGGAGGAGGAGAGGTTCGTTCCCAATGATCTCGCTCTGGACACCACCGAGCGGCAACTGATCATCCTCACCGGACCCAACATGTCCGGCAAGTCCACAATCATGCGGCAGGCGGCATTGATCGCGCTCCTGGCCCAGATGGGGTCCTTCGTTCCGGCGAAGTCCGCAACGGTCGGTATCTGCGACCGCATCTTCACGCGAGTCGGCGCCGCCGACGACCTCGTTCGCGGGCAGAGCACATTCATGGTCGAGATGGCGGAGACCGCGGCCATCCTGCACAAGGCGACGTCCCGTTCCCTGGTCATTCTCGATGAAATCGGCAGAGGAACCTCGACTTACGATGGTCTCTCGATCGCGTGGGCGGTGGCAGAGGACCTCGTCGACCGCATCGGCTGCCGAACCCTGTTCGCGACGCACTACCACGAGCTCTGTGACCTGGTCGAGACCCGATCCGGCGTTGTGAACCAATCCGTCGCCGTGTCCGAATACGGCGAGGAGATCATCTTTCTGCGCAAGCTCAAAGAGGGTGGCGCTTCGAGATCCTACGGCATCCAGTGCGCACGCCTGGCGGGCTTGCCGCAACACGTGATTCAGCGATCCACCCGACTCTTGGCGCGTTTCGAGAAACATGCCCCCCGCAACGAGCGGGAACAGCTCAGCTTGTTCGGCAGCGTGGGCGCCCCAGAACAGGCCGAGCTCGAACCCGAGGTCGTCGTTCGCGACAAAGTACGGGTGGCTATCGAGGCCGTCGATCCCGACAGCCTCACGCCGCGCCAAGCGCTGGACAAGCTGTATGAGCTCCGGGCGCTGTCCCGAGAATCCGACTGATGGAGTCGGCCATCGAAGGGTTCATGTACTACCTTAAGGTAGAGCGGAATCGTTCGGACAATACTGTAGAAAGCTACTCTCGAGACCTCGTGCGATTTCAAAAGTGGCTCGCCGATCAGGGACTCGATGAACCGGCGCAGATCGGCCGCACTCATGTGGCGGACTACCTCGTGCATCTCGACAAGGAGGGTCTCGGTCTGCGCTCCATCGCTCGTGCACGCACCAGCATTCGCCAGCTCTTCAAGTTCCTGGTCAAGGAGAGACTCCTCGAGGACGACCCCACGGCGTTGGTCGACGGGCCGAAGTTCCCGGCACCTCTGCCGACGGTCCTGTCCGAGAAACAGGTGGAAGGCATCCTTGCCGCGCCCGACCGCGACACCGTGTTGGGTCTCCGCGACGCGGCGATGATCGAGATCCTCTACGCGTGTGGACTGCGGGTGTCGGAACTCGTTGGCCTCCCAATCCGAGGTCTCGACCTGTCTGTCGGTGTCGTGCGGGTGCGCGGCAAGGGCGACAAAGAGCGACTGGTGCCTATCGGAGATCGGGCCTTGGACCTGATTGTTCGGTATGCCAACGAGGGGCGTCCCGTCCACGATCCGCAGCGCCGCAGCCCGCAACTCTTCGTGAGCCGCCGCGGCTCCGCGATGACCCGTCAGAACTTCTGGCAACGCCTCGGCAAGTACGCACGTCAGGCAGGAGTGCGCGGAAAGGTCTCGCCCCACGTCTTGCGCCACTCGTTTGCGACCCATCTGTTGGAGCACGGCGCCGATCTGCGGTCACTTCAAGCGATGCTCGGGCATTCGGACATCACCACGACCCAGATCTACACCCACGTCACTCAGGCGCGATTAGCGGCCTTGCACAGCCGTTATCACCCACGGGGGCGCAAGCTCTGAGCGAGGGCTCCGACCGCCTCGGAGATAGCCTCTTCGTGCAGTGAACAGTAGGCGATTCGCAGCGCATTTTGCTCGGCGAAGGCGATGGTGCCCACTGAGTAGTCGTCGATGAGGCGCTGCCGGACCTCTTGGGCGTCGTGGCGCTCTGAGAGCCGAAGAAGTGCAAAGAAAGCGGCATTGAACGGGTAGGGGACGCAGTCGTCGGGCGACAGTGCCTCGACCGCTCGGGACACTGTGGCGTACCGACTGGCCAGTTGTCGCCGCCTCACCTCGAAGGACGCTTGAAGGCCCGGGTCCTGGAGTGCGCTGTGGATGAGAGCCATGCTCGGTCCGGGCGCAAATCCGACCGTTCCGCGCACCAGGCACTTCAGCTTCGAGAGCAGCGCATTCTCGCCGTCGCCCGTCATACCGTGGGTCAAGAATCCGACCCGGGACGCGAAAAAGACCAGTTCCTTGGTGGCACCATCGACCTTGATTGGGAACAACCGTTCTGGATCGGCAGCCGCGAGTAGCCGCCAGAAAAGCGACTCCCGAACGACGTCGTCCTCGTAGACCCAACCCTGGTACGCGTCGTCACACACCACGACAGCCGGACCCGAGTGATGGCTGACGACCTCGACGATTCGATCGGCCTCGGCCGGTGTCGGGCTGTATCCGGTCGGATTGCTCGGAAAGTTGAGGATGATCAGCGCCTTGGTGCGAACCTGCGCCAGCTGATCGGCGAGGCCGTCCACGTTGAAGCCGTTGCCGGAGAAGAACGGGTAGCTGCAGACACGACCGCCGCCGGCGAGCGACACAATGAGCTTGTAGTTGCCCCAGCAAGGCGTGGGAACGACGACGTCGAGGTCCGCGTCCGCGCACAGCTGCGCGGCCAGTGAGAGGCCGTGTGTGAGGCCATGAGTGATGAACGGCGTCGAGCTGGGTGTCGTCGCGGAGCCGAGGTCGCGCTGCCGTTTACCCCAGAGCGTGCGCAGGTCACGAGGCCCAGCCACCGGCGAATACAAGAAAGTGCGCTTGGGCTCTAGAGCCTCGACGTGGCGCGCCATCTCGGGAAGCGGCATCGGTTCGCCGTATCCGTCGGTGAGCTGCCCAATGGTCGCGTTGACCCGCGTGCCTCTCGCCGCCGCGGCCTGGTATGGAATTCCCTGCGGAAACGCCGCGACGCGCCCGCGCTCGGAGAGGCACCGCATCAGCGCGGGGGCCTCCCGCAACAACGTGGCGTTCAGTGCCGATGCGTCGCCCATGCTCAACTCTGTCGGTGGCGAGGTGGCGGGCCACTTAATCCGGTGGATCGAGCCGGGGTGGCGATATCTGCTCCGCCCGGTAATTAGAAGTTAATGTCCGATAATGTATATTATGTAAAGTAAGGGATATGATTCAAAGGTCAAGTTCTACCCCGGCTCTCGGATTTGGACGTTTTTGGCAGCGTTTGAGCCTACCGGAGCCCTAGGGCCAGGCGGGTCGCTTCTCTGGCGCGGCTTTCGGGGCGATCATCGCGTACAGGTTCCCGACATTGGACACGAACAGCAGTTGTCGACCTGCGACCACAGGAGCCGAGCTGACGCCACCGAGAATGAAGTCCTCGTGGAAGCGCCACACCTCATCGCCGGTCGACGCGTCTAGGAGATACAGGCCGCGATCGGACGAGCCGACAAACACGCCGGCTTTCGTGGCCACGGGCATAGTGAGAGAGCCGCTGACTCCCGATTCCCAGATCCACTTTTCGGCGCCAGTCAGTGCGCTGACGGCCCGGAGGTTTCCATCGGAGCCCGGGTGGTACACGACGGCCTTGCCTGAACTGTCGTCGACGACCACGGCTGCAGCAGCACCGGCGTCGACGCGCCAGCGGACATTCCTGGTCTCGATGTCGATGGCGACGAGCGGCTGGTAATAGCCGGAAGCCAGGAGATCTGTGCCGTAGTGCACGGGCTCAGCGACCAGGTCGGGATAGCGTCCCTCGCCGACACGACGCTGCCACTGCACCTCGCCGGAAGACCGGTCGAGGGCAATCAAGGAGCCGTCCGAGAAGCCAAAGATGACGTCGTCGTCGAGGATGACGGCGGGAGGCGCTGCGTAGAGCGTCAGCTCGGCCTCTCGCGTGAGGTCAACCTTGGCCTGGTATCGCCAGTTGAGCTCACCGGTCTTGGAGTTCAGGGCCACCGCGAGGTCATCGACGTTGGTGACGTAGACCATCCCGTCGGCGATAGTCGGCTGAACGAGCACGGGAGCGTTTCCCATGTGGGACCACTGCAACTCGCCATCGAGGCCGTAACACCAGGTGTATCCGCCGGTGTCGGCGAAATAGACGCGGTCTTTGTAGACCGTTGGTGGAGACTCGACGCTAGATGCCGCGGGAAAGGTTCGGATCAGGCCACCGTCACGCCTGGACAACATGTACAAGGCCTTGCCAGCCGCAGAACCGATGAGGATCGTGTCACCGGCGACGACCGGACGGGTGTATTCCGAATGGGTCGCAGAGTTCAGTGGCGCGCCGGGCAGCTTGGCTTTCCACTGGAATGCCGGCGGGCGCGTGATGTCGCCGACAAACATGCCGCCAGGAGGCGTCATCTCGTGCTCGAAGGCGACGACCTGACCGCTGTGGTATTCGCCGGCCAACGCAAGGCCCGCTGCGAAGAGCAGGATCAACCGGCTTCACCTTCGTCGGCGGGCGGATCCTCGATCGGCTGATTGCCCGCTGTCGTCGGCCCTTGGCGACCACGAACCTGGTCCGCTCGAGGGGAATCGGGCCATTTGGCAAGGAAATCCGCGTATACGGCCTGCGCGTCGTTGTCGCGGCCGAGATGCTCTAGCGCCAGTCCGAGATCGATGGCGGCCTGTTCGGCGAGGAATCCGGTGCTGCCGTCTCGCAACGCGGTGAAGCCGTTGACGGCTTCGTCTCCCCGGTCCTCTTCGAGGTCCAGATTGGCCAGCGCCGCGACGGCCGCGTGATTGAGTACTCCCCTGCCCGCTCCAGCGGCAGTTTCCAGGACCGCTCTGCGCTTCGCTGCGTCGCCGCAGAGGCGGAAGAGCTCGGACGCCTTGAGGTACGCCTCTACACTCGACGCCCCAGAGCTCTCCTTAGCGATCGTCGTGATGTCGTCGCCGGCCTTGCAGAGCTTCTCGTCCGTGACGTCCGGATTGCCCTGGGACTTCAACGATGAGAGGGAGATGACCGGACCGGGCAGCTCGCGCTCGACATTTGCGATCTTGGCGGCGGTAGCCCGCTGCACGCGCTGCACATAGGTCTGATACTGCCCGTAGAAGAGCACGGAGAGAAGCAGGACAATGAGACTGGCGAGAACGTGCTTCCAGTACCCCATAAAGAAGTTGGTAGCCCACATCTCGGCCTTGAAGGCAAAACCGGCTTCCGCCAGTTCGAGTTCGAGGTCCTCTTCGTTCTCTTCGGCCACTGCGGGCTCCTTGCAAAGCGCCGTCCTTCCTAACCCAACGCTTGTGTTGGGCCAGTCCAGTGGGGTATGAATCCTAACGGGGAGGTCCTTCATTGCCTAGGGGCATCACGGCACTGGCACTGGTTGCGATCACCGCCACCTCTTGTGGGGAATGGCCGCGTTATAATTACGTTTCTGAGGAAAAGGGCCTCTCGCCGGGCTCGGTGGATCCCGTCAGCCTCGTCGATATTGCGTGGGCCGAAGGCACCGAGAGTCCGGATGCAGAAAATGACATTCCAACGGGCGATGACGTGCGCGACGACGCCCTCGCGCAGAGCACGGGCCTGTTGATCTCTGGCGTATTGGACGGCACGGGATGGTCACGTAGCGCCGAGGCCGAGTCCATCGAATCCGCAAGTTGCGCCGGAACAGTAGGCAAACGCACCACAACGCAATCCGAGGGCGATTACATCGGCGACGTCGATTTCCTGATGATCGTGACGCCGGAGGTCGACGGAACGCTGTGCGGGCTCGTCGAACAGCCCCAGGATCTGTTGGGGTGGGATCTCGCCCTGCTCGAGGTAGACGCTTGTGGGATCCCGATCGCGACGATCACCGACGGCGACGGCGGCGATCTCGGTGTCGATCTGGGAGGACAGAGCGGGGGATGGGGCGTGCCCGTCACTGCAGGTCTTCGATACGCCGTGCTGTTCGCGGGATATGACCCCAATGACCCGGCGAACCAGGTGGAGTACACGCTGGGCGTTTCCCTGGTGGGTTCGAAGCCCAACGGCTCCGTCGGCGTGTGCCCAGCCATTCCAGAGGGTCCCTCGTAGTGCGTACCCTTCCCTGCTGGATCGCTTTGGGGCTGATGCTGCCATCCGCCGCACAGGCGCAGGAGCGAAAGGCTCAATATCGGCAGCTGAAGCTGATGGATGGGCGTGAGGTCACCGCCGAGATCCTCGCAACGGAGCCCATCGGCCTGCGCATGCGATCACCCCAGGGCGAGGCGATCGTTTCGTTCGAGGTACTCATCGACATGGTGCCCGCCGACAAGGCCGCCTACGACACCCAGAAGAACTGGCAGGTCTACGTCGGAGCTCCGCTGGAACACCGCGAGCACCTGACTGAGGCCTACGGCTGGATTGAGGGTCTCGACTTGCACTTCGCTGGCGATCAAGCGCCCGGGATGTCCGCAGACCAGGCCACGGCAGCTGGCGAATGTGCGGCCGACTTCAGCTGTCTTCTCGATGCCACGAGCGACGCCAATGGCTGGATGTTCGTCGTCAGCGTGACACCCACCGAATCGGGTGACCTTCAGCTCTTCTCCGGCGTCAACAAAGGCGATGCCACGACGAAATCAGAGATTCCGGACACCCGCGACGGTCGGTGGCAGCTCGTACACGAGTCTGTCTTGCTCCAGGTCGACGACAGCGGTCCACCGAAAGCGCCCAAGGGCGACAAGGAACCTCGCGGCGGAGGCGGATCGCTAGAGGATGCTGAGATCATATCGGCCTCCTTCGTGCCCATCCCTGGCTACCCGTCCTTCAAACAGGGAGACGCGGGCGGCGGGCTCATCGCGATCGGCGTTGCGCTCCCAACTTCGGTGGCTCTTGTCGGCGCGGCCGGACACGGCGGACAATCGATCACCGAGACGGCCGTGGTCGCGGGAATCGGCACCTACGCCGCCATGATCATCGCCAATCAGATTGGCGGCAAGATCTCCCAGGGCAAATAGCCTCAGCCCTCAGTGGTCGGTCTTGGACCGACCCACACAACTCAATTCATTGATCGATGTGCAGGATCGTGGTGCTGCCATCGCCCTTGAGCGTGACCGTCTTGGTGGTCTGGAAGTCGCCCGTCGGTCCAACCAGGGAGAAGGTGTGGGAGCCCTCGGTCAGCTCGATTCGAGCGGGCAGATTGCCCACGGCTTTGCCATCTACTTTCAGCGGATCGCCGACGCGCCCGTTGAAAAAGACGATCACTGGACCACTTCGACCACTCGCCGCGGGTGCGGGTGCGGGCGCTGGCGCCGGGGCAGCAGCAGGCTCAGGAGCGGGTTCGGGACCAGGATCAGGAGCCGGTGCCGCGGCCGCCGCGAACGTGGCCACTGGAACGTCGTTGTCGCCGGCCTTCACATCGATATTGTGGACCACCGGTTCTCCGCCATTGTCGAAGCTGATCGTGTGGGGGCCAATGGGCAGGCTCAACCGTTGCGGAGCGACCCCGCGCGGCTCGCCATCTATTGAGATGTTGGCACCTTTCGGGTCACTGCGCAGCAAGACGAAACCCTCGGTAGCCGCGGGAGCCGGCGAGGGAGCAGGGGCGACCTCCGCGACGCCGTCCGTGCCATCTTCGCCCCATGCAGGAGCTGGACCCGGGGCCGGGCTCGGCACGGAGTCGGGCGCTGCGCCCGGCGCTGGAGCCGCTCCGGGTTCGACATGCCCGGCCGCTCCGGCACCGTCAGGGGCCGGAGCTGGGGGTGCATCTGGCGCCGCGGGTTTGGGCGTGGGAAGCGCGACCTGCTTCTCAGGCGCGATCTCCACCGTTGTTCCGCTGGCGAAAATACCTACGCCGAGCAGGAACATGCCGCCGAATCCGCCTACACCGAGCAACAACAACAGGGCGATGACAGCCCCAATCATCATCATGGTGCGATTCTCGGCGTTCTGGCCCGCATAGGAGTCTATGTCTTCCCAATCATCAAGCGGATCAGACGGCTCGGCGTACTTGGACACGGCTGGGGGCGGCGGTGCGTCAAATGCACTGTCGGATTCCACGCGATTTGAGGGCGCCGTGGGCTCTTGATCGCCTTGCGCGACCGGATCTGGCGCAGCTGGCGTGACGGGCTCGGACCCGACAGGCTCGCCTTCGCCCATCACCCGGTCCTGGTGGGCGACGATTATCGGATTCTCGTCGTGGTCTGCCGTGCCCTCGTCTTCGGGCGGCATAATCGTTTCGCCCGAAGAAGTGGGCGGCATCGAATCGGGAATGAGGGTGGGCTTCGGCGGCGGTACGTCCATGGCGGACTGGGGCACGGCCGAGATCGGATCGGGCACATCCGTGGCATCGCGCTGTGGCACGGCGCTGCGTCGACCGATGAGGGAGCGGCGGCGGCGGCCGGCCGGTGTGCCCTGATTCCCTTGGGAGCGCAGGTTCTTCGGTGCAGGCGCGTCCATCGAGTCCACATCGGGTACGTCGGTTGGATCGGGCACGTCGGTTGGATCGGGCACATCGGTCGGGTCGTGTGCAGGCCCGGCGCCGTTGGTCGGGGGAGGAGTCGTCGCCGCCGCGACAGGCGCGTCTGCGTCCGCGAGTGCGAGGACTTCGCCATCTTGGAAGCAGTAGTCGATGTAATCCGAGTAGAACTCACCGCAGGTGCCGCAGGTCTTCATCAATGGGCCAACACTCTCAAGATGGCTGATTATAGGACAGAGACTGGCGAATCCTACTGGGTGGCGTATTGCCTCTTCAAGTGCCGTGAGATGACAAGGCGCTGAATCTGGTTCGTACCCTCGACGATCTGCATGACCTTGGCGTCGCGCATGTAGCGTTCTACTGGGTGTTCTCGGGTATATCCGTAGCCGCCCAGAACCTGGACCGCGTCGGTCGTCACATGCATCGCCGCATCGGTCGATACGACCTTCGCCATCGCGGCGATGTGGCCATAGGGCCGTTCGTTATCCTTGAGCCACGCCGCTTTGTGCACCAACAGTCGGGCCGTTTCGATTCTGCAGGCCATGTCGGCGAGCATGAAGCCGACACCCTGGAAGTCGATGATGGGCCTGCTGAATTGCTTTCGCTCTGTCGCGTAGTGCGCAGATACGTCCAGCGCGGCCTGACAGATCCCGACCGAAGTGGCGCCAATGGTGATGCGCCCGGAGTCCAGCGCCGCCATCGCCACTTTGAATCCAAAACCCTCGGGACCGATCCGTGAAGCGACGGGGAGACGAACGTCTTCCATGACGATCTCGACGGTCGGGGACGCGCGCAGACCCATCTTCTGCTCTTTCTTGCCGAAAGAGAGCCCCGGTGCATCGCCCGGGAGCAAGAAGGCCGACACGCCTTTGGGGCCCGGCCCTCCGGTGCGAGCCATGACCACGTATAGATCGGCGAACCCACCATGGGTGATCCAGAATTTGGTGCCGTTGAGGACATATTCGTCGCCGTCCAACACCGCGGTGGACTTCAGGGAACCGGCATCAGAACCCGCCTCCGGCTCTGACAATGCGAAGGCGCCGAGGAGCTCACCGGCGGCCAGGCCGGGAAGCCAACGCTGCTTCTGGGCGTCGTCTCCGTAGAGATTGAGGATGATCTGCGGAAGCCCGGTGACCGCCACAGAAACCGCGTACGACGCCG
>Ga0315336_1002005_pt1 | contig 34199 bp, 31 predicted proteins | sample ASW5metaG_FD_204512 | JGI IMG/M metagenome (GOLD analysis project Ga0315336, IMG submission 204512) | Ammonia-oxidizing marine archaeal communities from Monterey Bay, California, United States - ASW #5 | ecosystem: Environmental > Aquatic > Marine > Intertidal zone | place: USA: California...
AATTGCATATCCAAACCGATATCACCGGCAGCGTCGAACGCTGCCTGCACGTCCTGCCAATTGAGATCCCAAGGGGTATTGGGAGCCGATTGAGCGGCAATAATCATTGAAGTGCGGTCGGCTGAGAACACCGGCACAGACGCGCAAAGCCAGATAACAAGCAGGAGACATAATGTTCTCATACATACACCCATAAACATATGTGACCGTGATAACGGCATGTATACCACCCTTCACCTTCGGACATAGCACTCTGGCCGGCCATAGCCAAGGGCTTGACGAATCTAGGAGCCAATATTGGTCAAAACAGCCGTCCCGGTGTTACACTGAAAGCTAAATGCAGACCGGCAGCGAGGACCGGGGAGGATACAAATGCCGGACACCACAAACAACACTAGCCGACCCACAATTGAGGAAAACTGGCAACAGCTCGGTGGTGATGAAATTGGTGAGCCACTATTAGCAGCCGCAAAGCTCATGGGGATCGAACGCGTCTGGTACGTATCAGGCTCAGAACTTGCATGGTTCCAGGAGGTGACAGTCAAAAATAAGGCTCTTGGACGTCCTGCGCCCGAGCTAATGAGCATGGTGCATGAATCCGTGGCTTTAGCTGCTGCTATGGGCGATACCATGATTACCAACAAACCATCCATAGCTTGTGGTCATGTTGATGTTGGCCTTTTAAACATGGGTGGACAAATCCACAACGCGTTGCGCGGTCAATATCCGGTGTTGATGATGTCCGGCTATCCCGCCACAGGCCGACACGGCAGTACCCAGCCCATGACGCGCAACGTGCCTGCATATTGGGGCCAGCAGATTTGGGATCCGGGCCAAATCGTTCGCCAGTATACTAAATGGGATTACCGTCTTACACCGTATGAAAACCCAGCTTTAATTATGTCCCGAGCTATCCAAACGATGTTGGCAGAACCAAGGGGCCCCGCCTATATGGCCCTAGCACCTGAAGCAGTTCGCGCACCTTTAACAACCCCTGCGCTTATGCCGCCAACCGAAGAATGGCAGGTGCCCCGTTTAGGCGACGGCGACGAAGACAGCGCGCGTGAGGCTGCACAAATGCTTGTAGACGCCGAAAATCCTATAATTCTGGTACAAAAGCTCGGCAGACATAAAACCTGGGTAGAAAAACTAGTGCGCTTCGCTGAAGACTTGGCTGTGCCTGTTCACGGCAGCCTGCACCGTATGAACTTTCCCCAAACACATGACCTGTGGGAAGCGGGTCCGCGTCTATGTGATGCGGATGTAGTTATGGTAATTGACTATGATGTGCCATGGATGCCTGGAGTTTTCAGCCCGAGCAAGAATTCTAAGATCATCCTTGTTGGTAACGACCCCCTCCAGCAAGATATTCCCGTGTACGAATTCCCGGCCCACCTCCGGGTACAGGCCGATTCGGGACCGTTCCTAGATCGAGTGCTAGGAAAAGCCCAGAAACTAATAAATTCAGACATCAAACGAAAAATTTCTGATCGGCGCGCCCGACTCACGGATCAAGGCAAAAAGATCAAGGAGCACCGCCGTTCGCGGGCAGAATCCCATGCAAATAAAAATGAGCCAACACGACTTTGGCTGGACTACCAGCTGGGCCAATTGTTAGATTCTGATGATATTGTTGTTAATGAATTTGCTGATAGTGCAATGCTTAACCGCTCAAAACCAGGTACCCACTTCATGTCTGGGGGCTCATCTCTAGGATGGAGCGGCGGTGCGGCCATTGGCGCCAAGATGGCAGCGCCAGATCGCACCGTGATCAACCTGGTCGGCGACGGCGCCCATATCTTTTCCGTGCCGCAAGCGTGGTTATGGGCAAGCCAATCCCTTAAAGCACCAATTCTAACGGTAATTTGGAATAACCGAGGCTACCGAACCGGCACGTCTAATCTGCAATCACAGTATCCCGCTGGCTACGCAGTTCAAGCTAACGACTATCACGGTGGTTTCATAGATCCACCGCCAAACTATGCTGGTGAGGCCGCCGCCTCCGGTGCATACGGCGAAACAGTCAAAACGCCGATGGATGTGGCGCCAGCGTTGAAACGTGGGTTAGAAGCGGTAAGAAAGGACGGCATATCGGCAGTTATCGACGTATGGTTGCCCAAACACCTTAATTATCCCCCCAGCAAATTTGTAGCTTAAGGATCATAGCCTCATGGCCAAAGCCAAAGCACTCAAAGAATCTAATACCGCTCAAAGCGGCTCTAAGCTATCTAAAAAACTTTTTCCATCTATGCGGAACTCCCAATGGCTATTAGACCTGCCCAAACGGATCCTCAATCATATGGATCTTCTGCGGGATAGTCGCGTCGAGAGCCCTCAGTTCAACAAAGTTACACGTCTGGAACACTGCTTGCTGACAGCCACACTCGCTCACCAAGCGGGGGAAAACGAAGAATATGTGGTCTGCTGTCTAGTCCATGACATAGGGGACCTGTTGGCACCTTATAACCACGGAGAGTTCGCTGCTGCTTTACTGGAACCCTTTATCTCAGAAAAAAACTACTGGATGGTGGCCAACCATCAATGCTTCCAGGGCTATTACTATTTCCATCATCTCGGCCTCGACCGCAATATGCGCGACCAGCATCGCGGTCATCCCTATTTTGATTACACTTTGGAATTCATCGAGAGTTTCGATATGCCGGCCTTCAATCCCGATCTCGACTACATGCCTTTGGAAAAATTCGAGCCAATTTTATCTCGGGTGCTCAGCACGCCCAAGCACACCATATACCTTCAGGATAACTGAAGCAAAATAGAGAATCCTCCACAAGCCTTAAACCACATGGCGGGCGCAACATAAATTAGCGCACATAGCTAACAAAATCGGGTCTAAGATTCTCCGTAGTAAGCCCGTATTACTGATTAGAGGCGAAGATCATGCCACCGCTGATTCGCTCGTGCAAAATCTTAGGACTGATATTTTTTCTCGCCGGACTCACAGTTCTTTCCGGTAGGCCGATATCTTTAGCAGAGGAGATAGAACTAACCGCGCTGTCATCTTTCTCGATGAACCTGGAGTTTTCTAAAGACCTGCAAGTTTTCATCAAAGATGTTAACCGGCGCGGGCGAGGATTGGTCCGCATACGCTACCTTGGTGGACCGGAAATTATGCCTCAGCGGCAACAGGTATATGCCCTGCGCCGAGGAGTTGTAGACGTAACCTTCAGCGCCTCAACCTATCTAATCGGCGTAGCACCGGAGGGTGACGCTTTCCTAGGGGCTTCCATCACACCGTTCGAAGCAAGAGACAATGGGGCCTACGATGCCATACAGGAAATTTGGGCCGACAAACTCAACGCCTATTTTCTTGGCTGGCACCAAACTGGATACCGTTTACATGTGTATATGCGGACCTACCCAGCATTCCGTACCGATGGGCTTCCAGACCTTGAGGGTTTGCGAGTGCGCACCTCTCCTACTTACAGGCCCTTCCTCAATGCACTAGGTGCAACTCCTATAGACATCACTTCATCAGAGATCTATACGGCTCTGGAGCGCGGTACCGTTGACGCCATGGCATGGACCGGGGTAGCTATGTCCAATGAGGGATTTCAAAGGTTCGTCCATTTCCGCATCGATCCAGGCGTACTCAATGCCGTGATGACGTTACAGGTTAACCTTAAACGGTGGCTTACACTGCCATCCGAAGTCCAATCATTCTTGATTTCTGAATCCCAAATCTATGAAAAGGAGTCACGAGACCGGTTCTTTTCTATCGCTGCGGACGAAATGAGAACTCTAGCTGAGGACGGGATGACTTTCGTGAATCTCCCTCCCGGCATCGCTGAGAATTATCAGAAACTTGCCGCAGATGCTGTTTGGCAACGCATGGCTACTCGTTCACCTGAAGCGGTTACAAGGCTCCGCCCACTTTTTGAGCCGGAATGGAATGGCATTGTTACGCAAAGGGATTAGTCCTGGTACAATTTCTCCTTCTATGGCTAGACTTCTGTAGTCTCATAAACTTAGCATTATGGAGATCCCGCATCGCTTGACCTGGTTAGTCGCAGCTATTTTTTGAGGGGAAAAAGAACCATGAAGGCATTTACGGTCGTTTTGGTATGTTTGATCAATAGCATGGGCTGGGTGCTCCCAATTAAGGCTCAAAGTGACTGGCCCAACTTTGGTCGGGATCCCGGCGGCAGCCAATACTCTCCTTTGAGGCAAATCACGAAAACCAATGTAACCAAGCTAGAAATAGCATGGATCCACAAATCGGGAGATATAAAGCAAAATCCGTTTGGGACCTCCTATCAGGTTACCCCGATACATACCAATGACACCGTTTATTATTGTACTCCATTCAATAGAGTGTTTGCTCTAGATCCAACGACCGGAGAAGAAAAGTGGACATTTGATCCACATGTACCTGAGCCGGAGACTGGCATACATTTGATCGAAGGTGCCCGGTTGATGCGCACCTGCCGGGGCGTCACCTATTGGGAGTCAATAGACCCCGAGCCTAACAAACCTTGCCAAAAACGAGTATTCAAGAATGATCCTGGGGGCAATCTATGGGCTATAGATGCGGATACGGGTCTAGCTTGTAAGGACTTTGGTAAAGAACAGGGGCACCCGGGCTACGTCACACATCATGACTATGATAATCACGGCGACGGCGGTACAGGTATGTCATCGCCACCAGTAATTCTGAATGATCTAGTGGTTAATGGTAGCGGTGCAAACGACGGGATTCAGAACGCTAAGGATGGTATTATCCGGGCCTGGGACGTCCGTACCGGCGAGCTAAAATGGGAATTTGATCCCATCCCCGAGGATCATCGCAACGAGTCTGGTGCCGCAAACGTTTGGTCAACCATGAGTGTGGACCATGATCGGAATTTAGTGTTTGCACCAACTACCAGTCCATCTACGGATTATTACGGCGGTGGACGGCAGTTTTCCATACCTCACGCCGATGCCACAGTAGCTCTGAATGGCAACACCGGGGAAGTTAAGTGGTCATTCCAGACCGTACACCACGACTTATACGATTATGATCTCGTGGGCCACCCGTTGTTGGTCACCATCACCAAGGGTGGAAGACCGATAGACGTAGCCATCCAGCAAACCAAGATGGGATGGCTGTTCGTTCTAGACCGGGAGACAGGGGACCCAGTCTGGCCTATCGAAGAACGACCTGTGCCGGAAACAGACCTCCCGGACGACGTTGCCTCACCCACCCAGCCCATGCCAACGTTGCCAGACGCCTTCTCCGGCCAGATCATCGAACGGGACAAACTTTTTGGCCTTACCTTTCTGGACAAGGAATGGTGCCAAGCCCGTTTCGACGAGCTCCGTTATGAAGGTATGTACACGCCCCCGGGCTTAAGGGAGTCACTATTATTTCCTTCGGCCCTCGGCGGCGGCAACTGGGGCGGCGCCGCTTACGATCCAGACACCAACCTCCTCGTTATAAAAGCCGAGAATCTTGCAACCCGACTGCGTCTTGAGCCAAAAGATAATCGGTCTGATAACGAAATCACAGCTATCGACTATTTAACCCGTCCACTCACTGGGACACCGTATGCAGCCGTCGGCGAATTGTTTATGTCACCGCTAGGCATCCCCTGCACCCCGACTCCCTGGGGAACGTTGGCTGCAATTGATATGAATAGTGGTAAGATACGGTGGCAGATTCCTCTTGGCCAAGTTAAGCGCTTTGGCATCACCATACCTGAATCTTTTGGGTGGGGTTCGCCCAACGTCGGTGGCCCCATAGTCACTGCAGGCGGACTAATTTTTATCGCGGCCACGCTGGACGAAAAAATCCGCGCCCTTGATGTGGAGACCGGCAAGAAATTATGGGAACATCATTTACCGGCCCCTGGTGTTGCTGTGCCGATGACTTACATGGCTGGCGGCAAGCAATACCTGGTCATAGCTGCCGGTGGTCATGCCAGGGTTGGCACGAAATTAGACGACTCCATCATCGCATTTACCCTGCCAGACGGCTAATAGTTTACTCGAAGTAGATGCATCAGCACGTGATAGAGGCTTGAGATGAAGTTTATAAAGACATTGCTGGTGTTTCTAATTAGTAGCTGCCTAACGGCTGCTCCACTCTTGTCGGCAGAGCTAGAGTTTTCAACCGTCGAGGGAGTAGGCGGTGTACCACTCAACGTGGTTCAAACTGGCAATCGTGAAGGTCTTGGGCTTTTGCTGATCCATGGCTTCGGGCAAGGTGCTTTAGCATTCAAGAACCAATTAGACTCCGATTTAGCGGAAGAGTTTCATCTAGTCGCCTTTGACATGCGCGGGCATGCCGCCTCGGGCAAGCCCTGGCGCAAGAAAGAGCTGGTGGGCTCCGAAATCTGGGGTGGGGACGTGGCTAAGGTTGTCGAAGCGACCGACCTGAAAATGCCCGTATTAGTAGGTTGGTCATTTGGAGGTTTTGTTGTCATCGATTACTTGCGCCATTATGGAATCGATATGGTTGCCGGAATAAATCTAGTGGGCTCCCACGGTGGGCTGATGCCTCGACCGATTTTTGGGAGTGGACTAAAAATGACAGAAGACATCAAAAAAATTCTGGAAAACTCTCGCATGTCCCGCTCCCTGGACCCAATCCAAAACATCACCGCTGCACGCCTCACTGCCCAAGGGTTTTATACGCCTAATATGAACTGCGCAGATAAAGAGGAACAATTTGCATTTGGCATCATGATGCCCTCATATGTGCGACGTGCCATGATGGGCCGAGACCTGAACAACACCGATTTTGTGGCTAACTTGACATTGCCAGTGCTAGTGACAAGGGGAGATTCAGACATGGTTATCTCTCAGCAAGATGCAGAGAAACTTCTCAGACTGCTACCCGATGGGGATATAGCTAATTATGCCAACGCTGGGCATCTTCCTTTTTTTAGTCACCCTGAGCGCTATAACAAAGAGCTGGCGGCGTTTACGCGCCGCGCTAACGAGCCCCGTTAATGGCTAAGGCACTCGACTTCCAGCGAGACATCAATGGATTAAAGGTTGGGCCATTGTCGTTTTTGCCAGGCTACTCTGGCGTCAACGTTGGCACTGTTATGCTTGGGGCCTATGGCTCCCTGATGCTGCTAACTTTCATGAATTTCATTCAACCATACGTTCTTATTGAAATTGTAAGGGTTCCGGAGGACCGGCAAGGCTCATTGACCGGGTTTCTAGCTTCCCTTCAAGAAGTCATCGTCATCATGCTGATGGGACTTGTAGGTGCTCTGTCGGATCGGACCGGACGGCGCATATTGTGGGTGACAGGCTTTCTCATTCTGGGAATCGGCTATTTGATTTACCCACTCGCAACCTCGGAAATGCAGCTAGTCGTTTTCCGGATAATCTATTCCGTGGGTGCAGCGACTGTGCCGGTGATGCTAAGTGCATGCATTGTCGACTGTGTGCAGGAGGTTACTCGCGGTAAATGGATTGGTGTAACCAGTATATGTAACGGGCTAGGCATAATTACTATGTCCTTCTTACTGGCTAAACTGCCGGCCAGGTTTGAGCAGATGGGATTTTTGGCCCTTGATGCGGGTCGTTACACCTTTTGGATTGCAACAGGTTTATGTGTTCTCGCTGCCGTCGCTATTCGCCTCGGCTTGAAGGGCGGCCGACCATCAGAAGTTAAACAGAAGCCAAATGTCTTCGAGAATTTTGGACGCGGTATCTCCGAAGCAGCAAGAAATCCTCGAATTGCATTGTGCTACGCTACTGGTTTTGTAGCTCGTGGAGATTTGGTTGTAATCGGTACCTTCTTTTCGCTATGGGTCGTCCGTGCAGGTGCTGAGGCCGGGATAACTACAGGCGAGAGTTTTGCAAGAGCGGGAATACTGTTTGGTTTGTTTATTCAGGGATCAGCTCTGCTGTGGGCTTACATTATGGGTGTCATCTGCGACCGCGTTAACCGCACAACCGGAGTCGCCATCGCTTTTGCAATAGCAGCTGTAGGTTATTTTCTCATGGGTCAGGTCACGGATCCTTTCTCAAATTGGATTATCCCAGCCTGCATTATCCTTGGCATCGGTGAGACATCAACAGTCATATCGGCAGGTTCTTTACTGGGTCAAGAGGCTCCACCTAAGTACCGTGGTGCTGTAGTCGGTGTCTTCAATCTTTCTGGCGCAGTAGGTATTATGTTCACAGTCTTTATCGGCGGCATATTTTTCGATGCCATCGGCTGGACCGCACCCTTCCTTATGATGGCAGTATTGAACATCATAGTCCTAGCATGGGCTATCTGGCTGCGGTTAAAAGATGGCAAACGCAGCTATCTCTAAGCCGCTAGCGGCGCTGACAAAATTTATAGATAATCAGGGTAGGCTCTATCTAATAGCAGCAATCCGTTCTGCATCCGGCCATTATCTCAACGACCGCGCCTTGATTTGATGCAATAGAACACGCGTTTGATCAGCGGCCATAGTCGATTTCGGACTGGGCGCAGGCACATCAAGAGGGATATTATTGACTGAAATTACAAATACGTTCATCGGAGAAGAATACTGCCGCAGGAGGATCAGCGATGTCGAGAAATACCACGCTTAGCCAGACTTACGCTCCGAGCCATGACGAAAAATCACGGCAGGCTTTTGTCGGCGCTCTCAAAGGACATGTTAATGGACCATTAGAGGACAGACTAGAAAAGCTATACGACGAAGATATCGGGCCACGTTTTAAAGCTGAGAACGGCAATGCGCCCCGTCATAGAGATGAAGTGGTTACTGATTTTCAGGCGGAACCACTCTACCAGACTTGGGGATCCATGGTGTACACATCACAAGACCTGATGTGGGAAACGGTTGGTGATACTGTCGACCGGCTGCGCCCTGCTTACGAAGTACGTGCCCAAGAAATACTAAAATCTGATAAGCGTCTCGGCTCGTTGGAGCTCAATCCCGAACTCGATGTACCCCAACCTATTGCTAATGTAGAAATCCACCGCCAGCCAGGCGGCTACTTCTTCGAGAACAACAGCGATGATTTAACAACTGCTATGCTTTACATGGGTACAATAGAACTGTACCGAACCGCCAAGGGCATTGGGACCGGCTCTAACCCCGGTGATCCCGGCATGGCATATCGTATCACGAAATTTATAGATGATAACTTTCCGGACCTCAGACCATCACGCATTCTAGATATGGGCTGCGCCAACGGGACTGAGACAGTAGGATATAAAGAACGGTGGCCCGACGCGGAGGTTCACGGTATCGATTTATCAGCTCCATTCGTGCGTTTCGGACATGTCTGGTCAGAGGATAGAGGTGTAGAAGTGCATTTCCATCAAATGAACGCCGCCGAAACATCGTTTCCAGACGGTTACTTCGATCTAATTATCTCTCACATTATGTTTCATGAAACTTGGTTTGATGTACAAGACTCAATAATGGCGGAGTGTCATCGCCTATTGTCGGGTGGCGGGCATCTCGTAAACGCCGACGTGCCCTGGCAACCGGCCGTACTTCCTATGGCCAAACAGGTAACCAACGCCTGGCAGGTGGAGCACAATGGAGAACCCTATTGGACTGGCTTTGCCGACCGCGATGTGCGCAAAGACATGGAAAAGGCCGGCTTTGCATATGAGGACACCTACGCCAAATACGAGTCTGTGGGACAAGGGAATTACTACTTCTTCGGCGCTTCTGTTCCAACCTGAATAGGCGGATTATCATGGGAGCAAAAAAAGATAACATTGTCGACGCCAATGCCGTTGTTGACGCCTTAATGTCAGATCCCAGTCGTGAACGCCATCATTTCATTGATCGGGTGGATATGGATAGGTTGGTAGCAGCAATTCTTCGTCTCACAATGGAGGTCTCCGTACTCCGCGATCGCCTCGCGACCCATGAAAGTCTCGCTGCCCAGTATGGCGGTTACTCCCAAGATGAGGTAGAGGCCTACAATCCCACAGCAGAGGAAAATCAAAGACGCGCACAAAGTCGCCAAAACCTAGTAGCTCGTATCGTCCGCGATTTGACCTGATATTCTTGCCCTACTGCCAACTCGCCGTGGACTCCGATTTCTATAGCCCGTACAACCGTCGACCGTTCATTTCAGTAATTTTATTAACAACCGACGCATCCAAGTCTGAGCGCTTTAATATCAGCTCGTGGGCACCCACATCAGTACCAAAGTCCGAATGACCAAAATCGGAGCCAAGGACTAGGTTATCCGTTCCAGAAAACCGCATCACATAGTTCAGATCTTCATCAAAAGTGCAGTCAATAAAAAGGTTGGTTCCCGACAATGGCGTGTCCTTTAGCTCAAGGTTTCGGCGCCATGCTACATCCGCCCCTCGCGATATTTCACGCAGAGCATAAGGCAACCATTCGGAGCCTGCTTCCAGAAAACCGAAACGCAAATCCGGAAAACGCTCGGCGAAGTCAGAGGAAAAAATATTCACAAACGCTGCTGTCATGGGCACAACAGAAAACATAACCGCTTCGGGAATGCTGTAAACCGGGCTGTGGGAATTGCCGATATGGATACCTATTGCGAGACCTTGCTCCTGAGCTTCTTCGTAAAGAGGGAAAAAATAAGGATCAGTGAGAAGCCTCTCACATTCCAATGGCCGCATTAATACCGAAACGGCTCCATTAGCCGCACCAACCCGCAGCTCTTCCAAAGCTACATCCATGTCCAAGAGTGGAGCAACTAGAGACCAACGTAAGCGGCCACCGGACTGATGATAACAATCAGCCAACCAGCAATTGTAACTTCGAGATAAGGCAACCTGTGCATCAGCATCGGTAAAAATTGCGGCAAGAAAGAAACTAGAAATCACAACTTGAGCATCAACACCAAGATCATCCATCCACTTAAGCCGGCCGGGAACATCCTCCAACCGCCGCACCCTAGCGGATGGTTGACCTGGAACATCCTCAAGGCTGAGACCGCGGATAATGAGCTGACCTGTGTGCAACTCCCAAAAATTCTTGAGATTGCGCCACTCCATTTGCTTGCCATCTGTCTGCTTTTCTTTAGGGCGAAACTTTTCTTCATCAGGCGAAAGATACCCCCAAGCGCTGCTGCTTTCGATAACGTGCGTGTCACAATCGATGTATCCCAACACACCCCTCCTCGTCTAAACTATTGCCCAACACAAGAGTTTAGTCATAGCCTCTACACCGTACAAAGAAAAACCACCCTCACAAACCTTATGTTAACCAAACCCAGCCCCGAAACCTGGCCTTCTGCTGTAGCCGCTTGGTATGCCGTACTATTGTTAACACTGGCCAACGTCGTTGCTCTCATCGATCGGCAAATCCTGACGTTGCTGGTCGAGCCATTGCGATCTGACTTTGGATTGACCGACACAGGGATTAGTCTTCTCCACGGATTTGCATTTGCTCTCTTCTACAGCATCATGGCGCTACCAATAGCACGATTAGCAGACAACCAAAGCAGGCGAAGACTCATAAGCATCGGTATAGCCGCCTGGAGTATCATGACAGCTCTATGTGGCCTTACCAAAACTTTCGGCCAGTTATTTTTAGCTCGTGTAGGAGTGGGAATCGGTGAGGCAACGTTAGTACCCGCCGCCAATTCCTTGATTGGGGACTCATTCCCACCAGAACGACGATCTCTGCCTTTAGGTGTGTTCGCCGCGGGGATTTCGGCTGGTATGGGTCTAGGGTTACTAGTGGGTGCAGTGGCGGTTCAGTTTGCCGACGGAATTAGTCATATTTCTTGGCCCCTAGTTGGGGTGCTAAAGCCATGGCAGATAGTTTTTTTGATCCTTGGGATTGCGGGATTGCCATTAGCCGTTTTGGTGATGACAATCTTGGAACCTGTACGTCAGGAACTTGGGGCTGACTCTGCCACTAGTAATCCCAATCAATCGCTCCGAGAATCCCTCAGCCATCTCGCTAATAATTGGCGTACCTACGGTACTCTTTTTGGCGGCTACACTTGTTTTGTTGTAGCCGCCAATGGTGTTGCCACCTGGACTCCCACCTTCTACATCCGCAGCTTCGATCTAACGGCCCCGGAAGCAGGGATGCGCATGGGGTTAGTAGTACTTTTGGGTGGCATAATGGGTGCGCTGTCCGGCGGAGCAGTGGCCGATTGGCTCAAGCGCAGGAAAACGCCACGTTCCCAACTAAAAATTTTAGTCAGTTGCGGATTCGCAATGTTGATTCCAGCTGCCTTAGCACCAATGATGTCAACGGTTACAGGTTCTCTTGCTTTCCTCTTTTTCACCTTCTTTTTTGGCGCTATGACTGTGGCCCCGACAATTTCAGCACTGCAAGAAGCAACCCCCAATCGGCTGAGAGCACAAGCAACGGCTATACTTTACTTAATGGTAAACCTCGTCGGTGTGGGCATTGGGCCATTCGCTATTGCTGTGGTTACCGACTACGTTTTCCACGACGACCTCGCCTTGCGCTACTCTCTATCGGTGGTCGCGGTCACATTTACAGTGATAGGAGCCACGCTACTCGCCCTAGCGCTCAAGCAGCCACATGCCAGAAAAGCGAGATCGTCGGAATAATTGTAAAACCGATCAGATCTTATAGCCTATGACGTTCCAAGTAGTGTCAGTGCGACCGGCAGGACCGTTTTCATCTACCTCAAAGCCGGCGTTTCGCATCGCTTGGGGAAGATCAAGATGGTAACATTCCATCCACCAAACTTCGTGGTTCCAGCGATAGTTGCGCCAAGCATAGTATTTTGAAAGTGCCGTCCCACGCTGTTGATCGCCTGTATAGCTATCCTGCTCTTGTTCCACCGTCGATGTTGTATTCAATACCTGTGATATTGCGGGCCTCATCGGAGGCAAAGTAAACTAGTGCAGCAGCAACATCAGCAGATTCTGCAGGTCGAAGCAGGGGAATAGATTTTCTCTCTCGGATTCCCCGTTTATATTGTTCTTCTGTCAAACCCGTTACTCTTTCCATTCCTGGTGTCCAGGTGCCTCCAGGATGGATTGAAATCGCCCTAATTCCATATTGACGACCGTCAATAGCTGCCGCTTTTGTCGTACCCAGCATACCACCCTTTGATCCGCCATAAGCGCTACCCCCAAAGGATCCCCGTTGGCCTCCTGTCGAGTTAATATCCATAATAACGCCACCAGAGTCTTTCATTAGTGGCCAGGCATAAGTCATACCTAGAAAGGGGCCCTCCATATTAAGGCGCACCATATATCTCACATCCTCGAGAGGCATATCTTCAATTGGCGCGTTGACAAGATTCCCGGCATTATTAACAAGAATATCGAGCCGGCCGGATTTCTCACGCACTTGGCCCATAGCAGCTGCCCATTCCTCCTCAAGAGTAACGTCCAATCTTAGAAAGGCTGACTTTCCGCCATCTGCCTCAATTTCTGTAACAACTTCGGCACCCTTCTGTGGGTTGCGGCCAGTCACATATACAAACGCACCAGCCATAGCCATCGCTCGCGCAGAAATGCGTCCGATTCCGTATGTGGATGTAGCACCGGTGATCAAAGCAACTTTGCCAACCAGAGAGGCCGCTCTAGAAGCCTGTTGAAGGGTCGCGTTCATAGCGCTAATCCTCCACCGTTATCGACGTGCATAAGAAGACCCGTAATGTACACAGCCGCATCAGCTGCTAAATGAGCCACCGCTTCAGCCACATCGTCAGGTGAGACGTGGCCAGAAGCATATTTGAGTTGGTCACTTTGTATGATGTCTCCAACCAAAAGTGCGTTGACCCGAACGTTATCCTCCCTTGCGGCGCATTCGATAGCAGTTGCTCGTGTCAATTGCATAATTCCGTTAGCTGCAGAACAACGTGGCGCCGCATTCGCCGCTCCGTACACACCATCTGCAGAAGTCACGTTAATGAAGGCGCCACCACCGGAAGCCCGCAGCGCCTGTATGCCATACTTTAGAGCAAGGTAAGTGCGGACATAACTAGCTTCAATGACACTGCGATAATCTTTGAGAGTGGCTTTGCCTACGGCGCCTCCACTGGAGGGAATACAGTCATTGATTATTACATCGATTTTAGACGGACGTACCGAAGAATCTAGCAAACCAACTTGCCAAGCTTCTTCAGTAACTTCCACAATCGGCAAGGACGTAACATCTGCGCCAGCATTAGTGAGAGTTTTTGTTACGGCTCGAGACAATGTGTTGTCCTCTGCAAGGAGCAAGCACACCTTATTATTTAATACCGCCATCGCCGCCTCCCGGCTGTTATATGGTGATAGACCTTAACAAGGTCATACACGCTTCTGTATTCTCAGACCACCAAAACTCGAGAGAAGCGCTCAAGGAGCGAGCAGTTCTTGACTTACTTCTATCGGAAAAAAGAGACATCCATAAATCCTTCACAAAAAAACAATTTACTTTGTGTTCCTTATTACATCTTGCAAAGCTGATAGAAAGCGTGAGCGGTCTTGACTCCTAAAGGAAGGGTTATATTCACTGATTAGTTCTGTGTCGCGGAGGTGAGTCTTGAGTTCGCGCATAGCCATTGCCATACCAATATTATCTTCTGTAAAACGCTTGCCAGCGTGATTGATAACCCGCGCACCTTTTTCTACACAGCAGGAAGCAAGAGGAATGTCACCAGTTATGCAAATGTCACCTTCAGTGATATGGTGTATGATCCATTCGTCGGCCGCGTCCGGTTCAGCCGCAACCACAACACGCCTAACCACTGCGCTGTTAGCACTACGCAGCCAAGTGTTGCTAACCATAAAAACCTGTATTTTGTGGCGCTCAGCAACTTTTATTACTTCGTCCTTTACGGGGCAGGCATCAGCATCAACATAAATATCCACAGTAGTCACTGACCGGGAAAGTCAATTCCGCCGTTACATCGAAAATTCTGCAAAGCCAGCCAAAGATCGCTCAACTTGGACATTGCAGGATCCGACTGTCTCGCCCGATTCCTTCTTGATTTTGAGCAGGGTACCGTCGAAGAAGTTAGAAACTAAAATATGCTTTTGATCGCACGACTCCTTAATAGTAGCCCAACCCGGCCCTTCCAAAGGATAGGTTCGGGCAACTTTCCCATCTTCATCTATCACCTCAATCTTCGCTCCCCGAGTCACTAACAACGAGCCATTCTTGGCATAGTTTAGACAGAAAACGAACTCCCGCTGATCCTCCGGCAAGCAGACCAGATCAGGCATTTGTTTGTGGTGTATGATGTCATAACGCATGATGCGCTTAGACGTCTCCGTAGTATAAGTGATATACTCTTCGGAAGGATGCAGGGAACAGCTGGTAACCCCCAAATAGCCAGCAAAACTTGTCGAAGTTTCGGTTTGGTAAGTGTCCAAAAGTTCTCCTGCAGAATTATACTTGTAAACGTTACCGTCACCGATTCGGTCTGATCCCGGCATATTACGTTTCATACTGCGATACTTCTCTGGCACATCTGCCATGGTGCCGGTAATGTGTTCATAGAGATACGCGTGACCCTCAGAATCAAAGCAAGCGGATGACCATGGTCGGAAGGGCAATTTTCTATTGGGTAAACGCTGCCCATCCGCACCAAACTGCATGACTAGATGCTCGGCGGTATCGAACGCCCAAAGTACGTTCTCGGGACTAAACAAAAGACCCATGACCAAGTGTGTTGAACCTTCGGTAATGGTCATGCCTTTGAAATTAAAGTCCTTATCGAACTGAAAGATGCGTCCATCACCAGCATGATCATCTTCGGGGTTATTAAGATCTGTAGCACCGAGCAGAAGATCACCGTCAGCAAAGGGCATTAAACCGGATGCGTCAAACGTGATTCTCTTCTTTGAAGCCGCTTCTATAGGCATGCTCATATCCTCTTATCGCACTCGACCAATGCTTGTCGTCATTAAGGGCTCACTTCCTCATCCACCATACTCGGCAACACCGGCCAAGGCCCTTTCTGAATTAGTCTTTGCGCTAGCAACTGGGACGCCGGTTTCTAGATTGACCTTTACTAATTCGCCATTGAAAAAATTGGCGACAAAAATATGAATATTGTCATTGGCAGCGCACATTGCTGCCCAACCAAATCCCTCAAGTGGAACTTCATGACTTATTTCACCGGTTTGGTCATCCATCACCGCAATGCTGCGACCACGAGAAAGCAAAAGGCGGCTATCGGGTGTATATGCCAAGTAAAAAACGAAGCCTTCCCGACCTTCTGGAAAGACAGCTAAGTCAGGAAGCTGTCTGTCTTCGACTATATCGAATTGAAAAACTCGATTGCCAGTCTCACTAAGATATATGATCCGTCTTTCATCCGGGGTTAGCACTGAGTTCGTGACAGCGAGAAAACCGGCCATCCCTCCATGAGTAGCAGTCTTGTATTCATTGGTGAGTTTACCGCCTTCATCAAAGCGAAAGATATGGCCATCTCCAAATTTGGAAGTACCTGGTATTTTTGGTAGGTCGGTTCCCATGTTCTCAGGCGCGACATCACCACGAAGATGCTCACCAAAAAACAAACCGCCGCCACCGAAGTTCACATGGCTAAAGGCGCGGTTGGCAAACCTGCGGATGGGCTTTTGAAATCCGTTCGGATCAATTTCGATGCTTGTATGATTATGTTGATCGAAAGCCCACAGAGTGCCATCAAGTCCAAATTTTAGCCCATTGATTAGATGTGTAGTACCCTTGACCCATAGAACGCCCTTTTCATTTAGCTGGTTGTCGTACTGAATAATGCGCCCATCTCCAGCATGGTCATCATCGGGGTCATTGAGAAGCGTGCAACCCACAAAAACATCCCCTTTCTGGAATGGCTGAATTGTATTTTCTTTCTTCATAATGACCCCCATAGACACGAGCTATTTTGCTCGACGTTATTGATACTATCTTATTTCAAGCAGTTTCGATGTCATCCATCAAAAAATCATGTTCAATGCGTAGCCTCAGCGAAAGCTGGGGTGAACCAATGCGCAGTCATTCTACTCACCCAGTCTCGGATCCTCTTTCTGGCCAGGTGCCCATGGAAGTTCTGAAATAGGACGGACGCTGTATGACGATTCCAGCCGCTCTATTTCATTTTCACTTAATATTAGGTGAGAGGCAGCGATTGCGTCTTCGATATGACGAGATTTTGTAGCGCCGATAACGGGCACGGCACCTTTGTGCATCAACCAGGCAAGTCCCACCTGCGCTGCAGAAACACTTTTGTCCGCCGCTATAGAAGCAACATCATCAAGAATTGGATCATCTACCGAACCGTACAGCATTTCAGCTACTTCAGCATCGTCTTCGGCGCGCACAGTAACGTTATGATCCTTTCCAGCACGGGCAATACGACCGCGAGCAAGCGGACTCCAGGGCATTAGACCGATGCCCTGGCCATTGCAGAAAGGGATAAGGTCGCGCTCATCTTCACGGTGGAGAAGGTTGTAATGATTCTGCATAGTTGAAAATCCTCCCCAACCTTGATCCCTCGCCGCCAGTTGTGCATCCGCCAGATGCCAGCAGCGCATGTTAGAAGCGCCCACATAGCGGGCCTTGCCGGACTTCAAAACCTGCTTAAGCGCATCCATAGTTTCCTCTATGGACACAAGAGCGTCCCAGCGATGAACTTGGTATATATCGATGTAGTCCATCTGAAGCCGCTTTAGTGATCCGTCTATGGACTTAAGAACGTTTTCTCGGCTCAGACCAAGACGATCCGGTGATTCCGGCGACGGATAAAATACTTTAGTAGAAACAATCACGTCGTGACGCTGTGTCTGATCTTTTATAAACGCCCCCAAAACCTCCTCACTGCCGCCGCGAGAATAGACATTAGCGGTGTCGAAGAAATTGATGCCGTTGTCCAAAGCAAGTTTGAGCAAGGGACGGGAATCATCGTCGTCCAGGACCCACGGTCTCCAACTGTCGGAGCCAAAGCTCATACAGCCGAGACAAACCTTTGATACGCGCAGGTCCGTCTTTCCCAACCGGAGTGTATCCATAAACGTGAATTTCCTTAATGAAAGTGCTGAGCTTGCTCGGGCGCAACCAATTGAGATTTGTCTTCACCGTACAGCTATTGCCTTGTTTTGTCTAAGCAACACCTTTTTGAGTCCGATGCCCGTCCCGCTTTTTCATCAATACCCTTGATAATAAGGTTGGGAATCTTCGGCACATCAAAGCCCGGCCTAATCGGGTCGCTCCCAAGAGCCGGACCGAGCCGCAAAACCACCAGATCGTACGAGGGTACAACCCAAACGTGCTGCTGGCCGCGACCCCAAGTTAGGAAAGTATCTCTGGCAAGATAGGGTTCGCTAGCAATAGGCTGAGTACTGCCGGACGCCTCTGGAAAGGGTGGATCATCATAACCTAACCATATTTGGTAACCATAATGAGATGCGGCAGCGGATGGTCGCACCATTTCATTAATCCACGCTTCTGAAACAATGCGATTTCCGTTCACTTCACCTTTGTGGAGCAACATCATTCCGAACCGCGCCCAATCCATTGCTGGGGTGGCTAGGCAACAAGAGGTATGTGCTGTTCCAGCTTCATGATCTAGCCATACATGGGCTTTATCACCACCCATAGGGCGCCAGAGTTTTTCTTCAAGGTATTCAGCATAGCGTTTTCCAGTGGTGCGTTCGATCACGATACCAAGTAGTTCCGAATTAAGATTGTTGTATTCGTATTTTTCTCCAGGAGCCCAATCAGCCAGAGGCGTTTCGAGCAACCACCTCACAGAATCTGCAGAGAACAGCCACTTGAGTTCATTCCCAAAGGGATTAAGGCCAAAGCCTGTCTGACTCAGACCCGAACTCATTTCCATCAATTGTTTGAGGGTAATATCTCCGCGCGGATCACCGTGCCATTCTTCAATGTATTTTCCGACCGGGTCATAGACAGACTCGATCAGGCCGTCTTCCATGGCAACACCGACAAACAAACCCATTAGAGTTTTATGCATAGACTGGGACTCTGTCAGCCTTTCACGGGACCAGCCATCGGCATACCATTCGAGCTGAAGTTTTCCTCCATGGATTACCAATACGGCAAATGAGTTGAACTCTTTTGCATAGACGACGGCCGCATCTAGTGCACCTTGGGTAACTGTGTACTCACCCGCCTTAGCTTCAGGAATCGTATAGCTTTTGTCCCCGCGAACCACGTCATAAGGGCGCAAGGCACCATCCGCAGTGCTATCTAGGAACATTCCAACAAAACGGCGGTAAAACCATGGATCTTGCCAGTAAATTGCGTTCACTGCGATCGCCATGACGACCAAAAGCAACACACCAATTTTTATCAACAGCCTCATTATACTGATGCGCTAAAACAATTTAGTCTCACCAATAAAAGCCATAATTATAACTAAAGTCCATATGGTCATGTTGGCCATTCCAGCACTAGCTCTGTTTACCTTCATAAGGGCCTCACCCTTTACTCTCTGGTCTCCACCAACACGAACCATGTCGAATATAGGCTGCCAGCGAGCAGCAATTTTTCGGATCCAGACGCCATTAAGAATGATGCAACCAAACAGTACGAGCTTGAAAGAAAGCCAGTTATCAGAAAGGGGTTTGCCATTAACCAGACAATAGAGGCCAAACAAAATAAGGGCCGCCGTGACGGCGTACCGCCACCAAATATCCAGTCTTGCCAATCGCTCTCCTAACGAAGTGCCAGCTCTAAAATGAATCTGCCATACTACGTAGAGCCATGCCAAACTTAGAAACCACATCAAGGCCAGCCACCAGCCGGAAATCGGTGATGAATACTGAAGGGCTAGAGTTGCTCCAAATGCTAAAATTAGGATTAAACAGGTGCGCGGCACCATGTCTAGCTTAAGGCGAATGACACGCACGCGCAGGCGTTCATCTAAATCGAGATCCTCTCGAACGAGCTGTGAATCACAATAATACACCCCAAGGTCAGCACCCAGCCAATATCCAAACAGCAAGACATGACAAAAGGCGAGAACATTCTGAATATCGATGTACATGTCCAATTTCCCCCCAAACCCTGTTATATGGCGCCGCATCCGCTTTGCAGACGATACTTATCGGCTGAGCTCTTGCCAAGACCTAGGAGCCGTATATCGCAGAAGAACGATAGAAAAAGCAGATCTAATCTACCTTCTGACTTCTGGGACCAGCTCCGATTCACAGAAGGAATTGCTCCAAAAAACCAGAATATTTAGAAACTATCCCTTAGCCTAACTACATCAAGCACTTGACCTCGACAATACTCAGGACTTTGGTCGCCTTCGTAGTCCTTATTATAATGGGACTTAACCGACGGCCGCGTGATTGTTTCTTCAAACCAGCTTTCCAACTGAGGGTGATCTGAACGCCAATTGAAATCTTGAGGTATGAAATCGGGAACATAATCAGGTATGCACAGATCAATATAACTAAGCGCATGCAGTACCGATGCATCGCCGATGTCGAAGGGTCGATCGACGGTCGCATCAGCTTCCATACAATCCAGAGCGCGTGGAATTTTTGGCCATACCCAATCGATAAACTGCTGACGCGGGCCATCACCATAATTGTCGTCCTGGGTAGCCATAACTGTTAGCTCGAACGTACTGTCGCCCTGTGCAAGGCGGCGCAGTGCATCCCAACGAGCAGCGCCAGCTTCGGGATAGAGAGAATGTCCGTCAGGTGCTAAGGAATCCAAGTATTCGACTATAGTTTGACTGGAAAACAGTGAGGTACCATCGTCTAGAGTGAGGGTCGGGACCTTATTGAATGGATTGATTTGGGTGATATCGTAGCCGTCTCTATATGGATAGACCGGAACGTATTCCAACTGGTCGCCGACACCCGATTCGTGGGCTACTATAAGCACTTTGTGAATGAAAACATGTATGGGTGAATAGAAAAGTTTCATATTTGTCCCCTATGCATTTTGAATTTCTGTCATTCAATGCCGCCGTAGATTCCGTCAACAATGGTATTGACGATCTTAGGATCATCCCAACTGTAATTGATCATTCCCTGGCGATAAATTACCAGGTCTTTCGAGGGTAACATGTAAAGTCTCTGACCGCCCCTACCCTCAATAAAAATAACATCATCAGCCTGATAACGCTCAGAGAGCGTAACCTTCCTTTGTGGACGAGTACTTATCAACCGCTCGGTGGAAAGCCGGTTTGCCGTCCAAACGTGAAAGCCAAAATGGGAATTTAGATTCGTTCCTGAAATCAATTCAGCAATCCACTCTTTGGACAGGACCTGAGTTTCGCCAACTAGACCATCATTTACAATAAGATGCCCTACACGAATCCAATCGCGCGCTGTGGTCTGGAAACAGCACATTGTGCGTGCAGTCCCTCCCGGTCTATCCAGACGCACAGCACCAAAATTACCACCTATAGGTACCCATAGATATTTGGATAGAAACTCGGCGTAACGCATGCCGGTCGCGCGGGTGAGTACCCAATGAAGAACCTGACTGTTGATATGGTTAAAATCATACTCGCCTCCCGGTGGGCGGGCTGTTGGAACAGAAAAAACGAGATCATAAACATCAGTATTAATAAATAGACCAAGTGCCGGGTTAAAAGGCTTCATCTCAAACTCCAGCGATACAAGCCCACTTTGCATCGCCAAAAGATGGCGAACGGTGATGTCACGGCGCGCATCATCTGCCCATTCGGAAAGATAAATGGAGGCAGACGCATCCAGGTCCGTTATAAAACCATTATCAACAGCAAGCCCGAACACTATACCCAGCAGCCCTTTGTGCATGGATTGAGAATCGAAGACATAGTTAGGACCAAATCCATCACCGTAGAATTCAAGCTGTAATACGCCCCTGTGAGACACTAGAAACGCGAAGCTTTGCAAGGATTCAGCGTAGTTCTGGGCTTTTTCTAGGGCCACGCCTGAAATAGTGCGATTAGAGGGTATAGCAACCACCAGGGGCAGCACTTCGTCACCCTGGATCATCTCCAACGATCTGTACCAACCGGTCTTTGCGGGAGCGTCATTGCTCTCGGTCATCATTACATAGCGATACCAATAGCGCCAATCCGATGCAAAATAGGCGATCACAAAAAGGAGGAGAAGGCCAGCACCCCAAGCGCTGATGCGGACGGTGCTCATGACAAAACTATACCGGCTTCGGTCTGCGGACCTTCATGAAGTCCCGATAATTGTTTCGGATCCCCTGCCAACTGTCTAAGTCGAACATTTCGGGCACGTTAGCCCGCAATAGAGTAAGAGGTTCCGGCGGTATTTCCGACATGCTGAGAAATTTCATACCGAAACCCCTTGATAGCGAGAAGCCAGGGCGGCCCCCCATTTCTAACCACGGCGCCCATGTCACGTTCTCTTGATAATGGTTAAGGGCTCGGACCTTTGTTAACTCGGCATTCTCGAGATCATTGAGAGCCGCCGTAAAAAGAATAAACGAATTCCACTTCACTTCCGGTCCAGATGATTCCTTGGGCCATTTCTCTGGATTAATTGGATTGGGAAAGGAAAACTCTGATTGGACTGGCATCCAGACAGTACCATCCATCACCTGCCAATCCATGTTGATTGGTTTTATTGTGGCTTCCGGGCCTGTATCCGAACCCTCCGGTGTTACTTCCACTTCCAGAGGGCCTATGACATAGCTCATGGGTTCTATAGTTTCGCCGGTAAAGGGGTTTTGGAACGTCTTCAACACATCCCATTCATCAAAAGGCGTGTATAGCGCGCATTCGTGCATCTTGTATCTATGGGTGACATCATTTACCCGCGACCATTGGGTCACGTTATAGTTAATCATGCTATAGAAGCGGGTGAAGGAATCGTCGTCGGGATTATAGCCATACACATACCCTCTAGACACTCTGTGACTGGTAACACCATCCTCAAGCGTTCCGATCATCTTCACTTTCGCCCGCATCTTGGCAATAGGATCATCGAGATCGAGGGGCTCTCGAGCCAAAACAGGACCACCAATCTCCAATGGTGGCAAAGTACCGAGCCCAGCTGCCATACCAACCCCACCAGCAAGCGCTGAACGACGAGATAAGAGCGGATCCATACCTCAACTCTTTCCTAACGGCGGTCTTGGTTCCTGAGTACGCATATACCAAAGAAATTCATTTTGAAAATCCAACCAGCTATCCCTGTCTAGTACCTCAGGAACATACTTTTCAATACGTTTGATACGATCAACCGGTATAGCGTCCCAACGCATCTTTTTGCCAAATCCTCGAGCAACCAGCCGACCCGGGCGCTCCCCCATGAGCATCCAAGGCTGCCAACGAATGTTTTCCTGATACCAACTTTGCGCCATAGCTTGTTTGACCCCTGGGTTAGCTAAATCGGCTACCTTCGCCGCAAACATAATGAATGAGTCCCATCCGAAAAACTCGCCGGCGGAAGCCCTCGGCCATTTGTCTGGTTGCAACGGGTTCTTGTAAAACACTGATGAGTCGGAAGGCATATAAACAGTGTCTGCAACTAGTTGCCAGTTCATGTCCTTGGCTATGATTACTCGCTCGTCATTCTCTGCACCTGAATCAGAATCGATAGAATCGGGATTATAGGTGCCCCTCATTGGCCCGATTGCATAGTGATGGACTTCGACGGTCTCGCCCGTGAAAGGATTCTCCCAAGTTTCCATAACCTCGTCAGTGCCAAATTTCATATAGATTGCTGATTCAAACATCCGTGACCGAAACGTGCCATCTTTGGCATGAGTCCATTCGGACACTTGATAATTTTCTAAGCTGCAGAAGGGTTCATAAGAGTGGGTTTCTGGTAAATACATCCACACGTGACCGGTAGATACCCGGTGCACAGTCTCCTCCGCGAGACTTCCGCGGACCTTAAGCTTCGCTTCAAACCGTACTTTAGGATCACTCAAGTCTAGATCCACAGAGTCCACAATACCGCTGGACCGGCCCATGGCAAAAGCTTGGGGAGAAAAGATGGAGGCCGTTCCAAACGCTGCAGCCGAGTTCATAGCGTTGCGGCGATCAACACTAAATTTATTCAACAACAATCCCCCTTAAGTTATGACATGATTAATGGTTGACCCTAACACCTGCAAAATGAATTTATTAAGACGCAGCCCGTTCAAAGGATATCAATAGTGAAAGTCGCGCTTATACATGCAATCACCTCAGTTGCATTAATTATTTTTCCCCAATATCAGATCATTGCCCTGGACGACGATATTGGTGATATTACTAGCTTTATCCCCCGAGGCCCAGAACAGGGATTCGATGATCTAGTGCGCCCGTCAGCACCCTATTATGACAACCAAGCAGCTTGGGCCGCCCTACCAAACAAAAATGACTTCGCCGACCTTACACCCTCGAATACCACTACCAGTGACAACCAAGATTCGGCACAAATTGACGTTTTCTACATCCATCCCACAACATACCAGGGTAGCGAAAACTGGAACCAGCCCCTCAATCTAGAAAAGTGGAATAAATGGACTGACATCAGCGTCATCGCTCGGCAGGCCAGTGCGTTTAATGGCTGCTGCCGCATTTTTGCCCCCCGTTACAGACAGGCTGCGGCAGGAGCACTTTCTTCAAGAGACGGAAGCGGTATCAAAGCCTATGCATTCGCATATACGGATGTTAAGCGAGCTTTTGAATACTATTTAGAAAGCTATAATGATGGACGGCCGTTCATTATAGCAGGCCATAGCCAAGGCGGTCTCCATGCTCAAACTCTGCTGTCCGATACAATTGCTGGAACCGCACTGCACAAACAATTGGTTGCTGGCTACATTATTGGAATCGGTGTGCCTATTGGTATTTTTGCCGGGCCCCTAAAAGGTCTAAGTCCATGTTTTGGTCCATTTGACAACGGTTGTGTTATCAGCTGGAACACATATGGCAAAGGTGGTAACGGATCTGCTTTCCTTGCCCGCAACAACCAGCGGAATGCCTTGCTATATCCAAACAAGAAGGATCAAGAACTGCTCTGCACCAACCCTATGTCCTGGCGGACTAATGGAACGATTGCACCAGCCAGCCTCAATATCGGTGCATTGCACGGCAAGGCCGCATTAGGTGCATTACCAGGGGTTAAGTTGGGCGCCGTAAGCAGCCAATGCAAGGATGGCGTACTTTACACCGATATTCCCACTGACCCCGATTTTGTCTTAAACGTTTTCCCAGGGCTGAGCCTGCACATGCACGACATGGATTTGTTCTACATGAACATCCGTCAAAACGCAGAAGCTCGGGCAAGAGCTTATTTTCACTAACAGTGCAAGAAAAATACTATACTTTGGCTTATAATTTCCAACACAAGAAATCAGCATATGGCCCGCGAACAAATTGAATATCTTTTCCTCCCGGACCTTCCACGCGTATCCAAAGTAGGCGCTGGTCATCCACCCGGCTTGCAGTTGGGCGTATTGAGCCAAGATCACGATACTGGCGCGGCAAGTTATATTGCCAATGTTTCCTCCCAATGGATTCGTCGAGCTAGCGGTTATTACGAGTCCGACCTGGAATTGATAGTTCTCAAAGGCAACCTGTTTATAGGTGATACCGAACTCACACAATGGTGTTACTCGTACCTCCCTGCTGGGGCACTACAAGGCGCTATGTCATCCGAAAGAGGGTGCGAATTTCTGATGTTTTTTGATGGCGCATCGACCTTTTTCCCAGCAAGCACGTCAGCACTCGGTTGCCGAGAAGCTCTGCGGGTGGATCATCTCGATACGCAAAGTATGGGATGGCAACTACCGCCTAGCGTACCTGGGCGTCTAAGCGGCGATGCACCGTCGGGATTGTATGTTAAGATCCTTCGCCAGGATCCCGAAACAACTGCATTCACGGCATTTACAAAACACGACCCCGACTGGTTTGACCCCAAGTTAGAGTCGCACGATACATCCGAAGAATTGATCCTTTTCGAGGGAGATTTCTTGATGGGAACGACCGGGGCCGTTATGGGTGGAACATATATATTTCGCGAAGGCCTTGTTCCGCACGGTCCACAGGCAAGTAAACACGGTGCCTCGTGGCTAAGTCGGGGTAATCGCCAGATAAACTTTGACTATCGGTCTGAAGCCTGGGCTGAGGACATGGCGCAAAACTACCTAAAACGGACTGACATATCTACAAGTCCCCGTGATCGTGCCCCATGGGGTGCCTGGCTAATTTAGCTGGCGTTGAACCCCTCAAGGGTTAGTGCGAGACTACTCGTCAAGGAAGTTAACAACCGCCCCAACCTTGTCCGCCAGGCCCGCGGTTTTTGGCAACAATACATACCTTGAGTCCACCATAAGTGCCGCTGCTTCTTCCACATATGCATGCAGTGGGTCGGCTTTATGTGCCATACATAGTGTTGGCACCGTAACTAGGGGTAGCCGTTCATGGGTGTTGTGCCGAAATACGGCATTATAACCCTTATAATATGTATCTAGATTCTTGAGAACTTCGACAGCCATTTGTGTGATGAGTTCCGGTGACCAGATTGAGTTATTCATCTGGTGTTCGGCGTCTTTCTTATAGTGGGGAAAAAACTGACCCATATCGCGCAGAAAATGCCACACCCACATGAGATGACCGCCATGTTCGTCGGGTATTATCTTAGGTGCATAGTTCTCAAGCATATCTTGCGCTAGCTCTCTATCAAATAGAGCAACACCGTCGAAAACCATTCTGCGTACGCGATCGGGATGTGCGATAGCCAATTCAGCCCCCACGTTAGCACCAGTATGACTTCCGTATACATCGATCTTATCAAGACCGAGCATATCCAGAACCCTTGCTACTGAATCCGCGTAGTAAATGAGGTCGGGCTCTTCCAGCTCCGGTCCAGAAGAGTCGCCGTATCCTAAGGTATCCATGGCAACAACCTTGCGAGTTTCCCCAATTGAGGCAACATGCCCGAACAAACTCTTCGAGGAGCCCGGGGCGGCATGCATCATTAACAACGGTAACAACCCACCCTCGTTCAACTCACCAGCATGGTGGTAATGGACCAATCCTTCACGAATACGCACAAAACCGCGGTCTACATCCATGGAAATCCTCTATTCTTGTTTACTGCACAAGCCAGTTCGCGGACACTGCACGAGCGTAACTGAACACCAAAAACACGGCCATCTGCGCGTTCCACTACTATTATTGTGTGTGCTTTATCGCGTCTGACATTAAGACTCATCCATCAGTCTGTCTTCGGCTACTTTTAGGCTGCTCGCAGTTCGGTTAGACCCGTAAACAAAATCATCCTATTACGAAAGTTCTAGGCTGCAAAAGGATAATAGATATGCCAGGAAGCACCAAAGCCGCAGTGCGCAAAGGATACATAGATGGACGTTTTGGGCAGATTCATTATAGGTTCTTGCGAAATCAAGATAAACTCACTCCCCTCCTGTTACTCCACGCAAGTCCACTGTCCAGCCTAGTTTTCGAAAACCTCATTTTGGAACTTGGCAATGATCGATTTGTGATTGCACCTGACACCCCAGGATTTGGTGAGTCCTCCCCACCCGATACCCCACCCGAAATTGAAGATTATGCGGGAGCGGTAGCAGACACACTTGACGCTTTGAAACTTAAGAAGGTGGATATCGTCGGCTATCACACCGGTTCTCTAACTGCCGGTGAGTTTGCGCTCCGAGAGCCAGAACGGGTAGGAAAAATTGTTATGATTTCTTCCATTCCGTTCACCTCAGATGAATTGGCAAGATTTAAATACGAATACTCCGTTAAACCGCTCTCTGAAATGATAGCGGCTATTCCCGAACGATGGGCGTGGTCGACAGACTTCTGGAGCGACCAGCCCAACGATATCAGACGTTTTGAATATTTCTTAGAAAGCATGAGACATCCCGAAATTTCTTCATGGGGCCACCGGGCAGCATTTAATTATGATTGCATCGGCGCACTTAAAAAAATTCTGCATCCCATTTTAGTTTTGAACCCACAAGACGATCTCTGGGAGTACACCCCGCGCACTGCTGCCTTGATGAAGAACGGGCGTGTATTAGACTTGCCAAATTGGAATCACGGTTTTCTCGACACTAGGACCAAAGATGTGGCCAGGATCCTTCGTGAATTTCTGGATACCACTGGATAGTCACAGTCCATTTTGCAAAATTGGGAGGAAGATAATAATGAGACATCGCAGCTACCACGGCAAAGTTCTTTATCTTACAGATGATATTGGCGAAATGGGTAGGGAATGGTTCTACGTCACAATTCAGCCTGGAGGTACCCGTACCATGCGCGCAACTTGCGAAATGGACAACGATAGGCTGGTTAGAGATGTTGTAATGACCGTTGATGCCAATTGGTACCCCGTCGATGCTTTCGTGCGTCTTACAATCAATGAAGCTCTAGTAGGAACGTCTTGGTTCTACTTCACTGATAATAGCGCTGAATGTCAGGCGTATACGTCGCGAGAAGGAAGAATTTCTCAATCTTTTGAGACTGACAAAAGAACTCGAACTTTTGGTGCGCATCCGGTCCATGGAGATGCCTGGGGACTTGCGGGTTGGAAACGTGACAAGAAGATTGACGAAAACGGCAACGCCATCATATTCAGCAGCTCCCATTTACCTAACGGAGGGTCTGGGCCATATCTCCACCCAATCGACCCCACTTTAGCTCGCATTAACTATATTGGTTTTGAAAACGTTACTGTGCCAGCGGGTACTTTTTACACAGAACACTTTCAGTTTTTGGTGGGTGACTATCCACCCATAGACATCTGGTCATATAGCGATGATTGTATACCTGTCAGATTGCGCTGGGACCTTCTTAATCAATCATATGACTTGGTAGAGTTAGACTACATGTATTACGACTAGTTGGAACATTCACGCGTTAAGACCCGCAAGATAGTCTAAAAGAATCTTTACGGTATCGTCAGGACGGGTAATCATGCAATAGGTGCTCCCGGCACCCTCAACCGTACCTAAGTCCGTGTCGGGCTTTAGCTCTAGAAAATCATTTACGAGCTTATCATAACTAGCCGCCTTCTTATGCTCCATAGCATTGAGCGCGCTATCATTTCCCAACAAGAGCATTACAGGACATTGAAGACGAGGAATGTCGCCGGAGAGATCAACATTTGAAAGGGCATTCAACGTATTGCGCAGAGTCGGCATGTGAATGTTAGCTTCGTACTTGGGGCCAGACCATTTTTCGTAGGATAAATGCTCCTCAGTATACTGCATCGCGGGCGGTAGGACTGAGCCAGCAAAAATTCTAGATAAGGCCTTTGGACTAAACATTCGACAGACGGCTTCGGCCGCATCGAACAAATCCTTCCAGTACTGTGTAGCTTGGTACCAAGGATAGGTGATTAACGCGCGGGTGCGTTCGGGATATTTAGCGGCAAATCGTATGCCTATGACTGAACTTGTTGATGTAGCCCATATGTTGGTTCGCTCAACACCAGCATCGTCTAGGATCGCCCTTAGATCATCGACCCAATCATCAATGGTATAGGGGCGAACAGCAGTGTAATCTGATTTGCCAGATCCACGATAGGTCCAGTTGATCACTTTAAACCCTTTGTCAGCAATCATTTGTGTGCAGAATTCAAACTGATCGTTGAGCAACGCAAAGCCGCCAATAAGAACAATGGGTTCACCATCACCAGAAATTTCGTACCAAACGTTCTGACCCCCAACGAGAACTTTAGGCATTTTCTTAGCCCCCCTACAAATTTCCTCGATGTAAGCCGAAAGCATACGAGCTATAAACCTTTGATCAATCGTTGAGATGTATTTTTCATGAATCCGCCCATGGTCTCAGTCCGTAAATCATATGTTAAGAGCAAGTATGGTCAGATGCATTTACGCATTGCCACGCCAATGCAAACTGATGCAAGGCCATTATTGTGCATCCACCTGAGTCCGTTGTCGGGTGCGGTTTATAAACGTTTCATGAAAGAAATAGGGAAAGACCGACTAACCATTGCACCGGATAATCCCGGTTACGGCATGTCGGATGGTCCCAACATCCCGCCCGACATTGGAGTGTTTGCCGAGGCTATGTCGAGGCTACTGGAGACACTGGAGCTAACCGATGTTGATGTTATGGGATATGGCACGGGATCAAAAATCTCCTTCGAACTTGCGTTGCGGAGACCCGATGCTGTTAAACATCTCATTCTAATTTCCGCACCAGTTTACACTGAGGAAGAAGCCGCCTACATGCAAGAAACATTAGGTGCTGACATCGAGCCAGAGGCTGACGGCTCCCATCTAGTAAAGCTATGGAAGCAGGTTGGAGGGTTCCCAACATTGGAACAACGGATGCAGATCTATCCTGAGCACATCCGAGCCTGCGACCGCAAGCCTTGGGGCCCACGAGCTGCCTTTGCGTACAGATATGAAGACAAGATCGGTGAGCTACAGCCGCCTTTAATGGTGCTAAATATCGACAATGAAATCCGCGAACCCACTGCACGCATAGCACCACACATTAACAACGGCAAATACATTGAGCTCTTTAAATGGAAACATGGGTTCTTGGACAATCATCCCGCAGAAGCAGCTGAAATAATAAGAAATTTCTTGGATGCACCATCGCGTGGTTAGCATCCTTACTGCGTTAGACTAAGTATCCGCGCGTTAGTTCCTCAGAGACAGTCCATAAAAGAGTTGCCATTTCCACATTGTCCATATTGTAGCCAGCAACTACCGGGTTACAATCTTCGAAATAATAGCCGCTGATGTTAGCCAGAGATGGATTAGTTGCCACATAACAACTAGTCGCAGCCCCTGCTTCAACCGACTTCATAAACGTCCATCCAATAAGGCTAGCAAGGACTAGCATATATTTGGGCATGTGCCGGCCAAGGTTAGTGTTAATGATCCCTGGATGGATGGAGTTGGAAGTTGCTGCAGTATTTTGGAGACGCCGTGCGAGTTCGATAGAGAAGAGACCATTTGCAAGTTTTGAGTGACCGTAGGCCGCGTTTGGATCGTATTCCCATGATTCACCTGACAGGTCGTCAAATTGAATACCCCCTGCCGGTGCCCACCTGTGACCCATCGATCCAACCACAACAACACGACCTTGGGGAGCCGACTTAAGCTGCTGAAGAAGCCCGTTGGTCAAAACAAAATGCCCCAGATGATTTACGACAAAATGCCTCTCAATCCCCCCTACCTGCTGCAGCTCAGGAAGGGCCATAATACCAGCATTGCAGATCAATATATCCAGGGGCATGCCCATAGCCCTAACCGCTTCGGCACAAGCGGCTGCCGAAGAAAAATCTGACAACTCACACACTATCGGTGTTGTAGAGCCTTCAACGCTTTTACAAGCGTCTCTCGCCTTCTCAATCGTCCGTGCGGCACCTATCACGTGCGCACCCCTCATAGCGAGAACTCGCATGGTTTCGTAGCCAAGGCCGGAGTTGCATCCGGTAATAAGTGCGGTCTTCCCGCTGAGATCAATAGCCGCTGTTACTTCGTCAGCCGTCGACTCGGCGCCGTACGGACCAAGAGGAACTCCGACTGGACGCTGGATTTCTTCATCTTCAGCTCCCAAGGCTGATGACGAAGTCGCAGCCAACGCGGCCACTGATAAGGTTTGGACAAATCTGCGCCGATTGATAACTAAGGACATGTAAATCTTCCTTCACCATTTCTTGAATAGAATACTAGGATTTTAAAGCAATTATGGCATTCTTGTCGCTGATTATGCATCATTCAAGCAACCATTTCAGCATTCGACCGTGGAACGAATGAGACCACAAAATCATCGGGATTAGAGCATATTTGAGGTCATTTCCCTTTTCTCCACGCCAGCAGACTTGTATCTTCTGCGGATCAATAATATTGACCGATTGATTGGCTACTAGCCGATAAATTAGGAGAAGAGTGTATGTTTGATGTGCTCCGACGTGACCCAGCAACGCGCAGAAACTTTATTAAGGGTGTGATTGCCTCAGGATCGGTCGCCTCAGTAGGTGGATTGATGATCAGCGGCCTTGGGGGATGTTCCGACTCAACCAATACCGTGGCCGGAACGGTTGAGCGACTTATCACTCTCAATGTAAACGGCCGGGAACGACGTGTTGATGTGCTGCCACATGAAACCCTAGCTATGACACTCCGGTACAAACTTGGCCTAACAGGGACGAAGCTCGGATGTGACCGTGGTGAGTGTGGTGCGTGCACGGTCCTGCTGGATGATACGCCGACTTATTCGTGTTCTACATTGACCCACTCTGTGCGGGGCCGGGCTTTAACAACAATTGAAGGCTTAGAAGATAGCGAAGGAGAACTGCATCCGGTCCAACAAGCAATGATAGACGAACTTGGACCGCAGTGCGGTTTTTGCACGCCTGGTCAAGTGATGTCTGGGGTGGGTCTGCTCAGGGCAAATCCTAAACCCACACAAGAGGAAGCGCGTGTAGCGATGTCAGGCAACCTTTGTCGTTGCGGCGCATATAACAATTACCTAAATGCCGTGATGCGTGCAGCGGAGGTAAGCTAAAATGTCGTATACATTAATAGGAAAAGACTTCACACCGCCAGACGTCCGCGCCAAAGTCACGGGTAAGGCCAAATATGCGGAAGATTTTCGCGCGGAAGGCATGGTCTTTATGAAGCTTCTCTTAAGCCCAATGCCGCACGCCCGAGTGACAAACATTGATGCGTCCGATGCACTTAAGATGGAGGGAGTTATCGACATCTTAACGGCAGAAGACGTACCCGCCCGTCCCGTACCTCAGGAGCCTGTACTCACCAATCACCCAACTTATGTGGGCGACCCCATACTAGCGATTGCAGCAGTGGACGAAACAACAGCATCAGATGCCCTGGAAAAGGTCAACGTAGAATACCAACCTCTGCCATTCTTTGTAGATCCATTGAAAGGACTTTATCCCGGTGGACCCGATGTCTATGAAGAGGGCAATAGCGCGACCCTCGGCCAGCCCCTTAAGAAGATAAAATGGACTGCGCGTGACTTTGCCAACGTCAAGGATGATGAATTACCTCGGGGTGAGCCATACGCGGAATGGGAATACGGTGATGTCGAAAATGGTTTCAAGGAAGCCTCCTTGGTGCTCGAAGAAACCTTCGTAACAGCGGGCCATTCCCACCACAGCATGGAGCCACGCAGCGGTTTCGCATATTGGCAAAACGGCAAATGCTATCTGCACGTGTCATCACAAAGCCAGTCATTTTCAGTACCTTGGCTATCTCAAGCCTTAGAAATCGAAACCAAGGATTTGGTGCTGATTGCTGAGTTCTGCGGAGGTGGTTTCGGGTCAAAAGGCTCCCCTTATTCGGCCATGACCTTACCGGCCTTCATGTCAAAGAAAATCGGCAGACCCGTAATGATGCGCATAAGCCGCGCGGAAGAGTACTACTTGGGCGCCCGCCGAAATGGGTTCCAAGGATGGCTCAAGATAGGATTCCGAGAAACGGGGCGCGTTGCCGCTGTGGATCTCTACATAGTGCAGCAGTCTGGTGGCACCGAAGGTTTCCCAGACTTCAGCAGTGCCGCTGGAGCGGTGTCATTAGTATACACACCAGAGGCCATGCGTTTTAAAGGTATCCCAGTCTTAACTAATACGCCGCTCACAAAAGCGCAGCGGGGGCCTGGTCAAAACCAAATTGCCTGTGCTGTAGAACCGCTGCTTGACAAAGCAGCTAAGCAACTTGGAATAGACCGTTTGGCCATTCGCGAAATCAACGCTCCGGACAACTCTGCAAAATACTCTAGTAAACAAGTACCGGTTTCAAGCGCATACATGCGTGAAGCATTAGTGATCGGAGCAGAAAAGTTTGGTTGGGACGAAAAGAAAGAACGCAGTGGGCAGAGGAGCGGCTCCAAAGTCATCGGAGTAGGCGTAGGCCAAGCTTATCATGTGGCAGGAGGTGCTGGGTTTGATGGCCTAGTGCGCATAATGCCTAACGGCAAGCTGCACATCCATAGTGGCGTGGGAAATCTCGGTACCTATTCCTATGCCGCCACTTCACGGGTAGTTGCTGAAGTACTCGGTTGTCCTTGGGAAAACTGTGTTATCGAAAGAGGTGACAGCAGACGTAGCCTGCCATGGAACCTCGGTCAATTCGGCAGCAATACGTCATTTACCATGTCACGCTCAAATTATGCAGCAGCCATGGATGCAAAACGGAAGTTGCAGGAAATTGCAGCTACCGATTTTGGTGGTAGTGCTGATGATTACGACGTAGCTGATGCAAAAGTGTTTTCAAAGTCAGATCAGTCAAAATATCTAACGTTTGCTGAGGCGGCGCAGAAGGCCATAGAGGCGGGAGGAAAATTCAGCGGTGAAGAAGTGCCTGATGACATTTTCTTCACAACCAAAGATGCCGTTGCTGAGATCGCGGGTACGGGGC
>Ga0315336_1002006_pt1 | contig 34130 bp, 29 predicted proteins | sample ASW5metaG_FD_204512 | JGI IMG/M metagenome (GOLD analysis project Ga0315336, IMG submission 204512) | Ammonia-oxidizing marine archaeal communities from Monterey Bay, California, United States - ASW #5 | ecosystem: Environmental > Aquatic > Marine > Intertidal zone | place: USA: California...
AACCTGTTACGCTTAAGAACGGCAAAACTGTTCTGGTATTAATGGCAACTCTTGCCGAGTATCTGGAAAACTTGAAAGTATTGGTCTCGCCAACAATTATTGGCGTTGGACCAGTCGAGTCTGCTGCAAATACTGCTTTGGCATTGTCCAAACTAACCGCAACGCCAGACTATGTGCTGCTCATTGGCTCGTCTGGTTCGGCAACATTGGTACAGGGTGCAGTCTATCAAGCCACAAGTGTGTCCTACCGCGATATGGATGCATCTGTACTGGGTTTTGAAAAGGGCTGTACGCCGTTTGTGGATCAGCCAGCAGTCATTGCACTAGAACCAAGAATAACTTCTTTAGAAGGCGCCTCATTGGATTCGGGTGCAAATATTGTCCTCACTGAAGATTTTCAGGATTTGGAAGCCCAAATGGTCGATATGGAAACATTCGCCGTTAAACGCGTTTGCCAAATGTTTGGCGTGCCTCTGATTGCTCTTAGAGGCATTAGCGATGGCCCCGAAGAACTGAAGAAGTACGAAGACTGGACAAAACTTCTGCCAACAGTCGATAAGAATTTAGCGTCGGCGATAGAAGTGACATTTAGTCAGCTGTCGAAGTAGTAGGGAATTGTTTCTCTTCTAGAATCAACAACTTGCCACATGCTGGTGTGGTTTGAGTGAAGTTGTTTCAATGTGAAGAAGAATGGTGTGCCCGGTCAGATTCGAACTGACGACCGTCCGATTAAAAGTCGGATGCTCTACCAGCTGAGCTACGGGCACTAGAGCGTTCGTTCGTGAACAGCGCGGACAATAGTTTTATTGCTCGCTAAGTCAACAAGAATAATTCAACTTTTGCATTTTTTCTATAAAAGTTGATTAACGGGTTAGTTCAGTACCCCCGAAGCCGCTTGCTTCGCAGTCTAAACCAGCTCGAGAAATCTGCAAACACAAGGTCAATGCTTCAGCCATATCGGTTAGTGGACCAGCCATCAAACGCATCCTGCTAGAATCATTGGGCACTGGAAGCAGACGCGGCTCAAGTCCGAGAAGCAATGTGCCAATTTTTGCCTTGTATTGTTCCCAAGCTAGATTTCCATCAAGGCTCTTTATGTTCGGACCAATGATTAAGCCGAACTCTGTTGAACTCACTTCAACCATTGGACCTTCCAAAGTAATTTCGTCAGGAACGGTGGCGAGATTGATACCACCGTCTACCATTTCGGGTAATTCCTGTTGAAAAACATCCACCGGCATCTGGTTGGAAGCGGCATTAATATCAAAAAGATCAGATCGAGAGACTTTAAGTTCACCATCATTAACAATGATTTCTTCGCCGTTCGCAGCATTGATAGATGCTGTGATCAAAGAGCGGTCTATGTCTGCGTCAGCGGGTAGCGCTTCCAACAACATTGGGATGCTTGATTCCAGCGCTCGGACACGTCGAGAGAATTTCGTGCCGGTTTCCTCAGACAATGTGATGCGTGTGCCTGTTATCGAGGATTCGCGCTTCATCGTTGAAAACTCGAGCTTAATCGCGGTCAACTCAGCTTGAAGTTGATTGATAGTGCCGCCATTTTCACGCGTTTCACGCAGCGTATTGATGAATTTAGAAGGCAAGATTGCGGACGCACTGGAAATCATCACCATCAGTGTTACTGATGCTACAGCGATTAGGCCCCAATTTCTTAAGTCTTCTTGCTCAAATTTGTTGATCTCTATGGTCGCCAAATTTGTCTCCTGTGATCCGCCCGAATCGTCTCTAATTCGCCATGATTATTGCACAAATTGGCAATTGGCCGTACGAAGCAGACTGACTGTTTGCATTTTGCCAACATATTCATGGCATAAGCCAAATTGAGAAATGATAAACATCGGGAATCAAAGTTTAATATGAAGGCTCTTCTTACAATCGTGCTCGCTGCCGGAGAAGGCACACGCATGAAGTCTGCAACCCCAAAGGTTTTGCACAAAGTTGGCGGCTTGCCGATGCTTGGTCATGTGATCAAGGCCTGTAACGATGCTGGTGCAGACCGTAAAGCTGTCGTCATTGGTCCCGGTCACGAACAATCTCACAGTTTTATCGAACAACTGGACCCGGCAATTGGCGTTGTTGTGCAAGAAGATCGTCTTGGCACTGGACATGCAACGAAATTAGCTCGAGAAAACTGGGCGGGTTTTGACGGATATGTGTTTGTCCTTTTCGCTGATAACCCAATGATTCAAGCACAAACCATTAAAAATGCGACGGCTGTGTTAGATGAAGGTGCTGATCTTGTGGTTGTCGGCTACAAACCTGCATCCCCATTTGGCTTAGGTCGACTGTTGATGGATGAAGACCAGTTAACCGCCATACGCGAAGAAAAAGATGCGACTGATGAAGAGCGCAAAATCGGCTTTTGCAATTCTGGCATCATGGGTTTCCGTGTTTCGTGTCTAAACGCTGTGATCGATCAAATCGGCAGCGACAACGCGCAGCAAGAGTTTTATCTCACTGACGCTGTCGAAATAGCTCGTCAGCAAGGTCTAACGGTCAAAACATCTACCAGCCCTGAAGACGAAGTGCTTGGCGTAAACGATCGCCGGCAGCTTTCTTTAGCTGAACAAACGTTTCAAAACAGAATGCGTAATGCTGCAATGGTGCAGGGCGTCACGCTGACCGCACCTGAAACTGTTTTCTTTGCGCATGACACAATTGTTGAAAATGACGTTGTGATTGAGCCCAATGTTGTTTTTGGCCCGGGAGTAACGGTGAAGACTGGTGCGTCGATTTTTGCATTTAGTCATCTAGAAGGCGCTACGGTCGGCGAGGGCGCTCAAATTGGGCCCTACGCGCGACTCCGCCCTGGTGCTGAAATGGGCAAGGGCAGTAAAGCGGGCAATTTCGTAGAGATTAAAAAGGCCTCCATCGGTGATGGTGCCAAGATCAACCACCTGAGCTATATCGGCGATGCTGAGATTGGTGCCAAAACAAATGTTGGCGCCGGCACGATAACGTGCAACTACGACGGAAAACTAAAATATAAAACGACCATCGGAGAAAACGCATTCATCGGCTCCAATAGTGCACTGGTTGCCCCAGTGAACATTGCAGATGGTGCCTATGTTGCTTCGGGAAGTGTCGTTACGCACAATGTTGAAACTGATGAACTGGCCATCGGCCGGGCTAAACAAATAAATAAGGCTGGCTACGCTGCGCGAATTCGCGCGCGTTGGACGGCAAAGAAAGATTAAGGGAATACTATGTGCGGAATCGTTGGAATCGTTAGCAATAAACCTGTTGCTGACCGCATTGTAGATGCATTGAAACGGCTTGAGTACCGCGGTTACGACAGCGCAGGCATAGCCACATATCACAATGGCGAAATGGATCGCCGTCGTGCGCCAGGCAAACTGACTAACTTGAAAAAGCGGATGAATAAGGACCCGATTGAAGGCAATATCGGGATTGGTCACACTCGTTGGGCCACACACGGCGCTCCTACAGAACTTAATGCTCACCCACACACAACTGAAAAAGTTGCGGTTGTGCACAATGGCATTATTGAAAACTTCCGCGAACTCAAAGAAGAGCTCGCTGTCGACGGCTATGCACCAGTTTCTGAGACCGATACAGAAATGGTAGCTTTGATGGTCACCCGTGAAATGGACAAAGGTGCCGCGCCATTTGACGCTGCTGCTGCTGTCATCAAACGGCTAGATGGCGCATTTGCTCTTGCTATGATGTTTAAAGGCGAAGAAAATCTGCTCATTGGTGCTCGCCAAGGCGCACCTTTGGCCGTAGGTCATGGCGAAGACGAAATGATCCTAGGTTCCGACGCCATCGCTTTGGCGCCGTTTACAAACAAAGTCACTTATCTTGAAGAAGGTGATTGGTGTGCAATTACTGCAAGTGATCTACGTGTTTTCGATGTGGATGGTACGCCGGTTGAGCGCCCAATAACAATCGCGAACACGGGTGCTGAAACTGTCAGTAAGGGCAACCATCGCCACTTCATGTCAAAAGAGATTTACGAGCAACCGGATACGATTTCGCACACGCTTTCGCATTATGTGAATTTGGGCGAGGGAAAAGTTCAGTTGCCCGAAGAGCTTCCATTTGACTTCTCAAAGCTTAATCGCCTGACGATCGCAAGCTGCGGTGGGTCTTACTATGCAGCGTTGATCGCCAAATACTGGTTCGAAAAGTATGCGCGACTGCCTGTTGAAGTCGATATTGCATCAGAGTTTCGTTACCGCGAACCACCGATGGACGAGGGTGGTTTAGCCTTGTTTGTTTCCCAGTCTGGTGAAACAGCGGATACGCTCGCTGCCCTGCGTTATTGCGCATCCCAAGGTCAACATATTGCTTCGATCGTCAATGTGCCGGAGAGTACAATAGCGCGAGAGTCTGACATTGTGTTTCCAACGCTTTGCGGCGTAGAGATTTGTGTCGCTTCAACAAAAGCTACGACAGCACAACAAACTGTATTAGCAACACTTGCTATTGCTGCTGGCCGTCAGCGCGGCGTCTTAAGCGCTGAAGATGAGTTTGAACTGGTTGATGCACTGGCCAAATTACCAGGCGCTATGTCGAAAGCCATCGCAGCTGAGCCAGAAATCAAAAAACTGGATAAGCAACTTTCAAAAGCCAAAGATGTTTTCTACCTAGGACGCGGACCCCAGTTCCCAGTGGCCCTTGAGGGCGCACTTAAGTTCAAAGAGATCACCTACATCCATGCCGAAGGCTATGCTGCAGGTGAACTAAAGCACGGACCAATTGCTCTAATCGATGAGAGTGTTCCAGTTGTGGTGGTTGCACCTTCCGATGGCCTATTGGAAAAAACACTTTCGAATATGCATGAAGTTGCGGCTCGTGGTGCTCAGATTGTGTTGATTACGGATGAAGAAGGCGCAAAACATACGGGCGACGACATTAGCGACATAATTTTGATGCCGGATGCCCACGAATTGGTTCAACCGATCATCGCTACTGTACCCGTTCAGCTGTTGGCTTATCACACTGCAGTATTCATGGGCACAGATGTGGATCAGCCTCGAAATTTGGCAAAATCTGTAACGGTCGAATAAGATAAACCGGTAATAATCACAAAAACTTGCGATGCCTGATCTGCTTTAACAGATTCAGGCATTGCACATTGGTCAGGCCACTCTATATAAATCAGAGTATGACCCAGAACCCAGATCAAAAGCCCACCGAAGAGCATCACACACCGCACGTTACTGCGGGGCGGCGCTTGACCAACTACTTTTTGACCGGCTTGGTGATTGGCGCACCTGTTGGGCTGACCATCTATATTACTTGGTCTATTATCCGTATCGTTGATGATTTTGTTAAGCCACTCATTCCAACGGCTTACAACCCTGACACATATTTGCCGATTAGCATTCCGGGTTTTGGCTTGGTTATTGCTGTTGTCGCCTTGATAATGCTTGGGTTTTTGACTGCCAATCTTGTTGGCCGCACGTTGGTGCAGTTTGGCGAATCTGTTCTTCACCGCATGCCATTCGTTTCAGTGCTATATCGTGGACTGAAACAGATTTTTGAAACTGTAGTGAGCCAAAGTCACTCTAACTTCAAACAAGTTGGATTGATCGAGTACCCGCGCCAAGGACTTTATGCGATCGTATTCTTGTCGACTGACGCGAAAGGTGAAATCGCCGAACGTGTTAAGGGCGAAGAAGTCACCAGCGTATTCTTGCCGACAACACCGAACCCGACGTCTGGTTTTCTGTTGTTCGTACCGAAAAACGATATCCAGATTTTGGATATGAGCGTTGAAGACGGTGCAAAGCTTGTTATCTCTGCTGGCTTGGTTGCTCCTGAGTATCAAAAGAAAACTCAAGAGCTAGCTAAAAAGCCTCGCGCAAAGTAGAAATAGCCTTATCCGGCTCTGATGAGTGGGATCGCGAGATCTTTCCTGAACAAATACAAACAGGCGCGTGCCGCATCGCCGTCTACGCCTTGTAAGCCGGGGTTACGTTCGAGCAGCGAAATTGCATCTTCATGCGCAACTTCGAGCAGGTCCTTGTGAAAGTCTGGAATGGCAATGCGATAACCCGGCATTCCAGATTGCCGTGTACCTAAAAGGTCACCTTGACCTCTCAGCTCTAAATCGCGTTCGGCAATTTCAAAGCCATCTTCGGTCGCTTTGATTGTCTTGAGCCGTGCTTCCGCCATCTCACCCAGCTTGTCGCCGTGCAAAAGCAAGCAGGCTGAGCGTTTCTCGCCTCGTCCAACGCGCCCACGGAGTTGATGCAATTGGGAGAGGCCAAACCGTTCTGCGTGTTCAATGATCATGATAGAAGCATTGGGGACGTCCACACCGACTTCGATCACTGTTGTCGCAACAAGCACTGACAGCTCATTGCGCGAAAAACGCTCCATAACGGCCTGTTTCTCGTCAGCTTTCATACGGCCATGGACCATGCCCACTTTATTGCCAAACACAGACGTAAGCGCCTTGAAACGGTCTTCTGCCGATATGACGTCTAGGTGCTCAGATTCTTCAACCAGCGGACAAACCCAAAACGCTTGCGCGCCTTCTTGCACGCGCGTCTTGAGGCGAGCGATCACCCGGTCATAATCACCAGCAGGCAAAATTGCTGTATCAATTGGCTGTCTGCCTGCAGGTTTCTCTTTGAGCAAACTAACGTCCATGTCGCCAAAGTGGGTCAAAACCAAAGTGCGAGGGATCGGCGTCGCGGTCATAACCAACAGTTCTGTCTTGCGGCCTTTTTCAGAAAGGGCCAGACGTTGGTGCACACCGAACCTGTGCTGCTCATCTACAACGGTTAAACCAAGAGACTTAAACACTACGCTGGATTGGAATAGGGCGTGCGTGCCGACGACAATGTCTGCTTCGCCGCTTTCAATTAGAGCAATTGCTTTGCGTTTTTCGGCAGCTGGCATTTTGCCAGTTAAAAGAATTGCTGACAGTCCCGAGGCCTCTGCCAGCGGTGAGATGGTTGCAAAGTGTTGGGTTGCAAGAATTTCTGTCGGTGCCATCAATGCACTTTGATGGCCAGCTTCGGCCATGGCAGCCATACCCATTAGGGCAACAACTGTCTTACCAGATCCCACGTCACCCTGAACAAGGCGCGCCATCTTTTTGTTTGCCTTTAGGTCGTCCTGAATTTCAATGACCGCCTGTTTCTGTCCATCGGTCAGTGTAAAGGGCAAGGCTTTCCTCACTTTGTCGGTAATTTGGTCTGTGAGTTGCCGCTGAACGCCACTTTCCTGTGTCATCGTTGCTCGCAGAAGCTGCAGAACGAGCTGGCCAGCAAAATACTCATCGTAAGCCAAACGTGCGCGAGCGGGGCCTTCAATCTGGGCTTCAGGTGGTGTTTTCGGCGCATGCGTCATCTGCATGGCCTCCGAAAAGCTGGGCCAACCGTTGATGTCTAATCTGTTGGTCGGAATCCACTCGGGAATAGGTGCTAGTTCATCTAATGCTGCAAGCGTTGCGCTTTGCAGTTTTTTTGAACTCAATCCGCTGGTTAGTGGATAAACCGGTTCTACTAGCGGTAGGTCATCAAATTGATCTTCTTTGACGATAAAATCTGGGTGACTGAGCTGTAGATTGTTCTGATAGCTGGTTACCAGTCCTGAAACGTAACGCTTTTCCCCAATCGGAAGCGTTTTCTCTAACCAGGAAGACCGACCAGCGAAGTAAGAAATGGTGATGTCACCAGTTTCGTCATGTGCTTCAATTCTATAGGGAATACGATGATTGTTGCGCGGTGGTGGAAAGTGGCGATCCACATGCAGCAAGAACGTTGAAATTGCACCCACTTGAGCGTTGGCAACGCCGGGTTGGTGGCGACGATCAATGACACCCGCTGGCATGTGCATAAGTAAATCAAGCAGAACAGCATCATGATTTTCTGGAGCACCGAAAAATGCCGCCATCAATTTGTTGATTTGCGGGCCAATGCCTTTGACAGTGCTAACTGAAGCAAAAAGCGGATTTAGTATTTCCGGTCGCGACACAATTGGTTCCCAAATCAGTGTTTTAACCAATTTATCTGCAAAATCATCGAGGTGAAAGGCTGACAAAGCGCCTTTTTACGGTTAATGAACTGCGCTGAACGTAATCCAACCAATGGTGAGACGCTGTGACGGGTACAAAACGTGAAAATCACGAGAATCGCATAAAGAAAATTAAGTTTCGTGCGCACCATCGCGGCATCCAAGAAATGGATATTATTCTGGGTGGATTTGTTGACGATCAGATTGCTGATTATTCCTCAGAACAGTTGGACGATCTCGAGGCGTTGATGAGTGAAACAGATGCAGATTTGTTGAGCTGGATCATCGGCCAAACGCCTTTAGAACAATCACCATTTCCCAAATTACTGCAAATAATTGCTGACCATCAGCACAAAAGAGTTGGCTCGACTAAATGACACTCACTACCAACACGCCTGTTGGCCACGATAAAGCACTAGATCTGAATGCGCTTTCGCCGAACCGTGTAATCGGCGGCGTACCAGATGGCATGCAACCTTCGCTTATCGCGCAGCTGATCGAAGAACAGTCAAAACTCGCCACACGTGGAGTTTCTGTCTGTTTTGTTGCGCGCGATGGTCGACGTATGCAGAAAATGGCGGAATTGTTGGCTAAATTGATGCCAGGTCATGATGTTCTTACGTTCCCGGCATGGGACTGTTTGCCATATGACCGTGTATCACCCAACGCTGGGGTGCTTGCAGAGCGGATGACAACTCTTGCAGCCTTGCAAAACGCAGGCAAAGGCGGCAAAGTTGTTGTAACTACGGTCAATGCGCTTGTGCAGAAAACCGTTTCAACTCAATTTGTTGAAGAGTTTTCCTTCAGTGTTGAATCAGGACAGAATGTCAAAACCGAAAAGTTGATCCAGTGGTCTACAGCTAACGGCTATATGCGAGTTCCAACCGTACGCGAACCGGGTGAATATGCTGTCCGTGGCGGCCTTATTGATCTTTTTCCTGCTGGCTACGAGTCACCGTTAAGGTTTGATTTTTTTGGATCGAGCTTGGAAAGCATTAGAACATTTGATCCAGAAACCCAACGTACAATCGCTCAGCAAAAAACAGCGACAATGGTTCCGATGGGCGAGATTGTTCTAACTGACGAGGCAATCTCTCGGTTTCGCCGCGGTTATACGAAGAATTTCGGCGGTGATACCGCAAATGATCCTCTTTACGCTGCGATTAGTGCAGGGCAGCGGTTTGCTGGCATGGAACATTGGCTGCCATTGTTCTTTGAGCAGATGGGAACCTTGGTCGACTATCTGGACGGCGCCCCAATAGTTCTGGATGAACAAGCAAATCAGGTCTTCGCTGAGCGTCGCAAACAAATCAAAGATTATTTTGATGCAAGACACGAGTCTTTCACTCAAGGTGACGCTGGTGCTGTTTATAAGCCGCTAGCTGCAGAAGAATTATACTTGTTTAGCGATGATCTAGCACTGGAACAGCATGGCGACGTCATTCAAGTGACGCCATTCGTTTCTGCAGACGAACTTTTACAGGCTGAGAACAAAGAAGGTCAGCTGGCGCCAAACTTCAACAAAGAACGTCAGTCTGACGATATCAATTTGTTCGAAGCGGTTGTTGAAACCACCAAAGACCGCGCTAAATCGAAAAAGCGCGTTGCGATTGCTTGCTGGTCGGAAGGTACGCGTGATCGGATGGCGCAGGTCCTCAAGGATCACGATGCGACCAAGACCAAATTGGTGGAACAATGGGCGCAAGTTGAAAAACTCAATATTGGCGAAATTGGACTGATCGTACTTGGTCTAGAATCTGGCTATGAAACTGCAGATTTACTGTTGCTTTCTGAACAAGATATCCTTGGTGAACGCATTATTCGTTCAACGCGCCGACGCAAAGGTGCCGATGCACTTACCGAAGCAAGTAGCTTGGCATCTGGCGATCTCGTTGTCCACGTGGATCACGGAATCGGTCGTTTTGTTGGCTTGAAAGCTATCGATGTGATGGGTGCACCACACGACTGTGTGGAGATTGAATACTCAAAACGTGACCGACTATATTTGCCCGTAGAAAACATCGAGCTTCTATCCCGTTATGGCTCTGAAGCTGGCGATGGCATTCTCGACAAATTGGGCGGTGTTGCTTGGCAAGCTAAGAAATCTAAGCTCAAACAACGCATCCGTGAGATGGCAGAGCAGCTGATCAAGATTGCAGCCGCAAGAACCTTGTCGAGAGGCGAAGTTGTTGAACCTCAAATGGGATTGTACGAGGAATTCTGTGCGCGGTTCCCTTACGAAGAAACCGAGGACCAACTCACAGCTATAGATGCCATTTTTGAAGACCTTGCTGCTGGCCGAGTAATGGATCGATTGGTTTGTGGAGACGTTGGCTTTGGTAAGACCGAAGTTGCCCTAAGGGCTGCGTTTGCGGTGGCTTTGAGTGGAAAACAAGTCGCTATCGTGGTGCCGACTACGCTGTTGGCAAGACAACACTACAAAACTTTCTCTGAACGCTTTGCAGACCTCCCAGTGGACGTGCGTCAAGCTTCACGCTTGGTTTCGTCGAAGGAACTCAAACTAACAAAAGAGGGGCTGGCAGACGGTAACGTAGATATTGTCATCGGCACACATGCTTTGCTCGCAAAAACGATCAATTTCAAAGACTTGGGCTTGATGGTGATCGATGAGGAGCAACACTTTGGGGTAGGGCACAAGGAACGTCTCAAGGAATTCAAATCGAGCGTTCACGTGCTTACGCTTTCCGCTACGCCAATTCCGCGCACTCTCCAACTAGCGCTAACAGGGGTGCGTGATTTGTCATTGTTGGCTACCGCTCCTGTTGATCGATTATCTGTTCGAAGTTTCGTATTACCGTTCGATCCTTTGGTGGTTCGCGAAGCATTGCTGCGCGAAAAGTATCGTGGTGGGCAGTCGTTCTACGTTGTACCAAAGATCAAAGATCAACCCGGTATTGCGCGCTTCTTAGATGAACAAGTGCCAGAAGTGAGCTACGTCGTTGCGAACGGTCAGATGTCGCCGGGTGAACTTGATGACATTATGAATGCCTTTTACGACGGTAAATTTGATGTCCTTATCGCTACTACAATCGTTGAATCTGGACTAGACATTCCGACTGCAAACACATTGGTTGTGCATAGAGCTGACAACTTCGGACTTTCTCAACTGCACCAAATTCGTGGTCGAATTGGGCGATCGAAAATCCGTGCTTACGCTTTGTTCACGACACCAACGCACCAAAAACTAACGGATACCGCTACTCGCCGCCTGACCGTACTCCAGTCACTCGACAGCCTTGGTGCTGGTTTCCAATTGGCCAGTCACGATCTAGATATTCGCGGCGCTGGCAACATTCTTGGTGAAGAGCAATCCGGTCACATCCGCGAAGTTGGCTATGAACTCTATCAGTCAATGCTCGAAGAAGCCGTTGCAAACTTGAAGGCAGGTGGCGAGCTGGAAGACGAAGATGGACAATGGTCGCCACAGATTTCTCTTGGCATGCCAGTCATGATTCCCGAGGCCTATGTTCCCGATCTCCAAGTTCGTATGCAACTATATCGCCGCCTCGGTGACCTAACAGAATCAGCTGAAATCAATGCTTTTGGCGCAGAACTTATCGATAGATTCGGTGCGCTGCCGGATGAAGTACAGCACCTCCTGAAAATTGTTTTGGTTAAGTCGTTGTGTCGAACAGCTAACGTTGAAAAAGTGGATGCTGGACCTAAAGGGGCCGTAATTACCCTTAGAAACAACTACTTCGCCAATCCTACTGGTCTTATACAGATGGTGGGTGACCCTGCAGAACGTGCAAAAGTGCGGCCGGACCAAAAAGTCGTTTTTTCTCGAAATTGGCCGGACGCAAACAAAAAATTAATGGGCGCTGCACGTATATTGTCGCAACTGGCCAAACTTGCGAAATCAGGGGCGGGCAAGTGACCAAGTTTCTTTTGGGCGTCAACCATTTACAAGAAAACTTGTTGGATCGCTGTTCCCGTCATGTTATTGCCCGAATTAGGCGGTCAAAAGAGATTAAATATTCACCGTGCGTTTTTATGCACTAAGCATAAGCTCGTATGATGCAATCAGGAAAAACAATGCTGAACATTAAAAATACAATTGCTCGGGTTCTACTAGCTGGCGCTCTGTTGCTACCTGCATCCGCATTCGCGCAAGATGCTGCCGCTCAACCTGAGACTAATCCTGAAGACAACTGGCTTAAAGTCTGTGACACTCTAAGCTCAGGTGAAAAAGCCTGCATCGTTCGCCAAGTTGTTTATGCATCGGGTACCAAAGTTGGCGCCTTTACATTGCGTGATGATCCTTCTGGAGAAAATCGTTATTTGGCAGTCGCAGAGATGCCGCTAGCAGTGTTGTTGCCGTTTGGCCTGACTTGGCAAATTGATAACAGCAAACCAATCCGTATGCCGTTTGTAACTTGTGATCCTACAAAGTGTACTGGTCAATTGGTTGTAAACGAGGCGTTCATCGCAGCCTTGAAACGTGGTGCGAAATTGACTTTGCTTGCTAAGAACCGTGCAAACAAAGACTTACGCATTGGGATTGACCTGAACGGCTTCACCTCTATCTATGAAGGTGAAAAGCACCTAACGCCTCAACAGTTCCAATCTCAGAGCTCTGGTCAAAGTGCACTTGAACAACAGCTTCAAGGCGTTGCTGAGCAAATTCGGAAACAAAAAGAGAGCACAGACGCTCCTGTGACCGACGGTAACTAGTCTACCGACAGAAAATCGAATTTTAAGGGCTCGCTTTGCGGGCCCTTTTTGTTTGTGAAATTATCTGCCCATGCCGAAGTTAAAGGCAAACTTGCGTAGCGGCTTAAACGACTTAAGGGCCCAAAGGCCACCTAAGCGCATCATTTGTGCAGGCAGAAAATCTGACAGTAGGGATCTAAACAATCCATCAACAAAGCCGCCCGTCCGTCGAAGGTCTGGGTCTCTAAGTTTGTTGTATTTATGTGCCGCTGCGGATGCTTGTGCCGGAGAAAAACCTGTTTCCAAGTCTTCAAGGCTTTTCAGCCAGTCTTCTACATCCCTAAGTCCCAAATTTAAGCCTTGTGCTCCGATTGGTGGAAAAGCGTGAGCTGCTTCGCCAATCAGGCAAGCCGAACCTTTTCCGACTGTCGGTACAGCAAGATTACTCAAAGGAAACACGAAACATTTCGTTTTAGGTTTGGCGTGCCCGAATAAACGGTGCGACTTCGCTTCGAGTTCGGCCGCCAATTGTTTTGGGGACAGCTTTTGGGCATCGGCAAGAACATCATGTTGGTCCAGCCAGACCAAGTTGATCTTGTTATCACCTGCCGGAACTAGGGTAAAAGGGCCGTTCTCGTAGTGAAACTCGACAGACGTTTCAGTTTCTGGGCGTTCAAACTCAACATCCACAACCAAGGCTGATTGCTTGAATGCGGTGTTAGTGCTTTCGAAACCCAGTTTTTGGCGAACGATAGACTTTTTGCCGTCCGCACCAACAACCATCGTTGCGCTTAGTTTAGTTTTTCCTGCAGAGATCGAATATCCATTTTCAACTTCTTTGATGCCACTGACCATATCTTCCACATGAGTGATCTCGGCTTTAGTTTTCGAAAAGGCGTCCAGAAGGTCGTTGTTCGGGTAATTGTAGCCAAATGCTTCTTGGTCAATCTCTTTGCTATCAAATAGCGCTTCGGGAGCACGTAGCAGGCGATCAGTCGCATCAATGATCCGAATGCGCCTAAGGGCAGCTCCTAGTGCATGTCCGACTTCTAGAAGCCCTGAGTGCACCATAAACTCGACCGTGGGCATCATCAGTGCTGAAGTTCTAAAGTCCTTCGCCATTTTGGGCGTGAAATGCACGGTCTTGAAACCCTGTTCTGCCGCTAAACGTGCTGCGGCAACACCTGTCAGTCCACCACCAATTATCGCAATGTCAAAATGTTCACTCATGGCTCAAACCCATTGATTCAGTTTCACAGACTATGAAGGAAACAAGCACGCTAGCCAAACCGCATGGTGTCGCATGTCTGACTTTTGTTGAAAATTAGGGCAGGGCTTCACATCGCCAATGTTTTGATTATGTTTAAAGTTCAAAATCTTAGTCACCAAAGGACAAGAGCATGGAATGGATGTATGACCCAGCGATCTGGGCAAGCCTAGCGACATTGACGGTCATGGAGATAATCCTGGGGATCGACAATATCGTATTCATTTCCGTGCTCGTTTCACGACTGCCAGAAAAGCAAGCTGATCAAGCGCGAAAAATTGGTTTGGCGTTAGCATTAGTTGCACGCATCGTGATGCTGATGTTGTTGGCCTGGATCATTGGTCTAACGCAACCGGTATTTAGTGCTTTTGGTCACGACTTCGCTTGGCGTGACATCATCTTGATCGCAGGCGGCTTGTTCCTTCTTTACAAAGCAACACACGAGATACATGAAGCCGTTGAATCGCCAGAAGATCATGGACCGACGTCGAAAGCTGGTGCCACTTTTATGGCCATAATCGGCCAGATCATCGTCATCGATATTGTGTTTTCAGTAGATTCTATCGTGACCGCCATCGGGATGGCGCAACATGTTGGTGTGATGGTGGCCGCGGTTGTCATTGCGATGATCTTTATGTATTTCGGCTCCATTCCTATATCGAAGTTTATAGCTGAGCATCCAACGACAAAAATGCTTGCTTTGGCATTCCTAATGCTAATCGGCATGTCGCTTGTGGCAGATGGGATCGGATTTCATATTCCTAAGGGCTACATTTACTTCGCTATGGCGTTCGCCACTGCTATCGAATCGTTCAATGTCTTGATTTCTATTCGGAAAAAGAAGGCGAGGGCGCAAGAATGAACGTCAAATGAGCGAAACACATCTTGTGTCGTCCTGACCAATGTTCTGCTGTTTTGGCCGAAAAACAGCGCGTTGGCTGGACGCACAAAGCTGAACACAAAACTATTTGCCTATTTGACATAATAGGTCTTGCAAGTTGTTCAAACCTACGGTAGATCACGCTCCATCATTGCGGGTGGGTGGCAGAGCTGGTTGAATGCACCGGTCTTGAAAACCGGCGAGCGTGCAAGCGTTCCGGGGGTTCGAATCCCTCCCCACCCGCCATGATCTATTCCTCACAATTTTGAGATTGCTGTGCTGCTCCTTTGGGCGGCAAACGCTCGAATTGATTTGATGAACCGTAGTCCTTACTTTGTTGCCTTAAGGGAAAAACGAGGCTGCGAGAGAATGAATGAAATTTCAAGTATCTATGGGCTCTGACTGCCGAGAAGTGCGCGAAGGCCATCGCGAGGAGCTCTCAACAAACATTGTGATATTGAGTGCAGAGTTTGAAGTGGAGCCATCACAGCTTTGGCTTTATCTCACAACGCAGAAAGGGTTGGCCAAGTGGTTCGGCGTTGTTTCGGGTGAACTGAGCTTGCGCGGCGGGTTTAGTGTAAAAGACAATGCTTCTGGAACTATTCTTGAATGTGTACGAGAAAAGTCTATCGCGGCAACTTGGGAGTTTGCTGGAGACATCAGCTGGGTCCACATTTCTTTGAAGAAATTTGGCATGAAAACTAAGCTCATTCTCGAACACGAAATGCCTATCACGCCAAGCTCTCAAAAGCATTGGGATAAGTTCGGTCCCGGCGCCTCCGGCGTCGGTTGGGATTGTGCGTTTCTGGGATTGAAGGGTGTGATTGAAAGCAACGCTCAGTCTAGTGCTGAACAAAGTTATGTCTGGTTGGAGACTGAAGACGGGATGTCGGCGTTGCGAGAATGGGCTGTGTCTTGGGGCACTGCGCATACCCAAACCGGCGAAGATAGCAACGTGGCCAAACAAATGGCGTTGCAAACCGCTGCATTCTATTGCGGCGAAACTTAACCTAGTTATCTGTCAGATACTGCTCAAAATTCTTCATGCCGCTGCCAGTTCGCGTGAGGAGCTGGTGTTTTTGGGCTTTGTCGAAGTCGCCACATTAAAGGTGATAAAGTGGTTTAGTCATTCGCTCTAAACCATCACGAGCGATGTTTCGACGCAAGAAGTTGGCAAAGTGCAGCAAAGGTCGACCAGCGTCATTTTGCGCCTCCAGAACATGTTCAGCTGCAAACGTACGTTCAATTCCGCTACTGTCTGTTCCGTCGAACACAAGGTGTTGATCCCCGTGAGCATCCTCCAGCTCATAGGCTTTTGTAAGTTTCACATTGTATCGAGAGATCTTCTTGTCTTTGCGCATGTAGATGATGGAGATATCACGCGTGTCGTGAGCGCGGTTGTCGCCTCTAAACTGTTTGGAGCGCGAAACGATCAGCAGCCAAACTGGCACAACAGAAAACAAAACAACCAGTGCAATGATAGGTGTAAGATCCATGATGTTGCCCCCCTTTGTATCTTAAGTCTCAATAGACCATAGAATTCCAACAAGGGCGTTTAGTAGTTGTCTCAAAGTTTAACTAACCAGGCATCAAACTAACTTGCCGTTTAAAGAGGACGTGTAAGGGGTGGGTTAAGGGTTAGCTCAACCAACTGTTCTTCATCACATATTTTCTGGATGACTTTCCAAAAGGCGGCATCAATATTGTCTATACGCTCGCAGCACTTTTGGTGACGTTTTGTGACAAATTGTGGATCTTTCGTGACCTGAATGCTTGAATAATTCATGTCGTTTTGCTCACTCAGAATGGTACATTCGTCAAGAGCGACAATACACTTCAAAGCAATCTCTTTGGCAGCGTCATCACCAAACTCTACCGACCTGGCCTCGATTTGCGCTTCGTCTAAGACAACACTTAGTCGACCAATGCCTGTGCTGACCATTGTCAGGCGTTCTAACACTTCTTTTCGATCAATAGCTTTGGGGGCGACAAGCCGTTTGCCTTTGCTCGTACGAGTCGTCAAGGCAAATGGCTCAGGAGGTACATAATACCCCATCGCTTCCTTGATTGAACGTCCCATCGCCTTAAACATGCGAATCCCCAAAGCCGTTACATCTTAAAATTTGAATGGGAGGCTAGGGTCGAGAAATGAACAAAACTTGAATAAAATGCAATAAGTCTAAATACGTAGATTGACCGGCATGCTAACTACTGGCGACGAAGTCCAATTTGTTCAATTGATTCAAAGCTGGACAACTGATCTTTCCTTGCGTTTAATCTTCAGAAAAAAACAAAAAACTATCTCTGGGGACAGGAACAATTCATATGACTTATCAGTCAGATATCGATATCGCGCGTGCCGCGAACAAGAAACCTATTGCTGAAATTGGCGCCAAATTGGGAATCGGCGAAGAACATTTGCTGCCCTTTGGTCATGACAAAGCAAAGATTTCAGAAGAATTTATCAAATCACTAGATGGCAAAACCAATGGCAAGTTGATCTTGGTCACGGCTATAAACCCCACACCCGCCGGCGAAGGTAAAACGACCACCACTGTGGGACTGGGTGATGGCTTAAACAAGATTGGCAAAAACGCCACAATCTGCATTCGCGAACCAAGCCTTGGCCCGTGTTTCGGTATGAAAGGCGGTGCCGCAGGCGGCGGCAAAGCGCAAGTTGTGCCAATGGAAGACATCAATCTTCATTTCACCGGTGACTTTCACGCAATAACCTCCGCCCACAACTTATTGTCTGCAATGCTGGATAATCACGTCTATTGGGGGAATGAACTCGAAATTGATGTTCGGCGTATCGTATGGCGACGCGTAATGGACATGAATGATCGCGCGTTGCGTTCGGTGGTAACGTCGCTTGGCGGGGTCGCAAATGGGTTCCCGCGTGAAGCTGGCTTTGACATCACAGTGGCATCCGAAATCATGGCCATCCTTTGCTTGTCAAACGATCTAGCCGATTTGCAGGAGCGCCTTGGCAATATCATTGTTGCTTACCGTCGCGATAAAACACCCGTTTATTGCAGGGACATAAAGGCGGATGGCGCAATGACTGTCCTGCTGCAACAGGCCATGCAACCCAACCTTGTGCAAACCTTGGAAAACAATCCCGCATTTATTCATGGCGGTCCATTTGCCAATATCGCACACGGTTGTAATTCAGTCATAGCAACGCAGACAGCGTTAAAACTTGCAGATTATGTCGTCACTGAAGCAGGGTTTGGTGCCGACCTCGGCGCAGAGAAATTCTTCGATATCAAATGTCGCAAAGCCGGTCTTGAGCCATCAGCGGTGGTTATTGTGGCAACCATTCGAGCATTGAAAATGAATGGCGGTGTCGACAAGGCTAATCTGGGCGAAGAAAACGTTGAAGCGCTAACACGTGGTTGTGCAAACCTTGGCCGGCACATTGAGAACATCCAGAAATTTGGTGTTCCAGCTGTCGTAGCCATCAACCATTTCGTCACCGATAGTGACGCCGAAGTTCAGGCCATCAAAGACTATGCCCGTTCTGTTGGAGCAGAAGCTATTCTGTGCCAGCATTGGGAGAAGGGGTCTGAAGGCACCGTCAATCTTGCGAACAGAATCGTTGAAATAGCGGAAAGCGGTGCGGCCAAATTCGAGCCACTCTACGAAGATGACATGCCTTTGTTGGGAAAAATCGAAAAGATTGCCAAAGATATTTATCGGGCAGATCGCGTGGTCGTTGACAAAAAAATCGAAAACCAGCTGCGCGAGTGGGAAAAGGCAGGTTACGGTCACTTGCCCGTCTGTATGGCTAAAACCCAATATTCTTTCTCAACGGACCCTAATCTTCGCGGAGCGCCTACTGGCCACGCTATCCCTGTAAGGGAAGTTAGATTATCAGCTGGTGCAGGTTTCGTCGTGGCAGTATGCGGTGACATAATGACAATGCCTGGATTACCTCGTAAACCATCAGCTGAAGCAATTCATCTTGATGATTCCGGCGATATTCAAGGCTTGTTCTAAGGCGAAAGATAATAACAGCTATGACGTCAATTATGGCATCAAAACCAAGAATAACGTCACGACTTATACCGATTGGCGATCGCGCGATACTCGTGCGATTTGCCTCTAGTTTAGATCTGGCTGCCAATCAATCCGCACTCGCATTCAACGCTATCTGTAGAGAAGAGTTAGAGCAGGACATCATCGCATGTAGTGCAAATTTGGTGTCGGTAATTCTACAATATGACCCGTTGAAGACAAGTTTTGACACCCTAAAAGGTCGTATCATGCTGCTCATGGGGCCATTTACGGGCGCCAGTGAAACGGACAAGAAAGTCACCCATCAAATTGACATGCAATATGGTGGCGAATTTGGTCCAAACCTGACGCAAGTCTGCGAACAATTGAACTGTTCAGAACAGTCCTTCATTCAAAAGCACAGTTCAAAACCACTCAATGCTTTGGCACTGGGGTTCTCACCTGGGTTTTTGTACCTTGGCCTACACGATGCGAGCTTGAGCGTTCCTCGACGCACACAGGTACAAGAAGGTGTGCGCGAAGGCTCTATACTTTTTGCAGCTGGGCAATCCGCTATAACGTCTCGAAAAATCAGAACGGGGTGGGCTGTGATTGGCCGAACAGAGTTTAGAAATTTTCATCCAGATGCAACAAATCCAATAACTGTCGAGCCCGGCGATTTGGTTCAGTTTAATCCGGTAAATGCATCATGAGTGGACACATTTCAATATCGCGTACTTCACCAAACTCAAGCATTCAGGACAACGGTCGAAAAGAAGGCCTTCGTTACGGAATTTCTGCAAGTGGTCCGATGGATCGCTATGCATTCAATGCAACTGGCCACGCTCTGGACGAGCAGGGCAGTCAATCTGCAATTGAATTCACAATGCTTGGATTGGCTTTTACATATTCTGGCCCGCCGACGGAGTGTGCCGTTCATGGTGGCGAATTCACACTTTCGCTAAATGGTGAAACGCGCCCATATCCTTCACTATTGCTGCTAACCGAAGGCGATGTCGTTGACATAGCAACCGGACCGTTGGGCAATTATGGCTATGTGCGATTTGCGCAAGCGCTTGATGTGCCAGTGGTAATGGGCAGTAAGTCAACAAATTTGTCTGCCGGCTTAGGCGGGTTGGAAGGTTGCGCTTTAAAGGCAGGCGATAATATCCAGTTGCTCGATGGTGTTACCCCAAGAGAAAATGGACCGTCCAAAGATTTGCCAAAGCAGGCTGATCATGAGCAGCGTTCGGTCCGGGTTCTTCCGGGATTACATGCTGAGTTATTAGGCCCAAAGGCTTGGTCTGACCTTTTTGAAGCGCCTTTCAAAGTATCAAACTCAATTGACCGTATGGGTTTTCGCCTGACTGACAGCATCACCCGGTTTGACGTATCAAAAATGACCAATATCGTTTCTGATGCGGTTGTTCCCGGAGACATTCAAATTCTTGGCGACGGTACACCCGTCATTCTGATGCGTGACAATCAACCCATCGGTGGGTACCCAAGGCTGGCTACCGTGATCGACGCTGACTTGGATTATGTTGCCCAACTAAGACCGAACCAAGACATCACCTTCGTGCCAACTACGCTTGAGAAAGCGCATCAAGCCATGAGGTCGCGCTAATGCACTTCGCCAAAATCGATCTAAATGCAGATTTAGGTGAGGGCGTTGGCAACGACGATGAAATGATGCGTTACATCTCCAGCGCCAATATTGCCTGCGGTGGTCATGCGGGAGATGATGACACAATTCAGCACGCAATTGATCAAGCATTGAGCAATCAAGTTACCATTGGTGCGCACCCGGGCTTTGAAGACAAAGAAAACTTTGGGCGAGTTCGTCTTGATCTGGAAGCAAATGAGCTGGTGGATCAGGTTACGCGTCAACTCACTCGCTTCGAACAATGGGCGGCGCAAGCGGGTACAACCACCAAATATGTAAAACTGCACGGTGCGTTGGCAAATATGACTGCCGAAGACGAGGCGTTAGCAAATGTTGCGCTTGGTGCGGTCAAGGCATTCTCGCCGAACATGACCATTCTAGCACTGGCGAACTCAATGCAATCAAAGATTGGCCGAGAATTGGGTCTGCCGGTTATTGATGAGGCATTCGCAGACCGTGCATACACCCGAGACGGCCAACTGGCTTCAAGGGCATTAGCGGGGGCTGTTTTAAGCGATGAGCAACAAGTTCTTGACCATGTGTCCAAACTGCTTAAAACCGGCCGCATAGATACAATTGAAGGCGAACAGATTGCACTAAATGCGCGATCCATTTGCCTACATGGCGACAATCCACATGCTTTGGCACTAGCCGAACGCATTCGAAATCTCGTCATTGATTGCCAAGTTGAAATAAGCGCGTTCGCATAAAACCAACTAAAATTGGAATATCAAATGGTAGCTAAGAAAATTGACGGTAGAGCCTTCGCAGAAGGGCTTCGCGGCCGTATCGCAGATCATGTTGCACGATTGAAATCAGAGCACGGCCTTACTCCAGGTCTAGCTGTGATTATTGTTGGCCATGATCCGGCAAGCCAAGTTTATGTGAACAGTAAAGCCAAACAGACGGCTGAAGTTGGCATGAACTCGTTCAAATATGAACTACCAGATGACGTATCTGAAGATGAAGTTTTAGCGCTCATTGAAGAACTGAATAATAGAGACGACGTTAATGGCATTCTTTGCCAGTTGCCGGTACCAAAGCATATCGATGAAACTAAAATCATCAATGCCATTAGCCCAGCAAAAGACGTTGATTGTTTCAGCCCAGAGAACGTCGGAAAACTGGCTATTGGCTTGCCTGGCCCTGTTTCTTGCACGCCACTGGGCTCTTTGATGTTGCTGCGCGACGAGCTTGGCAGTTTAGAGGGCAAAAACGCCGTCATCATTGGTCGGTCTAACTTGGTGGGCAAACCAATGGCTGCGCTGTTGCTGCGCGATAATTGCACTGTAACCGTCGCTCATTCTCGCACTAAAAACCTCGCTGAAGTCTGTGCCCAAGCTGACATCATTGTGGCAGCCGTTGGCCGGCCGCAGATGGTCAAGAAGGAATGGATTAAAGAAGGCGCTACTGTAATCGATGTGGGTATCAACCGCATTGACGCACCAGAAAAAGGCGAGGGTAAAACCCGGCTTGTTGGAGATGTCGATTATGCTGGCGTGACGCAAAATGCTGCCGCAGTGACACCTGTCCCCGGAGGTGTTGGCCCTATGACCATCGCTTGTCTGCTCGCCAACACAATTACGACGACATGTTTGGCAAATGGACTTACGCCACCGAGTGACCTAACTGCCTAAGCATTAGCGAGAACGGTTGCGTCCTCGACGGCGAGGGCGTCCACCTTCTGCACCTTCATCAGGAGCAACAAACGCAGACATGTCAAAATGGGCGCGCGTTAACTCAAACGGGTCTTTGCTGTTTGGCAGGCCCATCGCAGCTACAAACAAATCTTGAAATGAAGGCTCAAGCGCGGTCTCAATTTTGGTGACCTCGCCAACTGTTTTCTCGATCCGTGTACGTGCTTCAACATCTAACAATGCAATTAGTGCGCCTTGCCCTGCTGCGTTTCCAACAGCACGTACATTTTCTGCGTCACAATCAGGCACCAAGCCGAGCAACATTGCGTATGCTGGGTCAATGTAAGAGCCAAAAGCGCCTGCAAGCCTGATTTCGCTAAGGCTCTGCAAACCTGACTTTTCCATCAGAAGTTTTACGCCAGCATAGAGTGCTGCTTTCGCCAGCTGAATGGCTCTAACATCGTTCTGTGTAACTTCGATGTGTGGTGTGCCTTTGCGGACAATAAACGACCATGTGCGCCCGTTTGGAACCAACACAGCTTCTTCTTCGACAGTCTTTGGCGATCTAATGATTCCATCGGTCGACAGAATGCCTGCAAGCAGCATCTCGCCCATGATTTCAATGATGCCTGAACCGCAGATGCCGGTCACACCAGTTTCTTTTGACAGCTCGTCAAAATTCGCATCATCAGACCACTCTTCAACGCCAATAATTTTGTATCGGCATTGGAGTGTTTCTCTATCGACGCGAATACGCTCGATTGCCCCCGGTGCAGCGCGCTGGCCGCATGATGTTTCTGCGCCTTCAAATGCTGGTCCGGTTGGCGAGGAAGCCGCGAGTAGTTGTTCGCCATCCCATAGAGCAATTTCAGCGTTTGTACCAACGTCAACCACAAGGGTTGGGTGAGGCGATGCTTCAGGTTGTTGCGCAAGCAAAACGGCGGCCGCATCTGCGCCGACGTGGCCAGCAATCAAAGGCAGCAAGTAAACTGATGCGCCCTTTGCCATATTCAAACCAATGTCTGAAGCCAAACAATCAATCGAGGCAGACTGAACCAATGCGAATGGCGCTTGGCCAATTTCAGTTGGATCCCATCCCAAAAACAAATGATGCATCACTGGGTTAGCAACGAAAACCGCATCCAATAGTTCGCTACGCGAACGATTAGAAATCTCCAGAAGTTGATCGATAAGCGTATTTATAGCATCGACCACTGACTTGGTTAGGTTTTCGCGACCATTATCATTCATCATCACATAGGAAACACGTGACATGAGATCTTCACCGAAACGGATCTGCGGATTAGCGAGGCCTGCTGAAGCGATAATGTCGCCCGTGGTGAGGTCCGTGAGGTGTGCAGCAATTGTAGTGGAGCCAATATCAACAGCTAGCCCTGTCAAAGCATCGGCATAATCACTGAATACAGCAACGATTTCTGGCGCTGTGTCAGGGTTTTTAACTGCGCAGGTGACTTTCCAATCAGCTTTGCGCAATTGTTTTTGGATCGTTGCCTTCAAATGATGAGCGACTGCAATCGAGCCAAGCGAAAACGCTTCGTCCAATGCCTTGATCAATCGGTCGGTGTCGCCCAACGGATTATGCATGTCCGGTTGCTCAACTTCAGCATAGAACAGTCGCACAGCGGGCAGGCGACGCATATCAGTTGTGCTCGCATCCTTGCGAATTGTCTGGCCGGCAACTTTAAAGGCATCTGGAATTTCGATGACCACATCGCCTTGCAAAGTGGCGGAGCACGAAAGACGCAGTCCTTCGCCAAGTCCACGTTTTTCATCGTAACGCTGCTCTTTGAAGCCTTTTTCAGACAGAGCATCTTCGCGGCTTTCAATATTGAACTTCGCGAAGTGTCCGCTCGCAACCGAGACTTGGCATTTTCCGCAAATACCACGGCCACCGCAGACACTCTCTACATAAACACCCAACTCCCGCGCAGCATCAAGCAACGGTGTTCCAACAGGAAACCGTCCCTTTTTGCCTGAAGGTTGGAAAACAACTAGTGCGTCTTGTTGAGTGTTCATAATAACCTAGCTACGACGGCGGCGACCAGAGCGACGGCCGCGACCGCCAGCTTCTTCGCCTTCAACAACAGGACGATTAGCGCGCAACCATTCTGCACAATCTGGGTCCAGACCATTCAAAGTATTTGCTGCACGAACCGCATCCATTTGTTCTTTGTGCAATGGGCTCATGATCGCAGAAGTCATACCGTGACCGGCTGCCATTGCGATGAAATGTCCTGTTATTAAATGACGATTTGGAACGCCAAAGCCAACGTTTGAGGCACCACAAGTTGTATTGACCTGCAGCTCTTCACGAAGGCGACGCAACAGATGAAACACCTGTTTGCCTGCATCATTCATAGCGCCGATCGGCATGACAAGCGGATCAACAACAACATCTTCTTTTGGGATGCCGTGATCTTGCGCGCGTTCGACAATTTTCTTGGCAACCGCATAACGCACATCTGGGTCCGTTGATATACCAGTCTCATCGTTTGAAATGGCAACAACTGCAGCGCCGTATTTTTTGACCAAAGGCAATACACGTTCTAGGGATTCGTCTTCGCCTGTGACTGAGTTGACCAGCGGTTTGCCTTGATAAACGGACAAGCCAGCTTCCAACGCATCGATAATTGAGCTGTCGATTGAAAGAGGAGTGTCAGTTAGGCTTTGAACGAGCTGTACACATTCAGCTAAGATTTTTGGCTCATCAGCAAGCGGAACACCTGCGTTGATGTCTAACACATGAGCACCAGCTGCGACTTGAGCGAGGGCGTCAATTTGGACTGTAGTGTAGTCGTGAGCCTTCATCTCAGCAGCTAGCTTCTTGCGGCCAGTCGGGTTGATTTTCTCACCAATTACACAAAACGGCTGGTCAAAACCAATCGCGATTTCTTTTGTCGGCGATGAAAGAACTGTACGTACGGTCATGAGGTTCTAGCTTTCTAGTTTGTGGCCGCCATTGCGGGCGATATTTGCCAAAATTTTTGTAGGAAACTGGTCTTCGAACTCAACAGCTATGCGTTCAACCGCCTCTGCTGGTGCTTCTTCACCAATATCAATTGCTTCTTTGCGCCACTCAGCCAGATAAGCGTCTGTATCTTCAGCGCCGCTTTCCATGGCCGCCTTATCGACAGCGACCAAAAAGCGATCCGCTAATGGGCGTTTCACAGCCTTACGACCTTTTCCAAACGTCACTTGAGTTGGAATATCCCGCCAATAAATTACAGTAATGGCCATCTATGCGGCTCCTTTTACAAAGTCATCCAACATCCCAAACGCGGTTTGTTGAAGTTCGAACCGAAGTCCAAGTCTGTCTGCTGCTTCTTGCGCCTTAGCAATCAGTGTTTCGTCGTTAGATTGAGCCAAATAGACCAATCGTGTGTAGTTGCCAAAATAGGTTTCCAACAGTTCAGGGTGGCGATCCAAGCCAAGTGGTTTGAATACCAATGTGTCAAACTGGCGAACAAGATAATCTGTAAGGTAGAACGTGCCGATTTCCTTGTCCTGCAATTCTTCGAATGCTTCCAAACCCATGTAGAATGCATAACAATGCGCGCCTTCAATTCGAGAAGCGCCATGTTTTTCAACTATTTTGTCTAATCCACCCGCAGTGCCGCAATCACCATAGCCAACCAAGAGGCGGTCGCACGTTGTCGCGAGTTCACCCAAAGCTTCGTCAACAGCTGCTGGGATTTGTGCTGGCGTATTGTGTAGTTTAGCCGGAAGAAACTTCGTCTCAAAGCGATCAGTTCCGACTTGCTTTTGCAGGGTCAAAACTTCACGCGCTAATGCTCCACAGGCAACGAGGCCTGTTTTGCCAGATTTTTGAGAAATAGACTTGTTGGTCATGCGAATTAAGCAGCTTGCTGAGAAACCAAACGTTTGGCTGTATCAACAGCGACAGCTGCATCCTTACAATAGGCGTCAGCACCAATGGCTTCGCCGAATTCATCATTCAAAGGCGCACCACCAACCAAAACGATTAGTTCGTCGCGAATGCCTTTTTCCTTCAACGTCTCAATGACCACTTTCATGTATGTCATTGTGGTGGTCAAAAGCGCAGACATGCCCAAGATATCAGGTTTATGCTCTTCAATCGCAGCTAAGAACTGATCAACATCTGTGTTGATGCCAAGGTCGATGACTTCAAAGCCAGCGCCTTCCATCATCATGCCAACTAGGTTCTTGCCGATATCGTGGATATCGCCTTTGACTGTTCCAACAACCATCTTGCCCATTTTTGGCGCGCCAGTTTCAGCAAGAAGAGGGCGAAGAATGGTCATGCCGCCCTTCATCGCATTCGCAGCTAGCAGCACTTCTGGAACGAATAGGATTCCGTCACGGAAATCGTCACCTACGGTTTTCATTCCCGCAACCAACACCTTGGTTAGGATGTCATATGGTGTCCACTTGCGCTCAAGATAGATGTTTACGCCTTCCATGATTTCCTCTTTGAGGCCATCATAAAGGTCGTCTTGCATCTGTTCTGATAGCTCTTCATCGCTAAGTTCAGAAAGAATTATTTCTTCTTCATCAGACATGTTTTAGATCCCTATCAAAACAAGAATTAAGAGCGTTTGCGGCGACGGTTTGAACGATCGACCGTTTTCGTTGAAGGAGGAGAGACCAGAGGTCCCAACGCTTCAATAATTTCTTCAGCAGTTGGAGCGTCGCCACCATTGTGCGTACGCACTGCGTCTGCCATTGCTTTCACGTGAGCTGGGCTATTGCCGCAACATCCACCGATAATTGAGATGCCCAAGTTCATTGCAAGTTTGGCATAATCGCCCATGAGTTCAGGCGAGCCAGAGTAAACAACTTTGTCGCCCGCGATCTTTGGAACGCCCGCGTTGGCTTTGGCCACAACTGGAATGCCGCCAGAATGTGCGACCATGTCGATGGCCGCGACCAAAAGGTCCGATGCACCAACACCGCAGTTTGAACCAAAAGCGACCGGGCGTTTTTCTTTTGCCTGCATAGCCTCGCCAAAATCACTTGGCGCAAGACCCATCATTGTTTTGCCAGCAGTGTCAAAACTACAAGTTACAACGTAGTCCATGCCGACTTCGTCAGCTGCCTCGATGGCCGCATCGATTTCTTCAGGAGAAGACATAGTCTCGATCCATGCGATATCTGCGCCACCCTGTTTTAGACCTGTCATCTGTTCGATGAATGCTTCAACAGCACCTTCATAAGTCAACTCGCCAAGTGGAACGAGAAGGTCGCCGGTTGGCCCAACAGAACCAGCTATGACGATTTCACGGCCTGACTTGGCTGCAAGATTACCAGCAATTTCAGCTGCTGCTGCATTGATCGGCACAACGCGGTCATCAAGATCATGCAGTTTCAGGCGTCGGGCAGTACCGCCGAAGCTATTCGTCACTAGAATGTCAGAACCAGCATCAATAAAAGACTGGTGAAGTGTTTCAATCCGGTCAACGTGTTCGAAATTCCAAAGCTCAGGAGCCTGTCCAGAATCAAGTCCCATCGGAATCAAATTGGTTCCGGTAGCACCATCAGCGAGCAAAATGCCGCGCTCATTAAGGAGTTTCTGGAGTTTATTCATTGCTCAGCTTCACTTTCTGATTTTCAACGTGCGCTTGTCATATCATAAATGAGATATAAAGAAAGCTTTATATCATCAATCTGCAGTCCATTTGTGACACACCATCGCCTTATTTCTAGTTAAGAAAACGCAAATTAATAATACAGCAACCATGCAACAGTTCATCGTTGGTCAAAGATAGATAAAAAGCGGTATAAAAGGCTGTTCGGTTGGAAGTAACGTGTACCCATGATTCTTAGAAAACTTAAAAGCCCGCTACGTCTAGTAGCATTGTTCGCACTAGCAGCTCCTGTTTTGGTTGCTTGTGGCGGTAGCAATAGCTTTTTCAAAAACCCGTTAGTCAATAACAAGACGAAATTTTCGTCTTCTGCATACGGTGTTGCTGCATCGCCGCGCTTGACGACTAGTTCAAAAGTCAAAAAGGGTGGTGGGCGCTATCAAGTCGGCAAAGCCTATAAAGTCGCTGGTAAATGGTACAAACCCAAAGACGAGCCGAATTACGATAAAACTGGCATAGCATCATGGTACGGACCAAACTTTCATGGTCGACTTACTGCGAACGGCGAAATTTTTGATCAGAATGCGCTAAGCGCAGCGCATCCCACTTTGCCGCTGCCTTCCTATGTGCGCGTGACCAATGTTTCAAACGGCAATTCTGTCATGGTGCGTGTGAACGATCGTGGGCCGTTCGCTCATGGCCGCATTATTGATCTTTCAAGCCGCACCGCAGACATTTTGCAAATGAAGCAGCAGGGCACAGCAAAAGTTCGCGTTCAGTATGTTGGTCGGGCGCCTTTGAATGGAGACGACACGCGTTACTTGATGGCCAGCATCAACAAGAAGACTGATATGGAGCGTGGCGGAAGTCAGTTGGCATTCGCTAGCGGAACTCGTCTAGCTTCTGTTTCTCTGGATCAGTTGAAACAGCAGGCTTTGAGCGCAATTGCACCAAACCCACCAACACGCACTCAAATGACCAAGATGCTTGGATTTGATAACGACGTGTTTGATTTGCTCGCATCGTCCTATGCAGATAATAGTTCAGGCGATGCAAGTTCGATAAATGCAGCCCATGCCGCTGCAAACCAGATGGCAACAACTCCCGCACTGTCAAATTGGCAGTCTCAAATGGAACAGGGTCTAGCTGTTGGTCGCTCGGTCGGAACATATTCTTCACCTGATGCTGCGCACCAAGTTGCACAGTCATTTGCACTACTTGCAATTGTCGATCTTCGATCAAATTCTGACCAAACCGATGTTTTCATTGAACAACTTCGTCCTGGCGTTATGAAATCTGACTTTAATGATTTGGCAAAAAACTTGGGTCTTAACGACTTCACACTGTAAGCACTCCTCAAGATGATCATTAGCTGCTATATAGGGCGATGACCTGTTTTGTAGTTAGGTCGAGTGAGGGGATTATGAAAGACAGTCTACGCCAGTTTGCTGGTGCGTTAACGTTGGCTATCTTTGCAATTTGCAGTGTCCAGACGAATGCATTTGCGCAGTTAGAGTTTGATACTAAAGCCAAATTCGCCGCCCTTTTGGACTATGATTCTGGGGCAATGCTTTTCCAAAAGAATGCAGACGAGCAGATGGAACCAGCTTCTATGGCGAAGCTGATGACGATCGCTGTTGCTTTCTCAAAGCTTGAATCTGGCCAACTGGCCATGGAAGACGAAATTCATATTTCGGAAAAAGCGTGGCGCGAAGGCGGAGCAACTTCAGGCGGCTCGACCATGTTCGCCGAGCTCAACTCAAAAGTTAGCGTTCGAGATCTTATCACTTCAATTATTGTACAGTCCGGAAATGACGCCAGTATTGCATTAGCCGAGGGTATCGGCGGCAGTGAACGTTCATTTGCGCGTTTGATGAATGATTATGCCAAAGATATTGGCCTAGAGAACTCAAACTTTGAAAACTCAACTGGATTGCCAGATGAATATATGCGTGTAACGGCGCGAGATTTAACGAAACTCGCAGCCTACATCATCAAAGAGTTCCCACAATACTATGACACATTCGCACTTCCTGAGTTTGAGTGGAACAACATCAATCAGCAAAACCGAAATAGTCTTTTAGACGATGGCATCGGCGTTGATGGTTTAAAAACTGGCCACACAGAAGCTTCAGGCTACGGCATTGTCGCCAGCACTACTGACGGCGGTCGTCGTTTGATTGCTGTACTGCATGGGCTAGAAACTGCTAAAGAGCGCAGCGAAGAAGCGCGCAAACTTGTAAGTTGGGGCACTCGAAACTTTGAGCGCTTCAGAGCATTCGACGATTTCCAGATTGTTGGTGATGTTGCTGTGTACGGTGGGGAAAAGCCGACAGTTGGCTTGACCGGTGACGGCGCAATCGACCTTTATATTCCAAAAGGTTCTCGCCGCTGCTTGAGCGCAAAGATCGTTTATCAAGGGCCACTTATGCCACCTATAGAAGAGGGTGACGAAGTGGCTGCACTCAAGGTATGGTGCGACGACAACCTGATTCAGTCTTCGCCGTTATTTGCTGCGGAAACTATTGAACAAGGCGGGCTGGTGCGCAGAGCTTCAGATGCCGCTAAAGAACTAGCATTGGGTTGGCTGAACTAAGCCAACCGATACCGCGGGATATAACGCACTCAAATGACTGCAGAATTTATAACATTTGAGGGCGGCGAGGGCGTTGGTAAATCAACACAAATCAAACGCCTCATTACAAACCTGACTAAGTCAGGCGTCGAAGCGGTAAGAACACGTGAACCCGGCGGCACACCACGTGCTGAGGCAATCCGCTCATTTCTGTTGCAAGGCAAATCTGAGCAATGGGGTCCAAGCGCAGAAGCAATTCTGTTCGCCGCTGCGCGTCTCGACCATGTGAACTCCATGATCAAGCCGAACCTTGAGAGTGGCAAATGGGTTCTGTCTGACCGTTTTCATGACTCGACCAGAGCCTATCAAGGTCTAACCGGTGGTGTTCCAGATGAACTCATTGGCGCGCTAGAAACGCTTGCTTTGAATGGTGCAACTCCAAATCTAACGATCTTGATTGATATGGATCCTGAACTGGCCTTTGAACGCGTTCACAAACGTTCGGCAGAGGATGGTTTGAATTTGCCCCCAGATCGCTACGAGAAGGAAGATCTTGAGTGGCATCGTCGCCTTCGTCGCAATTTCTTGGACATCGCGCGCGCTAACCCAGACAGATTTATTGTGGTTGATGGCAACGTGACTGCCAATCAGATGGAAACTGATATCTGGAAACAAGTTCAGGACCGTTTCGAACAATTGTCAGGTTGACCATGAAAGCTGATGATCAAGCCCTAACCCACGCAGATCAACTTCAAAACACTATTGCTCCTGAGGAGCAAGAAGCACTCGTCGGGCATCAAGCTGCGTTCAATTCCATTCTAGACGCTCATGCAAATGGCAAGCTCCACCATGCATGGCTGGTCACGGGTCAAAAAGGAATTGGCAAGGCAACTTTTTGTTTCAGCGTTGCTCGCGCACTATTCACTGCTACCGGAAATGAAACACCTGAGCGCGTGACAGAAATGGTTGCTGCTGGCAGTCATCCAAATCTGAAAATTATCCGTCGTTCGTTCAATCACAAGACGTCCAAGTATATGGCCAATGTCTCAGTGGATGTCGTCCGCGATGCCGTGAAGTTTTTCCAAACAAGTGCGGCAACGGCTGGGTTGCGAATTTGTATCGTCGATAGTTTGGATGATATGAATGCAAATGCAGCGAACGCACTTCTTAAGACGCTTGAAGAACCTCCTGCAAATACATTGTTTTTGTTGATATCTAATCAGTTGGGCAGGGTGCTCCCAACGATAAGGTCTCGCTGTCGCTTGCTTCGTCTAACAGTGCTTGATGATAAAGACGTCAACAGCGTCGTGTCGCAACAAGTAGAGGGATTGGGTGGCTCTGATCTCGGCGCCATCCTGGAGATTGCACGCGGCCGACCTCGCAAAGCATTTGAAGCATTGATGGCTGATGGAGACGCTAATCTGAGGGCATTGGGTCACTGGCTTCAAGCGCCTAATGTGGGTGATGCTGGAGATGTCATGAAACTTGGCGCCTCAATTGCACAGTCTAAAGATGATACAGTCTGGTCAATGGCGCTCGAGATGCTGGAGAATTCAATCGCGTGGCGCACGAAACATTTACTGGCGATAGATCAGCATAATCCCATGCTTGCAAACGCCTTGGCTGTATGGGAAAAGACCGAAGAACTATTGGCGAACCAAGCCATATTCAATCTCGACAAAAAACAAACAATCATCATGATTTTGGATGCCATTCGAGACCTTGATCGGGTGGCACCAATGAACATTGAACCGAGCATATGACCGATAAAACCTATTACATCACGACCGCTATTCACTATCCAAATGGTGTGCCGCACATTGGCCACGCTTATGAAATGGCAGGTACCGATGCAATGGCTCGGTTTAAACGTCTAGATGGGTATGATGTTCGTTTTCTCACCGGTACTGATGAGCACGGCATCAAGATGGCGCAAACCGCTGAAGCGCAGGGCATTACACCTAAAGAACTCGCTGACATCAATTCTGCGCAGTTTAGTCGGTTGGCAGATGCTCTCGACCTTTCAAATGACGTATTTATTCGCACAACAGAAGAGCGTCATCACAAGGCTTCCCAAGCAATCTGGAATAAAATGCTTGAAAGCGGTGATATCTACGAAGGCAATTATGCTGGTTGGTACTCTGTTCGCGACGAAGCCTACTACGACGAGAGCGAGTTAGTTGATGGCGAGGGTGATCAAAAGCTTTCACCTCAAGGCACACCAGTTGAATGGGTAGAAGAAGCGAGCTACTTCTTCAGGCTTTCCGCCTTTGGTGATCGTCTGCTAAAGCACTACGAAGATAATCCTGAGTTTATTGCTCCAAAAGGGCGCAAGAACGAGATTTCCTCTTTCGTCAAATCTGGCCTCAACGATCTCTCCATCTCACGCACGACATTCGACTGGGGCATTTCTGTTCCTAACGCAGACGGCCATGTGATGTATGTTTGGGTCGACGCACTAACAAACTACCTTACTGGTGTTGGCTATCCAGATATTGATAGCGAAGATTTCAAAAAGTATTGGCCGGCAGACGTTCATGTGATTGGTAAAGACATCACGCGTTTCCACGCCATCTATTGGCCTGCATTCCTCATGTCGGCAAACATAGAATTGCCAAAACGCGTCTTTGCCCATGGCTTCCTGACCAATGATGGACAAAAGATGTCTAAGTCATTGGGTAACGTTGTTGATCCTTTTGAAATTATTGACGAATTCGGCGTCGATCCGGTGCGTTTCTTCTTCCTACGCGAAGTGAATTTTGGAAATGATGGGGACTATGCCCGTGAAAAATTCATCAACCGCTGCAACGCAGATCTTGCAAATGACTTTGGCAATCTGGCGCAACGTTCGCTTTCTATGATCGCGAAAAACTGCGAAGGCAAAGTGCCGACACCTGCTGAGCTGACTGAAGACGACAAGCAGATTTTGGCCGCTTCAGTTGCGTCGTTGGATGTTGCGCGCGCAGCAATCGATGCCAATCTGGTTCATGATGCCGTTGCAGCTGTGTGGGACGTCGTTGGCGAAGCAAATCGCTACTTTGCGAACGCTGAGCCTTGGGCGCTTAAAAAGACTGACCCTGAACGTATGGGCACTGTGCTCTATGTCACCGCAGAAGTCATTCGTAGGCTGGCAATTCAAGCGCAAGCAATTGTGCCTGGATCAGCAGCCAAGTTTTTGGACAACTTGGTCATAGCTGCAGATGAACGGGTATTCGCCAATGTAAGTGATGAATTCATGTTGAAACCAGGGACTGAACTTCCAGCGCCGACACCAATCTTTAAACGTTTCGACAAAGAGGCGTAGCCGTTCGAATGTTAGTTGATAGTCATTGCCACTTAGATTTCGACTCTCTGCAAGAGGACTTTGCAGGCGTTCTGTTGCGCGCAAAAGAAGCCGGCGTTGATCGCATGGTCACAATTTCCACGCGGGTGAAACAATTCGATACAATCAAAAAGATAGCCGAAAACAATGCGAACGTCTTTTGTTCTGTTGGTACTCATCCACATAATGCTGATGAAGAACTAGATATAACTGCAGCGCATTTGATAGAACTTGCCGCGCATCCAAAGTGCATTGCAATCGGTGAGGCCGGGCTAGACTATCACTACGACAACGCGCCCCGTGATGCTCAGGAAATTGGGTTTCGTCGCCATATCGAAGCTGCTCGTGTGACCGGGTTGCCTCTGGTCATTCATACACGATCAGCTGACGAAGACACCATCAGCATACTACAAGAAGAAACACAAAATGGGTCTTTCCCATTTGTACTTCATTGTTTTTCGGCTGGTTTGGAACTGGCGAAAGTCGGGATTGAACTAGGCGGCTACCTA